>Ga0070697_100003030_pt1 | contig 12911 bp, 12 predicted proteins | sample KBSK1501metaG_FD_65475 | JGI IMG/M metagenome (GOLD analysis project Ga0070697, IMG submission 65475) | Corn, switchgrass and miscanthus rhizosphere microbial communities from Kellogg Biological Station, Michigan, USA - KBS K1-50-1 metaG | ecosystem: Host-associated > Plants > Roots >... | reverse complement strand
TCGGCGCCTCGGTGTCGGCCTCGATCACCCGCACCGTGCACATGCCCTGGATCCGGGTCAGCGCGGTCACCTCGCGGCCGAACCTGGTCCGGAACTCCGGGTTGTCGGCCAGTTCCGGGCGCAGCACCTTGACCGCGACCGGCTGACCGTCCCTGGTCTCGGCCAGGTAGACCACGCCCATCCCGCCCGCGCCCAGCCGGGCGACCACGCGGTACCGGCCGACCCGGGCCGGGTCCGTCTGCTGCAACGGCGCACGCGCCACCGGGACCCCCTCTTCGCGACCCCTGAATGGTAGCTTCTGTCAGCGGTCGCTGCGGATGACACAGGCCAGGGCCACCGCGATCAGGTACCCGGCCGTGGCGACCAGGAGGGGGACATGGAGGCTGAGCGCGTGTCCCTGGCCGAGCAGGGAGCCAGCACGGCCACGCCGGTCACGAAGTTCGCTATCCATGGCTTCCAGCCTGCCCCCGGAACCTTCAAAGCCGTCTCGAAGGAACCCGGGTGGCGGGTACGGGAGCGGTCTGGTGGGAAAACCTCGTATCAGCGGGGACGCGCGGTCCTCTGCAGGGCTAGAGCCGATTTCTAGGGGGAGCGCATGACTGAGACAATCGCGGCGGGGCCTGCTCAGGGAACGGTGCCGGAGGAGCAGGCCGCAGCAATGGCTGACCTGCGGCGCACCGGGATCCATCCGGACTTCTGGTACCCGGTCGCCGTATCGGCGAGCGTGCGGAAGAAGAAGACGTTCGCGGCGCTGTTCGCGGGTGAGCGGATCGCGCTGTACCGGGGCGAGAGCGGCACGGTCTACGCGCTGGAGGACCGGTGCGCCCACCGCCAGGTGCCGCTGAGCATGGGCGTGGTGGAGGGCGACGTGCTGCGCTGCTGCTATCACGCCTGGGCCTACCGCGGGAACGGCCGCATCTCGCAGATTCCGTACCTGCCCAAGGGCGTCAGCCGGCCGCCGCGGGGCGTCCGCTCCTACCCGGTGCGCGAGGCGTACGGCCTGGTGTTCGTCTTCCCCGGCGACCCGGAGAAGGCCGCCACGGCCGCCTTCCCCGAGTTGCCGGAGTTCGACTCCGCCCGGCACAAGACGATGACGTTCTCGCGCACCGTCCGCTGCCACTACTCGTTCATGCACGAGAACCTGCTGGACATGAACCACCAGTTCCTGCACCGCGGCATCCTGGGCAAGATCCAGCCCAAGCTCCTCGGCTACGACGCCGACCCCCGGTCGGTGGAGGCCCGGTACCTGTTCACCCACGTCGGCGGGAAGAGGAACCGCGGCGCCAACCTGCTCGCCGCCGAGGGCATCGGCGGCAGCAAGTCGCCCGACGTCATCACCATCCGGACCGGATATCCCTACCAGACCCTCCGGCTGGTCCCGGAGAACGCCGAGCTTCCTGCGTTCTCCCTCTGGGTGGCCTACGTCCCCGAGGATGCCGAGCAGCGCACCAACCACGTATACGGCCTGCTCATGATCGAGAAGCCGCCGGTCCCTGGGGCCCTCCACCTGGCCTGGCCGTTCATCAGGCGGTTCACCGAGCGCGTGTTCGCCGAGGACCGGATGGCGGTCGAGGCCGAGCAGGGTGCCTGGAACGAGCAGGGCGAGGACTGGAACCGCGAGGTCTTCCCGCTGATCCTCGACGTTCGCGACGTGCTGCGCAACAACGGCGTGCCGATCCGTTCCGGGTCCGCGCTGTGCGGCGCCGCATCGTTCTGCGGCGTGGCCGCCGGGAGTTGTCGCTTACGGTGAGGCCATGGGCTGGGCGAACTACGTCGCGCTCGGGGACAGCCTGACGGCGGGGCGGGACGACCACGGACCAGAGGGCGCGCGGATCGGGTGGGCCCGGCGGCTGGCCGCGATCTTGACCGCGCGCACCTCGGTGCGCTGCGCGCTGACCAACCTGGCCGCCGACGGCGCCAGCGCGGGCGTGGTGCTGGAGCGGCAGCTGCCGTCGGTGGCGGGGCTCGGCCCGGATCTGGTCAGCGTGACCGTGGGGATGAACGACATCAGGGACCCCGGCTTCACCGGCGAGCGCTTCGCCGCCGAGTTCGGCTTGCTGCTCGACGGCCTGTCCGGCATCGGAGCCACCGTGCTGACCTGCACGCTGCCGGACATCGCCGCGATCATGCCGCTGCCCGCCCACCTGGTGGAGGTGGCGCGCCAGCGCATGCGCCAGGCCAGCGACATCATCAGGGAGCAGGCGGCGGAGCGGGCCCTGGTCTGCCTGGACGCGTGGGCGATGCCCGGGGCGGCCGACCCGGGACTGTTCGGGCCGGACCGGATCCACCCGAACGGAAGCGGGCACCAGCTCATGGCGGACGCGTTCGCCGCCTTGCTGCTGACGGGCTAGGATGCGGGCGTGTCAGCCGAGGGTGCCTCCTCAGCCGAGGGTACGGGCCGCAGGCGGTGGGTCGCCCCGGTCGTGTACGGTCTGCTCGGCCTCGAGCTCGCGGTGGTCGTGGTCTTCGCCGCCTCGTACAACGCCCTGGACTTCCGCATCTACATGTGGGGCGGCCACGCCGTGCTGGACGACAGCCGCCTGTACCTTGCGCTGGCGTACGGCCACTGGTTCACCTACTCGCCGTTCGCGGCCATCGTACTCGTGCCGGTCGCGGCGCTCCCGCTCACCGTGGCCCGGCTGTTCTGGGACCTGGTCTCGGTCGCGGCCCTGGCCTACTCCTGCACCCGGATCGTGCAGCTAGCCGGCTACCGGCCGACGCGCCTGGCGGTGGCGGGCTTCGTGGCGGCCGCGATGGCCCTGGACCCGGTGTGGGAAACGCTGTTCCTCGGCCAGATCAACCTGATCCTGCTGGCCCTGATCCTCACCGACGTCTGGCTCGTCTCCCGCGGCACGTCCCGGCTGGCCGTCGGGGTGGGCGCCGGGATCGCGGCCGCCATCAAGCTGACGCCCGCCATCTTCATCGTGTTCTTCCTGCTGGCCGGGCGGACCAGGGCGGCCTTTGTCGCGGCGGGCACGTTCGTGCTGTGCGGGCTGATCGGATTCCTGGTCGCGCCGCACGCGTCGACGCAGTACTGGGAGCACCTGTCGCATGACACCAGCCGCGTCGGCGCGCCCTACATCAGCAACCAGTCGCCCTACGCGGCCGCGATCAGGATCGCCGGGGGGCAGGCCCACATCGGCTGGTGGTGGGCTATGGTCTCGCTCGCCTTCGCCGTCATCGGGCTGGCGGTGGCGGCGCTGCTGGTCCGGCGCGGCGACTGGCTGGCCGCGACGGCGGTCACCGGGACGACCGGGCTGCTGGTCTCGCCGATTTCCTGGGCGCACCACTGGGTGTGGGTCCTGCCCGCCCTGGTGCTGCTGCTCCGGGCCGGGCACCGGATCGCGGCGGGCGCCGGCTACCTGCTGTTCGCGGTGGCCCCGTTCTGGTTCACCCCGCACGCGGGCGGGCCGCGCGAGTACGGGTTCCACTGGCTGGTGACGGTCGTCGCCAACTGCTTCCTGTTCGCCGGGCTCGCGTTCCTGGGCTACATGGCGCTCGCTCAGCCGCGGCACTCGCAGATGACGGCCGACCGACCTGGTCCGGCGCCGGCCGGCGCGGTCTTCGCTGAAGGCGCCAGCCCGGACGGGGCCGTTCGTTCCTCCGGAAAGGCCTCCCGCCGCTAGCCTGGCATCGGGCTCGGCGCATGTTCGTGGCCACCGTGTACGGCGCTGACGCGGGGTCATGCCCAACCGCGGTACGGGCCAGGCCAGGCAGGGCCTGGCACTGCGCCCGGCCATTTCTTGGTATCTTCACGCTGACCCTTGCGCCATGGTCGGCCGCAATAGTGCTGAGATGCCCCTCATGGCGTTGCAGGCGCAGGGACGGCTATCGGCGCGCGATGTGCGGCTGACCACGCGCATGGGCCGAACCGTGCGCTACCTGATTCCGGCATTCATCGCTTCTAAGGTGTGGACATGCTGGTGGGACTTGGACTGCTGGCGGTCTCAGCGGTGATACTGATCGCCGGCGCTGAGCTGTTCACCGAAAATGCCGCGGCCGCTGCCCGTCGGCTAGGGATCACGGTGTTCGCGGCGGCGTTCCTGCTGGCCGGCGCGGAGCCGGAGGAGATGATCACTGCGGTGATCGCGTCGGTGCGGCACCGCCCGGAGCTGGCGGCCGGGGACGCGATCGGGGCCAACCTGACCATGCTGACCTTGGTGCTCGGGATGGCTGCGCTCGCGCGCCCATTGCCGTTCAGCGGGCGGGTGCGAACATATTCGATTTGGTCGGCACTGGCGGGCGGCCTGGCCGTGCTGATGGTCCTCGGGGGCCGCATCGAGCGCTGGCAGGGGGGCCTGCTACTGGCCGCTTACGTGGCCGGGGTGGCGCTGTTGTGGTGGCGGGAGCGCGAGCCGCCTGCCATCGGGGAAGCCGCCGAGGCCGGGGAGGAAGAAGAGGAAGGCCGGTCCCGGCCCGCGGCGCTCGGGCTGGCACTAGCGGTAGCTGGGATCGCGCTGATGGCTGCCGGGGGCTGGGTCGCGGTCCGCGGGGCAGAGCATGTGGCCCGGGCGGCAGGTCTGAGCGACTCTGCGGTCGGGCTGACGCTGCTAGCGCTCGCGACGACCGCCGAACTTTTCGCATTGGCTTGGGCAGCGATGCGGCGTGACGTACCGGAGATTGCGGTAGCCGGTGTGATCGGGTCGGTCGCCTACAACGCCGCTGCCACGCTCGGAGTGGCCGCACTTGTCCAGCCGCTGGCAGTGGGCGGCATTCTGGTGCCGGCGATCGCAGCAGCGATCCTGCCGGTCGCGCTGCTCGTGGTCACGCCGGGCGGCCGTTTGAACCGCCTGGCAGGCACCGCGCTGGTGGTCGGCTATGCGGTGTGGGTGACCGCTGTCCTAGCCCACTGACCCAGGCGACGGGCCTGAGTGCCGGAGCCGTCTTAGCGGCGCGACGTCATCACGGATTAGAAGTCGGGCGGGCGCGGTTCTTTTCTCGTGTGTCTTGGGCTTGTGTCAGGCGTTGCCGCAGCTCGTCGATGTGAGCCTCGAATTCTGCGATCTTTTCCGGGGTCCTTGGCATCGGCAGTTCCTGGAGGCTGAACGCTTCCTGCAGGTTCTCGATCTCGTCTTCTATTATGTCGATGAGATCTTCCCAGAAGTCGCCTAGATCGATAATTCGAGCCCAGGTCTGCCATGGCTGCTGGCCGGTCACGCTTTCTGACCACGCCATTACGGAGATACCTTCTTGGGGGAGGCTGTCGCAGTCGAAGTAGTCCCCGAACCCGATCCGGAAGTTGGGAGACGGGCCGGCAGCCGCCCACGGGCCGTTGTCGGCTTCAGATGTCCTCCAGTGATGTGCGTCGCTGTCTTTGGCGTGGTGAAGAATTGAGTATTTGCTGAAGACTTGGTCAAAGACCAGGCTGCCTCCCTGCAAGTCGCCGTGCCTATTGCACGAAAGGCAAGGCCACATGTGCGGGTCCGTGGCCCGCCGAGGATTTACGTTTACCGGTGCGGTCCAGGTTGTACCGCCGTCACTGCTTGATGTGTACATGGGCACTTGCTGCGTGCTGTCAATGTAGAGGACATGAAGCCTGCCGGAGTGGTCGATTGCCGCGTTGGTGCCGGGGCTCGTCAGCGCCCCTCCCTCGTACGAGAGCGGACCGGCGATGGTACTAAACGGCGCGTTCCCCGGGACAATGGTAGTCGGGCCGGTCCATGTTTGCCCCTGGTCGTGGCTCGCGTAGAGTTTCAGGTTATTGTCCAGTGCGGCGTAGATAATGTAAAAGGACTGATGGTCGTAGCTGACCAGGGGGGCGGTGCCAATGCCGCTGTCGGTGAAGTCGTGGACTGTCCAGGTATTGCCTCCGTCCAGGGTGAAGGCGCACGCTTCGGTATTTATGCGATCGAATCCGACCAGCGCGATGTGGCCGCGGGCGGCTACGGCGGTCTTATCGCCGGAGCCGAAGTTCGCTGGCTGGCTCCAGGTGAAGCCTCCGTCTCGACTGACGGTGCATACGGGTGAAAACCCGCCTTGCATGGTTGCGTAGTAGCAGTTGCCGGAGTCGTCGAAGGCGAGTCCTGCTCCTTCATCGGTATTTGTCAGTGCTGTGACAGTCTGCCAGGAGTTACCATAATCCATGCTGACATATGCACTGTTGGTAAACTGCTGGCCGTCGAAGGTAGCCGCGCCCGCAACTATGTTGTTAGGGTGCCGCGGGTTGATAGCAATCGCAGATTCATCGCTTCGGTCGAGGCTGGGGTCACTGACTTCGGTTGCGTTCAGGGCGGTGAGGGCGTGACGAGCGTGCACGCGCCGGGCAAGTTTCTGCCGGGTATACGGAACAGAGGCCCCGAAGCCAGGGCGCGCTTTTGCCTGCTGGATGCTCAGCGCTGTGTTGCTGATTACGGCCCCCCTGGCAAGCCGGTCCTGTATTTCTTGATCCGTCAGGCTGCGCGCTGATTCGTCATTTTCGAAATGGACGGCAGGTGGTGGTGTGCTCATGCTATCCCCCTAATGGGGTGGCGTCCGCTGGTGAAGGATACTTACATCATGATGCCAGGCAGAGCTTAAGCAGCACTTAAGCAACACTTAGCCATCGGGGGGGCCGGGAAATTAAGTGGGAACCGTCATTCGGCACAGCAACAGCGCGCCCTTCGGCCACTGCCCAGCCTGCGATGCCGAGTGCGACCACGCCGTCGACCCACCAAGCGCCCCATAATCGCGGCCCGCCTGCCCTGACCGAGGGCCGGTCTGGGCGGACCAGGGGCATGAAACCCGGAATCCAGGGCGTTCTGACGCCGTGAAACCGGGGGTTCAGTACGTTCGCCGGTTCATGCGGGCGGAGAAGGCGGATAGGCGAGGGGCTTTTCCATGTAGACGCGGCGGTAGCCGTCTTCGGCGTGGCGGTCTACCTCGCGGTAGCCGAGGTGGGTGTAGATGGCCTGGTTCTCGGTCATGACCTCGTTGGTGTAGAGGCTGAGACGGGTCAGCCGTAGTCGGCCAGCATCGGGGCGGGCGGCCGGTCCATCCGGCTGAGGTACCTGGCGTAAGCGGCGGTGACGACCTCCTGGATGGCGGGCAGATCGGCCGCAGTGGCCGGGCGCGGATCCATCGCCCTAGAGTAGGGCCGGGGTCAGAGCGCGATGGCGGTGGACAGCTCGAGGACCCGGCCGGTGATGTCGGGGGCGTCGGCGGAAAGCAGGAACGCGACCTGATCGGCGACCTCCGCGGCGGTGCCGAAACGGCGCAGCGCGATGGTTTCGGCCAGGTCGGCGCGGGTGGTCTCGGGCACCAGCGCGACCATGTCACGGGCGCCGGCGCCAGGGCCGGGGGTCACGGCGTTGACGCTGATCCCGAACCGGCCCGCCTGCAGGGCCAGCGCCCGGGTGAACCCGGTCACCCCGGGCCTGGCCAAGGTGTCATGGCCGGAGGGGGCGTGGTCGTACTCACCGCAGACCGAGGAGACCGTGATGATCCGGCCCGACCGGCGTGCCATCATGGCGAACACCGCGGTACGGCACAGGTGGAACACGCCGTCCAGGCTGGTGTCGATCACTGTCCGCCAGTCGGCCTCGGCGAGCTGCGCCAGCGGCTGTTCCCTGGTGATGCCGGCGCAGCTGACCACCGCCTGCACCGGGCCGAGTTCCTCCTCGGTCAGCCGGAACCACGAGCTCACCTCGGCGGCGTCGGCGATGTCCACGTCGGTCCCGATGGCGTAGACGCCGAGTTCGAAGGCGGCCTTCTCCACCTCGCGGGCGGACGGGCCGTCGCCGTGGTAGCTGAAACCGACATCCCAGCCGTCCGCGGCCAGCCGCCGCACGGTGGCCGCGCCGATACCGCGCGAGCCGCCGCTGACCAGCGCGACCCGGCCCTGCCCGTAGAGCGCCTGGCCCACCGTCGTCTCCCTCTGCCCTGTCCCCCGTCATGTGATGTCAGGCATCGTAACGACATTCCTGTTAGCAAGGTTAACGAGAGGTGAATCAGGGGTTGCGGCGTGTCGGCCGGGGCTTTTCCCAGGCTGAGTCAGGGTCCGATGGCTTAGCCTGAACCGTGCAAATGCTACGGATCGGAACCCTGGGCTCATCGCGTATCTCCCAGCCCGCCCTGATCGAGCCGTCCGTCAGCGTGGCCGAGGTGACGGTGGCCGGGGTCGCGGCCCGCGACCTGGCCCGGGCGGAGGCCTTCGCGCTAAGGCACGGCATCCCCAAGGCCTACGGGTCCTACCAGGAACTGCTGGCCGACCCGGACATCGACGCCGTCTACAACCCGCTGCCGAACTCCCTGCACGGGCCGTGGACGCTGCGGGCGATCGCCGCCGGGAAGCACGTGCTGTGCGAGAAGCCGTTCGCGTCGAACGCGGACGAGGCGGCGCAGGTGGTACGGGCCGCTTCGGCCTCCGGGCTGGTCGTGATGGAGGCCATGCACTACCGCTACCATCCGCTGATCCAGCGGCTGTGCGAGGTCGTGGATGGGCTCGGGCCGGTGCGGCAGCTGCAGGCCTGGACGAGCTTCGCCATCATCGACCCCGGCGATATCAGGTACGACTACGGCCTGGCCGGCGGGGCGCTGATGGATGGCGGCTGCTATGCGATCGACTGCCTGCGGCTGCTGGGTGCCAGTGATGGGCAGAGTGAGCCCTCGGTCACCGGGGCGCTGGCGGATCCGGTCGACCTCGGCGCCGGCCCGGCGGTGGCGGATCGTTCGCTGGCCGCCCGGCTGGCCTTCCCCGGCGGGGCGACGGGCTGGTTCGAGTCCACCTTCACCAGGGACGGCGAGTTCCGGGCCGACCTGCACGTGATCTGCGAGGACGGGCTGGTGCACCTAGACAACTTCATCTTCCCGCACCGGGGGCGGCTGGTGGCCACGCGCGATGGGGCCGTCGTGGCCGACGAGGCAGGCGAGTCCGGCAACGGGGAGTCGACCTACGTCCATCAGCTCCGCGCGTTCGCCGGCGCCATCACCTCAGGGGAGGCCGTCCCGACGTCAGCAGAGCACGCGCTGGTGACCATGCGGCTGATCGACGACGCGTACCGCGCGGCCGGGCTGGCACCGCGGCCGGCGGGACCCCGATGACCCCCGCGGGCGCGGACGCGGCGCGGTTCGCGGCCGACCTGATCAGGATCGACACGACCAACCGGGGCGGCGGGGACGCGCGGGAGCGGCCGGCCGCGGAGTACGTGGCGGCGCGGCTGGCCGAGGCGGGGCTCGAGCCGGTACTGCTGGAATCGGCGCTGGGACGGGCGAACGTGGTGGCGCGGATCGCTGGTGGCGGGGATGAGGCTTCCGCAGGGGCCCAAGAAGGGGCACTGCTGCTGCACGGGCACCTGGACGTGGTGCCGGCCGACCCGGCGGAATGGTCGGTGCACCCGTTCTCCGGCGAGATACGCGACGGGGTGCTGTGGGGGCGCGGCGCGGTCGACATGAAGAACGCGGACGCTGTGCTGATCGCGCTGGCCGCCGAGTGGGCGCGCAGCGGCCGACGGCCGCGCCGGGACATCGTGCTCGCATTCACCGCGGACGAGGAGGACACCGCGGAGTTCGGCGCGCAATGGCTGGTCGAGCGGCACCCGGAGCTGTTCGAGGGCTGCACCGAGGCGGTCGGGGAGTCCGGGGCATTCACCTTCCATGCCGGGCCAGGCCGGCGGCTCTACCCGATCGCCTCGGCCGAGCGGGGCACCGCCTGGCTGAAGCTGACCGCGCGGGGCCGGGCCGGACACGGCGCCAAGCCGAACGAGGCGAACGCAGTGACCCGGCTGGCCGAGGCGGTGGCCAGGATCGGCGCCTACCGGTGGCCGGTCCGCCTGATCCCGACGGTGCGCGCAGCGGTCGAGGCCATCGCCGCCGCGGCCGGGACGCGGCTGCCGGACGGGGCGCTGGACGGGAGCCTGGCGGCGGAGGAACTGCTGGCGTTGCTCGGCCCCGCCGGAGCGCTGGTGGCCGGGACCGTGCGCAACAGCGCCAACCCGACCATGCTAGCGGCGGGCTACAAGGTCAACGTGATACCGGGCGAGGCGGTCGGGTTCGTGGACGGCCGGGTCCTGCCCGGCTTCGGCGGCGAGTTCCGCGCTCGTATGGACGAGCTGACCGGACCGTTCGTGACCTGGGAATACGCCCACGAGGAAATACCGCTGGAGGCCCCGCTGGACGCTCCGGTGATGGCCCGCATGGCACGGGCGCTGCTGGCCGAGGATCCGGGCTCGGTCATCGTGCCGTACTGCATGAGCGGCGGCACCGACGCGAAGCAGTTCTCCCGGCTCGGCATGACCTGCTATGGCTTCACCCCGCTGGTGCTGCCCGAGGGCTACGACTACTACGCCATGTTCCACGGCACCGACGAGCGCATCCCGCTGTCCGCTCTGGAGGCGAGTGTCCGGATTATGGACCGGTTCCTGGCGGCCGCCGATGTTTGACCAAGAAATTTTCTGATCTTTTTTGTGCGACCGTTTCCGCAGGTCAGAGCGCCTGTTCTCGGTGTGGCGGGCCCGGCGGGGCCGAGGTGAGCTGGCATCTTGTGGCGTGATCGGGGCATGGCTACAGCTGTCTGGTGACGGACAGGAGGTAGTCGATGACCGTAGTTGAGATGCCGTCCGGCGCGCACATCGCGGAGAGATGGCTCGGCGGGCGGTTCCGGCTAGACGAGCGGATAAGCCTGGACGATCAGGTCAGCGGGTTTCCGGGTCCGCGCGGCTCCTCGTGGGAGGCGCGCGGCCTTTCCTTGTGGAAGGCCACCGACCAGCTGCTCAGCCGTCCCGTCACGATCTACCTGCTGCCGCGAAGACCCGTGCTGGCCGCCGTGGTCGACGCGGTGCAGTCGGCCGCCAAGGTATCCGACCCGCGCCTGGCCACCATCTACGACACCGACTTCGACCCGCAGTGCCCGTACATCGTGGCCGAGTGGACGCCCGGCACGCACCTGGAGGACCTGGTGCTCTCGGGCCTGCCGCATCCGGCCCTGGCCGCCGCGATGATCGCGGATGCGGCCGACGCGATCGCCGTCGCGCACCAGGCCGGCCGACCGCACCTGCGGCTGACCCCGCGCTCGATGCGCTGGGACAACGGCAGCGGCCTCAAGATCACGGGCCTCGGCCTGGACGCGGCGCTCTGCCGCACGGTCCTGGGCGGCACGGTCCTGGGCGGCACGGTGCTGGGCGACGCGGATGCGGAGAACGCCCGGGCGGCCGACGCCGCGGCCCTGGCCCGGATGCTGTACGCGCTGCTCACCGGGTACTGGCCCGGCGACGAGCCCACGGCGCTGCCGCCCGCGCCCCGGTACAAGGGACACGTGTGCACGCCGCGCCAGATCCGCGCCGGAGTACCCGCGCTGCTGGACGCCATCGCCTACCGCGGCCTGCAGGGACAGGCCGCTGACGCCCCGCTGCGGCCGCAGACCCCGGCCGGGATGGCCATGGCGCTCCGCATGGTGCAGCGGCCGTCCTACCAGCTGGACCGGCAGGAGAGCGGGCCGGACATCCGGCCCGGAGCGCAGCCGCGGCGGGCGCGGCACGCCAGGGCCAGGGCCGGACTGCGCACCACGCTGCTGCGCCCGGCTGTCTGACGCGTCGCTGGGGTAATGGTCGCCGGGTAACGCGTCGTCCCCGCGGAGTTCCTCCGCCCGGGACAGGGTGTCGGCCAGGTCGTCGGTCAGGCAGTTCCCGGCGGCCAGCACCTCGCGGATCCGGGCGGCCACGTACCCGGCCAGCTCGCGGGCGGCGTCCGGCGCCTCGCCGGCCAGGTCCTCCACCTCGTCGAGGAGATCTTCCAGGTCGCTGGTGTCGGGATACCATCCGTCGTCCGGATCGCAGTCGCCGGCTTCGGCGGCCAGCCCGGCGAGGACGTCATCGAGTTCGGCGCGCAGCTCGGCGGCCGGGTCGGGACCGGCGCGGACCCAGATGAGCACCGCGGCGACCGCGTGCGGGCAGGGTGCCCCATCTTGGTACGGGGCCGGGCAGGCACAGCGCGCATCCAGGCCGAACGGCTTGACCCGGACGCTGACCTCGGTGCCGTCCACGATCGCCTCGATCTGCGGCCCGACCGCGGAAAACCCTGCCACCTTGTCCGCCAGCGTCACGGCCTGCGCGAAGACGGCCTCGTCCACGGCCGTGCGCAGTGACTCTTCGGTCACCTCGATCTGCGCCATCCGCCGTCATCCGGGCAGGAGGGTACGGATCCGGTCCTGGCCCAGCGCCAGCAGCAGCGTGGGCAGCCGCGGGCCGGTGTCCTTCCCGATCAGCAGCTGGTAGAGCAGGATGAACCAGGCCCGCTGGGCGGCCTTCAGCTCGGGGGTGGGCGGGGCGCTGATGGGCAGGCCGCGCAGCAGCTTGGGGATGCCGTACAGCAGGGTGGTCAGTCCGTTCAGGGACCAGTCATCGCCCATCCGTTCGGTCAAAAGCTTGAGCGCGCCGCGTTCCTCCTCGCTCAGGGAGGCCAGCCGGGCCGTGTCCGGCTCGGGACGGACCTGGGTCCGGTCGGCGGGGTCCATGTACCCGGACACCCAGGCCTGCGCGCAGTCCAGCCGGGGCCGGACCTCGTCCAGCGAGCCGACCGGGTCCTCGACGGTCAGGTCGCGCAGGATGCGCAGGATCTGTGCCTGGTCGCCGGCCGTGATGTCCGCCACCGAGGCCAGCGTGCGGAACGGCAGCGGCCGCGGCGTGACCGGCAGCGGCCCCTCGGCGGTCCCGGCCGCGCGGCCGTACACCGCCACGGACGCCGGTTCGGCGGTGCCATCGGCGACCTTGCGGCTCAGCGCGTCCCACTCGTCGTAGACGCGGCCCACCTCCTGGCCGAAGGCCAGGGTGATGGACTGCTCGGGACGGCGCCGGGCGTACAGCCAGCGGACCAGCGGGGCCTCGAAGATCTCCAGGGCGTCGGCCGGGGTGGGCGCGCGGCCGGCCGAGCCGCTCATCTTCGACGAGCCGCCGCTGGTGCCCACGAAGGCGTAGCCGAAGTGCAGTGGCATCTCGCCGCCG
>Ga0070697_100003029_pt1 | contig 12911 bp, 11 predicted proteins | sample KBSK1501metaG_FD_65475 | JGI IMG/M metagenome (GOLD analysis project Ga0070697, IMG submission 65475) | Corn, switchgrass and miscanthus rhizosphere microbial communities from Kellogg Biological Station, Michigan, USA - KBS K1-50-1 metaG | ecosystem: Host-associated > Plants > Roots >... | reverse complement strand
GCTGTGACGTATTTAGATCGAGGCAAAAACCTTTCCTGGAACGTTGGCTGGAACCGGCGAGCCCATTATAGAGGGGTTCGGCCGTAACGACAACACAAGCTGGCCAGTTTTCCACAGGCCCGTTCCGAGTCTCTAGAGCAGGTGCCTCCGAATGACGGCCAGGTTGTCGAAGATGCGGACGCCGAAGGCCACGATGGCGGCGAAGTAGAGCTCCACCCCGAGCTTGTCCCCGAGGTAGGTGAGCGCGCCGGCGGCCAGCGAGTTCACCAGCAGCCCGGAGATGAACACCTTGTTTTCGAAGTTCCCGTTCAGCCAGGCTTTGACCGCGCCGAGGACAGAGTCCAGTGCCGCCAGGATCATGACCGCGGTGTAGCGCGAGTAGCCGGGCGGGATCTGGACCGGGGCATTGAGGCCGAGGACGATGCCGAGGATGCCGAAGACGATCACGGCCGCCACCAGCCAGAGGGCCTCGCGCGAGCCGCTGGCCAGCAGCCTCATTTCCGGCCTCGCATCTGCACCGCCGGCGCGCCCGGATTCTCGAGATTGATGTACTGGATCTGCGCGGAGGTGAAATCGATCCGGCTGCTCAGCGCGCGCAAGGCCGCCAGCTTCGGCTCCAGGGTTGCCCGGTCGTCGCCGGTGACCATCTGGCCGAAGATGATGATCCATCCGTGGTCGGTTTGCGCGCTGAGCAGCTGGCGGCGATCGAGCTGAAACGACATCAGCGAGATCTTGAAGGCCGGGGCAAAGCCGGCCTTCAACTGGAGCAGCATTGGCAGCAGGTCGCGGTCGACCGCGTGCTGGCCGTAGGCCACCGGGCCGAAGTCGGGGCGGTTGATCACCGTCAGGTTGCCCGGCTCCGTCGCCGGGTCGAGAACTTGACCGAGATCATTCATGGCGTAGGTCGCCTCCCCCACCTGCAGGACCGCGGACGGCTTCCACTCGGTGATCCTGGCCGTGACCCGGTCGGGCAAGGCCAGGCTGACGCTGGCGGATCGGACCCATGGCACACCGATCAGGCGCTGCTCGAGCTCGCCGTGATTGAGAAAAAAGATGTTGCGGTCGGCCGGGAGCGAAAGTGCCGCAATGATTTGCGCCGGTGTGAGATGGGTCGTCCCGATCACATCCACATGCCGCGGTCGAAAGGCCGGCTGCGCCAGGAGGAAAAGGGCGGCGAAAACCTCAGCGCCGAGGATGGCGATCTGTGCCACCGCCCAGATCCAGCCACGCGAGGAAGCGGTGGGCTTGGCCGAAGCTGGGGCGGTCCGCCGCCGTCGCTTCTCGATGGTGCTGACGGTCATTCACCGGCCTCGGGCGGAAGCAGGCGGCTGTCGATCGCCGTCTGCGAGCGCTGCCGGTCATTGAATCGCTCGATGGCGAGCTCGACCAAGCGCTCGATCAGCTTCGGATAGGAAAGCCCCGAGGCTTCCCAGAGCTTGGGATACATGCTGATCCGGGTAAAGCCGGGGATGGTGTTCAGCTCGTTCAACAGCAGGTGGCCGGTGGTGCGCTCCATGAAAAAGTCCACCCGGGCCATGCCGGCGGCGTCGACCGACTGGAAGGCGCGCACGGCCATCCTCCGAGCCTCTTGCGCGACCGCATCGTCGACGGGCGCCGGGATCAGCAGCCGCGACCCCTCGTCGAGATACTTCGCCTCGTAGTCGTAGAACTCGTGCGCCGGCACCACCTCGCCCACGACCGACGCCTCGGGCTCGTCATTGCCGAGCACGCTGATCTCGAGTTCGCGGGCATCGACGGCGCGTTCCACCAGTAGCTTGCGATCGAAGGTACTGGCGAGGCGAAGCCCCTCGACCAGCTCAGCGCGGTTGTGCGCCTTGGTGGTGCCGACGCTGGAGCCCGAGTTCGCGAACTTCGTGAAGCACGGGTATCCGATCCGCTCTTCGACTAGCGCGATGAACGCATCCGGATCGCGCTCATACTGCCGTCGCGTCGTCGGCAGGTAGTCGACCACCGGCAGACCGGCGGCGGCGAAGGCCCGCTTCATGTAGATCTTGTCGAGCCCCAGTGCCGATCCGAGTACCCCGGCGCCGACATAGGGCAGGTTGGCCAGCTCGAGCACCCCCTGGATGGTGCCGTCCTCACCGTTGAGCCCGTGAAAGACCGGAAAGACGACATCGAGCACGGGAATGCCCCCGCCCTGGCCTCCCCCAGAGGGTGAGGGAGCTCCGTTGTAGGCGGGAACAAGTGAGTGTTGGGTTGGGTCTGGAGGCAGGTAGACGTACTCGCGGGCCGCAGCGTTGCTGACGAGCCGCTTGAGAGAATCGCCCGTCAGCCAGCGCCCTTCCTTGTCGATGTAGAGCGGCACCGCCTCGAAGCGTTGTGGATCCATGGCGGAGATGATCGATTGGGCGGAAAGAATGGAGACTTCATGCTCGGTCGACCGCCCCCCGAACAGGACTCCGACCCGCAGCCGCTTCACGCGCGCGGCGCCCGGCCGATGACGCGGATCTCCGGTTCCAGCTCGATGCCGAACCGTGCTCGGACGCGATCCCGCATCTCGGCCATTAAGGCTAGCACGTCATCGGCGCTCGCCCCGCCCAGGTTGATGATGAAATTCGCGTGTTTCGGCGAGACCTGAGCGCCGCCGATTCGCAGGCCTTTGAGGCCGCACGCATCGATCAGCCGGCCCGCGGAATCGCCCGGTGGATTCTTGAACGTGCTGCCAAGGCTGCGTTGCTCGATCGGCTGCGTCGCACGCCGATGCTTCTGGACCTCCAGCAGCCGCGCACGAACCGCCGGCGGCGGTTCGCTCGTTGTCGCGAACGTCGCCGACGTGATCACCCATCGATCGCGCGATCGTTTGAAGACCGAATCGCGATAGGCGAAGGCGCACTCGGCCGCCGTCATGGTCTGACGCGTTCCTTGAGGGTCAAGCACCTCCGTATGCAGCAGGCGGTCCTTGACCTCGCCGCCAAACGCGCCCGCATTGCCAAACACCGAACCGCCCACGGTACCCGGGACCCCCGCCGCAAACTCCAGCCCGGCGCGGCCTGCCCTGGCCGTCTCCGCCGCCAGCTTCGGCATGAGGGCGCCCGCGGAAACGGACACGGCATCACCGTCGATGGAAATTCGAGCGGTGCTCAGTTTGATGGTGAGCCCAGGCAGTTCGTCGGTTGCGAACAGCGTGTTGGTGGCCGCACCGATGACAAGGTATGGAACCTGGTCGCCGTTCAGCCGCCCGACCAGCTCGGGCAACGCCGCGTCGTCGGCCACTTCCAGGAAATACCGGGCGCGGCCGCCGATGCCATACCAGCTATGCGGTTGCAGCGGTTCGTGCTCCCGGACGCCGGGATACGAAGGAAGCCACGCGTCAGGCAACCGGTGAGCGCTCCAGCACCTCAGCGGTCTTGCCGACGGCATCGTCGAAGCCGCGCACCGACATGAAGACGATCACATCGCCGGGTCGAGCGGCCGACGCCAGCTTGTACGCCGCCGAACGCGCTGAGTCTACGGTTACGACCTCATCGACGCCCCGAATGCGGTTCGCGAGGTCCTGCGCGGTGACGGTGTGGGCGAGGTGCCGCTCGCGGGCTGGCTCGATCGGACCGATGACGACCAGCGCACAACCTTGAAAGGCATCCGCGTAGCCCTCGATCAGGGCCAGTGTCCGCGAGTAGGTGTGCGGAACGAAGCAGGCCAGCACCCTGCCCGGATGAAAACGTTCCCGCGCCGCCTGCACGGTGGCGCGCACTTTCGCCGGGTGGTGCGCGTAATCGTCGACCAGGGTCACGCCGCGCACCTGGCCGCGGACCTCGAAGCGGCGGTAGACACCCTGGAAGCGAGCGATGGCATCGACGGCCACCGGCACCGGCACGCCCACCCGCACGCTCGCCGCCAGCGCCGCGAGCGCGTTGGTCGCATTGTGCTCTCCGGGGATTCGCGTGCTGACCACCGCGAGCACTTTGCCCTCGTGCCACGCGGTGAACCGCATCCCGTCTCCGTCGATCTGGACGTCGCGGCCCTGCCAGTCGGCGCCGCCGCGCAGCCCGTAGGTCTCCACGTTGGCGCGGGTCCGATTGAGAAGCCGCCGCACCGCCGGATCATCCGCGTTGGCGATCAGGCGGTCCTCCGGTCCGAGATCCTCGAGGAACTGGCGGAACACCGCCTCATAAGCGGCCGGGTCCGGGAAGACGTCGGGATGGTCCCAGTCGATGTTGGTCAGCACCGCCAGCTGGGGAGAGAAATGCAGGAACTTGGGCCGCGGATCGAAGACCGCCGAGGTGTACTCATCGCCTTCGAAGACAAATTCCCGGCCGCTGCCCCACGCGGCCGCGGAGCCCAGGTCTCTGACGGCCATCCCCAGGCGAAACCCTGGATTACGGCCGGCCGATCGAAGAATCCAGGCGATCAAGCTGGCGGTAGTGGTCTTGCCCGCCGAGCCGGCGACCACGATTCGATACCGATCCGCGGTCAGCTCGCCCCAGTATTCCGCCTCACTGACCAGCCGGATGTGGTGCCGGCGCGCCGCCTCGGTTTCGGGGTTGCCCGCGCGCACCTGGTTGCCCTGCACCACGAGGTCAGGCTTCCCCCAGCGCGTGAGGTTGGCGGCGGCGTGGCCGTCGGCCCACTTGATGCCGGCCTTGGTCAGGATTTCCGTCGTGGGCGGGTAGGCGTCCTCATCCGAGCCCGTCACCTCGTGGCCCAATTGCTTGGCGACCAGCGCCAGCCCGGACACCGCGTAACCGCAGATGCCGATGAAATGGATGCGCATCAGTGGCGAGACACGGACTCGAGCAAGCCCGCTACCTCCTCGGCGGCGCGCGGACGGCCCAGGGATCGCATGGCGTCCACCATCTTGCTATACCGAGCCTCATCGTGGACGATGGCCGAAATCTCGCGGAACAGGCGAGCACCGTCGCAGTCCTGATCGGCGATGACCACCGCCGCGCCCGCCTGTTCGAACGGTCCGGCGTTCAGCCGTTGATGACCGCCCGCGAACCGACCGGGAACGAGCAGCATCGGAACGCCGGCCGCGCTGACCTCACTGATCGTCCCCGCGCCGGCGCGGCTCAACACCAGGTCGGCCCGATAGATCTGGTCGGGCAGGTCGTTCGAAAATGCGAAGGGGTGGTACCGCTCACGAACGGTCCACGCAAATGCATCGCTTTGCGATTCGATCCAGCGGTAATCGTTTTCCCCGGTCTGATGCCAGACCTCGAGATCCGCATGGGTGATGAGGTCCAGATCGCCAACCGCCGACAGCACCGCCTCGTTGATGCGATGGGCTCCCTGGCTGCCACCGAGGACCAGCAGCCGCTGCGGGCGCGTTGGAAAAGCTTCGCGCCGCTTCCAGAATTCGGTGCGGACCGGCGTGCCGGTCACGACCGCTTTCGCATGCAGCTGGCGGCCCGATTCCGGGTACGCGGTCGCAACCACCCGCGCGACGCGGGAGAGGAGCCGGGTCGCTCGGCCGGGCATGGCGTTCTGTTCCTGGAGCACCACCGGCACCCGGGCCGCAGCCGCGGCGAGCACGACTGGCGCGCTGACGTAGCCGCCGGTGCCCAGCACGACATCGGGCCGAAACCGGCGCACGATGCCGGCTGACTGCAGGAGCGCCTGCGGTGCGACGAAGGGAAACGACCAGTTGCGCCAGGGCTTCTCCATGTCGAGCTTGGCGGCAACGATCGTCTGCATCGGGATGCCGTAGCGCGGCACGACCTGCTCCTCCATACCACCGCGCCGCCCCACATAGAGAAGTTGTGTCTCAGGTGCGTTCCGCGACAGCGCCTGCGCGACGGCGATCGCCGGGAACAAGTGTCCGCCCGTTCCGCCGCCCGAGATCAATACTCGCATGCCGGATCCATCCCACCTTCTCACTCTGAGTCGAAACGTTGATCAGTATGCCGACCGCCAGCAGCGCGATGGCCAGCGATGAGCCACCATAGCTGATGAAAGGCAGCGGGATGCCGGTGGTGGGCAAGGTCACCGTGACAGCGGCGATGTTGATCAGGGCCTGCAACGCGATCCAGGTGGTGACACCGCAGGCGAGCAGCGACCCGAAGGCGTCCGGTGCCTTGAGCGCGACGCGGTAGCCGCGATAGGCAAAGAGCCCAAAAAGGGCGAGCACGGCGCTGGTGCCGAGCAGCCCCGTCTCCTCACCGACGATGGCGAAGATGAAATCGGTGTGGGCAAAGGGTAGCCACTGGTACTTCTGAATGCTGTGCCCCAGACCAAGCCCGGCGAAGCCGCCCGAACCGAGCGCCACCACCGACTGGATGGCCTGGAAGCCGGAGTTGAGCGGGTCCGACCACGGATCGACGAAGGCCAGGATGCGATGCAATCGATAGGGCTCCATCCGGATGAAAAGGTAGACACACAGCGCAATGATCAGCGCCAGCAGAAGCACGTGGCGCTTGCGCCCGCCGGCCACCAGGAACTGGGCCAGCAGGATGCCGGCGACGATCATGGTGGTCCCCAGGTCTCGCTCCAGGATGACCAGCAGGATCGTGAATCCGAGCAGCGCGAGGAAGGGCACGACGCCGTCTTCCAGGGAGGAGAGGCGATCGCGATGACGCTCCAACCAGAGGGCCATGAAGATGATGGCGGCAATCTTCGCCAGCTCGGCGGGCTGCATCTGCAGGGGTCCAAGACGCAGCCAGCGGCGGGCGCCGTTGACCTCAACACCGAAATGCGGCAGCAGCACCAGGACCATGAGGACCACCGTCACGACGCCCAGGGGCCAGGCGAGCGGCCGAAGGCGGTGATAGTCGAGGTTGGCCCCGGCAAAGAGCAGGATGACGCCCAGCGCCAGCCACATGAGCTGCCGCTCGAAGTAGTAGGCCGGATTGTGAAACCACAACCACCCCTGCACCTCAGAGGCGGAGAAGACCATGACCAACCCGAAGGCGGTCAGCGCCGCGACCGCGAGCAGCAGGGCGCGGTCGCCGCGACGCCACAGCCGGATCGAGGCGAGCGTGCGCGGCGCGGCCGGCAGCTCGAGCGCGGCCCGCACCCTCATCGACGCAGCTCCTCGAACACGGTCGCCTTGAAGCGCCGACCCCGGTCCTCGTAGTCGCGGAACATGTCGTAGCTGGTGAAGGCGGGCGACAGCAGGACCACCGACCCGGGTGCCGCCAGCGCCGCGGCCTTGCGGACCGCATCCTTAAGATCCGCGGCTCGCTCGACGCGCGCCAGTCCGGCATCGCGAGTGCGGCGCGCCAGTTCCTCGCCGGTCTCCCCCATCGCCACCAGCGCTGCCACTCGATGCGCGATCACCTGCGCGAGTGGCTCGATGTCGATCCCCTTGTTGCGCCCACCCGCGATCAAGACGATCGGTTCGCTGAAGGCGGCCAGGGCCTTGTAGGTCGAATCGGGGTTGGTCGCTTTCGAGTCGTTGTACCAGCGAACCCCGTTGAAAGTGCCGATCGGCTCGAGCCGGTGCTCGACCGCTTTGAACTGCCGCACCGCCTCGGCGATCCGCTCGGGCTTGACACCGGCAGCATCGCCGGCACCCACGGCGGCCATCACGTTGCTCAGGTTGTGCTCACCCGGGAGCGGGACATCGACAGCCGGCAGCACCCGGCGTTTCACCGCCGCGTGCGCGATCGTGATCCAGCCGTCCACCAGGGTGACGCCTCGGTGGACCGGTTGGTGAAGACCGAAGGCGATGACCTCGCCTTTGCCTCGCTCTTGCATCGCGGCGCAGGCCGGGTCATCGACGTTGAGGACGGCGTGGTCCTCCGGCTGCATGAAGGTAACCGCGCGTGCCTTGATGTCGACGTAGTGGGCGAACGATTTATGGCGGTCGAGGTGATCCGGCGTGACGTTCAGCACGACACCGATGTGAAGCCGTGGCTTCATAATCGATTCCAGCTGAAAGCTGCTGAGCTCCAACACGACCCAGTCGTCGGGGCGAAGCTGGTCGATGCGGTCGAGCACGGGTTCGCCGATGTTGCCGCCCCGCATCACGCGCAGGCCGCCGGCCCGCAAGACCTCGGTGATCAGCGCCGTGGTCGTGGTCTTGCCATTGGTCCCGGTAATGCCGGCGATGTGGCTCGTACAGGCTCGAAAGAACAGGTCGATCTCGCTCGTGACCTCGATGCCACGCTGTCGCGCGGTCTCGAGCAACGGCTCGTCCCACGCCACGCCCGGGCTGACGACGATTAGGTCGGTGCCATTCAGGTCTCCGGTGCCATAACCGCCGAGTCGTGCGGGGATTCCCGCCTTCGACAGCTCCGCACGCAGCTCGGGGGTGTCGGCGCGGTCCACGACGCGGACCGATCCGCCGCGTTGCGCGATGAAGGAGGCCGCCGCCCGGCCACTGCGTCCGTAGCCGACGATCAGCGCGTGCCGGCCACGCGTTTCGATCACGCCGCCGGTCCCGGCCGTGCCAGCGCTAGCGCCAGCGCCGCAGCGACCAGCGAGCCGGCCCAGAAATAGAGCGCGATCGGCATCTCCTTCCATCCCGAGACGATGAAATGGTTGTGGAGTGGCGACATGCGAATGATGCGCTTCCCGGTCATCTTGAAACTCGCGACCTGCGCGACCACCGAGATCGTCTCCACGACGAAGACCAGCGCGAGCAGCGGGAGATACCAGAGAAAGCCGGTGGTGATGGCGGCCGCCGCCATCGCCGTCCCCAGCGCGAGGCTGCCGGTATCACCCATGAAGATGCGCGCCGGAAAGAGGTTGTAGAACAGGAAGCCGACGAGGCAGCCCGCCAGGACCGCCGGCATCAGCCCGACGCTCGGGTGATGCTGGAGCAGTGCGACCAGGGCGAGGGCGCCGAAGCTGATGGCACCGGCACCGGCGGCGAGGCCGTCACTCCCGTCCGTCAGGTTGAAGGCGTTGGATCCGGCGGCCACCGCCAGCGCGGTGACCAGGATCATCCAGCCACCGCCGATCGGGTGCCGGCCGTCGAAGGGAACCAGTTGCGAGGTCAGGCCCCATCGCAGCGCGAGGAAGCCGAGCAGGGCGCCGGTCGCGAGCTGGACGACGATCTTGTAGCGGGCCTTGAGCCCAAGGTTGCGCCCACCGCGGATGGCCGCGAAGTCGTCGACGAAGCCGAGTGCCCCGCCGAGGACGAGCGCGATCAGCACGAAGGCCCCGGCGAGTGAGCGGTCGGCGACCAGGTAGAGGACGAGGGCCACGACCAAAAATACGATGCCACCCGCGGTCGGCGTCCCCGCCTTGGCGTGATGCGCGGCCGGCCCTTCCTCTCGGATCTGCTGGCCCATCCGGGCGCGCGCCAGCCGGCCGATCGCGGCCGGAAACACGAGGGCGCTGACGACGAGCGCCGCGACAAAAACGATCAGGGGCGTCATGAATCCTCGCGAATCTGCTCGACGACCCGTTCCAGCCGCATGCCGCGGGAGCCTTTGACCAGCACCTGCGTCTGCGGCGTGAGCAATGGACCGAGCGCTGCCACCACCTGGTCGGCCCCCTCGACCACGTAGGCCCGCTCCTTCGCCAGGCCGGCGCGTCGCGCGGACTCCACCACCAGCGGGGCGAACTCCCCCACCGCGATCACGATGTCGGCGGTTTTGCCCGCCAGCGACCCGACCTCGTCGTGCGCCCGCGCCGCGTGGTCGCCGAGCTCCAGCATGTCGCCCAGCACCGCCACCTTGAGCGAGCCCTTGGGCGCCAGCTCGAGAACGTGGAGCGCAGCCTGCATCGAACCGGGACTGGCGTTGTAGGAATCGTCGATCACCGTGGCGCCGTTGCGCCCGGTGACGATGTTCATCCGCCGGGCGGGCGGGGTGAAGCCATGGAGCGCCGTCGCGATCGCTGGGCCGTCGAACTCGAACTCGAGGGCGACAGCGGCGGCGGCCAGCGCATTCGAGATGCTGTGCTGGCCCGGGAGGCGGAGATAGACCTCGGCCTTGCCTCGAGGCGTGACCAGCGTAAAGGTGCTGCCTTCGATGCCATGGAGCCGAATGCGCTCGGCGCGCACACTGGCGTCGCTCGCCAGGCCATAGAGCGTGAACCGTCGCGCCACGGCCGACATCGCCCGCACCCTCGGATCGTCCGCGTTGAGCACCGCCAACCCGCCGGGCGTCAGCCCCTCCACCAGCTCGCGCTTGGCGGCCGCCACCGCGTCAATCGATCCCAGGAAGCCCACGTGGGCCAGCCCGACGTTGAGCACCACTCCGATCGCTGGCGGGGCCACGGTGGTCAGCTCGCGGATCTCTCCTGCCCGCGACATCGCGTACTCGACGACCAGGGCCCGATCGCGCGGATCCATCTGGAAGATCGTCATCGGGATCCCGGTGTAGGTATTCAGGTTGCCTTCGCTCTTGTGCACGCGCAGACGGCGTCCGAGCACATGGGCGATCAGGTCCTTGGTCGTGGTCTTTCCGGCACTGCCGGTGATCGCGACAATGGGCAGCGCCTGGCGGCGCAGGCGATCGGCGGTGAGGTCGAACAGGGCCTGGCGCGTGTCCGAGACCAGGATCACGGCGGCGTGGTCGACCGCCTGCGGCGGCCGCTCACAGAGGATACCGGCGGCGCCGCGCTCGATCGCCTGGGGAATGAAGCCATGGCCGTCCTGCTCCTCGCCGCGCAAGGCGACGAAGAGACCGCCGGGCTTCACCTCGCGCGAATCGGTGAACAGCGCGCTCAATGACACGTCCTGCGAACCGCTGAGCAGGCGTCCACCGGTTGCGTCCACGACCTCTTTTACCGACATCGCCATAGCACCCCTATTGTCGCTGGCCGTATCCATCTCACGGCGCGATCTGCCACTGGGTGATCAGCGCGCTGGCGACGGTTTTCCAGATTGGGGCCGCAACGTACGCGCCTTCGAAGAGCACCTTCGGCTTGCGGGTGATCACCAGCATGATGAACTGCGGGTGATCGGCGGGCACGAAGCCGACGAAGGAGCCGATCGTCTCGTCCTTCGCGTAGCTCCCGTTTTCCGGGATACTGGCGGTCCCGGTCTTGCCCGCGATCCGGTTCTTGAAGCCATCGATGCGAGCGGCAAAGCCGGAGCCGTGCTCGACGACGCCGATCATCATCTGCTGCATCTGCTGGGCAGCTTTCGGACTGATCACCTGCCGGACGACCCTCGGCTGCACCGGATGGCGGGTGCCGTTGCTGTCGATCACCTGGTCGACGACGTGCGGCCAGACGAGGTTGCCGCCGGTAGCCACCACGTTGACGGCGGCCAGCATCTCGATCGCGGTCGTGTCGACACCCTGGCCGAAGGAGGCGGTGGCCAGCTCGACCGGTTTCCACTTGGTGAGGTCGCGGAGCGGCTCTGCCGTCTCGGCCGCGACGTCGACCCCGGTTGGCGCGCCGATGCCGAACTTTTGCAGGTATTGATAAAACGGCCCCGCGCCTTCCAGCTGCTGCGCCTTGATGGCGCCAACGTTGAGCGAGTTCTGCAGGACCTGCGTCATGGTGACGTTCCCGTGTGCCCGGTTGTCCCAGTTGCGGATGGCCACGCCACCGACCACCGCGACGCCGGTTTCGTTGAAGCGCGTGTCGGGGGTGATGGCGTGGTCGTCGAGGGCGCCGGACAGCGTCACGACCTTCATTACCGAGCCGGGTTCGTAGAGGTTGGAGACGATCGGGTCGATGAACTGGGAGGTCGGCGTGGTCGCAAACTGGTTGGCGTTGTAGCTGGGCACATCGGCCCAGGCGACGATCCGGCCGGTGGTCGGCTCCATAATGATCAGCGAGCCGCTCTCCGCCTGGTATTTCTGCACCCCGTCAGCGAGCGCGCGCTCGGCGACCACCTGGATGGTGCCGTCAAGCGAGAGTTGCAGCGAGGCGCCGTCGACCGGGTCACGACGCTGGCGGTCGCTGAGCACGATCGGCCGGTTCGCCAGATCCTTCACCGTCGCCTCGAAGCCATCCTGGCCATGCAAAACCTTGTCGTAGTAGCCCTCGACCCCGTAGTTGCCGATGCCGTCGTCGTTGGCGAAGCCAAGGAGATTGGCCGCCAGCGTGGAGCCGTTAACCCCGCCATCGACGTAGGACCGCTGCGTTTCGGCTACCTTGCCGACCCCCGGTAAGCGAAGCTTGTCCAATTGCTGCGCGATGGAGGCGGGCACCCGCCGCGCCAGGTAGACGAACTTTCGCGTCGTCGCCAGCTTGGCCTGGATCGCGTCCGGGGTGACTTCCAGCAGCGGGGCGAGTTTGCCGGCGATATCCTGGCGCTCCCGCGCTGAAATCTGGTCCGGCGAGGCGAAGATCGAGAACACGGGTGTGTTGGTGACGAGCAGGGCGCCGTTGCGATCCAGGATGTTGCCGCGTGCGGCGGGCAAGGTGATCGTGTCGTCGTGGTAGGCGGAGGCCAGTCGAGCCATATCGTCGTGCCGCCACACCTGCCAGTACGCCAAGCGGCCGAGCAGCACCAGGTAGGCGCTCAGGATGAGCGCCATCAATGTAAGGATGCGGCTGCGGGGCTCGAGCTCCTGGACGCCCCTCACCGTCGCCGACCGGTTAGTGCGTTGGTTGCGAGTTCAGCGGGCGGCCGATCACGGCGCCCAGCACTGCCAGTACGCCGTCCCAGACGCCGGACCGGCCCTGGTTTTGCGGACGGGGCCCGAGCGCAATGGGCGATTGCGTCGAATGGACATACTGCCACCGGCTGGGGTGGGACAGGCCGAGTTGCACAGCCGCGGTGGCGACGCGGTTGGCGGCGCGATCGCCGGCGAGCTGGGCCAGGAGCTGGTCGTGTTCGGCGGAGAGGCGGGCTTGTTCTTGCTTCAGCGTGGCGATCTGGTAGCTCGCCTGGGTGGCGGCCGCCGATTGCCCCACCAATAACAGAGCGGCGGCGATCAGCGCGGTCGCGCCAACGAGCGGAGAGATCGACGGCCGGCCGCGACTCCGGCGCGCGCGCGAAGGGGGGAACGCGCGCGCCGGAGGGGTCGGATCGGGCCGGCGGGGCCGCAAGACTAGTAGATGCCCAGGAGGGAGGGGTTCCACCATGCGGCCGCTCAGGT
>Ga0070697_100003028_pt1 | contig 12911 bp, 9 predicted proteins | sample KBSK1501metaG_FD_65475 | JGI IMG/M metagenome (GOLD analysis project Ga0070697, IMG submission 65475) | Corn, switchgrass and miscanthus rhizosphere microbial communities from Kellogg Biological Station, Michigan, USA - KBS K1-50-1 metaG | ecosystem: Host-associated > Plants > Roots >... | reverse complement strand
TCAATGGTTCTGCGGGCCAGCCGCCAACTGACGTAAATCACTACGCCGGCGACAAACAAGGCGGCAATCGGGTCAGCGTTGCCAAGCGCAGCCAATGAATAGCGATGGCCAATCACCACCAGGGCGAGACCTAACAGGACCACGCCGCTGGAATAAATATCGGTGCTGAAATGCAGGGCATCGGCTTCGAGCGCCTGGCTGTCGTACTTGGCTGCGATTTTCTTGAGCGCCCGCGAGCGCCATACGTCAATCACCATTGAGATGGCCATCACGATGAAGGCGGCCGGCGTAGGCTGTATCTCCACGTGATGAAAGAAAAGCCGGCGAACCGCCTCCCAGATAATCCACACGCAGGTAAGCAACAGCAGGCCGGTCTCAATGAATGCTGAAAAATTTTCGACTTTGCCGTGACCATAAAGATGGTCGGCATCGGCCGGCTTGTCGGAGACGCGGACCGACAGCAGCGTGATGAACGCCGCCACCATGTCGAGAGCGGAGTGGGCCGCCTCGGAAAGTATTCCCAAGCTGCCCGTTGTAATTCCCACGACCGCCTTCATGCCGGTGATGACGATAGCGGCAAACAGGGAATTCCGTGCCACCGTGCGCTTTTCGTCGCGCATGGTCATGAGTTCCAAGCTCGCAGGTTGGTCCGCCATCTAAAGCAATTATCGCAATAGCTGATGGTCAGTTGCTATGCCGGGCTGGTTCCAAGCTGCCCAAAGCCGCGCTTATGCTACGATTTCTGTTTTCCCTGAACTTTTCGGAGGCCTTAAGGATGTTTCGCTCATTGTTGTTTGTTCTTTTCGTAATCCCCTACGCGCTGGCTCAGACCGGCGCACCGCCGCAGTCGCAGGAGCAGCATGCCCCGGCGCAGCCGGCTCAGGCGCCTGACCACTCGCAGCATGCCACCCCAGCTCAGGGTACGGCAGCCGCCAGTCCTGCGCCCGCGGCACCACGTGCAACCCTGGCAAAACCTGTAGCTCCTACGGCTCCAGTAATCGTCCTTAACGGCTTTTGCGAGGTTCCCGCTGCCGGCACCACCGCGCCCGCGGCTGCGGCCAACAAGGCGAATTGCAAGAAGGTCATCACCAAAGCCGAGTTCGAAAAGATTGTGGACGCAGTCATACCCAAGGCGCGGCGCGCCGAGGCCCAGGCCAATCCGCAGGTGATGCAAGGCATCGCCAAGCAGTACGCCGAGATTCTGGTGATGTCGAATGAGGCCAAGAAGCGCGGACTGCAGCGCCAGCCCAGCACCCAGGAGCTGTTGCGAATCTCTCAGCTTCAAGTGCTTGCGCAGAGCCTGTTGCAGGACTTGAACGAGAAGTCAGCCCCAACTCCGGCCGAGATCGAGAAGTACTACACCGACAACAAGCCGGCCTTTGAAGAGGCCATCGTGCGTCGCGTCGTCATTCCCAAAGAAACTGCAGCCGCCACACCTCCAGCTAACAAAGACGCGGCTCAGCCCAAAGCCCCCGCAGAGCCTCCGCCGCCGGCGCCTGACGCAGCGGCACAGAAGGCCTTCGCCGAGAAAGCTCGCGAGCGGGCCGTAGCCGGCGAGGACCTGGAAAAAATTCAGAAGGATGCCTTCGAGGCAACCAAGAACACGCAGCCACCACCCTCTACTCAACTGGGTCCGTTGCGTCGCGGTAGCTTGCCTCCTGATCACGATGCGGCGTTGTTTGCGTTGAAGACCGGCGAGGTTTCGCAACTGTTTGACACCGGGAACGGCTGGTACTTCTACAAGGTGGAATCAAAGCGCACGCTGCCGCTGAGCGAAGTGCGCGAGGAACTTACGCGCCGTCTGCAGCCGCAGAAGTTCAACGACGCGCGCACCGCCGTCGCCAACTCGGTGCAGCCCGATTTGAATCAGGACTACTTCGGCGCAACGCTTCCGTCGCCAGTGTCGGCGTCCACCCCGGGTGCCCAGCCCGCAAGACCAGGTCTGCAGCGCGGACCGGCTACACCGCGGACGCCCCGAACAGCGCCACAGCCGACGCCCGCACAACCGACGCAGACACCCGAGAGCCAGCCAAAGCCAGAGAGCCAGCAGCCAAAGTAGGTCATGCCGCCCGCGGTTCTGATCACCGGCGTCTCGGGGAGCCTGGGGACGCGCCTGCTCGGCGAATTGTCCGACTTTCGCGTAATCGGAGTTGATCTCGCTAAGCGCTCGATACCGGAGCACGTCGCTTTCGAGTCCGTGGACCTGGGTTCGAGCGATTCGTCGGCCCAGCTTGCTGAGATTCTGCAGCGCAGCGCAAGCACCGCGGTGGTCCACCTCGCTTTCGTTCTCGATCCGCTCCGCACCGGCATTCTAGATAAGCAGCGCATGTGGCAAATCAACGTGGCCGGCGCTGTCCGCGTGATGGAGGCAATCTCGCAAGTCAACCGTGCCGGCGGGGCAATCCAGAAATTTATTTTTGCCAGCAGCGTCTCCGCGTATGGCCCCGATCTACCCTACCCAGTCCCGGAGGACTATCCGCTAGGCGCCCACACGCTCACCTATGCGGTGCACAAGCGCGCAGCTGACGAACTGGTGCGCTCAAATTGGCAAAGCATGGAGGGCTGCAGTACCTACGTCTTACGACCCCACATATTCACCGGCCCAACCGTCGAGAATTATCAAATTGGCGCCTTGCGCGGCACGCCCGGTGGCAACAGCAAAATCGCCGCACGCTTGCGGCGCACGGGCATACGGCTGCCAATCGTGGTTCCTCGCGATCCCAAGTATCTGGAAAGCAAATTCCAGTTCGTGCATGTGGATGACGTCGCACGTTTGATTGCTTTCATTCTCGGCATCCCCGAACCGGAGCCGCGCCTGACGGTGCTGAATGTGGCAGCACGCGGCGAGCCCCTGCCATTGCGCGAATGTGCCGAGGTCGGGCGATCGAAAGTTGTCCGCCTGCCTGGCAGATTAGCTTGCCGGCTGCTAGTGCAGCTAATGTGGAGTCTCGGGATATCGTCGATTCCGCCGGATGCGGCGCCGTATTTGGTCGGCTCGTACACCATGGACACGTCTCGCCTGCGCGAGTTCCTCGGCGACAATTACGAGAGGGTAATGCGTTACACCGTCCGCGAAGCGCTGGAGGCCGCCTTTCAGAAAGAATTGCCTGCAGAGACGCGCAGCGCAGTCGCGGTCTAGCCTGGTTATTTTCTTCCGCGAAATAATCCCGCGATGCCGAAGGTATAGGGCGTCCAACTCACGTCACGGAAGCCGACTTGCTCCATGCGCTCCAGCATCTCCTGTGGCGGGGGGAACCGCTCGACCGATGCAGGCAGGTAAGCGTACGGTCCTTTAACTCCGGAGATGAACGTGCCAATCCTCGGCAGCACATGCTTGAAGTAGAGCCGATAGACCTTGCCCAGCATTCCCGCCGGTTCGCCAAAATCGAGGATGCCGATCTCTCCATGCGGCGAGAGCACGCGATAGACCTCGCGCAGCCCGGCTTCATAGTTAGCCAGATTGCGAAAGCCGAAAGCTGAAGTCACCAGGTCAAAGCTGTTCTCGCGAAAAGGAAGTTTGAGGGCGTCGGCCTCGATGAGGCGAATGTTCTGAGTGGAAGTCTTGTTTTCCCCCCGCACCAGCATAGGGTGAGAGAAGTCGATACCAAGAATGGGGCGGCTAGTGCGCGCCCTGCGTCGCAACGCGCGCGTCAGATCTCCCGTGCCGCAGCACAGGTCGAGCACACCTACAGCAGGGCGACTGAGCACCGAGCGGAACATGCGTGCGGTGCGCCACCACCAGTAGCGATCCACATTGAAGGACAACAAGTGATTCAGCAGGTCATACCGCGGCGCAATCGCACTGAACATCTCGCGCACGGCGGCTGCGGCCGTGGCTTCATCCTTCGTGCCCGCGGGGACGCTGCCCGTGACCTTGCTTGAGGTTGACTGGATTTTGTTCACCGTCTGAGCTATTCAGACCCGCGAGAGATAGCGTAACTCTTCAATGGCCTGCAGCACGGCGCGGTCGGGAACATTGCGCACGATCTCGACCTCGCCAATCTCGCGCGGGAGCACGAAGTGTGCGACACCATCCACCGTCTTCTTGTCGCTCAAGACGCGCCGGGCTATGTTCTTGCTACGTGATTCCACCCGCGGCAGCGGCGCGTAGGCAAGAACAGCGGAGATAATGCGCTGCGCCGTCTCCGCGCTCGTCTTTTGCATGCCCGCGGCAATCATCGACGCGGCAACCATGCCCCAAGCCACGGCTTCACCGTGCAGAAAGTGGCGGTAAGCGGTCTCAGCCTCGAGCGCATGACCGATGGTGTGGCCAAAATTCAAAATGCGCCGCAGGTCACTTTCCCGCTCGTCGGCAGCCACCACCTCGCCCTTTACCTTCACGCACTCGGTGATCAGCCACTCCAGCACCGTAGTGTCGCGCTGCAGGATGCGCTCACGCTCGAGCTGCATGAAATCGAAAATCTCGCGTTTGCGGATAATTCCGCACTTTAATGCCTCGTACAGTCCTGAGCGATACTCGCGCTCAGGCAACGTGGCAATGACCTGCGGATCGATCAGCACCAGCCGCGGCTGGTAGAAGGTCCCCAACAAGTTCTTCCCTGCCGAAAGGTTCACGCCGGTTTTGCCGCCGATGGCTGCATCCACCTGCGCCAGGAACGTTGTCGGCACTTGGGCGAAATCAACACCGCGCATGTAAACCGATGCCAGCAGTCCGGCAACGTCACCGACAACGCCGCCTCCGAATGCCACGATTGCGCAGTTGCGGTCTGCGCCGCGCTTCGCCAGCTTAAAAGCAAGGTCTTCGACTACCGAAAGCGTTTTGTAGCGTTCACCATCGCGCATCTCCAGAACGTGTGGTTCTATGCCGGCCTGTTTGAACGCCGTATTGAGTGCGGACTCCCAATGCTTCCGCACCGGTGCCACCGTTATCACCGTAATGTGCGACGCCTTACGGCCCAGAGCAGCAAGCAAGTGCTTGCCTGCGTGCCGCAGCAACCCGCTCTCAATCAGAACTTCGTAAGGCGCGGGCTTCACTTGGACGGTGACGCGATTCACAGAGCAACATCATAGCCGAGCGCACCAAAGGCCGGGGAACTGCGTGCTACCATCGAGAGTTTCGCGGCGTCGCTTTCATGAGAGCTGTGCCTCAAGAGACGGATTTCATCGTAGTCGGCGCGGGCGTCGCCGGCCTGCGAGGGGCCATTGAACTGGCCGGGGCCGGACGGGTGCTGGTTCTCGCCAAACAAGAACTGACGGAATCAGCTACGCAGTACGCCCAGGGCGGAATCGCGGTGGCTTTGAGCGATGAAGATGACATCAGCATTCACCTTCAGGACACTCTCGATGCCGGCGACGGACTTTGCAATCCCGAAGCCGTCAAGGTTCTGGTGGAAGAAGGTCCCGAACGCATTCAAGAGCTGATTGACTGGGGAACCCAGTTTGATCGCAAAGGCACCACCCTCACCTTCACCCGCGAAGGCGCGCACAGCCGCTCCCGCATTTTGCATGCCCACGGCGATTCCACCGGGCGGGAAATCGCCCGCGCGCTGCAGGCCAAAGCGCAAACTCTGAAGTCAATTTCTTTCTGCGACTTTGAATTCACCGCCAACTTACTCACCCAGGGAGGCCGGGTTTGCGGAGTGGAGTTAGTCAGTTCAGGGGGAGCGTTGAAGCCGGTGAAGGCCGCGGCTGTCCTGCTGGCCACAGGCGGAATCGGCCAAGTTTATCGTGAGACCACAAATCCCGGGGTCGCTACCGGAGACGGTGTCGCCATGGCCTATCGCGCCGGAGCCGAGATCAGCGACATGGAGTTCGTGCAGTTTCATCCCACCGCGCTTTACGTCAAAAACGCTCCTCGCTTTCTGCTTTCCGAAGCATTGCGAGGCGAGGGCGCCTATCTGCGCAACATGCAGCTCGAGCGCTTCATGCCCAAATATCACGACAGTGGAGAGTTGGCGCCGCGCGACGTAGTGGCGCGCGCCATCGTTCACGAGATAGAAGTGGTGAAGAATCCCGAGGCCGTGGTTTACCTCGACCTAACTCATTTGCGCAGTGACCACCTGCGCGCCCGCTTCCCGCGCATTTACGACACCTGCCTGGAAAACAACATAGACATAACCTGCGATTTGATTCCGGTGCGACCCGCAGCACACTACGCCATGGGCGGTGTGCGCACGGATCTCGATGGCAAGACCAACCTTCCTGGCCTTTACGCGGCCGGAGAGGTGGCGGGCACAGGAGTCCATGGCGCTAACCGGCTGGCGAGCAATTCCCTGCTCGAGGGCGTCGTCTTTGGTGCGCGCGCCGGCAAGGCAATAACGGCGGCAGCGGGATCATCTACGCCGCACAAGGCTCACAGTCACAATCCCGGGCACGAAAGCGCACGCGACGGCTCGCGCGACAAGCAGCTCGAGAAAACGGTACAGGAGCTTCGCAGCGTGATGTGGCAGGAGGTTGGCATCGTGCGCATGGGATCACACCTGCGGCGGACGATTACCAAACTCGAGCAGCTTCGCACTTCCCTTCCGGAGCTGCCCCAGACCCGCCAGCAATGGGAGGCGCGCAACCTGATCGAGACCGGGATGCTCATCGCGCGCTCAGCTCTGGCTCGCGAAGAAAGTCGGGGAGCCCACTATCGGCTCGACTTCCCCGCGCATGACGACGCCAAGTTCAAAAAGCACTCGGTCATCGTGGGCAACCAGGTTCGCTTTCAGTAATCAGGAGGGCTGGGTTCGTTGTTTGTGTTTAGGGAAAAGCAGCGAAGCCACCACTGCTAGCGCCAGCAGACCGGCCACAACTCCGAGCGCAACCACGATCGGAACTTCCAGGTAGTTGGAGCCGACCATCTTCCCGCCAATGAAAATCAGAATGGCTGCCAGGCCATAGTGCAGGAACCGGAATACCTCCATCATGCCGGCCAGCGCGAAGTAGAGCGAGCGCAACCCCAGAATGGCAAAAACGTTCGAGGTATACACGATGAACGGATCGCTGGTGATGGCCAGGATGGCGGGAATGGAATCAACGGCAAACAGGATGTCGGTAGTCTCAACCGCCAGCAACACCAGGAAGAGCGGGGTGGCCAAGCGCTTTCCATCCTGCAGGGTGAAAAACTTTCCGTCATCGTATTCATGACTGAAACGCAGATACCTTCGTGCCAGGCGGAGAACCGGCCCGCGTTCAGGATGAATGTCGGTATCCATCGGCTTCAACATCTTGAGGCCGGTATAAATCAGGAATGCTCCAAACACATAAATGATCCAGTGAAACTGGTTAATGAGCGCCACACCGGTAGCGATGAAGATGCCGCGCGCAACCAATGCCCCGACAATGCCCCAGAACAGGACTTTGTGCTGGTACTTGGGATCGACGCGAAAGTACCGGAATAGCATCAGGAACACGAAAAGGTTGTCGACGCTTAGCGATTCCTCGATCAGGTAGCCTGTCGTGAATTCAAGGGCTTTCTGCTGGCCCTGCCAGAACATCACCAGAACCGCGAAGCCACCGGCCAGCAACACCCAAAAGGCGCTCCAGCCCATCGCCTCTTTGAAACGAATAACGTGGGTGCGGCGATGGAAGACGCCCAAGTCGAGCGCCAGCATCACCAGCACAAACAGGTTGAAAAGGATCCAGAACAGGAGCATTGAATGGTGTGATTGTAATTGGAAGGCGCGCGTGTGGTGTTGGTTACGAGCTCAAGGTCTCCCAGCCGCGGCGATTCAGGTCCCAGAAAATGAACAACCCGCACAAAGCCGCGACCGCCAGCAAGCCAATGCCGAGCATGGGGGAGCCCAGGATAATGTTTCCGATCCCGAACAGCGAACAATAGATCATCGCGCAGCCGGCCAGCCAGTCAGCCGTGGACCAGAGCAGGCTTTGCTCCGATTTGTCTGGCGCGGTTGCAAAACGACGCCAACCGGCACTCGGCGGGCGCACGCGCTCGTAGAACGCGCGCAGCTTGCTTTCCGGCTCCGGCCGAGTGAGCAGCGTCACGGTAATCCACACCACCGTGGTGAAGGCGGTGGTTATCACCATGAGCCATGCGAAGCCGTGGGGATCATTCTGATCGAGCGGGCCGGGAGGCACCGCCGGATCGAAACGTCGCAGCAAGTTCACGATTGGCGTGGCGGCCCGGGATTGCAGAAGCAACGAAGCTGTGCCCGCAGCCACCATGGCGCTTACCTCCGACCAGGCGTTGATGCGCCACCAGAACCAGCGGAGAATAAACACCAGGCCTGCCCCGGCGCCGATGGAGATCAAGAATTTCCATGCTCCCTGGATCGAGCCCATGAAATAAGTAGCGATCGCGGCAATCACCGCTACCAAGACCGTTATCAGCCGCGAAGCATTCACGTAGTGGCGTTCACTCTTATCGCCCACCAGGAAACGGCGATAAACATCGTTCAACAGATACGACGCGCCCAGATTGATCTGAGTGCCAATGGTCGACATGTATGCCGCGGCAAAGCCGGCCAGCATCAGCCCCCGTAAGCTCGCCGGCAAATGGTCAACCATTACTTGAACGTATGCGCCCTCAGCGTCTGTAGGATGAGGAATTAGTACCACCGCCACCAAGGCGGTCAGAATCCAGGGCCAGGGCCGTAGTGCGTAGTTGGCGATGTTGAACCACAGCGTGGCCGCGAGCGAGTGGCGCTCATTCTTGGCGGAGAAGATGCGCTGCGCGATGTAACCACCGCCTCCTGGTTCGGCCCCAGGATACCAACTGGCCCACCAGTTGATGCTCAGGTAAACCAGAAAGGTCAGGAAGAAGCCAGACATCCAGTCGGGCGCGAACGCCAAGGTGTCGGCGCCGATGGCGGCATCGTGCACTGCCAACCGCTGCTTGAGCATGTCAATCCCGCCCACCGCTCGCACCGCGAAGACGGCGAGAACGATCACCATTCCCATCTTCAGCACGAACTGCACCAGGTCCGTCCAGAGCACTGCCCACAGACCCGAGATGGTGGTGTAAAGCAAGGTGAACGCGAGGCAAAACATTACGGCGTTCAACTTGCTGATCCCGAGAGTGAGCTCGAGAATTTTCGCCATCGCCAGGTTCACCCAGCCGATGATGATGGTGTTGATCGGCAGCGCCAGGTAGAGCGCGCGAAAACCACGCAGGAAAGCTGCCGGCTTGCCGGAGTAGCGCAGCTCTGCCAGCTCCATGTCGGTGAGCACGCCGGCCCTCCGCCAGAGCCGGGCAAAGAAGAAAACCGTGAGCATGCCGCTGAGTGCGCCGTTCCACCACAGCCAGTTCCCCGCGATACCGTTGCGGTAGACCATGCCGGTAACCACCAGCGGCGTATCTGCAGCGAATGTGGTCGCGACCATGGATGTGCCGGCCAGCCACCAAGGGACGTTGCGTCCGGAGATGAAGAATTCGCTTACGCTGCCGCTGGCTCGGCGGTAGTAATAAAAGCCGATGGCCAGGTTAATAAGGAAGTAGACGACGATGACCACCCAATCAAGCGCAGTGAGACGCATCTATAGGGCACGCCTCCGCTCAAGAGGTGCAGCAGCTGTTTGGGGAACCATTGCGCGCCATTAGAACCGATGCTGCAACTTTCAACAAGGATTTTGTGCGCGGCCATCCCGCTGACAGAAGAAGCTATCAATGTGTGTAGGAGTGGTCATCTATGCGCACCAAGGCTCAAATCAAATCCCATCCCATTCACCCTATTCTGGTGTCTTTTCCCATTGGGTTGTGGGTGGCTAGTTTCTTGTTCGATCTGCTGGGCAAGGCCAGTGACAACATCTACCTGCATGTCGCCAGCTATTACGCCCTGATTGGCGGCTGCATCGGCGCGTTACTTGCTGCCATCCCCGGCGTGATTGATCTGTTTGGCGCAGTGCCGCCGAACTCGAGCGCGCGCCAGCGCGGTTATATTCACGGGATACTCAACGTGCTTGCATTGCTGCTGTTCACATATGTCGCCATCCGGCGCAGCGATCCCATGGCAAGGCCCGACGGTGTCTCGCTTGCGCTCTCGCTCCTGGGCGTCTTAGGAATTGGCGTTTCCGGCTGGCTCGGTGGAACCCTGGTTTATCGCAACCAGATTGGCGTGGACCATCGTTACGCTAACGCGGGGCAAGAAAAGGAGCGGACTCTCGATTCCTGGGACCGTCCCGTGGTCAACAAAAGTGAACTGGGCGACGGCCAGATGATTCTTGCCAAGATCCAGGGCGAACGGATTGTCGTCGGCCGATGCGGGGAGGGCTTTTTCGCCTTCTCTGATCACTGCACCCACAAGGGTGGACCACTCTTTGACGGAGCGCTGGTCGGCTGCACGGTGCAATGTCCCTGGCACGGCTCGCAATTCGACATCACCACCGGACGGGTAGTGGCCGGCCCTGCCAAGAATAAGATTGAGACCTACGCCACCGAAGTAAAGGGCAACGAAGTCTACGTTTTGCCGCATAAGCAGGAGCAGAAAAAGGCCGCTTAACGCACATTCCGCTAAAGTATTGATTCTTCGTCGGGAGCACCAAAAGGACACGCACTCCGGTGCTTAGAACCGCTGCCGGTTCGCGGTTCTAGCCGGATTCCCTTCGATATAATCCCCGCCAACTCCGTCATTCCCGCTGTGACGGGCCCCTTTTTATGAGCCAGAACGGTTCTCCTCCAACTGGCCAAAAGCCGGAAACAATTCGGGCTGACGACCGCCTGGATTCGTGGAAAGCAATTTCGTCCTACCTTAACCGCGACCTGAGCACGCTGCGGCGGTGGGAGGAGAAGGAGGGTTTACCGGTACACCGTCAGCAGAACCGGTCGCGGGTAAGCATCTTCGCGTTCAAGTCGGAGCTGGATGCCTGGAAGGGCATGCGGCTGGGGACTATCGACGGCGAAGACAGGCTGCCCGAGACTGCAATTGCGCCGGAACCCATGCCCGCAGCTAGACCTCCAATAGCGGTGATGGAACCACCAGCAGCGCCGCCCAGGGTTGCACGGGCGGCTCCGCCTCCTCGGCATACCCGGCATTCGGGCGGCCGCTTGCGATGGATTGCGCTGCCGATCGCGCTGGTCTTTGTGGTGTCGGTTGCCCTGGCGGTCAGCCTTACGCTGTCGCGCACAGCCGCGAATCCGGCCAGCCGGATCAGGTCAATTGCCGTCCTTCCCATTAAGGATCTCTCGCCCACGAGTGACGAAGCATTCGCCGACGGGTTGACCGAGGCGTTGACCAACGATCTGGCACAGATCAGCGCCTTGCGAGTAATTTCCCGCGATTCAATGATGCCTTACAAGACCATGCCTGAACCGTTGCGCCGCATTGCCCGAAATCTGAGGGTTGAGGGTGTAATACGCGCTTCAGTGGTCCGAGCGGCAGGACGCGTCCGCGTGATGGCAGAGCTTATCGAAGCCAAGACCGGAACCAATCTGTGGGCGGCGACTTACGAGCGCGAACTCGGCGGCGTACTGACTTTGCAGGCGGAGATTGCCCACGACATCGCGGAACAAATCGGCGTCGGCATGACGGCGCAACAAGAACTGCGATTGAGCGCCGCACCGCGTCCAGCCACGCTCGACGCGCAGCAAGCTTACTTCGATGGACTGAACAACTGGAGCAAACTCTCCTGCGAAGGCTTCCAGGGTGCGTTGGAAAATTTCCAGCAGGTGGCCGCGAGCGTCCCGAACTACGCTCCCGTCCATGTGCGCCTGGCCAACACCTATTTCAAACTGGCGGAATTTCGCTGCCAGCCGCAACGGGCGATGATCCTGAAGGCGAGGGCCTCGGCTGCCAGAGCGCTGACGCTAGACCCGGAGTTGGCGGAAGCCCACGCATTGTTGGGAGTGCTGTCCTTTCTATATGACTGGGATTGGTCCACCGCCGCCAGCGAACTGAAGAAAGCTACCGAACTGAATCCCAACTACGCCATGGCCCACTCCTGGTACGCAGCGTTTCTGTTTTCCACTGGAAAGCGAAGTGATGCGGTTTCCGAATTGCAGAAAGCCATGGACGTCGATCCGGCTTCGGGCACGACTGCATTGGTCTACGGGTTCATGCTTTACAACTCGCGGCGCTACAACGAGGCCATCGAGCAGTTTCAGAAAGTGATAGAGAAGCATCCTGATTCCAGCCTCGCCTACTTTGGCACGGCGGTCGCATACGAGCGCAAGCGCATGTTCCGCAAGGCGCTGAAAAACTATCTCAAGGCCAAGGAGCTTTCCGGGGCATCACCAGAACAGATCGCGGAGCTGCGCGCATCATTTGCGAAGGCGGGCTTGCGAGGATATTGGCAGCGAGAGCTGGCGGTAGCGGCATCGCAGCCTCTGCCCGATACATGTTGGAGCACAGTGAGCGCGGCGCATATTGCCGATACCGCGCAGACGCTCGGCTTCCTGGAACGAGCGTACCAGTCGCGCTGTAGCGCGCTGACCTCGCTGAAGATTGACCCGCTCTACGACCGTTTGCGATCGGAGCCCCGGTTTAAGAACATCATGCAGCGCATGGCCCTACCCAATACCGGCTCAAAAACGCGCGTGCGCAACTAACTAAACTTACTTGCTGCTTCCCAGCAGTCGAACCGTTTCCAAAACTGTCCGACCCGCGATCTCAAGGCTCTGGGTGCTCAGCTTGTCCATGGTGTCTTCAGGAGTGTGATGGAAAGAGTTCTGCGGACCGTAGTCAAGGTCGATGAGGTCGATGGCTCGCACGCCGGCGTTCACAAACGGCAAGTGGTCGTCCTGCACCGCAACCTCACGCCCAAAAAAGTGCGCCTGGTACCCCAGATTTGACGCGGCTTGAAAAACCAGAGTTTGCAAATCTTTATTGGAATTCAGGTCACGCTCGATGTTGAGATCGGCATCGCCGATCATGTCGGTAAGAATGAAAGCGCGAACCTGTTGAAGCGTGCCATCCTTCTGCCACTTCTCCGCCAGGTGCCGGCTGCCGTAAAGGCTGTCTGTAGACGACCAGCTCTCGATCGCCTCTTCGCCATCGAACCACACCAGCCAA
>Ga0070697_100003025_pt1 | contig 12918 bp, 11 predicted proteins | sample KBSK1501metaG_FD_65475 | JGI IMG/M metagenome (GOLD analysis project Ga0070697, IMG submission 65475) | Corn, switchgrass and miscanthus rhizosphere microbial communities from Kellogg Biological Station, Michigan, USA - KBS K1-50-1 metaG | ecosystem: Host-associated > Plants > Roots >... | reverse complement strand
GTTCATGGGCGTGAGCGAGACCGAGCTGTGGCAGCTGGTCGACGAGATCGGCGCGGCGCTCGACGGCACCCCGCTGACGCGTGACGAGCTGATCGCCGTCGTCGGTCGCGGCCGGTCGCAGCACATCCGAGACATCCTCAGATCCGGCTGGGGAGGGATGCTCAAACCGGCTGCGCGCAACGGTCGGCTGTGCTTCGGACCGAGTAGGGGTCAGAGCGTGACCTTCGTCAATCCGCGCAAGTGGCTCAAAACGTGGCGCGAGGTCGATCCCGAAGCCGCGATCGTGGAGATGGCCCGGCGATACCTGCGCGTGTACGGGCCGTCGACCAAGAACGACTTCGCGCGCTGGTGGGGCGCATGGCCCGGGGTCGGTACCGCGGCGTGGAAGGCGTTGGGGCCAGAGCTCGTTACCGTCTCCGTGGAGGGCGTCCGCCTCGAGGCGCTGGCCGCGGACCTGACCGCGATGGGGCGCGCGAATCTCACCGAGCCCGTCCAGCTGCTGCCGCTCTTCGACCCCTACCTGATGGGCTACGCCAAGCGCGATCACATGCTCGACCGCGTCCACGCGGCCAAGGTCAGTCGCACCGCGGGTTGGATCTCCGCGGTGGTCCTGGTCGAGGGCGTCGTCGTGGGGACGTGGACGCACACGCTTGCCGGCGGGACGCTCCGCATCGCCATTGCCCCTTTCTCGCGCCTGCCTGCGAAGGTGACGGCCCAGGCGAGGGAGCGGGGCGCCGAGATCGCGAAGGCCCTGGGAGCGACCAGGGTCGAGGTCGCTGTCGCTTAGGTAGCGCGCGACGCGGGCTTGACGAGGCGGAGGTTCGCCTCGCGCTGACGCAGGCGGCGCGTGCGTCTCCAGCGTTCCATAGCCACCGAGGCCGCCCAGACGACGACCACGACGATCGCCATCACCGTCTGGATGACGGCGACGGTAAAGAACGCGACCTCCAGCCCGTGTCCGCTCAGCCAGGCGCCCTGGTGCCTCAAGCCGACGGCGAACAGGCCCGCAGCAAAGCCGAGGGTCGGCCGCACCGCCCAGGAGTCGGGAAGCAGCCGCCTGTCCGCGAGCAGCAGGCCCGCGACAAACCACGTCGGGCCGCTGTCGAGCTGGAACACAGTGTCCCAATGCAGGGTGTAGATGGCGAGCAGCGAACCGGTGAAGAACCCGAACAGCACGACCAGGCTCACGCGTCGCGCGTAGGCGAGCCAGGCCACGCCGACCGCCACCGCCAGCAGTGACGTGGCGAAGACCGGCCCCGGCACGTTGCCCACGTACAGGCGCACAGGATCCATGGACGCGGACGCGGGGCTGAAGAACTGGTACCACGTGCCGATCGGGTCGCCGAACGGTGCGCCGTTGGCGGGGTTGATGTACTTGAACGGCGCGCCGCGTGTGACCAGGGCGATGGCGGCATACGCGATCAAGCCTGCCTGCGCGCGAATCGCCGGCAGGAAGCGCGCGCGGAGCAGCTCGAGCACGACTGCGAGCGCGGCGACGGCGACCGACACCAGCAGGTCGGCGCCGGCGCCCACCAGCGCGACTCCGAAGATCGGCGCCAGGAGCGGGCTTGCGCCGTAGCGGTCGAGCTGGCGACGCCACAACAGCCGCGAGGCGATCAGCCCGAGAGTGCCGGCGGCGAGCGCGATGACCAGCATCTGCAGGGCCGGCAGCTTGAAGATCACAAGCCCCGCCACGACGGGCGGCAGAAGCGCGATGCCCGTGACGAGGTCGTCGGGCAGGGTCTGCGGCCGGAACGCGGCGCGATCCATGAGCGAACCGAGCTTCGCGAACCACGAGCTCAACCTCCTGCCTCTGAGCCCGCGGGATCCCCCGGACAGCACGGGGGGATTGTAGGCAAACGTCCATACAATCCGCCCGTGTTCACAAGCGCCCAGAGGGAGTCCACTCGGGACCGCATCCTTGATCACGGCCGGGCGGACAGGCGGATATCAGGCGGGGCGGTGACCGGCTCCGCCACCGGCGGCGTGCAGGACGCGTGGTCCGACGTCGACCTTGCGTTCGGACTGCGCGACCGCGAGGCCATCCCGGACGTGCTCGCCGACTGGACGGCGATGATGTACCGCGAGCACGGCGCCCTCCATCACGTGGACGTGGTTGTCGGGGCGTGGACGTATCGAGTCTTCCTGCTCGCCAACCAGCTGCAGGTCGACCTCGCGTTTGCGCCGGCGGAAGAGTTTGGCGCTCGCGCGCCGACGTTCAGGCTCATGTTCGGCAGCTCGGTCGAGCTGCAGCGACCGCGTCGCCCGTCACCTGAGGAGATCTTCGGCATGGGGTGGCTCTATGCGCTACACGTGCGCTCATCCATCGAGCGGGGCAGGTTGTGGCAGGCCGAATATTTCCTTGCCTGCTTGCGGGGAGAGGTGCTCAAGCTCGCGTGCGCGCGCTACGGCCTGCCCACCTCAGAAGCCAGGGGCGTCGACCGCCTGCCCCCAGAGGTGACGCAACCGATGGAGAAGGCGCTGGTCGGTTCGCTCGAGCCGTCTCAGCTGAGGCGGGCGTTTGCGGCCGCAACCGAAGCCCTGGTCGCCGAGGCGCGGCTGCTCGATCGCGCGCTCTCCGATCGCCTGGAGCCCCTCCTGCGCCAACTGGCGCATGGGTGATAATCGGCAGGCTCGTGTCGCTTCCTGGCCGACGTCTTCTCGCGACGCTCGCGGCGCTGGGGTGGATCGGGATGATCTCGCTCAACGCCCTCGCCGACGATCTTCCTGACTCGACCTGGATTCAGCTCCAGCAGCTTCCGGGACAGGGCCGGACCGCGCTGTTCGCGCTCGCTGTCGATCCGGCCAACAACCAGGTAGTGGTCGCGGCGAACTCGCAGGGCTCGCTCCTGAGGAGCACGAACGGCGGCACCACCTGGACAGGTGTCCATGCCGGCACAAACGCCGTGAACGCCGTCAGCTTCAGCCCCAACACGGCCGGCTTCGTGGTTGCAGGCACTCGCGGCGGGGGCGCGCTCTTCAGCCGCGACGGCGGCGCCAAGTGGTCCAACGCCAGGGGTCTCGAGGGGCGCAACGTGCGGGTCTTCGGATTCGCGCTCAACCTCGTTGCGGCCGGCACCGACCGCGGCGTGTTCACGAGCGCGGACGGCGCGACCTGGACCTCCTCAGGGCTCACGGATCGCAGCATCGGCGCGCTGGCCGTCGAGGCCATCCATGATCCCGTGCGGCTCGTCGCGGGCACAGACGTCCAGGCCACGGGCGGCACGCTGCCGCTCTACCAGAGCCTCGACGGCGGCGCGACGTGGAACCAGCTCAACCCTCCGCTCAGCGGCACCATGACGGTCAAGCTCGCGGCGGGGCCGCTCCCGCCGACGGGCAACGTGCGGCCGCTGCTCGCCGGCACCAACACGGGCCTTTTCAGCTCCAACGACAACGGCGCGTCGTTCACGCCGCTGAGCGGCGGCGGCCTGCTGCCGACAACCGACTACACGCAGGTCGCGTTCATCACGGCCCACCACGACCGCTTCTATGCCGGGAGCGACGGCGGCGGATCGAAGTCGGGCGGTCTCTGGCGCACCAACGACGGCGGCCAGACGTTCACCTCGCTGCAGCCGCCGCAGCCCTCGGTGACCGCCCTCGCGGTCTCCAACGATGAGCAACCCGTGCTCTACGTGGCGACATTCGAGCCTGCGACGCACGCGGTCGCGTTGTGGGCATACCACGACACGGGTGGACCGCCGGTCGGGCCGCCCGTCAGCCCGGTCGCCAGCGCTCCCCGGATCTTGCACGGGCCGGATACCTCGACCCTGTCCCAGATCCTCGCCTCGCCTCAGCTGCCCTACATCGGGCTCGGGCTGGGCGCGCTGGCCGTCATCCTGACCGCGATCGCGGCGCACCTGCGGAGCCGCTACCGCTAGGCCGGGTACAGTTGGACGACGTGACGTCGCCGTACGAGCGTCTGCGCGAGCTGGGCCTCACGCTCCCCGCGCCGCCCTCTCCCGCCGCCTCCTACGTGCAGACACGCACAGTGCCCATCGGCGACGGTCGTGCGCTGCTCTACATCGCGGGTCAGGTCTCCGCCGACGGCGACAAGATGCTGACCGGGCGCTGTCCCGACGAGGTCTCGGTCGAGGAGGCGACGCACCGCGCGAGGCTGTGCGGTATGCGCGTCCTGGCCCAGATCGACAAGGCCGTCGGACTGGACAGCGTCGAGAGCATGCCGCAGCTCATCGGCTTCGTCCTCTCGGCGGACGGCTTCGGCGACCAGCCCAGGGTGATGAACGGAGCGTCTGACTTGCTGGTCGATATCCTGGGTGACGCCGGCAGGCACACGCGCGCCGCGCTCGGCACCAACACGCTTCCGTTCTCAGTCACGGTCGAGATCGCGGCGGTGGCGGTTGTCCGCACCGTCTGAGCCGCGCGCCCGCTTCCGCAAGCCGGGCGCGCTCCTGATCGGCAGCCTCGTCTACCTCGCGGTCATCTTCGGCGTGATGCTGTGGCGGGGCATCTCCATCGAGCCCGAGTGGGTGGTACTCGCGCTGCTGGTGATCGCGATCGCGATGGGGCGCGGCCTCACCTTCCTCGCCGACTGGGGCCCGTTCCTGCTCCTTTTCTTCGCCTACGAGGCGATGCGTGGCTTCGCCGCCAAGACGGGCTTCGCCCCGCACGACCTCTCAGGCCTGGAGCGCGCGGTGTTCGGCGGGGCGCTGCCGACGGTCGAACTGCAGCGGGCCTTTTACGTTCCGGGCACGGTCTCCGTCCAGGACGTGGTGGCGCTGTTCTTCTACTTCATGCACTTCCCGCTGCCCATCGTGGTGGGTTTCGGCTTCTGGCTGCGCAGCCGCGATCACTACCACCGCTTCATCGCGGCGCTGCTGCTCATGTGCTTCCTTGCATTTGTGACCTACCTCTTCTGGCCGAGCGCGCCGCCGTGGTACGAGCTGCCCAAGGAGGTCGTCAAGATCAACGACCAGACGGTGCGCGCGCTTTGGGATGGCCAGTACTACGTCTCCGACATCTACCAGAGCTTCAACCCGAACCGGTTCGCCGCCTTCCCGTCGCTGCATGCCGCCTTCCCGGCGCTCGCGGCGGTGTACGCGTGGCGCAGGTATCGGGCGCTCGGGGTCGTGCTGGTGCTGTGGTCGGTGGCGGTCCTGCTTGCGATCGTCTACCTGGGCGAGCACTACGCCATCGACGCGTTCGCGGGCTACGCCTACGTCGGGGTCGCGGCGGTTCTGGTCGAGGGTTTCGCGCGCTGGCGCGCCAGGCGTGTGAGGGCTACGCCTGCCAGACCTTCCTCATGATCGTGCGCGCCAGCTTGTCCGGCTCGTGATGCGACGGCTTGCGGATGTTGACCACGTCGGCCGCGATGAAGCGAACCTCGGGGTGGCGCGCGGTGTCGGCGGGACGGAAGATCACCGGTTCCTGACCGCCCGTCGGCGCGTAGGCGTTGTTGGAGTTGACGAGCACGAAGTCGAAGAGATTGGCGCCGACGTGCTCGCGGATCACGCGCAGGTAGTCCTGCACGCCATAGCCGTCGGTCTCGCCGGGCTGCGCCGCGAGGTTGCAGATGTAGAGCTTCAGCGCGGCCGAGGCCTTGATCGCCTCGACCATGCCCTCGACGAGCAGGTTGGGCAGGATCGAGGTGTAGAGAGAGCCGGGGCCGACGATGATCAGCTCGGCGTTGATGATCGCCTGCGCGGCTTCGGGGTTGACCTGAACGCCGTCGGGCTTCAGGAATACGTGGCTGATGGGCGAGTTCTGCTTGGGGATCTTCGACTCGCCCTCGACCGTGCTGCCGTTGATGGAGGCGACGAGGGTCACGTCCTGCAGGGTCGAGGGCACGATCGTGCCCTTGACCGCGAGCACCTTGCCGGACTCGCGCAGCGCCTGCTCGAAGTTCCCGGTGATGTCGGCCATGGCCATGATGAAGAGGTTCCCGAAGGCGTGGCCGTTGAGCGAGCCCTCCTTGAAGCGGTGGTCGAAGAGCTGCTTCATGAGAGGCTCGGCGTCGGCCAGCGCGATCAAACACTGGCGGAAGTCGCCGGGCGGGAGGATGCGGTACTCGTCGCGCAGGCGGCCTGACGAACCTCCGTCGTCGGCGACGGTGACGATCGCGGAAAGGTTCGAGGTGTAAGTCTTCAGCCCGCGCAGCAGCGAGCTGAGGCCCGTGCCGCCGCCGATGGCGACGACCCGCGGACCCCGGCCGCGCAGGCGGAAGGCGTGGATCGCGTCGACGACGCTGCTCGTGCTCGTCCCGGGGAGGAATGGACCGAGCACCGACTGCGTCAGCTTGAGGTAGCTCACGACCAGCAGGCCCACGCCGAAGATCCCGAAGACGATGGCGCGCGCCCAGTAGGGGAGGAACTGGAGGGTGATGTAGTAGAAGCCCGAGGGCAGGTGGGCGGTCTGGTAGATCTCCTTCAAGGCGTAAGCGACACCGAGAACTAGGACGAGCTCGGAGACCATCAGCAGAAGCAGCCAGCGCTTGATCTGCAACCCGGGTGTGAGCCATCGCAGCCAAGTCGCAGTCGAAGGAAGCCTTCTGGCCATCTACCCCGCCTGGAACAACGTATGGAAAACGTGCAAAGTTACTCTGGTACTACGCTTCACTGAAGTATGCGGACTTTGCGCGGGGTGCGTCGGCTCTTACGACTGGTCGCGTTCGGCCTCTTCGCGGCCGCGATCGCGACCGAGCTTTCGAAGCCGGAGGCGGAGCGGACGTGGCAGGGGAAGGTGTTCGGCGTGGTGCCTTACGACTTCCGGCCGCCCACGTGGCAGCGCATCCGCGACGCGTACTGGAACCCGGAGTCGGACGTCCTGTTCAGCGACCGTGTATTCGGTGTGGGCTGGGCGGTGAACCTCTATAAGGCGAAGACGCTCATGGAGGAAGGGTTTCGCCGCCTGATGGCAACCCGCGAATCGATGCCGATCCAGATGCCGCTTCGGCGCAGGAGCCCGGCCGAGAAGCCGGGAGTGGTCACCGTCCAGGAGTAACCGGCCCGGCCGCGGGACGTCCTTAGAATGGTTCGCCCGGCCACGTTTCTCGGACGTGCTTGGGGAGTGGCGCAACGGTAGCGCAGCTGACTCTGGATCAGAAGGTTGAAGGTTCGAATCCTTCCTCCCCAGCCACACCCATGGAGCTCGCCGCTGTTTTGTTCAAGCGGCTCAACGCGACGATCAGGTCTTCGCGGCCAACTGATCGGAGCGCACCGTGGACGCACGAATGATCAGGTGTCCCGGCACACTGGCCGGTTGGGTAGGCGCTCCGTTGAGCACTCCCGCCAACAGGTCGACCAGGCGGGCGCCGAGCAAACGAGGCTGGAGGTCGATCGCGGTTACGGTCGGCACCGACGTTTGCAGACTGCGAGTGTCCACGCATGAGGCCAAAAGCAGGTCCTGGGGTATGCGAAGGCCGCGCCGGTGGGCGGCGAGAACCGCGCCGAGTGCGCCCTCCTCTGGAACGCTGATGATGCAGTCAACGACGGGCCCCTCCGAGAGCAGGTCGTCGACGGCCAACTGAACGTCGATGATCGGTCTGCCGGGGAAGGACGGCAGCTCGCGCACCTGGGGCGGGAGGGAGCGCTGTCCGCACCACATTGCGAATGCGCTCCGAGTGTCGGCAACCCAGGCTTCGTCGGGGGGCGGACCCACGAGCGCGACTGCGCGCGCGCCTTGCATGTAGACGTGGTCCAGCAGCTCCACGAACGCTGCCAGGTGGTCGGTTTCGACCGTGCCCGCCCACTCGGCTCCCGGAGTGACATCGCGCTCTCCGGTCACCACCGGGACACCTAGCCGACCGAGCTCCCCGAGAAGAGGATCGCCGAGTTGCGGGTCGACCACCATGATGCCGTCCACACCAAAGGCGGTGATTCTGGAGGGCTGGTCCAAGGCTGGGATAAGCGTCAGAGCAAGCCGATGGGAGAGCGCTTGCTTGGCTGCTCCCAACGCGAGGTCAAGGTAGTAGGGCAGCGTGAGGTTGCTGTCAGGCAGGCATAGCCCGATCGATCCGACTCGGCCCTTGCGCAGGTGCAGGGCCGCCGGGTTGGCCATGTAACCGAGAGCGCTCGCGGCCTGGGACACCCTCGTTCGGGTGGCCTCGCTGACCCGGCCCTGCCCCGACAGTGCATGAGACACCGTGGTCGGCGAGACGCCGGCTCGCTTCGCCACGTCGTGAATGGTGGTCCGTGGGCCGGCGGTCGTAGGTCGGCTCACAAACGCCAAGCGTACGCGATGACAAATCGTTTTGGCCGCTGCCCCGCCACCACTCGGCGGTTGGGGGGCCAAAGAAGTTTGGCGTTGCAGCCAAAACGTTTTCGCACTAGGTTGACAAGAGGTGGCGAGACCAGGGAGCTCCAAGGCGTTGCCCGACCGACGCGGCGAGGTCGAGATCCGCGAATCGACGCGCACCTTGCCTGTTTCGAGCCGGCGCGTGGCGGCCTTGATCGCGCGTGAAGTCGAACGCTTCCGGCAGCAACACCGCCGGTCGAATGATTTGCGCAGCGAGGCGCGCCGGTTCAGTCCGGGAGGGGTTCCGTCGTCCTTCCAGGATGTCGATCCGCACCCGATCTTCATCGATCACGGCAGCGGGAGCCGGATCTGGGATGTGGACGGCAACGAGTACGTCGACTTCCACAACGGATTCGGGGTGATGGTGGTCGGACACGCGCATCGACGGATTGTGACTGCCGTTTCGGAGCGGCTGGCGAGAGGATCGCATTTCGCCCAGCCCGTCGCCGAAGGAACGCTAGTCGCCGAAGAGCTGGCGCGTCGGTTCGGACTAACGCAGTGGCGATTCACCAACAGCGGTACAGAGTCGACGCTGGACGCGGTTCGGATCGCGCGCGCATTCACCGGCCGGGACCGCCTGGTCAAGATCGAAGCTTCCTATCACGGACATCACGACGCCGTGATGGTCTCCGTGGAGCCCGCAGCCAATCGCATGGGCCCGGTTGACGCGCCCGAATCGGTGCCGCAGTGCGAGGGGATACCAGCTGCTGTCGTAGGCCTGACCACCGTTGTGCCTTTCAACGACGTAGGAGTGCTGCAGAGCACCTTCAAGCGTTACCCGGACGAAATCGCGGCCGTGATCGTCGAGCCCGCAATGATGAACGTGGGCATCATCCTCCCCGAACCAGGCTATCTCGAAGCGGTGCAATCGATGGTGCACCGTCACGGGGCCCTGCTCATCTTCGACGAGGTAAAGACCGGAGTCACGATCGCGTCAGGCGGCGCCACCGAGCGATTCGGTGTCCGCCCAGACATCATCGCTCTGGCCAAGGCGATCGGCGGCGGCCTGCCATGCGGGGCTGTCGGAGGTCGGGGCGAAATCATGGCCCTTATCGAGAAGAAGCGCGTGGCTCAGCTGGGCACGTTCAATGGCAACCCGCTCACCATGACTGCCGCCCGCGTAACGCTGAGCGAGATTCTCACGCAGCAGGCGTACGCACATTTCGAAGCCCTGGCCAAAGTACTTCAGGTTGGCCTGGACGGTGTCATCGCCCGGCATGGGCTCGGCTTCCATGTGATCACCGTGGGGGCGCGTGGTGGGGTCACTTATCGCGCTGAGCGGGTACGTAACTACCGCGACTATCTCGGGATCGATAAGTCCTTTGCGTATCTGAGCTGGCTGTATCAATGCAACCGCGGCCTGCTCATGGCGCCGGGCGCTGAAGAGAACTGGACGCTTTCTGTTCAGCACTCGGTCGAAGACGTCGAGCGCTACATAGACAACTTTGCCGAAATGGCCGGCGAGCTGCGCGCGGTGCGCGCGACGGCCGCCTCGTAATCCAAGGAGGTAAGAAGTGGCAGGTGACTCTTTCAATCGGCGGGACATGACCCGGAGGTCGCTCCTTGTGGGCGGCGGGAGCGTTCTCGGCGGTCTCGTGGTCGGTGGGCTGGTGGGCAACTCGCTGGCCCAGAAGCCGGCCATCTCGAGCGGCGGTGGATCGAGGGGCAGCGTCAAGGTCGTGGGTATCTTTCCAGCCAGCGGCGTGGTTGCGGCAGACGGCAAGGAGATGGCGAACGGCGTCAAGCTGGCCGTCGAAGAGATCAATGCCCGCGGTGGGCTCATCGGCTATCACCTCGATTACGTCGAGATCGACGACAAGGACTCCAACACCGACCAGATCACGGCCGCGTTCAACCGAGCAGTGAGCCTCGAGAAGGCGGACGTCATCTTCTCCGGCTACCACCTTGCCTCGGGCCCGGAGTTCGACATAGTTGCGAATGCAGGCGTCCTCTACTACAACGTCAACACCCGGCTCGCCTGGCTCCAGCGTTACACCGCCAACCCGGGCAAGTACTGGGGCAGCTTTCAGTGCGACCCCACCGAAGCTTGGTATGGCCAGGGGTTCGCCTACTGGGTCGACAGCGCACTCAATCAGGGTCTGCTCAATGTCAGGGCAAAGACCTGTTCGATCATCAGCGGGCTGAGCGCGTACGGCACCGTGATTGCTGGTGGTTTCGAAACACAGATCAAGCAGCTCGGCTGGAATGTAGTCACCAAAGATGGCGTCACCGAAGGCGCTGTGACTGATTGGGGGCCGGTGCTTTCCAAGGTCAAGCGCGCGGCGCCGAGCGTGCTGTTCACCAGTGACTTCTTGCCGTCCGACGACGCCGCGATGGCGAAGGCGTGGGCGGCCTCACCGACCAAGACCCTGCTCTACCAGCAGTACGGCCCTTCCGTGCCCGAGTACCTCACTCTGGCCGGCAGCGCGGCGAACGGGATCGTCTGGGCGACCGTGCTCGGGCTGCTCCCGGACCAGATCGGGAACGGCTTCCGATCGCGATTCGCGGCGCGGTTCGGCGCGCAGCCAGGATGGGCCAACGCAGGCGGCTGCTTCGACCAGGTCAACGTGTGGGCCGAGGCAGTGGCGTTGTGCGGTGATCCCAAGAACTACAAAGCGGTCGCCAAGGCCACCGAGTCCGTCATCTGGCGCGGCACGACCGGATCGATATCGTTCGAGAAACACACCGGCAGGCAGTTCCCTGCGCAGACATCGGACGCGTCGCTCGGCCAGCCGCACATCATCGTGCAGATCCAGGACGGGGTCCAGAAGGTGGTGTCGCCGGCGCCTTTCACCAGCGGTGACTTTGTGCTGCCGAGCTGGATGAGATAGGGACCGGGGACTGCGGGCTTGTGCGAAGGATTGGTCCTGGCCAGGATCATCGGCGCTGACGCCGTTCGCGGTCCTAAGCGTGGGGGTTTGGGCTGACAACGGGACTCGTGTGGCACGAGCTCTACATGTGGCACGACACTGGCACCGGCGCCTGGGTCTCGCCCGCAGGCCTCACCGTCCAACCGCTGGGTCATATCGAGAGCCCCGAAGGCAAACGCCGGATTCGCAACCTGATCGAGGTCAGCGGGCTCATGGATCACCTTGTCCAGCTGCGCCCTCGTCCGGCCACCGAGGCCGAGATTCTTCGCCTCCACACGGTGGAGTACGTCCAGCGCATTCGGAGGATGAGCGCGAAATCGGGTGGTGAGGCGGGCGAGGAGACGCCATTCGGTCCCGGGTCCTACGAGATCGCGCTGCTGGCAGCCGGCGGCTGTCTTACGGCTGTGGATGCCGTCCTCGACGGCGAGGTGGACAACGCTTACGCGCTGGTGCGACCGCCTGGCCATCATGCGGAGAAGGACCGAGGTCGTGGCTTCTGCATCTTCAGCAATACCGCCTTGGCCGCCGTGCATGCGCGTCACGCCCGAGGGCTTTCCCGTGTCGCGATCGTGGACTGGGACGTCCACCATGGGAACGGCACCGAGCACGCTTTCTACTCTGACCCGACCGTGCTCACGATCTCGATCCATCAGAACAACAACTACCCGCCACGTTCGGGCGCGATCACAGACATCGGCTCACATGCCGGCGAGGGCTTCAACATCAACGTTCCGCTCCCACCCGGTTCCGGCGTCGGGGCCTACGTTGCCGCCTTTCAGCGTGTAGTCGCTCCGGCACTGGAGGCTTATCGCCCGGAGCTGATCCTCATCGCCTCAGGACTCGATGCGAGTGCGATGGACCCGTTGGGGTCGATGATGCTGACCAGCGACGGTTACCGGAGGCTCACCCAGATCGTGCTTGCTGTCGCACGCGACGTATGCGGGGGCCGGCTGGTGGCCTGCCACGAGGGCGGCTACTCGCCGGCCTACGTGCCTTACTGCGGGCTCGCGGTAATCGAGGAACTGGCCGGGAAGCGGACCGGGCTGGAGGACCCTCTCCTATCTCTTCTGGCCGGGTTTGGCGGCCAGGAGATTCAACCGCACCAGGAAGCGGTGGTGGATGAAGCGGCCAAACTGGTGGCCCGTCTCCTGACCGCAGCAACCCCGCCTCGTATTCGAGGCGATCCCGAGTGAACAGCGCGCGGTTGGCGGGTGAGAGCGCGTCCGACCTCCCCTCTAGATGTGAGGAGGTCTGGTTCAACAGCACGACGCGCGATCGCAGCGCTACGTCATACAATTGTGATACAATCGCGGCATGGAGAAGGCGATTTCGATTCGACTTGACGAAGAGGCTCAGGAAGCACTCCGAACGCTGACGGGGACGGGCCGTAGCCAATCCGATGCTGTCCGAGAAGCAATTGTCGAGCTGGCGCGGCGCGGGCGGCGAGGCGACCTTGTCGCGGAGGCGAAACGACTAAGCGGTGACCGCGAGGATCGTGCCGAGAAGGCCCGCGTAGCACGGTTGATGGAATCCCTTCGTGCAGCGAGGTGAAGTCTTCCGCCTGCGGGCGCCGCGAGGAACAAGAGGACACGAGCAGGCCGGGCAGCGGTACGGAGTAGTCCTCCAAGCCGACGAACTGCTCAGCCTGTCCACCGTCATAATCGCGCCGACCTCAACGCGCGCCCAGCCGGCTTCATTCAGGCCCGAGGTCGAAATCGACGGTCAGCGGACGCGTGTCCTTGTCGAGCAGCTCGGCGCGGTCGATCCGAGCAGGTTAGGCGAATCCCACGGGCTGCTC
>Ga0070697_100003024_pt1 | contig 12918 bp, 9 predicted proteins | sample KBSK1501metaG_FD_65475 | JGI IMG/M metagenome (GOLD analysis project Ga0070697, IMG submission 65475) | Corn, switchgrass and miscanthus rhizosphere microbial communities from Kellogg Biological Station, Michigan, USA - KBS K1-50-1 metaG | ecosystem: Host-associated > Plants > Roots >... | reverse complement strand
CCGCTTCTGATCCAGGGTCTGCCGCGAAGGTGCTGGATTGTTTGGCAAGCGCTTATCTCGAGCGAAATTTACAAGTGCGGCGGCCTTCGGGAGAAACGGATTTTTTTGAGCAGCAAGCGTTGGAGTCCCGGCAAAAACTGGAGAATGCTGAGTTTCAATTGATGGATTTCAGTAACAACGAAGGTGTGGTGTCGGCGGCGCTGGAACGCGACATTGCCTTACAAAAACTGAGTGAAGCGGATGCAGCAGCCCGTCAAACCAGAATCGCGATTGCCGAAACAGTGCAGCGCATTCGTATGCTGGAGTCGGATTTGCATTCGTTGCCAGAGCGAACTACCACGGTGATGCGCAATGCGGATAATCCGCAGCTTCTGGAGAAAATGAAATCCAAGCTGCTGGAACTGGAGTTAAAGCGTACCGAACTACTCACCAAATACGAGCCTACCTATCGGCTGGTACAGGAAGTTGACCAACAGATTGCTGAGGCTAAGGCTTCTATTGTCGCAGAAGAGCAGGCGCCCTTGCGAGACCAAACTACGGAGCCGGATCCAAATCATGGCTGGGCGAAAGCAGAACTTATGAAAGCGCAGGTGGAACTGACAGGTCTGGAAGCGCGGGCGCTGGAAACTGCGAAGCTCGTGACTAATTATCAGCAGTCGGCCAAGCGGCTCGGCGATCACGCCATCGAGCAGGCGCGCTTGCTACAGAATCTAAAAGGTGCGGAAGAGAGGTATGTGCTTTACAAGAATAAGCAGGAAGAGGCCAGGATCGGGGACGCTCTGGATCAGGGCGGCGTGCTCAATGTGACGATTGCCGAACGGCCCAGAGCGCCGGCACTCCCGGTCAGGTCGGCTTGGAATTTTGGGCTGTGGGGAATTGTGTTGGGCGGCACATTCAGCACAGGGTTGGCCTTTACCGCCGACCGGCTGGATCCGGGGTTTCGAACCCCAGACGAAGTCGTGGCTTATCTGGGAACACGGGTTTTGGCGTCGCTTCCCGAGGGGAACGCGTAGGGGAGGGGCCGCGCTGCCAAAGCTGGGGCGCGGCCCGCTTGTCAATTTCGTGCGGAAGGCCAGATATTTTTGGAGAACATATGTCAACCAGTTTTGCGGAGCTACTTCACCAGACGCTTGCACCAGAGGTATCTCAACCTGTCCCAGCGCAAGCTACGGCTCAAGCGTGGGATCATGATCGGTTTCGAGACGAACAGGTGCGCAATTTAGTTCGGCAGGTATTCCTTCCGGGATGGCCACGCCCGGTGCGGCAGGTGGTCTTCTGCGGCCTCGGGGACCGGGATGTTACGGAAATTCGCTTGAGCGTTGCACACACTCTGGCAGTACAGGTTTGCGGAAATGTATGCATCGTAGACGCGAACCCGCACACTTCGTTAATCGGCATGGGTGAGAGCGAGGCAGAAAGAGTGACTAGCGGCAATCGCCGCTGCGGGCTGCTGCGAGAACTCTCGCAACAGGTTTCGGGCAATTTGTGGCGGGTATCCAGCGATGTCTTCACGCGCGGAAACGGGCACCGTTTGTCTGCGGAATGGCTCCCGGGGCGGATGCGTGAACTCAGCCTGGAATTCGATTATTCAATAATCAGTGGTCCCACCCCCGGGATTAGCGGCGACGCTGCACTGCTGGGCCACTTCAGCGATGGAGTCATTTTAGTTCTGAAAGCTAATTCCACAAGAAGAATAGCGGCCCAAAAAATCCGGCAGATGTTGCGCGCCGCGAACGCAACACTACTCGGAGTGGTGTTGGATCAGAGAAGGTTTCCAATCCCAACTGGAATTTATAACAAGCTGTAAGGAAGTCCGTGAGCTTCGAGAAAGGTGTTTCTCGAACTCCGAAACTGAGTGCAAAGCTGTGGGAAAATCGGGCCAAAACGTGGGTGGGAGTCAACTAGCGGAGCTTTGCACGGCAGCTTGTTGCTCGCAATGACGGCAATTCCCAATCATCTGGCTCCGCAATCTCTCCAGGGCTTGCCATGGTACGCCGTCCAGACTCGATACCGGTTCGAGAGAAAAGCTGCGGCGCAACTGCAGAATAAAGGTATCGAGACATTTCTGCCGCTGCTCGAAGAGAGCCATCGCTGGAGCGATCGCCAGAAGGTTATTTCTGTGCCGCTCTTCTCCGGATACGTGTTTGTTAGATTGGAGCCATGTTCGGCAAGGGCAACAGTGCTGCGAACCGCGGGAGTGATCGGATTCGTCGAATTCCATGGCGATGCCGCTCCCATTCCCAACAAGCAGATTGATGACCTTCAAAGGCTGCTCTCTGAAAAAGTGCCCTGTTCACTGCATGCATTTCTGACAATTGGCCGAAAGGTGAGAATCCGTGGCGGCTGCCTGGACGGTCTCGAAGGATTCCTGGAGCAGAGTGGCCCAAAGCGAATGGTGATTTCGATCCCCTCTATTCGGCGTTCCGTGGCTGTAAAGATTGAAGGTTACGAGCTAGAACTGGTCTGAAGTGGCCTCGCCCGCGATATTCGACAAGAGCATTCCGCACCGTCCCGCTGCGTCAGGTCCGGCTGCGGTCGCGGGGAAGTTTGTGCGTGAGGTCAGCTCCCGGAAGAAAGTGGGGTCTCATCTCGGGAGGCAATCCTGGAAGACCGAAGAGCGAACGGCTCAGCGGGTTCCGGAAAACATCTCTCGGGTACTTACTGAGAGCCTGTTACCGCACGCGCTCTTTGAGCACCGAAGTTTGACATTCACCGCAACTGTGGCCGCAGACTTCCTCGTTGTGTTTACAACCTTTTTCCTGATCATGAACGCTGGTTCGATATCGCGCAACTCAGCACAGCTCAATGCCGCATTTTTCGGGCAACTTGTTCGAGAGCAAGTGAATATTTTGGGATGGCTGGCGCTGTATGCGGTCCTGATCACATTGTTCTTCTGCGCGGAACAGCATGAACCTGGAACGCCGAATCGCGCAAAAGTGAACCCAATCATTCTGAGCAAAGTGATTCTGTGGGTGACGGTCTTACTGAGCGCCGCGGTTTATCAGTCCGGGACACATCTATCAGCGCTTCTGTGGCTTGCTGCCCCATTGAATCTAGTGGGAATGTTTGGATGGCGAGCGTTTAGAGGACGGCAACGAGCGCGAGCACACGCGAGGGGCCGAGGCGTTAGGAGAGTTCTGATTATCGGGGCAGGCGCCTTAGGGCGAGAAGTTGCGGCCGCTCTGGAAAACGATGATTCCCGCAAGCTAGTCGGATTTCTTGATGACAACGAGCCGCCGGGGGGAAGTATTCTCGCGAGGCTGAGTGACCTCCCCCGGATCGCGCGTTGTGAATTTGTCGACGAGATTATTGTCACGTGTCCCGGGAAAAGCGATTTGAAGCGGCGCTTAATTTGTGAGGCACGCCGCCAGCGTCTTGCCGTGAGCATTGTCCCTGATTATTTCGACTGTGAATCTCGAACCCTGGAATTTGAGTGCCTGCGGGGGCTGCCACTATTGACGCTGCACGAGGATCAACGAAAGCTGGCGCTTTATTCGAAACGCGCGGTCGATGTGGTTCTTTCCTCATTTGGTTTGTTGATAACCGCGCCCCTGATCGCGATCATCGCGTTGGCCATCAAGCTGGATTCTCGCGGGCCTGTGTTCTACCGCGCGCGCCGAGCAGGGCGAAAAGGCCAGAGCTTCGCGTGCTGCAAGTTTCGCACTATGGTGGTCAATGCTGATGGGTGGAAAGAGCGGCTGCGAAAGAACAACGAACGCGAAGGGCCGACCTTCAAGATTGCAGCCGATCCACGCGTCACGCGTGTAGGGCGATTCCTTCGCCGTTACAGCCTGGATGAACTGCCACAGCTCTGCAACGTGTTGCGAGGAGAGATGAGTCTGGTAGGGCCTCGCCCACATACCCTGGATGATTTTCAGCGTTACCAGCTCGATCATCTTCGCAGGTTGGATGTAACCCCTGGGATCACAGGGTTGTGGCAGGTTACCGCGCGCCGGGATCCATCTTTCCACCGCAACATGGCCCTGGATGTGGAGTACATCGAAAAGTGGGATTTCTGGATGGACCTGCGCATTTTATGCAGGACTGTTCCTGCCGTCCTAAGCGGGAGCGGCACATAGGATCTCAACAACAAATCTTCTGCTCTGCAAATCAGGCAGCGCAGTGGACCTTTGTAACTGCCCTGAGACCTCTGCACGCGCTCATCGCCGCGCCGTCGTTCATGTATTTAGCTGCATTGGCCGTGATGCTGTTTCGGCCGCCCGATTTGCAGTTTTATCATTTCGATCGGATTGCCTTTCTGGCACTCGTCTTGACGGCGGTAGTGCATTCGCTGGTCTCAGAGAAGCGGCTGGACATCGTCGGGCCGGTCACTTGGCCGATGGTGGGCTTGTTACTGCTGGCATTCCTCTCACTGCTGAACGAACCCTATGAACCACAAGATTGGAGCATGTTTGCGGCAAAGTGGGTTGTGCCATTCACGCTGTATCAGATTTCAGCACGCATCTTCGATCACCCAGCGGCGCTGCGAAGGTTCGAGATTTTCTCTCTGGTTGTTCTGGCGTATTTGATCGTGATTGCAATTCTGTTCTTGTTGGATGGGCGCGAGCTTGTTTTCCCAGGCTACATCGTAGATGAGAACCTCGGCATTCATGCTGACCGGGCGCGCGGGCCTTTTCTCCAGGCGGTTGCCAACGGAATGACGATCAACATGCTGGCCCTGATCGCGCTCGATTCGTTTCGGCGGCGAAGATTGCACGCCGTGCTCGCGATGTTTTTCTTCGTTGCCGTTCCTATTGCGGCGCTCGCCACAAAAACGCGCGCGGTGTGGCTGGGGTTCGCGGGATCCGTCCTGGTGCTGATGTCCTCCTCAAGTAAACGCATGCGCTACGCATCCCGGGGCTTAATAGTAGCCGCAGCGCTAGCCGTGTGTAGCGCGATTACATTCGGGAACTTGAGCAACTCGATCGCGGATCGCTTAGAAGAGCAGAGCCCCGTGGAATTTCGCATAGCAATGTACCGGGCAGGATGGGAAATGTTCCTGGAGAAACCAGCCTTTGGTTGGGGCATACGCGATATGCAAGCAGAGTTGGCGAGCCGAGTTGACAACTTTCATCAGGAAGAATTCTTTCTGCATAACACTTATCTGGAAATCCTGGTGCAGCATGGGCTGTTGGGAATCGGTCTGTACGCATGGATCGTGATCGATCTACTTCGCCTGGGCCGGCATGCGGGAAGCATGTCACTCCACGGTCAGTTTCTCGATCGCCGCTTCCAGTCGGTTTGGATAGTGTTCGTTCTCGTCTATCTCATCAACGCGAGTTTCGTGGTGATGAACTATCAATTCGTGAACGGACTGCTATTCACGGTCGCCGGAATGCTGGCAGCACGGAAGCGTCAGCTGCAAGCAAAACTCATTCCGGTGCAATCGGCCTGTTGATGGCTTCCGGCTTAGTTATAGAACAAGTGTGTAGAGCTGGCGACAACTCGTCCGCCAGCTTCGAAGCTGATGACCTTTTTACCCCGGACGCGATCCGCGGTGGCGCATATCTAGCGGCACGTTACGGACTGGGTGTTTTCGTCAGCCTGGGAAACATGCTGGTCATGACCCGCTGGATCGGCCCGCATGCTTATGGGCTGTTCGTAACCGCGATTGGCATTGTCGCTTTCTTGTCAAACCTGGCGCGGGCGGGGGTAGATATTTATCTAGTGCGGCTTGAGCCCGCGCCGGACCGACGGATTTGTAACATTGCCATCACGCTGGTGCTTTTCATATCAGGTGCCCTCTCATTGCTGGGCGCGGTATCCGTGCCGCTGCTGATTCGCTGGTTTCACGGGAGCGAATTCGTGAAGCCTTATTTCGTGCTGCTGCTGACCATTCCTGTAACGAGCATGACAGGCATTGCCATGGCAAAGCTCGAGCGCGAGTTGAACTTCGGCTCGGTTGCCGGAATCGAGCTCGGAGGGCAAACCGCCGGATTAGTTATCTCCGCGAGTCTCGCCGGGTCTGGATTTGGAGTATGGGCGCCAGTCGCTGGCCAATTTGCCTGGCAGATCTATGTTCTCATCGCCACATCTGCTGCCACGCGGATGGTTCCACGGATCACATTTGACCTGAAGGAAGCGAGGGCAATGCTCTCGTTCGGAATCGGCTTCACTTCATCGATGCGTGTTTGGCAGTTGCGCACCTTGGTGAATCCCCTGCTGGTGGGAAGGTTTGCCGGAGCCGATGGCGTCGCTTTTGTGGCGCTTGCGGTGCGAATTGCCGAGGCGCTGGGAACTTTACGTCTTGCGGCGGGAAGGATGGCGATTGCCGCGCTAGCTCGGCTTCAAGACAAACGTGAGCAGTTTCGTATTGCGGTGGAGCGAGCGTCGTTGCTGCAAGTCATGACGCAAGGCCCGCTGCTCTTTGCATTTTCTTTGGCAGGTCCGCTGATTGTCCGGCACGTGATCGGAGTGCGGTGGATGCCGATCCTTCTACTCTACCCGTTCGTGGCGGCCGGAGTATTGGTGAATTCGGTTTACAACCTGCAAGCCTCGGCGTTGTTCGTCATGGGACGGCACTGGACCGTAATGCGCTCTTATACGCTGCACGTTACGGTGTTGGGAGCAGGTACGCTGCTGTTGCTCCCACGCCTCGGAATTTCAGGTTATGGCTGGGCTGAGCTGCTGGCATGCGGCGGCTACTTCATTCTGCATTCAGCGTTGAAGAAAGCGATCGGTTTTTCCTACAAAAGTGTGCTTCCCTGCGCTTCAGTGTTCTTGCTCCTGCTGTTCATAACCGCCTGAATTTCTCTGCGTGCTCACTGTCGCGTATCTCAGCAATGAATTTCCGGTATCAGTCGAGCCCTATGTTGGGCAGGAAATTCAGGAGCTCCGCAAGCGAGGGGTCAACGTAATTGCGTGCAGCATTCGCCAGAGTAGTGAGGCGGTTGGAACCGCGCCAGCCTCTGCTGGCGAGACTCTATATCTGAATCCGTTGCGGATGGGGCAGCTCTTACGGGCAGCCTGGCTGTGCCTGCGAAATGTCACGCTCTTGGGTGATCTGCTCTTACGCGCCCTGATTCGGGGAAGAGAATCGCCTCTCCGGCGACTTCGGGCCATACTCCACACCTGGCTGGGAGCGTATTGCGCCCTGAGCCTTCAGGGCCGAGGCGCTACTCACATCCATGTTCATCACGGATATTTTGCATCCTGGGTGGCGATGGTGGCAGCCCGCCTGCTGGGAATCAATTTCAGCATGACGCTGCACGGCTCCGATTTGCTGCTGCATGCAGCCTATCTCGATACGAAGCTCAAACACTGCAGTTTCTGCACAACCATTTCGCAGTTTAACCGGCGATACATGCTCGATCATTATCCCGACGTCGACCCCGCGAAAATTGCCGTCTGCAGAATGGGGGTTGAGGCAGTCAGCTGGGTGATTCCGACGCCGCGTACACCGCCGGAGCGGTTTGTCATGCTCGCAGCCGGCCGGCTGCATGCGGTAAAAGAGCACGCGTTCCTCATCCGCGCTTGCAAGATTTTGAAAGAGCGCGGGCTGGAATTCCTATGCATCATCGCGGGCGAGGGACCGCAGCGTGCGGCGTTGCAGCGCCTCATTTCCGACCTGAAGCTCAGTGAAAACGTGCGCCTGCTTGGATATTGTTCCCGCGCCGAGCTCGACGATCTCTACTCGATGAGTGACCTCGTCGCGCTCACCAGCCGCAGTGAAGGCATTCCGCTCGTGCTGATGGAAGCAATGGCGCGTGGCAAGGTCGTATTAGCGCCCAGGATCACCGGCATTCCAGAGCTTGTGCTCGATGGCAAGACTGGCCTCCTCTATCGACCCGGCTCGCTCGACGAGTTCGTGGCGAAGGTCGAAATGATTCGCCAGACGCAAGCCAACCTCTTGCCCATTCGCTGTGCCGCGCGCCGGCACGTCGAACAGCACTTCAATCATAAAAAGAATGTTGCGGTGTTTGTCGATGTTTTTCTTGATCGGCTCAATCACAGAGCGGAATGCGGACCCAATGAGAATCCTGTACTGCAACAAATATAACTTTCCGTTTAGCGGTACCGAGGTTTACCTGTTTGAGCTAATGGACCTAATGCGGTCCGGGGGCCACGAGGTGGCATTGTTTTCGATGTTCGATCCGCGTGGACCGCGCACGGCGTATGACCAGCACTTCTTACCGCATGTCGATTTCAAACAGGGCAAGCGGGGGCTAATCTCAAATGCGCGGCTGGCCGCTCACGCCATCTATTCGCGCGAGGCGCGGCGGCGGTTGCGAGGCATGATCGTAAAGTTCCGTCCCGATGTGGCTCATATTCGTAACATCTACCACCATCTCTCGCCCTCGATTTTGTGGGAATTGAAAAAGCATGGCGTGCCAGTCATTTATCACTTAAATGATTTCAAGCTGCTCTGCCCCAGCTACAACATGGTGGCGCGCGGTCGCGCTTGCGAAAAATGCCATGGAGGGAAATTCTGGCACGTGGGTACAGAAGGCTGCTACGCGGGAGGACGCGGTTCCGCGCTGGTCCTGGCGGCGGAGGCATACATTCACAAATGGTTGCGAACATACGAGCGCTGCGTGACGCGCTTTCTCGCCCCCAGCCAATTCGTAAAACACAAATTGATCGCAAACGGGTGGGAGGCAAACAAGATTGACGTCCTTCCACATTTCCAGAAACTGCCGGAGAAAGTACCGCCACCGAATGCTGACGCTCCAATTCTTTACTTTGGCCGGCTGTCGGAGGAGAAGGGCGTAGCCGATCTTGTTCGGGCGATGGAGCGCACGCGGGACATCCCTCTCCTCATCGCAGGCGACGGTCCCGAACGGCCAGCCTTGCAGTCGCTTGCCCAGGAACTGAAGCTCACTAATGTGGAGTTCGTGGGGCATCAGAACGCCAATGATCTCGATAAGCTGATCTGCGTTTGCCGATTTAGCGTGCTGCCCTCGCGTGCCTACGAGACTCTGGGCAAAACGATTCTTGAATCCTATGCACGGGAGCGTGCCGTAATTGCCAGTGACCTGGGTTCAAGGCGCGAATTGGTTCAAGAGGGCAAAACAGGACTGCTATTCCGGCCCGGAGATGTCGGACAACTTGCCAGCGCAATCCGCTTTCTTGCGGATCGGCCTGAGTTGTCCGCAGCTATGGGCCTTAACGGGCGCGAGTTTGTGCGGGAACGGCATTCGCCTGAATCACATTACATCGCGCTGAGCCGGCTATATGAGGACCTTGCTGGCCGATCGCAGAAATCAGTCAAGCCCAAAATAATTGCTAACCTAAGCCTGCCAGTGCGGGTGGCGTTCATAGGAGGGCGGGGTGTCATCTCAAAATACAGCGGAGTCGAAACGTACTACGAAGAAGTTGGCAAACGGCTGGCCGCTGTCGGCGATGATGTAACAGTTTATTGCCGCAACTACTTTACGCCGGCAATTGCAAGACATAACAAAATGCGGCTGGTGAGATTGCCAACCATACGCTCGAAGCACCTGGAAACGCTGATCCACACATTTCTGAGCACTCTGCATGTCTGCTTTAGTCGCTGTGACGTGGTTCACTATCACTGCCTGGGGCCAGCGCTGCTTTCATTTCTTCCGAGGCTCTTCGGCAAAAAAACCGTGGTTACAGTGCAGGGGCTCGACTGGAAACGCAAAAAATGGGGACGCGTCGCGTCGACAGTCTTGCGATGGGGCGAGAAAGCCTCGGCCAGATTTCCAGATGCGACTGTCGTCGTCTCACAGGAGCTTCAGCAGCATTACCGGCTCATACATGGAGTTGAGACCGCCTACATACCAAACGGCGCAATGCTGCGCACGCGAACCGCAGGCGTACGCCTCCAAAAGTGGGGTCTGCAACCTGACAAATACATTCTGTTTCTTGGCCGATTTTCCCCCGAGAAGAATTGCCATTTGCTCGTTGAAGCCTTCAAAAGGATTGAGACTGATGTGAAACTCGTCCTTGCTGGAGGATCGAGCCACTCGGATGATTACATGGCCGCATTACATCGTCACGAGAGCGATAAGATTCGATTTGCCGACTGGGTGGCAGGCGATGCATTGGACGATCTTCTTACTAACGCGATGCTCTTCGTGCTGCCTTCCGATCTGGAGGGGCTCTCCTTGGCACTGCTGGAGGCGATGGGCGCGGGAATCTGCACTCTGGCCAGCGAGATTCCCGAAAATCGCGAACTGATCGGAGATACCGGATTCACTTTCGTTCCCGGAGATGTCAACGACCTCGAACGCATGCTGCGGCTGTTGATCGAGGCTCCACAAATTCGCGAGAATACCGGCCTTCATGCCCGCGAGAGAGTCCGGGGGCTTTATCAATGGGATAGCGTTACCAGCGAAATCCGGGGAATTTATCTCCAATTGATGAACGCGAGTCCAGATCCGGCAAACGCCTTCGTTGAGCCCGCCGTGGCCGAGCCTCGATCCGGCACGGATGTTGCGGCTTAGCTTGTAGTGCGCGAGTAGCCCGATGGCTGCAGGTCATGGCGTAACTTGAGTTGCGCTCTTGCTTACCTTGATTAGGCGGGGAATCGAATTCCCGCCTTTTTTATTACAATCGAAGAGTCTGCCTGCAGCGGCAGGCTTCGAGCATGGACAACTCAATTCTTGTTACCGGTGGCGCCGGGTTCATCGGATCTAATTTCATCCTGCAATGGATCGCGCAGGAAGGAACGCCGGTACTTAACCTTGACAAACTGACATACGCCGGAAACCTGCGGAACCTGGAGCACGTTTCTTCCAATAAACGCTACTCTTTTCATCATGGCGATATCTGCGATCGTGATCTGGTGCGGGGATTATTGGAGGGGAGTCAGCCGCGATCCATTGTCCATTTTGCCGCGGAGAGCCATGTAGACCGTTCGATACGCGGTCCCGACGACTTCATCCGCACAAACGTAAACGGAACGTTTTGCTTGTTGGAGGAAGTGCGAGCGTATTGGACACAACTGCCGGATCAAGATCGCGCGCAGTTCCGGTTTCTTCATGTCTCAACCGATGAAGTATATGGGTCGCTCGGGCCAGACGACCCTCCGTTTTCCGAGAGCACGGCGTCTGCTCCCAACAGCCCGTATTCCGCTTCAAAAGCGGCATCGGATCATTTGGTACGCGCATATCATCACACCTACGGATTACCTACTCTCACGACCAACTGTTCAAACAATTACGGCCCATATCAATTTCCTGAGAAATTGATCCCACTCGTGATTTTGAATGCACGTTCCGGAAAGCCTCTGCCGGTCTACGGTGATGGGCTGAACGTGCGCGATTGGCTATATGTGGAAGACCATTGCGAAGCGGTGCGCACTGTTCTTCATCGAGGCAAGCCCGGCCAAACCTACAACATTGGCGGCTGGAACCAAAAGCGGAACATCGAGATCGTGGAAACGATCTGCTCAATTCTTGACGAACTTTGCCAAAATGATCCCGTGATGCCACACCGGAAGTTAATAACGTTCGTGAAGGATCGCCCCGGCCATGATCGCCGCTACGCCATGGACGCGCGAAAGATTGAACGCGAACTGGGCTGGAAGCCTCGGGAGACGTTCGAGAGTGGCATTCGCAAGACCGTGCGGTGGTACCTGGAAAATGATCCCTGGGTGAAGGAAGTCACAGCCGGAAGCTATCGCCACTGGATTGCAACACATTATTCGTAGATTTCTGTTTCGCTCTCAGGACAATTCAGAATGAGGGTTACCATCTTCGGCGCAAGCGGGCTGTTGGGCAAGGCGCTCATGCGCGAGTGGCGAGGCGATCAGGTAACCGGCCTCGGCTCGAAAGATGCGGACATTCGTGATCCGCAGCAGGTTGTGAAAGCAGTCGAAAGCTCACGCCCCGATTGGATTGTGCTCGCCGCTGCCTACACGGACGTCGACGGCTGCGAAACCAATCGCGAGTTGGCGTTCGCGGTGAATCGCGACGGCGCGGCCCACGTGGCGCAAGCCGCAGCGCAGCATAATTCCAGGCTGCTTTTTCTGAGCACGGATTATGTATTCGATGGCAAGAAAATCACCCCTTATGAAGTCGAGGATCTACGTTCACCACAGAGTATTTACGGGCGCTCGAAAGCCGAGGCCGAGTTATTGATTGAAAACATTCTTCCCGGCTCATGCGTCGTGCGAACTTCGTGGCTCTTTGGTACGGGAGGGAAATGCTTTCCGGACACGATTCTGAAATTGGTCTCGACGCGAAGCGACATTGACGTGGTCGACGATCAACGTGGCTCACCGACTTATGCCATTGATTTGGCGCGAGCCGTCATCCAGCTCTGTCGTAAAGGCGCCGAAGGCATCGTACACGTTACCAATCGCGGGGAGTGCACATGGTTCGAGTTTGCGCGGGCGATTGTGAGCGCCGCAGGATTGAAAACTATTATCCATCCGACCACAACCGACAAATTCCCAAGACCGGCGAAACGGCCAAAATATTCGGTGCTGTCAGCGAGCAGTCTGAACCACTACGGCGTCGGCATGCCTGACTGGCAGGACGCACTGCGGCGCTATCTTGTCGAAAGATCCAGCGACGCCAAGCCGGATTTTTGAAGCTGCGATCTGATTGCCGCCACATCTTTCGTTTTGACCTCGTTCCAGAGTGTCAATTGTCCTTTGAGCGCTGCCTCCACATCATGGAACGTGGCTTTCTCGGTTTCGGTGGGTGTCGCATCAGCACTATCCACCGCCGAAAGCAACGTGTTTAGGCCAACGTTCAGCCGCGTAAGACTTCTTCCTTCACGAGTGCTCAAGTAGAGAGCGCCCCAGCCTCCTTCACTGCCTTCCAGTTCCGCTGCTTTTTGGTCCAAAGAGTCGATGTCTCGCATCAATCGGGCCTCCTTCGCCCGAGCCTTCGCAGTCTTCAACTGCTCGCGCAAATTTCGGACTTGTTGCAGCGCGTCGTAACTCTGATTCATAGCTTCGACGATTCCAATTTCCAACTCAAACTGTCGGCGCAAATCGTCTTC
>Ga0070697_100003022_pt1 | contig 12919 bp, 10 predicted proteins | sample KBSK1501metaG_FD_65475 | JGI IMG/M metagenome (GOLD analysis project Ga0070697, IMG submission 65475) | Corn, switchgrass and miscanthus rhizosphere microbial communities from Kellogg Biological Station, Michigan, USA - KBS K1-50-1 metaG | ecosystem: Host-associated > Plants > Roots >... | reverse complement strand
ATGTCGTTTACGGTCCAGGTCGGCCCGGTGCTCGCAGCGAGGTTGAATTCTATGTCGTGTTCGTACTGGTCGAGCCAGGCGTCGAGCAAGAAGGGCTTGAGTTGCATGCACGCACCTCAGAAGAGAAGTTGGCTCCTGGTATAGATTCTGCGAACCAGGGGGCGGATGATTTTTTAGTTTACGCGCGCTGAGAATCCAGTGTCTAAACAGTTTGTTGCAAACCCACGTTGGGCGGCCTCAGCCCCTAAAGGGGCAGTAAATGCGGACCAGTTACGGCACCCCTAAAGTGTGCCCTGATACAAACCATGCCTTTTTCAGCAAACTGTTGGGAATACACGGTCTGCGAACCGAGGCTTTGATTGCCACCGCGGTCGGTGGACCGACCTCCCAATGCGGAATTGACCATCACTTCACGCAGGCAGGTTGCAATCGACCTTCCTCAATGTTCCGGCGTCTCACTACACGGTATCGCGCGCAGGAGATCAGGAAAGCAGCCCGGGCAGCAACTGCCTGCAACGAGACCCTTGGTCGAGAACAGTTCGTAGCGAAACGAGGCGGGATTGGATCGGCAAAGTTCACAAGTCGTTTCCAATTCCGACACCGGCATATCAAGATTCGACAAGGCGGATGGCTTATCCATTCTCCGCGGCTTCTGCTTAGTTATTTTGGAAAACACTATCTATTTCTTACTTCCTTAAGACTTGTTTTGTCAAGTCTGCAGCCAACGCCCATCTTCCTGGGTCAGCACCCTCTCCTTGTCTAGTCGTGCTCGCCAGACATGAGAATCCCTTGACAATTTACTCTTAAGTGGCTAAGACTCAAAGAACAGCCCGCGCATCGCACCCTCAGATCGCTATGCTGGCCAATTGGAGCGCACGCACATGTGTGGCATTCTCGGGTATTCACATATCGCGAAACCCCTGCCCGAGGGCGTGCTCTCGTCAGCCTTGGAAGCCCTGGTTCACCGGGGTCCTGATCATCAAGGCACTTTCTGTTCTGAATTAATCTCTCTGGGCGCGACCCGGTTACGGATCCTTGATCTGGACGGAGGCGACCAACCGCTATTCAGTGCTGACCGCGATGTAGTCGTAATCTTCAACGGAGAGATTTTTAATTACCCTGAATTGCGAGCTCAGCTGGAAGCGGAGGGATTTGGATTTGAAACGCGGTGCGATACCGAGGTCGTCCTCAACGCCTTCTTGCGGTGGGGTGGCGCTTGCTTTTCACGGCTGCGAGGGATGTTCGCGATTGCCATCTGGGTGCGATCCGAAGGCCGCCTCATACTCGCGCGCGACCGTATGGGCATCAAGCCCCTTTATTACTGTCTTCAGGATGGCGAAGTCTATTTCGGCTCCGAGCTTAAATGTATCCTTCTGCACCCCGCGGTTCGTCGCCATCTTTGCCTCTCGGGACTGAACTGCTTTCTCAGTCTGAACTATGTACCTGGTCCTTTCACTTTGGTGGAGGGCATCGTCAAGCTCATGCCCGGTCACTATCTGGAGTGGCACAACGGAAATTGCGATGTGCGTTCCTATGTGCCCGCATTGGGTGCCGCAAAGGCCCCAAGCTCAGTCGATGCCGCTTGCGATGAACTGGATGGCCTGCTGACCCAAGCGCTGAAGGACCAACTTGTATCTGATCTGCCGGTTGGAATTTGGCTCAGTGGTGGTCTGGACTCCTCGGCCATCCTGCACTACGCCGCCCATGCCAATCGGCGCCCGCTGCAAACCTATTCCATCACTTTCCGAGGACGCTCGTTCGACGAGAGCAAGTACATCCGGGAGGTCAGCAGCTACTTCGGCACACAACACTCGGAATTCGACCTAAGCGCGGAGGCGGACCTCGTGGGTGCGATCGAGCGAATCGCCTACTACTCCGATGAGCCTGGCGCCGATGCCGGAGCCTTACCACTCTGGTTTCTGGCCCAGATGACTAGCAAGAATGTTACCGTCGTCCTCACCGGGGAAGGATCGGACGAACTATTCGGAGGGTACCTGACCTATCAAGCCGATCGTTACTCCGCGATGGCCCGCAAGATTCCCCATCGGCTGCGGAAGGCAGCCTTGGGGTTTGCGCTGCATCTGCGGGTCTCCGACGAAAAGATTAGCTTCGAATATAAGGTCAAACGGTTTCTGCAAGGCTCGCTGCTATCGCCGGAATTGGCGCACGTCTTTTGGAACGGAACATTTTCCGAGGCTGAAAAGCAGCGGCTATTCCTGTTTGCTGATCCCGGTCCGCTAGCTGCTGTGCTCGAGGGAATGGCGGACGGCTGCGGTCTACAGCGCTATCTGGACTTCGATCAGCGGTATTATTTGCCCGATGACATCCTCTACAAAGTAGATCGCATCAGCATGGCACACTCGCTAGAGGTTCGGCCGCCATTCCTCGATGAGCGAATTGTCAAATTTGCCGCCAGCTTGCCGGAGCGCTTCAAGTTGCGGGGATCTGAGTCCAAGTACGTCCTCCGCCGCCTGATGAGAGACAAGTTGCCCGGTGCTGTACTCCGCCGACCGAAAATTGGTTTCGATGTCCCCATCCATGAGTGGCTGCGAGGAGTTCTCCGGCCTTTGCTGCTGGATACGCTGTCGCAGGAAGCTGTCTCGGCCACCGGACTGTTTTACTGGCCGGCCCTGAAGCAACAGATCAGCGCGCACTTGGAGAGAAGAGCAAACCTGGGGTATCACCTCTGGGGCCTGATGGTTTTACTAATCTGGATGAAGCGATGGAAGATCGTGTTGGCGTCAGAGGAAGCGAGAACGACGACCACTATCGTCGAGGTTCTCGACGGGGCTGGACCGTAGTATTAGTGGCTTCCCTCGTTTTCCTGATGAACATCGGTAGCCCACCTCGTCTCATGGACGACGTGGATGCGGTCCAAGCGCAGATCGCCCGCAATATGCTGGCGTCCGGCGACTGGGTTACGGCGCGGCTTGATGGCGTGGCCTATCTTGAGAAGGCGCCCCTTGTTTATTGGCTAATCGCACTGTCGTACCAAACTTTCGGGGTTCATGACTGGGCGGCGCGGGTGCCGCTCGCCCTGGCGGCGGTGACTTTGTGCTGGGTCACCTATGGCTTCGCACGCTGGGCGTTTGACGAGGACGCAGGACTGTACGCCGGTCTCGCGATTGCGACCTCCGTCGGGCTGTTCCTGTTCACGCGGATTCTGATCCCTGATGCCGCCCTCACGCTGGCCATTACCGGCGCAATCTGGGCATTGTTGGCGTTGCTTGAACCGGAAGGGAACCATCGCCTCCGCTGGTCTGTGATGCTCGGCGTGTGCCTGGGAACTGGCCTGTTGCTTAAGGGCCTGATTGCCGTGGTTTTTCCCCTGACTGCCGTCCTCGCCTACATGGCACTGTCGCGGCAGCTGTTTTCCCCCGCCTCCTGGCGCCGATTGAATCTCGGAACGGCGGTTGCCGTCACTCTGGCGATCGCCGTGCCGTGGCATGTGCTCGCAATTCGGCGCAACCCTCCTTATTTCGCATTTTCCATGCATAGCGGGCCGGGCGAGTACCACGGATTCTTCTGGTTCTACCTCATCAACGAACATCTCTTGCGCTTTCTAAACCTGCGATACCCGCGTGATTACAACACTGTGCCCAGGCTATGGTTCTGGCTGCTGAACTTGGTCTGGATCTTCCCCTGGTCAGCTTATCTGCTCGGCCTGCCAAGGTTGTCATATCGTCCGGCGTCACGGGCAGAAAGAACGCAATTGATGGCGGTTTGCTGGGTAGGCGTGGTGATGTTGTTCTTCACTTTCTCAACCACTCAGGAGTACTACTCTATGCCGATCTATCCGGCCTTGGCGCTGCTCATTGGATCGGCCGCCAGCGCCGGAGGTCGAAGGGTACAGGCAGCCACGCATGTTCTGCTCGCGGCCACAACGCTGCTGTGCGCAGCGCTCACACTGCTGCTTGTATTGGTCTGGCGGCTGCCTGCCCCGGGCAATATTTCTCGGGCCCTGACCCAACACCCCGAACTCTACACCCTGTCGATGGGACACATGCGGGATCTGACTCTCAATGCCTTTGCCTACCTGAAACTGCCGCTGGCTCTCGCTGCTCTGGCCTTCGGGGCGATGTCCATTGGCATCGTAAGATCGCGAAGCGACTTCAAGAGAGTAGTCATCGTTCTTGCCGCCGGCATGGTCATTTTCTTTCAGGCCGCCCGGTTAGCGCTGGTCCGATTCGACTCGTATTTAGGCTCTTATCCCCTGGCTCAAGGCTTGCAGCAGAGTCCCCCGGGACAACTGATCGAGGCCAATTCTTACTACGCGTTTTCATCCGTCTTTTTCTATACCGGTCGGTCAGCACTGCTGCTGAACGGCCGCAATAGCAACCTCGAGTACGGCTCGTATTCACCCGGCGCTCCCGGCGTGTTCATTGATGATGGCGAGTTTACGTCGCTATGGATGGGATCAGGCCGATGCTACCTTCTGGCCTATGGCACGGAAATGCCGCATCTGACGCAACTCGTCGGCGGGTCGAACCTGCGCGTCGTGACCGAGAATGCCGGCAACTATTTGCTGACCAACTATGCGCTTCCCTGATGCCAAGAAAAGGCGCGTCATCCATTGGGAGGAGAGCGTTCGCTTTGCCGTCGGGGCTCTGGCTGGCGACAAGCTGAAAGCTTCCCTCACTATGTTGGGAGTTGTGATCGGCAGCGCCGCCATTGTGCTGGTCGTCACCATCGCCTCCGCCGGCAAGGTTTACATGATCTCCCAGATCGAGGGGATCGGCGCCAACCTGGCTTATGCCACACTTGATCGCAGCGGAGCTTCCACGGCGCTAGACGACGAGCTAACACCTGACGATCTTGTCGCTGTGCGCCGTACGCTGCCGGCGGTCAGCGCGGTTGCGGGCACTTACGACGTTCCAGTTGATTTCGAACTCCGCGGCAAAGTGCTCCACCCTCGGCTGGTAGGCGTCACCCAGGATTTTGAAAAAATCCGCAACCTGCGGATTACCTCTGGCAGATACTTCGACGCAGAAGACTTCTTGGCCCACTTCAAGGTTTGCCTGATCACTGACCACTTGGCACAGACCGCCTTGGGCCTCGATTCTGCCGCGGGGAACACCATTCACCTGGGCCAGTTTCGTTACACCATCATCGGAACTTTTAAGGAGGGGGTGCCCACCTTCGGGCAATCCGAGATACAGGACGAAACGTTGCTCATCCCATTTCCGCTGGTGAAGGAAATCACCGGTGACAACTTCTTTCAGGTTCTCTATGCGCAGGCAGCATCCTCCGGTGAGGTGCCCGAAATGACCCAACAGCTGAGCCAGTTGGTGCGCAACCGCCACCGCAGGCAGGCCAGGTACTCCGTCGAGAACTTGTCTTCCCTCCTTCAGACCGTCGACAAGATTTCTCTCGCCATGAGCGTTGTGCTTATCGCCATCGCGGTTTTGACACTGATCACGGCGGGAACGGGCATCATGAATATCATGCTGGTCAATGTCTCTCAGCGAACCCACGAGATTGGACTTCGGAAGGCCCTAGGCGCCAGGCCAGCTGAGATCCGCATCCAGTTCTTGTTGGAGGCATTCTTCATGAGCCTGGTGGGCGCCATGGCGGGAGTGGTGGCTGCGCTTGGACTCGTTTGGTCGGCCACATCATTGACCCGAAATATCGTGCCCCTGGGTGTTTCCTGGGTGGCCGTGTTGGTGGCGCTGTTGGTTTCCAGTGGGGTTGGGGTGTTGTTCGGATACCGCCCCGCCAGCGAAGCAGCGAACTTGAACCCTATCAATGCGTTGCGGATGGAATGATGTCAAGTACCAAGTGCCATCGCGGAGCGAAGTTGTCCAGCTTCCGGCACTATGCCCGGGGCATCCATTCGGTCACACCTTCCTAGTTCGCTCTAGTTCGCTGGGTGTCCGGTGATCCTGCCTTTAACGACCGTGACTTCATGGCCAATGGAGCATTCGCCAGAAATGGCGGAGCCCACCTGAAGGGTGGCAATAGTTTCGGTTTTTCGGAAGGGCCGAGCATGGCAATCACCGATCGCAGAAGATCGAACGGGGTTCGAAGCTGCACACCAAACGAAGAAAATGATCCTTCGCCGTGTTCCCCCAACACCACCGTCCCGATAAACACCGTCTTTATGTTTCTGTGACTGCCGTTTCGTCCGTCTCGCACAGGGTGAACGGGCGACCCAAATGTAGTTGAAGTCTTATGCCATTAAGACTACACTGTCAAGAATTCAAGTTGCGGCGTAAAAAGCGCCCGTGCGAAGGCCTCGGGCCACCAAGGAGAGGGGAGAAGGTATCGTGAAGTTTGCTTGCGGTGTCCTGGTAAAGAACGTCACAACGAATGAAGACGGCAGAGTGATCGAAACTTACCAAGAAAATGACGCGGTCATGTATATGGTGTCAGTTCCCGTTAATGGCGCCACCTGGTTGTTCGGAGCCAGGGTTGCATACTGGCCCGAGAACCAATTGGAGTCCTCCGAGAACGAGTCGCTGGATCAAGGGCAGTGTGCGTGAGCCGTGTGCCTGTTTGCCTCTCCATGAGCGCAACCCGTCCACACCCTCGCATTTCGCAGGGAGAGCATTCTTGGTCAATGCGGAGATTAGGGTGCGATCCTGCTTAAGGAGACTGAGTGCGAAAGTCGGCCGAAGTCGCCATCTCCGCGATCCTGACCGTGTTGCTGGCTGTGGTCGTCTGGTGGACACTCTTACGTTAGTGGCCAGAGAAATCGCTGAAGGTATGACGGCCCTGGTTCCGATATCGTGTTGATGCCTCGAGGGTAAGACCTAAGGAATCCTGGCCGCTGGTTGTTTGATGGTCGTTCGTTAAGCTGTTAAACTCCGACCGAAAGGTCTGTACATCTAAGAGAAGAGGGTCCCGTTTGTCACGGCCGATATTGATACCGACAACAGCGGAGTTCCGCCTACTCGAAATCCTCTGGCGCCTGGGAGAAGGTACCATTGAGGATTTCTTGCGAGCTTCAGAAAAAGACGATCCGCTAAACTACAAGACGGTCCAAACCGTCCTGCGTATCATGGAGAACAAGAAATTTGTTAGTCATTCGTCGCGTGGGCGCGCATTCGTGTATCGGCCACGGGTGAAGCGCAGCGAGGTCAGCCGTATTTCTCTCCGTTCGTTGTTGAACAGATATTTTCGTGGCTCCCGCTCTGAACTTCTGGTGAATCTACTGGAGGACGAGCGCATTGACGCAAACGAACTGGGGAAGCTTGAAAGTCTGATCCGCAGCTATCGCAAGGCAAGCCTCGCTGAGCGGCAAAAATCTCGCTGAGGTTGAAACATCATGTGGTTCGACAGCTGCCTGGCGGGTTTGAGTGTCTGGCTCACATATTCTCTGCAGGTCGTTTTTGGTTATCTAACGACCCGTTGTATTTGCGCTTTCATCCATAAACCTCGCACTCGCGTACGAATGTGGGTCTGCTTCTTGCTCTTGACGATTGCGGCATGGCTCGCCTTGTGGATTCCGGTCCACGCCAGCGATCTCGGTCATCTCGCTTTTCGATCCGCATCCTTACCGCCCACCGCGCACCTTCAGGTGGCGCTACCGTTGAACACCCTGTGGGCTGCTTACCTTACCAAGCTTGCGTCAACGGCTTGGCGCCTTTATTTCCTTCTGTTGCTGGTCTCACTCTTGCCTTTGATTCTCAAGTCATTGCAACTCAAAAGTATTCTGCGGCGGGCGCAACCGCCTTCACCCCAATTGCAGTTGCTTTTTCAAAAGCTTTGCCTCCAATTGAGGATCGCGCACTGTGAATTGGCGCTCTTGTCAAGGCTACGCTCCCCCGCCACCTGTTACTGGCTGCGGAGTCACGTGCTCCTGCCCACGGATCTGGTTCCTCAACTTGACAGCGATCAACTCGCTGATGTTCTGCGCCACGAACTCATTCATGTGAAACAACACGATTACTTGTGGGATCGGCTGGCAGCGCTCGGATGCAGGCTGGTTTTCTTTCACCCCTTAGTGTGGCTGGCCTACCGACATTTGCGATGGGAGCGGGAGTTGGCCTGCGATCATGCAGTCGTGGAGGAAGGCGCAGAAGCGCGCTTGCGTTATGCCGAATGCCTTACCAGCCTGGCTCGATGGTTTGCGATGAGAAGCAACCTTTCTGCTGGCATAGGTTTCTCCTCTTCCGAGTCCCTGCTGGCCAGCAGAGTTCGCGCACTGTTGAGCGAGCCCTCATCGTATTCCGCTCATCAGAAAGCGGTCCGAGCAGGACTCGTCGCGATCATCGCCAGTGTTGCGCTATTTATGGTGCCCAGCCTGGGCCTTACTCTGTATGCGCCGGTTCAGCTTGCCACTTTGTTGACTCGACCTGGCAATGCCCATTCAGAAGCTGCGCGGAAGAAAACACCCAGCGTAAAATCGGCCCATGCTTCGGCACCAAAAGCGCTGACATTGCAGCCTTCCTGGATGCCGCCCTCGCCTGCAGTGCCTCGCTCAGACAATTTGGTTTTGGGCTTGCAACCGGCATCCTTGCCAGTGTTAAGCTCGACCAGGACGGCCCAGAATGGTGACGAGACAAGCTCGACGTCTTCCAGCGAGGTCAATGAGGACGCGAGATTTCGGACTTCGCATCCGGTCTGGGATGAGGCTCCCATGCCCCTCGCAACCGCTCCCAAGTGGCGCCGGCTTGTGATCAGCGCCATCAGGGGTGGGGTGAGCATCGCGACGGGCGTGGACGATGTAGACGGATCGCGTAAGAAGAGCCGCTAACCGGTTTGTCGCCGGTGCTTCCACAGCCGTTCCATCTCTCGCGACTGGAATGCTTATTCGTACCTGAGCGCCTCAATCGGACTTAGGGCGGCGGCCTTACGTGAGGGCAGAATGGAAAAGGCCAAGTTCAACGCTGCCGCAGCAGCAAATGCCAGGGCGGCGCTGTTCCTGTCGAAGACAAAAGGCAATCCGACGGAGTTGCTAATCAAACGAGAGGCTGGCCACGAAACTGCCACTCCAAGTAATCCGCCGCCCAGCGCCAGCGCGGCCGTCTCGCACGTCACCTGAAAGAAAATGTCGGTCGCAGTAGCGCCCAAGGAGCGGCGAGTTCCGATTTCGTGGGTCCGCTCCTTGACCGCAATCCAGGTGATCGCGACGATTCCTAACCCGGAGACGGCCAGCGCGCTCGCTGCAATCCACTGCAGGAAGAAGTCAAGCCGCTTCGCAGCAGCCATTTGTGTGTCGAGCAAACTCTTCTGGTTTTGAATTTGGAAATCATCTGGCTGATTCCGCTGAATGTGATGCAACTGGTGCAGGACTGAGCGACTCTGTTCAGCCGCTGCATCCATCCCAGTCAAGGAGTCGATCTCGAGGACAATCCCTCCATAGTGATCCAGGTTCATCAGCCGACGCATGGCGGTAGAGAGCGGCACGTAAATCTGGTTGTCTTCGTTGCTGACGTCGAGTCCTTGCCCCCGCTCAGTCAACACCCCGATGACGGTAAACGGCACCCGATTGATCATCATGCGCTCTCCCAATGGCGATGAAGTGCCAAACAGATCATTTGCAACCGTATGCCCCAGCAGCGCAACCCGGGCGGCGGTTCGTTCCTGTGTGGAGTCGAACAGCTCACCCTCCGCGGTGGACCAATCTTTGATGGCGAAGTAATCGGGCTCGCAGCCCATGACGGCAGCATTTTTAGAAAGATCGCCTGCTTTGTTCCAGAAACTCTGCGTCACCAACGCCGAGGAACGTGTCCGGCTCAAAACCTCGCTCTTGATGGCACGATAGTCGCGCTCAACCAAGCTCGTCACGGGAGCACCGGTTCGCGCCCGGCCGGCAATGGCTCGACTCTGTGCGGGCGCAATCATCAGCACGTTCGTTCCCATGCGCCGGATCTGGTCAAGGATCTGTCTGGTGCCACTCGCGCCGTAGTTGACCGAGCACACCACTCCGCTTACTCCGAGTGCAGCGCTCAGCATGAGGAGTGAAGAACGCAGCCGGTATCTCCACATTACACGTAGAGCCCGGATTACGATTTGCCGCTGCCGGGCAGTCATCCTTATGACCGCAGCACCTGAATGGGATCCACTCGCGACGCCTGCCAGGCTGGATAAATCCCGAACACCATTCCAATAATGATGGACAGCGCAATCGCAGTAGCGAATGGCCGCCAAACCAAGATCTGCGGTAGCTTCTGCATTTGTGTGGCGAATTGCATTCCGCCCCACCCAATCACAACACCCACCATTCCCCCGACTAGAGCAACAGACGTCGCCTCGAACAAGAATTGAAGAACGATGTCGCTTCGCGCTGCTCCGACCGACCGCCTGACGCCAATTTCCTTCCCTCGTTCCGACACGGCAATAGACATCAGGCTCATGATCACAACGCCACCAATCAGTAGCGCCATAACCGTGACCCCGGTGAGGATCTTGGTCAGAGTGCTGCTGGCGCGCCTGACCTGCGCCATAGTCGCGGCTGGGTTCGTGATCGTGAAATCATCGAGCGCCGGCGGTCGGATATGATGACGGTCGCGCAGCAACACCCTAACCTTGTCGGTGGCCTCGGTGCTGCGGTAGGGATCTTTGACCTGGGCGATAACCATGGTCAGGAAGGCACGATTGAATAGCCGCCGCGAGGCCGTATTCACGGGAATCAGAACCAAGTTATCGAGACTCCCGCCGGCCGGACCTGCTCCACGCGACTTCAGCAATCCGATCACCTGAAAAGCCACATCTGCGATTCGTAACGTTTTACCGAGCGGATCTTCATCGGGGAACAAAGCGGTGCGGACGTCGGTCCCGATGACTGCAACTCGTGCTAAAGAGACGTTTTGCTCTTCGGTGAAGAACGCGCCGTCCGCCACCTTCTCCGACCGCAGCTCCAGCCAGTTTGGGCTGACTCCAATCACAGCCGGGGAAGCGGCATGGTCGCTGTACTTGACGTCGACATCGAATGCGGTTTGCATCTTGGCAACCGCCCTGATCTCGGGCAGCTCGCTCGCAATCGCATTTGCGTCTTCGAATCGAAGCGTGGGCGGAACGTTCACGAGCGTCGGCATACCACGAGAGCGCCCGCCTCCCGGTCTGACCATGATGGTGTCGAAGGTCCCGATCATGTTCTTGAAGCGCTGCATGGTTTCGCGCTTGGTCGCTTCGCCGATCGAGGTCAGGACGGCAAGAGAAGCGATTCCAACCACGATGCCGAGCATCATCAGTGTCGTACGCAGCCGATAACGGCGCATACTGCGCGCTGCCTGAGAAAAAAGCTTGCCCGCCTTCATACAGCACCTCCCACAGCCGGATGTAGCGGCTTGTTTGGTCCGGAGCGATCCGAGACGATTGCTCCATCGCGTAGCAGAATTTCGCGTGAAGCGTAAGCGGCAATCGCATCATCGTGGCTGACCAGGAGAATGGTTCGGCCTTCGTCGTGCAGATCTTCGAGCAGGCGCATGACGTCACGTCCAGCGTCCAGGTCAAGGTTCCCCGTGGGTTCGTCTGCCAGAATCAGCGCGGGAGTATTGATCAGTGCCCGAGCGATCGAGACTCGCTGTTGCTCGCCACCGGAAAGCTCGGTTGCGAAGTGGTTGGCCCGTGCCGCCAGCCCCACCCGCTCCAGAGCGGAGATGGCGCGCCGCCGGTCAACACGCCCGTCGTGATACACCATCGGGATCTCCACGTTTTCGAGCGCAGTGGTTCGCGGCAACAAATTGAAGGACTGAAAGACGAACCCGATTCTTGCGTTGCGAATGCGCGAGAGCTGCTTGTCGCTGTACCGCGACACGTCTTCGCCATCTAGGCGGTAGCGGCCGGAACTCGGCCGATCAAGACAGCCAAGGAGGTTCAACAGCGTTGACTTGCCTGAACCAGATGCACCGCGCACCACGACAAATTCTCCTGGCGCAATCTGAAACGAGACCTTCTTTAGAGCTTCAACGGCTCCGCCTTCGCCGCGTGGATACGTTTTCGAAATGTTTTCGGCGTCAATCATCGAATTTCCTCACTGGCCAGGGTTTTTCGGCTGATTGGTGGTTGTGCTGCCAGCAGGAAGCAACAGAACTTCATCGCCCTGCGAGATTCCTGTCTTGATCTCAATCATGCCGGCTTCTTTGCTTCCCGCCACCACCGGCTTGCGGTCGGGGCCGTTTCTGCCAGGCACATAGACGAAGCTCTGCTCGGCATCACGCTGCACAGCAGGGGCTGGCAATAAGAGTGCCCTGTGCTGGGCGGTCCGGACCGAAACATTGGCCGTCATGTCGGGCTTGAGCAGTTGCGCGTCTTTTCTGATAGTGATTGTGACCTCGTAGTTCACCACCCCAGAAACAGTGGTTGCTTTCGGCGCAATGCTCTCCACAATTCCGGGAAAATCACGCGACGGATACGAATCCACTGTGAACCTGACCGGATTGCCGGACCTTACATTAGCGATATCGGTTTCATCCACCATTGCCACCAGTTGCAGGGAGTTGTCAGCGATGATCGTTACGAATGTCGGGGCCGTGAACGCCGCCGCCACCGTCTCGCCCTCTTGCGTCGAAACCGAAGCCACGATGCCACTGATCGGTGCTCGAATGGCAACATAGCCAAGATCGACTTTGACCAAATCGCGGTCCCGCAGGGACTTTTCATACCTTGCTTTGGCTTCGCCGAATGCGAGTTGCAAGTCCTGCTCCTGCTGAACGGGGATAAGCTGCTCGGACGCGAGCTGATGCGCGCGTTCGTAATTGACGTGTGCGCGCTCCATGCTGGCGCGGTCAAGTTGCGCCTGTGCTTCGGCCTGAGCGACACGTGCCTGGATCGAGGCATCGTCAATCTGCGCAATTTCGTCCCCGGCACGCACATGTGATCCCACCGTCACGTCGAGTTTCTTGACCATGCCCGAAAGCTGCGAGCCTACTCGCACTTCCGACCCCACCCGCAGTCGCACTGTGCCGGTAGCGTTCACAGTGTTGCCCACCATGCGCCACTCGGGATACACGGTGCGTGCGCCTTCGGCTGC
>Ga0070697_100003021_pt1 | contig 12919 bp, 15 predicted proteins | sample KBSK1501metaG_FD_65475 | JGI IMG/M metagenome (GOLD analysis project Ga0070697, IMG submission 65475) | Corn, switchgrass and miscanthus rhizosphere microbial communities from Kellogg Biological Station, Michigan, USA - KBS K1-50-1 metaG | ecosystem: Host-associated > Plants > Roots >... | reverse complement strand
GCCGTTGCATGAATGACCCCCAACCGGAGGGTCACCGTGGCAAGCCACATCGAACGACGAAAATTCTTAGCCACGCTCGGCGGCGCAGCGGCGTGGCCGCTCGCGGCGCGCGCGCAGCAGGCGGCGATGCCGGTGATCGGATTTCTTGGTGTCGGCTCGCTCGACAACTACGGGCTCTATTTGGCCGCGTTCCGCAAAGGCCTCAACGAAGCTGGACTTGTGGAAGGTCAGAACGTCACGATCGAATATCGCTGGGCTGAGGGCCAATACGATCGCATGGTGGAATTGGCAGCCGATCTGGTCCGCAGCCGGGTTGCGGTAATTGCCGTGCCGGGCACTCCGCCCGGCGCCCGCGCGGCGAAAGCCGCCACCTCGACCATTCCGATCGTCTTCGGCGTCGGCGAGGATCCGGTCAGTCTGGGCCTAGTTGCGACCATCGGCCGGCCCGGAGGCAATGCGACCGGGGTAAATTTCCTCACAGCCGAAGTGGTCGCCAAACGGCTCGCGCTATTGCATGAGCTGGTGCCCGGCGCCGCGCGTATGGCTGCGCTCATCAATCCGACAGATGCCGCTCGCGCCGAGGCGGTGCGGAGCGAAGTACAGGCGGCTGCCCACAGCATGGGTGTGCAACTGCAAATCCTCAACGCCAGCACCAGCCGCGACATCGATGCCGCATTCGCGGCACTGGTGCGCGAACGTGCCGACGCGCTCTTTGTCGGCCCGGACGCCTTCTTCAATACGCGGCGCGTCCAGCTCGCTACCATGGCCGCGCATCATTCGATTCCTACGGCGTTCGCCGTGCGTGAATATGTCGACGCTGGCGGATTGATGAGCTACGGCGCAAGCCTCACCGATATGTATCGCCAGACCGGCGTCTATACCGGCCGCATCCTCAAGGGCGCCAAGCCCGCTGACCTGCCGGTGCTGCAATCGACCAAGTTGGAGTTGGTCATCAACGCCCAGACCGCGAGAATGCTCGGCCTCGAAATTCCGCCAACGCTACTCGCACGCGCCGACGAGGTGATCGAATAAGCGCAGGTTTTGCTGCGGTCGCTCACGACCGGTTATGGCACGAAACGGACGTTCTATGCGTGCCGGCGAATGTCTGTTCATGTGGGAAAAGCGGTCAATGATCTCGACGTTAAAGAAATAGTTAATCTTTAGGCCGGAAGCTCCGCGGGTGTGAAGTCAATACTGGGCAGGCGCTGGAATGAATGCGCGAGAGCTCGGGATTATCTGTGCCTTGCTTTCCGCCATGCCGAACCTGGTTGGCTGTGAGAGTTCGCGGGGTCAGGACTATCAATTCGAGAAACAGGTCAAGCGAGCGCAGGAATGTCGTCAGTTGCAGGACAAGCTCGTCGGCGATCAGCCCCTGACGCCTGAGCGCGGTGAAGAGATAGCCAAGACCATGGGTCGAGCCGGATGTACCGCCCGTTTCCACGACCACTGATGATGGTGTTCCCCACTCGCGCGGTGCCGCTCAAAGATGACTCCGCCTTGTGCGGGTGAACCTCGTTGTAGTGAGTGATCCAAGCTGACAGCTGGTGCATGACGGTGTCTGCATCCGGGCACGGACTGACACGGACATAGTCACGCTTGATGGTGCGGACGAAGGCTTCAGCCATTCCATTGCTCTGCGGACTTTGATCGGCGTGGTTCTCGGCTCGAGGCCGATGTCGCGAGCGAAGCTGCGTGTGCAAGTGAGGAGAGCGTGAGTGGCTGCTCAGAAACTCAGAATTTTTAACCATTCCTGATATTTCCGAACGTCAGGCTCGTCGCGAAGAGCCGGACTAGATTCGAGTACCTTTGCCAAAATCTCTCGAAAGTCGTGCGCGCTCCAGGCAACATTTGGATCCCAGATCGCCGTTAGCAACCGCAACGTTGCTTCGGGGTGTTGCTCTGGATGGTTGGTGCGATTGAGCTCTCTGAGAACGAGACTAGCGTCAGTCGGAATCAAAAACGGCAGCACGAAATCTACGGCGTCGGGAAATGCGTTCGATGTGGCGGTCGTGAGAAGCGCAAATCGAACTGCAAGATTTTTGGTCAGCAAGTCGCGCTCGTGCGGCCACGCCCGGTTCAACCATGGCTGTACCCGGTCTCGCCAAAGTGCATCGGCCCGTTCGCCCCGCAGCGCATCACCTTCGACAGCTCCTTGGGTTAGATAGTGCCAAAGCCATGAAATCGACTCTTCCCGCATAGTCGGGTTCATCGCCCTGATCGCCGCTCGCGCTTGGTCGGCCGACAGATCTTCGCGACGAAACTCGACGCCGGCCAACATGAGGAGTTGGGCCATGGTGCGTTCGAAATCGCCAAATCGTTCCATGCGGTCAGAGGTGAACGCGGCAAGGAATGGCTTGCAGATATCGGCCCACAATTCGGGTCCAATGCGCGGTTGCCAAGCGAAGCCTTGCCAGAGCGCCATCGCTTCGTCTTCGTTGGCCCAATCCATGCTGGGGATCAATGTCGCCCGTGTCCAATCCGGGTCGACGGCGAAGAGGTAAGGCAATCTCGACACGGCGACCACACGGGCCAGCCTGTGATCGCGACGTGTGATTCCAACGAGTTGATCCAGGCGCACCCGGTGTTCAATCGGAATGCGATTGCTGACTTTAAGCTGATAAGCGAAGATCGCATTGAAAAACGCTGTGGCGAGGTGACCAAGAGAACGATTGATGGCCAGCGTGACCCAATCACCCTTACGGGGTTCCTCGCTGTTCGCCGGGTCCGCTTCTGACGCCCGCAGCGCCCGATCAAAAAGCCTCCAAAAAGACTCGCTCGGCCGCTCCTTGACGAGGGGCGACCGAAGTTCCAGCAGCAGATCAGCGACAGCTCGACTGTACTCAACCTCGTTGAACAAAGCCTGGGGCGCCATCGAGAGAAGTTCGATCAACCTCGTGTGAAGATCTTCCTCCTTGGCTCGCCCCCGCAGCCCCGATAAGGTTGTTCGCCAGATGTCTGGCGGTCCGCCGCTCCCTCGACCGCTCAGCATCTCCAATACGGCCAGCCCTCGGTCAAATTCCGTTCCGACTAGCTGACGCCAGCTCTCCAATAGACCCTCGCGGTGCTCTTGTTCAGTGCATAGAATATGCAGAAGGGACTCGGTATCGACGATGTTCCGAAGATAGTCGACGGAGTACGGAGTATCGGGCTCCCACGGTTCTACCCAAATATGGAACCTTGCCTTTTCGTCCTCGGGCGGTTGCCATTCTGGGTGTCGGGCCATGATCGCCGCGTAGATGGCATTCAGTTCAGCGGGCAACACCGCTTGATTGCCGCGAAGCAGAACTCCAATGCGGTCGAAGATGCGGCGATCACGAAGCGCCTGCCTTTCGCTTTCGGTTGAGTCCTCGTGCTCGCCAAGGTGCTCTGGGGGCCCATTGGCTAGAGCTTCGGCAAGCCGCGCGCGAATCTGATGGTCGCCCCTTTCGAACCAGAGATGCTCGAGAAGCTCGAATGCTTCCTTTCGGGCACCAGAGTCCCAAAGTGGAGCCGTCTTAGGCATTAAGAAGGACCTCGGCTTTTTCCGCAGAAGTGAAATTGGGACTGACCGTCATGGCGGCGATGGCCAGTCTCCGAAAGGCGAAATAGGGCAAAACCCGCCAATGGTGCACGAGTGCACGGCTTTGCGCCGCTGATATGTGGTCAATTCGTCGCCATGAACGCCACAGGAGATCGAATAGCATCGTCCATTCTCGAAATCCGCGGTTCTGGGAATGCGGTTGGATAGATGGACGGTCGAGTACACTTTGGTCCCAGTTCTCACCTGCCCGACCAACGATGGCGTAGAGGTCAAGCGCTTTCTCGAGCAGCTCCGTAAGATGGGTTGGGAACCGGGCGAGGAATCTGTCTGCGTCAGAAAGGCAATCAATGGCCTCGACAATGGATTGAAGATTGTCATGGCCGACCAGCCGAACAGTTGCTTCTACTACTGAATCAATCGATTGCCCAATGGGATCAGTATTGCCCCCCAGCCTAGGCGAGAATGCAGTGGAAAGGTGAAGGTAGGGCCGGAGTAGCATCAAAAACTCCTCGCGAAACCAATCCGTGTCAGACGAGGCTTGCAGCTGTCGCAGCACGTCCGCCCAGGCGAAATTGGAAATGCCAGCTCGATTCCACGGACCTTCGGCGGATACGATGTGCCAAAACAAGGCGAATCCGGGAAGGAGGGGCTTTCCGTTTATCAGTCTTTCGCGAATTTTCCTACGAAATTGCAAGTGAAGGCGGCTATTACGCGCCAGCTTGTCGATAACCCAATTGACCAATTCGAGCGTTTCAAGATGGCGCAAGAGCCAGCGCGCCAGCTCGGATGCGGTCCTGGTTAGGGGTGGTTGGCCCGCCTCATTCTGCACAGTCGTAAGCAGCTCTAGGTGCAAGATGGGGCTTGGCAAAGAGTCTTCGCCAGCGGCCGAAGCTCTCTTATTGTCCTCTGCCCAGGCTGCTAACTCGGTCGTCTCGCGTCGCTCTATTTCGAAGAGCCAAGCGATTGGCGGCCGTTTTTCAAGTTGAGCAAAGACCTTGGCTCCATACCCACCGTCTTTTGGCCGGCCGACGATTGCCCACATTACGTTGTCCACATCGCTCGGATCGAGCGCTTGCGGCTCGTTAGCACCAGCGCGTTCAATTATCGCGCCCGCACTCAGAAGATAATCCTGCCGGGCGTTGGCCCAAGCAAGCAGCGTCTGCTTCAGGCGGAGATGCTTGCGCTCTTGATTGTAAAAGATTGGCTCTAGATTGCGATCACGATACGGCGAGGGATCAGGCGGCTTGCGGCCGGAATACTCCAGGAAGATGTAGGCGGACCCGCGTCGCGACGATGATCGAGCCTGCGATTTTTCCGCCGCGAACGCATCGGTCATATAGCGAAGAACTGGATCATTGAGGCTGTAACCGATGAAAAGTACTGTGAAATCGGCGAATAGACGGGTGACGAACCGGGCTGCCCAAGCCTCGGTCATGTAGGCGCGGCCAAAATCCGCGCTTGTCAACACAAGATGATCGTTAGACTCAGCAGCCGGAGCGAGCCGACCATGCAAGTAGACAATGCTTCTCCAGCTTACGATCCGGTCATTGCGCGGAATCGGAAGGACCGGCCCGGAGTGCAGATCCCGTCCGAATACAAGTTCGTTCTGCGCCTGCTCGAAGTACGTGTCAAAGTTGGTCGTGACTAACCTGAGTCCACGAACACTGTTCAAACGGGCAAGTCTGAGGATGGCCTTGTGCAGCGCAAGATCAGTGGGAGCTTGCGAAAGCCGCTTGGCGACTATTCGCCGAAGGTCGCCGGAAGGAGATCGAAACTCTAAGATGCCCAGCAAGCGATCGAGCCAGAGCCAATCGGTACTCTTGGGATTGGGCGGAACCAAGTTGAGTTCGGCATAGCAGTGCTGAACGAGGCCCTTGAAGTCGGGCAAGCCCGCTCCCATCGAAATCCCCGCCCCGCAGAAGATCACGACATGATCGTCTTCGAGCGCCTGCACCAAGGCGTCAGGAACGACAGGGCCGTATCGCGTAAATCTTGGCACGTTGCTGAAGCACCAGAACTAAGCGCGGCAGCAAAATACAACCTCGCCTTCAGATTGTCAGGCGCTTAGGCCGCCGCTGCTCGCCGCGCGACGAGGTGATTGAATGATGGGGTGGATGGCCCCCTTGCGGCATCGAGGTGCCAAACTGGTGTTTCTGGAGAAACACCAGGACGGACCGGATGCTATCCTCATTCCAATTTAGCCAACAATCTCTTCGCTTCCTCCTGCGAGAAACAACATGGCGGACCCGTTAGAAGCTGCATGCGCTCTTGTTGGTCGATTTCAATATCACTTCGGTCGGGTGGAGCAGAAGATCGATCAAGCTGTCATTAAGCTCCTCGATCTTGATGAAAAGGCTGGACCCATCGTCACGGGAAGCGTTGACTTTGCGAAGAAGGTCAATTTTGTAAGAACTTCCGCATATGAGCAGGCTCGAAATGAAAACGATAAGCAATTTGCGGAGAAGACCTGCACGGACGTGTTCGACATTAACAACGTTCGACAGATTGTCATTCACTCGTCCTTTGAACCTGCCCAAGATGGCAGCGTACAATTCAGAAGGACGGTGGCCAGGGACGGACGTATCCGTGTTGATGATCAGGTCTGGGATGACAAAAAGTTCTCCAAACATTGTTCGGCAATGGTCGAACTAGAAAAGGCACTCGACAAACTCATCGGCCTAATCAAACCAGTCAAGCAAGTACCCTTCGACTGGTATGTTCCTTGGGAGTCGTATCATCGGCCCACTCCTCTTGCAGCACAGGTTGCGGCGAGCGGTGAAACCTGAGCACCAAATGAATTGGCGACGTGGGCTCTTCCGGTTATGGATGTTTGGCACGGTGCTGCTTATGCTCGCCGCCGCATCAGTCCCTATCGGCGTGCTATAGAATCTGGAAGGCGCGGGGCCGGTCGGCCAACCGTTGCCGGACACACCGCCACTGCCGTCCGGCTCGCCCCGCGCCAACACATCTAAGAGGTTCGGCGGTGGAGGCGGTGGTACATGGGACTCGATGATGCCGGCATCGACCGAATATTGAATAATGTCGGGGACGTGCCAGGCACACTCGATAAGTCAGAACTTCGAAAAGATATTCTTGCCGCATGGGATTTTTACCAAGGCTACAAGCGAGCGGACTCGAAGGGTGCAAGGACTGAGCGACGTGACCACGCAACCAAGATTGCGCACAAAACAAGCGAACTGATCCGCCTGCTAAATGACCCGGCAGGGGACTGGGTCCGATCGCAGATAGGCCGATTGCTCTCGCTGCGTGAGCGGAACGAACCGCTGCGTGAGCGGAACGAAGACGAAAGGATTGTCTCTGTAGCATCTCTGACGCGTGGTCTAGGTGAACTGCTGTCCGTCGTCGGAATTATCGAACGTCAATGCACTGGCACCGCATCCTTCCGAGAGGTGCTAAATGTGAGGCCAAGTTTTTGGTTAATCGGCAACGACCTTGTGAATGTGTTCGAAAAGCACTTTGCAAAACAAGCGGTTCGCGCCCGCGATTTAGACGGGCAACCGGATAGCCCATTTGTGCGATTCGTAACCGCTGTGACAGCGGAGCTCGGAGAGCCTGTCGTGGCTGAAACCGTGTCGAAGGCAATGAGCGCCGTCGCGAAGGTGAAGACGATCTCGAAGGAAACGCAAGTCACCACGGCGCCTACCGAACCAACGACGACCATTACATTGCCGGAGGTTACGGTTACTCCCGAGCAAAAAACCTCGAAGGTCGAAGAGAGCGCCGGCGAGACGCCGGAGGCCGCGCCCGGTGAGACCCCGGCCGAAAAGGCTACAGACGAGTGGGACGGAAATAGCTCGTCCTAGCAAATTTCGTCCCATCAACACGTCCTAAGTCATGGAGTAAGCCATCATTGCGCCGCACGAACGCGGGTGCGGTTGCCGGAACCATCCCGGCTGATGGTGGCGAGGTCACCCATGAATGTACCACTTGCCTACAGCATCGCTGAAGCTTGCTCAGTCGCGCGTGCCGGTCGGACGTCTCTCTACGAGGCGATTCGTTCTGGGGCGCTGCGCGCCGTAAAACGCGGACGCCGCACCATCGTTCTCGCAGACGATCTGCGTCACTACCTCGAAAACCTGCCGGTCGTCGTGCCGAAAAGCCATGACTGAAAATGAGGCGGCTCCCGTGACCGTCGTCATTGCCGGTGAACCGGTGGCGAAAGCGCGGCCGCGGCTGACGCGCCGCGGCATCGCATACACGCCGGCTCATACCCGCAAGTACGAGGCGCACGGTCGGCTTGCCGCCCAACTCGCCATGGGCGACCGACCGCCGATCGAGGTGCCGGTCCGGCTTGAGCTTGTGGCCGAGCTCCCCATTCCCGGTTCGTGGTCCGGGCGCAGACGGGCGCTCGCTATCACGGGTGGCGTGCTGCCGACATCCCGCCCGGACGTCGACAACTACATCAAGGCTGGGCTCGACAGCCTCAATGAAATCGTCGTGCTGGACGATAGCCAGATCGTCGAGATCACCGCGCGCAAACGGTTCAGCATCGCTCCGAAACTGGTCATGACGGTATTTCCGCTCGGGGCGGCAAGCTCGAACAGGGGCGCGCCGAACAGGACGCCGAGCGGGCCCAAACTACAGCATGAGGTGACCCCGTGAACGACAGAGCCCCGCCCGGTGGCGGGGGCTCTGAGGAACTGTGTATCGGTAGTGGACGCAACCGATATACAAAATCCCCAAGCCCCCCGCAAGATTTCCAACGAAGTACCGCGCCGATGTTGTCGGTCTACGATGGCCGCGAGTGCATCGGTTTTATCCTCCGCCGTGGCGGCGGCGGCGCCGAAGCCTTCACCGCTGATGATCGTTCCGTAGGCCTGTTCGAGGACGACCAAGACGCCGCCCTCGAGTTGTGGCGGCGGGCGCGGAGGCAGACATGACTAACGTCTCCGTCCGCCGGTCGCCGTTCATGGAGCGCGGCAACGATCCCCTCATCGGCTTGAAGATCAAGCTCGATAGGCCCATCGACCGCGATAGGCCGTGCTGCCGCAACATCTGCATCATTGCTGCGGGCAAAGGACCGCATGCCGGCGAACTTCACTGCGCCGATTGCGGCCAGCATCGCGGGTGGCTCAGTAAACCCACTGCGCATTGGATCGAACACGTCGCCACGCGCTTCGGCGCGCCGACTACGCCGATCGTCGTGCGCAAGGCCCACACATTTGAAGAGGAGGCGCCCGACACAGACCAAAATTCACGCTGAAATCCAAACCCAAACCTAAATTCAATTCGAAAGGCAACAGAAATGAAAACTTCGGAAATGCACCCGAGTAAGTTCCTCAAGTCCGAAGACATCAAGGGCAAACCTATCGTTGCGACGATCTCGTTTGTCGAGATGCAATTGGTCGGACAGGGACAAGATCAGAAGAAGAAGCCGATCCTGCACTTCGAAGAAGGCAAGCCGATGGTGCTGAACAAAACCAACACCGAAACAATCGAGGAGGCGTTCGGCGACGAGAGCGACGAATGGGCGGGAAAGAAACTCAAAATCTTCTGCGCCAAGGTCGACTTCGGCGGCAAGCGCGTTGACGGGCTCCGTGTCGAACCCGTCGTGCCCAAGCCGGCGCTCAAGGACGATCTCAACGACGAAATTCCACTATGACGCAACTCGGCCACCGGGCGCGCCAACACCCGGTGGCCATTTTACTGGCGGCATCGCCCATGACGGACACGCTTCCACCCAAACCGCAAACCTATAACGGCAATCTCGCCAAGTTGCCGCTCGCGCTCGAACATTTGCGCGAACAGCAGGTGTGGGTGTGCTGGCATTGGTTCTGGAACGGCAAGAAATGGACGAAGCCGCCCTACCGCGCTGACAACCCAGACCGCAACGCTTCAAGCAGCGACCCGGCCACTTGGGGCACATACGAACAGGCAACCGAACAAGTGCGCGCCGGCAGAGCCGACGGTATCGGCGTTGCTCTCAAAGGGCGCAACCTCGGCGGCGTCGATCTCGATCATTGCCGCGATCCAGAAACCGGCGTGATTGAGCCGTGGGCCGAAGAGCGGCTTCAACAATTCCCGGGCGCATATGTCGAAGCTACAGTTTCAGGTAAGGGGCTTCGCATCCTCGGCACTAGCGCGCTTGAAAGCTTCGCGCCAAAGTTCAAGCTGGCGGACAAGGGTAACGGTGCCGCTGTCGAACTGTTCAGCAACTCAAACCATTACCTCACGCTTTCGTGCAACGAGATCGCGAGCTGCGGCGCGCTGCCGGACATCGGCGACAAGATGGCCGCTCTCGCCGCCGAGCTTGGCGGAAAGCACAACGGGTTTGACTTCAATGCCGCACCGCGCGTCGACAACGCGCCACATGTTGATGATGCGCCGCAGAGTGCGCCCGAAACCGAACCCGCCCCGCACATCGACACGCCCTGGAGCTTTGGCGAAGAGACGCGCCTGCGCACAGCCCTTGCCGCCATTCCCACCGACGAAAAGCTGCTCGCCGAGAAGTTCGGCCACGCCCACGACACCTGGGTGAAGATCGGTCGAGCGATCGAGCGATTGGGCTGGGGCGACCGCGGCCTTCTCATTTGGCGCGATTGGTCGGCGCAGAACGCCGGCGAATTTGACGAGAAGGGCTTGCGCACGCAATGGGCCTCGTTCGAGCGCAACCGCGGGGCGCGTGAAAACCCCACTACCGTCGCCACCGTGTTCTACTACGCCATCAAGTTCGGCTGGAACGGTGATGTAGAGGTAGCGCCCGAAGATGCGCCCGAAGACGCGCCATCAATTCAAATTCACTGGCATGGCGATGTTGATCCGCTCGAAAGCCGTCCACAGTTGATCAACAAGCTATTGCCCGAGACCGGCACAGGCTTGGCGAGCGGACAATGGGGAACCTACAAGACCTTCGTCGTCATCGATATCGCCACCTCTGTCATGAGCGGGGTCAAGTTCATCGACTTCGCGGTCGTGCGCAAGGGCGGCGTGTTGTTCATCGCCCCCGAAGGTTCGAGCGAACTACCTGCGCGGATCGAGGCCGCCATCAAGGCCAAGTGCCCCGAGATGGGGCGCGCACCTTTCGCCTGGATCGAAACATGTCCCGCCCTGATCAACCCCAAAACCAGCACCGCACTTGCGGCCATTGCGCAACAGGTCGCCAACAAGATCAAGGCCAAGTGGAACCTGCCACTAGCGCTGATCGTCATCGACACCGTCGTCGTCAGCGCCGGCTATGACAGAGAAGGCCAGGACAACGATACCGCCGTCGGCCAGCGCATTATGTCCACTATGGCCGAGCTCTCGAAGGCCACCGGCGCGTTCGTCCTCGGCGTCGACCACTTCGGTAAGTCTGTCGAGACCGGCACCCGCGGCACCTCTGCCAAGGAAGGCGCCGCCGACGTTGTCCTGGCGTTGCTCGGCGAGCGCACCGTGGCAGGCGCGGTCACTGACACGCGGCTGGCTCTGCGCAAGCGCCGCTCCGGCCAGAACGGAGAGGAATTTTCGTTCACAATCCGCGTCGTCGAGCTTGGCACCGACCGGTTCGGCGAGCCCGTCACCACGCTGACCATCGACTGGGCACCGCAGGGCGCGAAGACGACGATCAAGAGCAAGCCCTGGTCGAAGTCCCTGCGGCTATTGCAGCGAACCCTCTCGACCGCGCTCGCTGAACTTGGCTCACAACAACGCCCGTTCGCCGATGGCCCTATCGTCTGCGCCGTCGACCTCGAAGCTGTCCGAAGCGAATTCTACAAGAGCTACCCAGCCGACGGCGCCGAGAAACAGAAACAGGCCGCTAGGCGGCAGGCCTTCAACCGCGCGATCCGGGATGCCCAAGCCGGCAACCTTATCGCCATCCGTGCCGTCGATGGCGTCACCCTGATTTGGCTGGCAGCGGGGGAACCGTGACAACCGTACCCCCGCTTCAGAGCGTGACAGACGTGACACCCCTTTGGGGTGTGTCACGTCACATCACGCTGCGAAGCTGCGCAAGCGTGACATGCCGCCACAAATGTCACGCTCTGTCACGCCACGTCACGCTACCCTGCTATGCGGTCGTGCTGCGCACTTTTTACCCCGCCGCGCCCGAATGCATGAGCCACTTCGGAAGCAGCCTCAGCGACAGCGATGGTGGTTCGTACCGCAGTGACGCTGCCACGGTCGTGGCGCTGACCGAGGCCACCGCCGCGATCCAGAGCTCGACCGGCGCCATCACCATCTACCGCAGGCACAACAAGCCGGCGCTCGGCCCGGTAGGCGACAGCCTCGACGACCTCGGACCGTCATTCGGCGGGAAGACGTATGATGGACGATAAGGGCAACTCTATGCTTGACCATAGTTGCCAAGCACAGCGTCACTCACATGTCGAGCGTGGACATGATCTGTATGAGACGCCGGCTGTGGCCGTTGAGGCGCTGTTGCGTGTTCTCGCGTTGCCGAGCGGCGCGATCTGGGAGCCCGCGTGCGGCCGCGGCGCAATCGCCAATGTCCTACGTGCTCACGGTCACCGCGTCGTATGCAGCGATCTGATTGACTACGGCGCGGACCCGTCCGCGATCCACGGGGTGGACTTTCTAAAGACGACCAAAGTCCCCGACGGTGTCGGCTGTATCGTGACGAATCCGCCATACATGTTGGCGAATGAATTTACGGCTCACGCCCTCGAGCTGTGTCGAAACGTAGTGATGCTGTTGCGGCTGGCATTCCTGGAATCAGAGCGGCGCTCGCCGATTCTAGATGGCGCCGGGCTTAGGCGGGTCTTAGTCTTCCGCAAACGCCTTCCTATGATGCACAGGGACGGCTGGCAGGGCCGCAAGGCCAGCAGCGGCCTGGCCTTCGCTTGGTTCGTTTGGGAGCGCGGCTATCGTGGCCACCCGATAACGCAGCGCATTAGCTGGGAAGACGGACGCGATGCAGTGCCGGTCCTCCAGCCTCACGGCCGCCCCACCAAAGATTCGCGGGCCGGTTCGCAGATCAAACGTGGCGCCAACCGAGCTTATGTGCTTGCGCGGTTGCGTCGAGACGGACGAGCGGACCTGATCGACGTGGTCGAATCCGGGGCCCTATCGGTGCGCAGCGCACTCGCAGCAATTACTGATAAGCCGACTTCCGATCGGTAGATACAATGTCCCGCGCGCCAGCCACATTTCGGAAAGCAGACCTGAGACGGGCCGTTGAGGCCGTCACTGCTGCCGGTCAGGTCGTGGCGCGCGTCGAGCTAGACCCCAACGGCAAGATCGTTATCGTAACCGCTGACGGCGAGGCTGAGCGCAGGGAGGAGAACTCATGGGACCGCGCTTGAAGCTTCCTCGATACGTGCATGGATTCGTCGATCGGCACGGCAAGCCGAGATTCTACTTCCGCCGCGCCGGGTTCGATTCTGTGGCCCTCCCCGGTCTCCCCTACTCGCCAGCGTTCATGAAGGCATATGAAACCTC
>Ga0070697_100003020_pt1 | contig 12920 bp, 10 predicted proteins | sample KBSK1501metaG_FD_65475 | JGI IMG/M metagenome (GOLD analysis project Ga0070697, IMG submission 65475) | Corn, switchgrass and miscanthus rhizosphere microbial communities from Kellogg Biological Station, Michigan, USA - KBS K1-50-1 metaG | ecosystem: Host-associated > Plants > Roots >... | reverse complement strand
GTGGTGGGCACGTATTCGGTGACTTCGGACGATTTGCTGCGGCAAGCGCCGGAAAATGTGCCGCACTGTGTCGGGATGTTGCGGCACGACGATCGGTTAGCGTTGGTTTTGGATTTGTCCCGATTACTGGAAGTTTATCCTGGGCCGTCGATTTAGATTTCTGGTCGAGATTTGCGGCGTAACGCCGGCTTAGCCGGCTGCGCCGAAGCAAGTAGTTTGGGAGGCAGTAATGAAATCGCGATTGAGTTCAACCGTCTGGACGCTGGTCATCGTCAATGGCCTGGCGCTCTTCTTCGTAATCGGACTGGCATTCCATGCCGGCCGCGAGGCTGGCGGCGACAAGTCCATTTTAGACTTCGCGTCGCTGCCGAGCGGGGCAAGCGGTGGCGTGATTCTGGCTGTGCTGCTCTCGCTGGTCGTCGGCGGATTTCTCGCCTGGCGCCTGGGCAGTTCGGTCGTCACGCCAGTGCAGCAGCTCGCGGAATTCTCCGAGCGGCTGGCCGCAGGTGACGCCCGCGCGCGCGCCGAGCTGCAATCTGACAACGAACTCGGCTACATTTCGGAGAACTTGAACCGCGCCGTGGCGAAAGTCGCCAAGGCCAACACCAACCAGGAAGCCAGCGAAAATCTGCAGCGCAGCATTACCGAACTCCTCGCGGTAATTAATCAAGTAGCACGCGGAGAACTTGCGTTGCGCGGGAAAGTCACCAACGACGCGCTCGGCAACGTCACTGACTCGATCAACTACATGCTCGACAACTTTACCAAGGTGCTGGAGCGCGTTCGCAAGGCCGCCATGGAAGTCACCGCGTGCTCCAACAACATTCTGGTCGCCGCCGACGAAATGCAGGCTGGCGCAACGCAACAGGATCAGGAAATCACCAACACATCGAGCGCCGTCGAAGAACTGACGGTCTCCATGAAACAGGTTTCTAACAACGCCGAGGCCAGCGCCGAAGCTGCGCGCCGCGCGCTGGACGCCGCCGAACAGGGCAACCGCGCCGTTCGCGACACACTCGACGGCATGCAACGCATCCGCGCATCCGTGCAAGCCACCGCCAAGAAAATTAAATCGCTGGGCGATCGATCACTGGAAATTTCGGAAATCATCAACGTGATTAATGACATCACCGAACAGACTAACTTGCTGGCGTTGAATGCGGCCATCGAAGCGGCACGCGCCGGTGAAGCTGGCCGGGGTTTCGCGGTCGTCGCCGACGAAGTCCGCAAGCTGGCAGAACACTCCCGTAGCGCTACGAAGGACATCGCGGCACTCATTAAGGCCATTCAAGCCGAGACAAACGAAGCAGTGGTCGTCATGGAAGAAGGCACCAAGGAAGTGGAATCCGGCGCAACGCTGGCCGACCAAGCGGGACGCGCGCTCGATGCAATTTCCAGTGTGGTTCGCCAATCCGCCGAACTGGTCCAGGAGATTTCCCTCGCTTCCAAACAGCAGGTGCGCGGTACAGAAGGCGTCGCGCATGCCATGCAGATCATTTCCAACATTACACGGCAGACTTCGCAAGGAACGCGCGGCACCGTGGCCACCGTCAGCCAGCTGGTCAAACTCTCCGATCAGCTCAACGAAGCGCTCTCGCAATTCCGAGCCGCGTCGAAACAAGCGAAAGAGCAGGCCGAGGAATCCGACCGGCTGCCAGTGCCGGTGGGCGCCCATCGTTAACCAACAATCGTTTTGTGTTTGCAGCAGGCAGTGAATCGAATCGAGACGATGATCGAACGCCAGGGCGGCCCAGTGAGCTTGACCGAACACGAATTGAGTGAAATCCGCATGCTGATCGAGGAACGTACAAGCATCCGGTTCGACGAATCGCGCGAACGATTCTTTTCCACTCGTGTGCGCGAGCATATGGCCAAGAAGGGCCATGCCCGCGTCACTGACCTGCTTCGTGCGATTAAGAAAACCACCTTCGATTTTCAGGAATTGCTGGAGTCGCTGCTCACTCAGGAAACATCTTTCTTTCGCTATCCCAGCGTCTTCGAAGCATTCGAAAAGCGCATTCTTCCCGAGTTGCACATCAGAAAATTCTGGAAGAATCCGCGTTCGCTGCGCATCTGGAGTGCCGGTTGCTCCACCGGTGAAGAGCCGTATTCGATTGCCATTACCGTCGCCGACGCAATTTCGTTTACGGACGCCTGGAACGTGGAGATCCTGGCTACCGACATCGGCCGCCACGCTCTAGCAACCGCGGAGCGCGCAGTTTATTCCGGCCGCAGCATCGCTAGCGTCAGCGAAAAGCAGCTTGCCACTCACTTTCAGCCTGCCGAAGGCGGGCGGCAAGTTCGAACGCGCCTGCGCAAAATGGTCAATTTTGTGCAAATGAACCTGACCAACAGCGTGTACGTCGGGAAAATGGACGTGATTTTCTGCATGAACGTGCTGATTTATTTTTCCGAGGAACGCCGCCGCGAGCTGGTGCAGCATTTTTATTCGGTGCTCGAACCGGGCGGCTATCTATTCCTGGGCCACTCGGAATCCATTTCCAAAATGCCGGTGAAGTTTCAGGCCATCGTGTTGAACGATTGCATTTTGTATCGCAAGCCGACCGCGGAAGAGGTTCAGAAAGCTGAACTCGTAACGGAGGGACGTGCGTGAGCCCTCTGGACCGCGAAGCCGTCGAAGTTTTCCTTCAGGAAGCCTCCGAGCACCTGCAATATTTGCGGGAATACATCGGCGTACTTCAGGAAATCGCGCCGCGCCGCGAGGATCTCGAGCGGTTGTTTATTTCCGCGCACACTTTGAGCGGAACTTCGGCCAGCTACGGTTTCCCGCGCTTCTCTGAGGTTGCCGGAAAGCTGGCGCACGTTTTTCAATACGCGACCAATGCCTCACTCGGCGAAGACCTGCACGGACCGCTGACGGAATTTCTTTCCGATGGAATCTCGTTGCTGGAAACGGATCTACTGGAAATCAGCGATACCGGGCAGGAAGTTCTCGATGATATCGCCGCGTTTAAGGAGCGCTACCGTTTTGCGTTTCCGGCGGAGCCCGCGCCAATCAGCTACGCGCAAGCTGCGCAGCAGGCGACTGAGCCTCAAGCCAAAGAGTTTGACGACGTCGCTGCCGCTACCGGTTCATATTTTGATGCCTTGCCTGAAGACGATGAAGTGCCTGCGGAAATTCTGGAATTCTTCCAGCCCGAGGCGGAAGAGCATTTGCAAATTGTCAGTGATTGTTTGCTGTCGCTGGAAGCCAACCACAGTCCCGAGGAAATCAACAAGCTTTTCCGGGCTATCCATACTGTAAAAGGTTCCGCGGCCCAGGTAGGATTGAAGCGGCTCGGCGGCATCGCGCACCGCGTGGAGGACTTGATCGGCCGGTTACGCGAAAATGAATTGGAACCGACGCCACAAGTCATCGATCTTTGTCTCGAGTCCGTAGATGTTCTGAAAAAGATCTTGCACAAGCAGTGGGCCGACGAAACTGAGATGCGTACTGGCGTCGATTCTCTGCTCAACCGAATCGCCGAAGTTTCGCCGATGGATGAAGAAGAAGTTGCGGCTTCGAACGGAGCAGCGGCGACTCCGGAATCGAGCTCGTCGCAAGCTACGACGGCGACTGCGGCTGTCACGGCAAAAGCCAACAAAGGGTCCACGGCTGCGGCGGCTGCCAAATCGGTTCGAATCTCTTTGTCGCGCCTCGATCGCATGATGAATACGGTTGGCGAGCTGGTCATCAACCGCACCCGCATGCTCGGTCGCGTGACGGAACTCGAGCGTTTGCGCGATACCCTCGGCTTTTCGAAGGAACGCCTGCAAGGTAAGGTCGTCGAGTTCCAGGAAAAATACGAATTCAACCGCATCAATTCCACGCGCGGACCGCTCTCCCCATCCACAACGCCGACGCCGCAAATGATCAACAACGCCGCAGCCGGCGACACCTCTTTCTGGAACGATTTCAGCGAACTGGAAATGGACCGCTACGACGACGTAAACATTTTGTCGCGTTCCATGACCGAAATTTCCGCTGACGTGAACGAGGTATTGTCGCAGATGGGTGGCTTCATCGGGCGAGTTGAAGGCGACATCGACGAATTCACAAAACTTGCGCACCACTTGCAGGACGAAATCACTGCCGCGCGCATGGTGCCAATCGGCACCTTATATTCGCGATTGTCCCGCGCCGTTCGCGATGCCGCGAACTCCACCGGCAAACAGGTGGAGCTTGATCTGTCTGGTAGCGAAACGGAACTCGACAACAATATTATTCAGCAGATTTCCGATCCGCTCGTGCACCTGGTCCGAAATTCTGTCGCGCACGGCATCGAAACTCCTGAAAAGCGCCGTGAAGCTGGAAAAGCAGAACTCGGACGTGTCACCTTACGCGCCTATCATCGCGGAAATCATATTTATATCGAGGTCGAAGACGACGGTCACGGTATCGACTACGATCGGGCGCGGCAGAGCTCCGTGGATCGCGGTTTGGTTTCGACCGCAACCGCCAGCAGCCTGACCGAACGTGAGCTGCGCGAAATGCTCTTCCATCCCGGCTTTTCTACCGCGCCGATGAAGACAGAACTTGCGGGGCGCGGCGTTGGCTTGGACGTGGTTCGCGCTAACCTGAATTTGCTCAATGGCGAAATCGAAATTCAGAGTACCGCGGGGGTCGGAACGAAATTCATTCTCAAGGTACCTCTTACGCTCATTATTTCGCCGGCGCTGTTTTTGCGTTGCGGCGATGCGCATTTCGCGTTGCCTCTGGCGGTCGTGGAAGAAATTCGTCGCCTGCGTGCCGATGAAATCGAAGATGTCGGCGGCAAGCTGCTCACAAAAGTTCGCGACGTGGTGACGGAAGTCATTCGACTGGATTCGTATCTTGGATTGCCGGCGCTCGAACCGATCAACGGCTATTTCCGCATGGTGGTGGCAAACGCAGATAACCGGCAGGTTGGCTTGGTGGTCGAAGAAGTGCTCGGCAAAGACGAAATCGTGATCAAGAATCTCGGCGAATATCTTCGCCGCGTAAAACTGTTTCCTGGAACCACCATCGCTCCTGACGGCAGCTTGATTCTCCTCCTCGATCTAAACCGCATGATCGCCAGCGAACCGAGCGAACGCAAATCCATTCAAGCTTCTGCAAGCGCCGCGCGCATTTTTGCACCGGGCTCGGCAGCCGTTGCCAAGGGCAGCATTCCCACCGACGCCATCGATCGCGTGCAGCACGAACGCGTGGTGGTGGTTGCGGACGACTCCATCAGCGTGCGCAAATTCGTGGGACGCATGCTGGAGAAAAACGGCTATCGCGTGATTCTCGCCTCCGACGGCCTGGAAGCCGCCGAACTTATCGCGCAGCACGGCTGCCATCTGGTTATCACCGACCTCGAAATGCCGCGCATGACCGGTTACGAACTGATGGTGCAGTTGCGGCAGAGTCCTTCAACGCGCCGCATTCCAGTCATGGTCGTCACTTCGCGCGCAGGCGCAAAACATCGCGATCGCGCCATGAAGGAAGGCGCCGCCGCTTTCCTTACCAAGCCGGTGCAGGAAGATCAGCTCACCGACGCGGTCGAAAAATTGATTGGAACGGAGGCGCCACAGCCGGTTGCGACGTAACCTCCCATGGCAAACACTCCTCTCAACAAAGTTCGCGTGCTGATCGTCGACGACTCTGCGTTCATGCGCAAAGTCCTGGAGACGATTCTAATTTCTGATCCGCAATTGCAGGTGATTGGCCACGCCAAGGACGGTCGCGAAGCCATTGCGTTGGCTGAATCTCTCAAGCCCGACGTCATGACCATGGACATCAATATGCCGCACATGGATGGCTTGCAGGCCACCGCGCAGATAATGACCACCAATCCGCGGCCCATCGTAGTCGTCAGTTCCGAGTCAAAAGATGGCGCAGCCAGCACGCTCAAAGCGCTAGAACTGGGCGCCATCGAATTTATTGCCAAGCCGAACAGCGCAATCGATCTCGATATGCAGAGCATCCGCGAAGATCTTTTGCGCAAAGTGAAAATGGCGGCAAAGGTTCGTGTAGTTCGAACTGCTTCGCGCCTGGCCGCGGCGTTGCAATCCACTCCACAAAACGGAGCGCCACCGATTTCTCGTCCCGCGCCGGTCGTGAGTCGGCCTTCTTCGTCAGTCGCGGACCAGCGCTTCCCCGTCGTCGTTCTCGCCGCATCCACGGGCGGGCCTGCAACGGTCATGCGCCTTGCTCCAGGCTTCACCAAAGAATTTCCCGCCGCCGTAATTCTCGTGCAGCACATGCCTGCGGCGTTTACCACGCAATTCGCTGCACAACTGGCGGAGTTCACCGAAATTCCTGTAAAGGAAGCCGAATCTGGAGACGTGATTCAGCCCGGCAATCTCTACATCTGCCCCGGCGCGCAGCATCTTCGCGTGAACCCGCTCGGTCGCATTCAACTAGACTCCGCCACCGGACGCATCGCCGGTTACCTGCCGAACATCGATGTCACCATGGAGTCGGTCGCCGCGTACGGCGGCGCGCTCTCCATCGGCGTCGTTCTGACAGGAATGGGTGCCGACGGCGCTCAAGGCGCCAAGGCCATCAAGAAGGCCGGCGGCCATGTCATCGCGCAGGACGAAGCCACGTCGGTGATTTTCGGGATGCCTGCCGAAGCCATCAAGCTGCAAGCCGTGGATCAGGTTCTCGGGCTCGACGACATTTACTCCGCCATCGAAAAGCGCGTCATCGCTCTCACTCGCGCGACTCCAGTAGGAGTGCGTTGATGAACTTCCCTCCGGCCGAAAAATCGCAGCCGCCGCGTACCGAGCAGATTATTTTGTTCCGCGTCAGCGGCCAGACGTTCGCAATTTCTTCCGCATCCGTGCAGGAAGTGCGTAGCGTTGACAATATCGCCGGCATGGCTCGCGATCTGCCGGAAAGCCATCTGAAAAAAGTTCGCCACAGCATTCGCCGCGGCGACCGCACACTGTACATCGTCAACGCCGCCATCCATTTCGGCTTACAGCCGCAACCGGCTTCGTTGGTATTTTTTCTGCGCCGCACGCGCACTGCTCTGCTAATCGACGGCATAGAGAAAATGACGACGATGACGCGGCTGCAGGCGCTTTCTCATGCGTTTCAAGGCGAAGAGCGCAACTGGTATCGCGGACTCACCGCGCTCGACCAGGCCGTCGTTCCCGTCGTGCATCCCGAAGGTTTTCTTTCTCTCGAGGAGCTGACGCTGCTGGAAACTGCGCAAACCTCCGCCGACACTCGTTCGGCTTCATCCGACAATCACGGGGCCCAGTTACAATGACCGCCGCTACAGAAACCGCGCAGCAATCTTTCGTTTTGCTCAGACTCGGAGAACGCCGTTTTGCCCTGCCGGCGTCGCAAGTCGCGGAACTCGTAGCGCCCAGCCGCGTCTTTCGTTTTCCACACAAATCGCCCGCGCTCGAAGGCGTAATTCTCCGCCGCGGCCGCATGATTGCCCTCTGCGATATCGCCGAACGACTCATCGGCAAAAGGCTCGATACGCGCCGCTTCAATCTTCTGGCCACGCGTAAATACGAACGCCAGCTTGATTGGATCGCGATTCCCGTCAGCGGCGAATGCGAACTCATCAGCGCCGAAATGATGGACGCCAGTTCCAACGATTCGCCGCACGTGGATGGCTGGATTTCGCATGACGGCGAGGTCATCGAAGTCCTGCGTTTGTCGGCGCTTACTCCGGGTCCAGTGGAAACGCTGTTGCCTGCGCCACTGCGTGACTTCGCGGAGGCGCGTTCGTGATGGTCGCAGGCAAATCCGCCAAAATTCTTTTAATCGACACCAACGTTTATTTTTCTAAACGTCTCAGCGACGCTTTGAAGCGCGAAGGCTTTGAAGTCACTTGCAGCACCCAGCCCGCGTTCGCGCTGACCACTATTGAATACGACGCGCCCTCCGCGATCGTGTGCTCCACCAACATGCGCGAAATGGGAGCGCTCGATATCGCCCGAATGATTCGTGCCGACGCAAAGAATTCCGCGATGCCCATCATCGCGCTCGGGGACGGCAGCCAGCGCGCGCTCATGGAAGCGTTCCAGGCCGGATGCGACGACTACATTGACCGCACTCGTCCGCCGGCCGTAATCGCCACGCACGTCAAAAACATCATTATCAGCAAAGCCGAAGGTTTTCAGCCAACGCAAATGCTCGCGCAGTCTGACACCAGCCTCAGCGGCAGCCTCACCCATCACGATCTTCCTGGCGTCATGCAGATGCTCGGTCACGCGCATCAGACTGGCGCACTGCACATCAATTCCGGCGCAACCGACGCGTTACTTTTTTTCGACGCTGGCGCAATCGCTCATGCCGAATGCGGTTCGCTTTTCGGCGACGAAGCCGTCATCCACATTCTCAAAAATTGTTTTCAGAATAATTCCGGCGTTTATAAATTTGTTTACGGCTCGGCTTCCACGCAGCGCACGGTTCTGCGCTCCGCAACGGACCTGATGCTGGACGCCATGCGCGAGGTTGACGAATCTTCCCGCGACCTGGACGAAGCGCACCGGGATGACCGGGCGGAAGTCACCGCTGCGGAAAACGGCGCCGAGTTCTCGCCGACAAAGGAGTCGCAATGAGCGAAACCATGCCATTCCCACCCGCGCCGGCGGAATCCGCCGCGCCAGAAAAGCGTACGCCTACCGTCTATTTCATTGACGACAGCGCCACCATGCGCGAAGTCATCAAGATTGCCTTTCGCCGCGAGAACATCACCGTCATCACCGCGGGCGATGCCGCGTCCGCCATCGCTCAATTCGAACAAACGCCGCCCGATGCCGTCATCACCGACGTCATCATGCCCGATCAGGACGGCTACTCTGTCTGCAGCCAGATCAAGCAGCATCCGCAATTCAGCGCAACGCCGGTGATTCTGATGTCCGGAGTGGTCAACAAGAGTGTCGCCGACAAAGCCGTCTCCGTCGGCGCCGACGAGTTAATTCGTAAACCGTTTCAGCCGCAAGACCTGATCGCGCGCGTAAAAGGTTTTCTCGAACCTAAATCAGAGCAGCCCGCGGCGCCAGCCATTCCCACGCCGCGCGCGTCTTCGACCTCGCTCAGCAGCCTGTTTGCGCCGCCGCCACCGCCTTCGCCACTTCCAGTCCCTGTAGCGCACTCCGAATCACGCGCCGAATCCGCCTGGCCACGCGCACTCACCGACGCTTTCACTCCGCAACCCCACGCGCTGCCGCAGGTTCCGCCTGCGTCGCAGTATCCGCAGCACGCGTCTCAGAATTCGCACGCGCCGTCACACAATTTCAGCGTCGCCACACCGAACCGCCCGCAAGCCAGCGCCACCGACATCCAAAAACTGAAAACAGAAATCTCACGCCTGGAACTTTTGATCAAAAAACTCCAAACCGAACTCCAGATCGAGCGCCAGTACAACCAAGCCCTCGAACTGCACGTAAAATCCCTAACCTCTCTCGATTAACTATCGATATTTCTTGTAGGGGCACTATACATCGTGCCTTCTTCTGTCGTTAGCGGTTCTACTGAACGTCCTTGAGTACCTGAGTGACGGCCTCTGCCGCACTAACGTCATTTCGGCTGTGGTCCGTAATATCGTTGTAGCGATTCTGCGCCAGATCGGGATTCAACTTCTTGCTGTACTCGGCCGCAATCTCCGCGCCCATTTGCTGCAGTAACTTGTTAACTTCCGCATTCACATCCACTCCGCTAGCGGATACTTGTTTTCCCAAGTACGCCGCGGCAATTTGCTTGGCCACTTTGTCGGCCGTCTGATAGTAATGCTCCGCGATTTGCCGGTGCCCTTGCTCATGTTCGATTACGTGCTCCGTCGCGCCCTCCGGCACCCAAATGTTGATCGTAAGCTGCAGCGTCATTTTCACCTCGCTCACGGTGACCAGCCCGTGCATCGCATCGAGTATTTCCGTTCGGCCCTTCACATTGGCGTCGGACACGAAATTGGAATCGCACTCTGCTTGTTCCCAAGCCGCCAGCGGCGGCATATCCGCCGGAGGTGCCTCCGGGTCGAACGTGTGCATGGCGAAAGTGACCGGCTGTTTGTCGATCGTTAGGCTCGATGCTTGGTTCGCCGCCCGTGACGCAGACCGATGTGGCGAGCTCAGTCCGGCGAACAGAACGATTCCCAGCAACACACAGAGGAGGACGTACTTGCGCAATGGTAGACGCTCTCCGTTTTTCACATCCGACAAAAATAAGTTCCACTCTACTCTCTACTCGCCACTCACTTCGCTAGCCCACTTCCTCCCGCATCACTTCTTCATCAAATCCAGCACCGCTCCGCTCATCGCCCTAACTCCAGTCCGAACCGTAGACTCCGGCACCGGCGCAAACTCGCTTGAATGTGGCCCCGGCAGCCGCGTCCCTTTCTCCTTGGCGTCTTTCAATTTCTGCGCATCGACCGCTCCCAGCCAAAACATGCTAATCGGCGGCTTCGGATCTTCCAGCGCATATAAGCTGAAGTCCTCACTCGCCATCACCGGTTCTCCGGGTAGCACATTCTCTTTCCCCAATGTCCGTTCGAGTGACAACGCCACACGCCGCGTCAGTTCTGGATCATTGATGGTCGCAGGCACATGGTCCGGCGACACTTCAATAATTGGCGCACGCTCCGCTGGGACTCCCGCGGTAACCGCAATCCCATTCGTGATCCTCGTAATCGATGCCAGCACTTTTTCCCGGTGCTGCGGATTCATTGTCCGCACCGTCAACTGCAGTTTCGCTTCATCTGGAATAATGTTGTTCTTGGTGCCTGCGTGGAATGTCCCAACAGTCACTACCGTCGGAACCTGCGGATCCATTTCCCTGCTCACCACCGTCTGCAACGCCACCACGATTTCCGACGCGATCACAATCGGATCCTTGCCCACCTGCGGCGCCGCTCCGTGTCCGCCGTATCCGCGCACGGTTATGTCGACAGAATCGGCTCCGGCCAGCAGCGTTCCCGCATGCCATGCAACCTTGCCAGTAGGCACGGTGTTCGTGTCGTGTAGTGCGAGAACGTACTGTGGCTTTGGGAATTTTGTATAGAGTCCGGCGCGAAGCAGTGCGCTCGCGCCGCCAATCGCTTCCTCCGCGGGCTGTCCAATCAGGATCAACGTGCCGCTCCATTGGTCTTTCGTTTGTGCCAGCATGCGCGCCGTGCCAACGAACACGGCCATGTGCACGTCGTGCCCGCAAGCATGCATCACGCCCACTTCCGACCCATCCGCCCGTTTTACCCGCACCTTGCTCGCATACGGCACGCCCGTGTTCTCCACAACCGGCAGCGCGTCCATGTCCGTGCGTACCATCACCGTCGGCCCCGGGCCGTTACGCAGCACGCCCACAACTCCATAAGCTTTCGTTTCCGGCGATGCATATTGTCCGAAGTGATCGGTCACTTCGAATCCCGCGGCTCGCAATTCCTTGGCGATCACCGCAGAGGTTTGCTCTTCCTGTGTGGACAGCTCCGGATTCGCATGCAGTTGTTTGTAGATGACGAGCAGTGAGTCCAGTTCCTTGCCGACTCGAGCGTCCAAGTCGTTCTGCGCCCACGCCGCGTCTTGCCCGCTCAATCCCAGCGCCATAAACAGTGCGCCCGCAATTACAGCGATCCTGCACACTCTGCCGACTTTTACCGCTCTGTTGACGTCTCGCCACATTCGCATCTCCTTCGCAAGCGCACGCATCTTGGTCGGCGGCTCATTAGCAGGCGTCGTCATCTTTTGGCCGTCGGCATTCGTAACTCCTCTTTTGACCTTGGTGCTTGCATCTGTAGCCAAAGCGTTTACCGACATCATCGAAATCCACCGGGATACCATGACAAGCCCTTGCTGCTCAACCCCCGATTAGTTCACTATAAAGGGAAACCGGATATCTGGTTTTTTTGCGATTTCACTTCTACGTAATCAGACCTAAGGAGACTAACCTATCTGGATCCTTTTATTCATACCGCTGCGCGACGAGCGGATCTACCCGCGTTGCCCGCTGCGCGGGCAGATAACACGCGGCCAATCCCACTCCGACCACTAGCGCTACGACCACCCCAAAGGTCCACGGATCGGTCGGCGAAACCGCCCAAATCTGGCTTGTCAGAAACTGCGTCAGTCCAAAACTGGCAAATAACCCGATGCAAATCCCGGCTGCGAGGAGCGCAAATCCTTTTCTGAGAACCATCCGCAATATCTCGTGCTGCTGCGCACCCAGTGCCATGCGCACACCAATCTCCTGCGTCCGCAGCGAAACCGTGTACGCCATAACGCTGAATACGCCAATCACCACCAGCAACAGCGCAATCCCCGCCAGCGGCCCCGACAAACTCACGCCAAACTCCGGTGTCGCATAGGTATGCTGCTCGAGAGACTCCGCTAGTGGACCGAACACCCAAAACACTTCGCCGCGGTCCACCGACCACACCGCTTCCTGCACCGCGTGCATCATCGATCCCGGCTCGACCTTCGTTCTCACCTGCAGGATGAAGTCTCCGGTAATCATCGGCGGGATGAATGCCATGGGAAGCACGGGCGCCTGCGGCCCGTTATTTTTCGAGTCGCCCACCACCCCAACAATTTCGAAGACCGCGTTTTCCGGCAAATTGGCGCTCGAATGACTGAAACTCCTTTTGAAGTCTTTGACTTCCAGTTGCTTCCCAACGGGATTCGTTTCTCCAAACAGCGCCTGCGCTAAGCGTTCATTAACCACCGCCGCAAGCTGTCTCGTTTGCACCTCCGCGCGCGAAAGCCATCTGCCGGCAAGCAGCCGCATCTCCAGCGTATCCAGACAATTTTCATCGCATTCGTCCATTCCTGCTTCCACGTCTCGCGTCTCGCCCGGCACACCGACTCTCGGACCTCCCGACGGACCATAGCCTGGAATCGTATTGCTCACCGCAACGCTCGCTACTCCTGGCAATTGCCTGATTTTCTCGGCCGCTCTCTGGAACCGTGCATGCCCTTCCGCTGAAGTCAGTAACGCTCGG
>Ga0070697_100003019_pt1 | contig 12921 bp, 10 predicted proteins | sample KBSK1501metaG_FD_65475 | JGI IMG/M metagenome (GOLD analysis project Ga0070697, IMG submission 65475) | Corn, switchgrass and miscanthus rhizosphere microbial communities from Kellogg Biological Station, Michigan, USA - KBS K1-50-1 metaG | ecosystem: Host-associated > Plants > Roots >... | reverse complement strand
CGTCTTGAACTTCCACAACTCCTGGCCCGTCCGCGCGTCCGCGGCCTTCAGATACCCTTCGAGGGTCCCGTAGAAGACCACGTCGCCGGCGGTGACGAGGGCGCCGCTCCAGACGGAGAACTGCTCCTTGTTGCTCCACACGATCTTGCCCTTCGCGGCGTCCCAGGCGATGAACGCGCCCATGTTGCCGCCGGGGCCCGGGAACATCCGGAGGGTCGCGCCCACGTACGGCTGGCCGGCCGTGTAGCGCGACTCGAACGGCTCGTAGTCCATGCAGACGTGGTTGGTCGGGACGTAGAAGAGCCCCGTGCGGGGCGAGTAGGCCGCCGGCTGCTCGTCCTTGCTACCGAGGGCGGCCGGGCAGATCCCCTGGGAGTTCACGCCGGCGCGCGTCCGCATGGCGGGAACCTCGACGGGGCGGCCGGTCTGCATGTCGATCTTGGTCGCCCAGTTGACGTCCGGGTCGAACTTCTCCGCCACGAGCAAGGTGCCGTTCGTCCGATCGAGCGTGTAGCCAAACCCGTTACGGTCGAAGTGGACCAGCGCCTTGACGACCTTGCCGTCGACGTTGAGATCGGCAAGGATCATCTCGTTGACGCCGTCGTAATCCCAGGCGTCCCAGGGGGTCATCTGATACCCCCACTTGGCCTGCCCGGTGTCGACGTCCCGCGCGAAGATCGTCATGGACCACTTGTTGTCGCCGGGCCGCTGGCTCGGGTTCCATGTCGACGGGTTGCCGCTGCCGTAGTACATCAGGTTCAGATCAGGGTCGAACGCGTACCAGCCCCAGGTGGTGCCGCCACCGGTCTTCCACTGATCCCCCTGCCAGGTCTCGACGCCCTGGTTCTTTTGGCCGAACTGCGGGTTGGCGGCGTTGAAGTCGGCGGCGATGCGGACGTCTGCGTCCGGGCCCATGCTGTACGCGCGCCACGCCTGGCCGCCCGTCTTGAGGTCGTACGCGGTCACATACCCGCGCACGCCGAATTCGCCCCCGCTGACGCCCACGAGGACCTTGTCCTTCATCACGAACGGCGCCCCCGTCATGGTCGCCCCAACCTTGGGGTCGGCGTTCTTGGCCTTCCACACCTCGCGACCGGTCGAGGCGTCGAGCGCGACGAGGTAGCCGTCCAGCTGGCTCAAGAAGATCTTGCCGTCCGCGTAGGAAAGGCCGCGGTTGACGTTGTCGCAGCAGGCGACGGCCTGGACGCTGGGGTCTTGTTTGGGCAGGTACCGCCACTTGATGCGACCGACGTCCGGGCGGTTCAGGTCGAGCGCGTACACGTTGTTGGGGAACGAGGTGTGGACGTACATCGTGCTCCCGATGACGAGCGGTGCCCCTTCGTGACCGCGCAGCGTGCCGGTGGAGAAGGTCCAGGCCGGCCGCAGTTGCTGGACGTTGGTAGCGTCGATCTGCTTCAGCCCGCTGAAACGGGTGGCCGCGTAGTCCTTGGCCGGCATCGCCCACTGCTGGTCGTCCTGCTGCAGGCCGAGGAGTTCTTGGTTCGCGGACCCGACCCCGGGAAGGAACAGCACGAAGAGACATGCGACCCAGAGACGAAGTGTCATGGCGAAATTCCTCCTTCCATGACAGGGATGGCACTTCCTCTTACGTCCGAGACGCCGACCTCCGCCTCACCTCCTTAGAGATGCTGGAGCTCGCTTGGGCACCGCACACCCTATGCTCGCGCCCGGGGACTGTCAAGCGATCGCGATCGACCTCGTTGACAGCGCGATCCGGAGTGTGGTGGAGTGCGGCGATCCGCCGGCGGATCCGAACCGCGCGAGCGCATCGAGTGACGGGTCGCGGGAGCCACGTGCCCACGCCGAATATGCCGATCGTCCGGATGCAGGAGGTGACCAAGACGTTCGGGTCCACCGTCGCGGTGGATCGGGTCGACCTCGACCTCGTCGCCGGCGAGGTCCACGCGCTGGTCGGGGAGAATGGGGCCGGCAAGTCGACGCTGATGCGAGTACTCGCCGGCTTCTTCGCCGACTACGCGGGCCGCATCACCATCGACGGACGGCCCGTGCGGATCGGTCATCCTCGGCAGGCGCGGGCGCTCGGGATCGCGCTGGTCCACCAGGAACTCAGCCTGGTGCCCGCGCTCAGCGTCGCCGAGAACATCTTCCTGGGCCGCGAGCCGTACTCCCGCGTCCCGGGTTTCGTCAGTCGCCGCGCCGCCGAGGACGGCGCGCGGCGCCTCTGCGCCGACCTCGGGATCTCCCTCGACCCCGCGGCCAAGGTCGATCGTCTGAGCGTGGCGGAGCGCCAGCTCGTCGAAATCGTCAAGGGTGTCGCTGCGAATCCCCGCGTGCTGATCCTCGACGAGCCGACCTCGTCGCTCACCTACCAGGAGATCCGGGAGCTCTTCCGGGTGATCACGAGCCTGGCCGGCCGGGGTCGGGCCATCGTCTACATCTCGCACAAGCTCGACGAGGTCTTCACCGTGGCCGACCACGTCACGGTGCTCCGAGACGGGCGCCGGGTGGCGACGGAACCCGTGGCCCGGTGGACGGAGGCGAGTCTCGTGCACGCGATGGTCGGCCGCGACCTGTCCGCCCTCTTCCCACGCAGCGTCGCGACGCCCGGCGAGATCCGTCTCGAGGTGCGCGATCTCGGGCGCCGCCGGGCCTTCCGCCAGGTGTCGTTCGAGGTCCGGGGCGGCGAAGTGGTCGGGCTCTACGGGCTCATCGGCTCCGGCCGCTCCGCGCTCGCGGAGGCCATCTTCGGGCTCGCCCCCGCCGATACTGGCGAAATCCGGGTGGACGGCCACCGGGTGACGATCCGATCCCCCGCCGACGCGATCCGCCACGGCATCGCGCTGACCCCCGAGGACCGGCGGCTCCGCGGCCTGATCCCGATGCTCTCGCTCCGGACCAACCTGTCGCTGCGCGCCCTGCGCGCCCTCTGCCGGGCGGGCTTCGTCGACCACGAGCGCGAGAGGGCCGCGGTCGGGCGGCTCATGGACGCGCTCGCGATCAAGGCCGCCGTCCAGACCGTGGAAGTCTCGATCCTGAGCGGCGGCACGCAGCAGAAGGTCGTGATCGGCCGATGGCTAATGGCGCCGCCCCGGATCCTGATCCTCGACGAGCCGACGCGCGGTATCGATGTGGGCGCGAAGGCCGAGGTGCACGCGATCATCGACCGGCTCGCCGCCGAGGGCATGGCGGTGCTGCTCGTCTCCTCGGAGCTCCCCGAGATCCTCGGGATGAGCGACCGGATCCTGGTCATGAAGGCCGGCGGCATCGCCGGCGAGTTCCTCCGCGCGGAGGCGACCGAGGAAGGGATCATGGCGGTGGCCGCAGGCGTCGCCGCCGCCGGCCGGGCTCAGGCGTGAAGACGGGCACGGGCGAGCACGGCGCCAGGGTGCGCCGCGCCGTGGCCGCGGCCGACCAGGACGAGGCGCGGCCGACGGCCCCCGCCCGCCGCCTCCTCCTGAAGTTCGCGGCGGCCCTGCGCGACTACGGAATCTACTTTGCCCTGGCCGGGCTCGTGGGCTACTTCTCGATCGCGGTGCCGCAGTTCCGGTCGGCCGACAACGGCCTCCTGATCCTGCTGCAGGTCTCGGTGATCGGGATCATCTCGATCGGCATGACCTTCACGATCCTCACCGCGGGCATCGACCTCTCCGTCGGCTCGTTGCTGGCGATGGCCGGCATGATGTCGGGCGTCTTCGCCCAGCGGGAGCCCACCATCCTCAACGTGGGGCTCGCCTTCGCGCTGCCGATCGTGGTCGGGCTCGTGGGGGGCGCCCTCAACGGGCTCGTCATCGCGGGGGCGGGCGTCAACCCGCTCATCGTCACCCTCGGCACCCTGACCGCGTACCGCGGCTTCGTGGTGTGGTACCGGGTGAACCCGATCTACGATCTCCAGCCCTACTACCGCGTGATCGGCCAGGGCGCCCTCGGTCCATTCCCGATCCCGGTCCTGATCCTGCTCCTGATGGCGGTCGCGGCCGGGGTCGTCCTCAACCACACGCGCTTCGGCCGCTACGTGTACGTCGTCGGCGGCAACCCCGAGGCCGCGCGGGCCGCCGGCATCAACGTGCCGCTGATGACGTGGAGCGTCTACGTGATCAGCGGCTTCTGCGTGGGCCTCGCGGCCCTCATCTTCACCTCGCGCCTGATGGCCGCCCAGGCCATCTCCGGCCAGGGCTTCGAGCTGCAGGCGATCGCGGCCGCCGTCGTGGGCGGAGCGTCGCTGTTCGGCGGGCGGGGCAAGATCAGCAAGACGATCGTGGGCGCGCTCATCATGGGCGTGCTCTTCAACGGGCTGGTCATGCTCAACGTGCCGGCGCCGATTCAGCAGATGGCGATCGGCGTCATCATCATCGCCGCGGTGTGGCTGGACGGGATACTCCGCCAGCGCCGCTAGCGCTTTCGAGCCGAGCGGTTCGCGGGGCTGGGGCCCCGCACCGCGTAGGCGACCCGAGGAGTAAATTGCGCCGGCAAAGCCGGCGCTCGGCGCCGGAGGGGGATGCCCTGTGGGCACGGTAAAGGAGGAATGGCGGGGGGGACGTGGCAGCGCACGCAGCGGAGAGACGAACCTCGACCGAGAAGGAGGGACGGACATGAGAGGAAGGCTGCCGGCAGTCGTGACGATCGTCGGCCTGCTGCTGCTCACCGTCGGGACGCCGGCGGTGCCAGCCAAGCAGTGGACCATCGGAGTGTCGTATCAGAACCTGGCGTTCCCGTACGTGGCGGCCCTGCAGAAGGCGGCCCAGAACGCGTGCAAGGCGCTCGGCGTCACCTGCGTCGAGGCCGATGCCTTCAACGATACGGAGAAGGAGCTGAAGAACGTCGAGAGCATGCTGGCCAAAGGGATCGACTGCCTGGCCTTCGAGGCGGCCAGCCTGAAGGCCTCCTCCGCGTCCATCGTCGCCGCCAACAAGAAGAACGTGCCCGTCGTGCAGTTCAACGGCAAGGCGGAGGGCGGCGCGTGGGTGACCTTCATCGGCTCCGAGCAGCCGGACTCGGGCGCCCAGCTCGGCGTGTACCTGCTCCAGCTCTACAAGCAGCTCGGCAAGCCGAAGCTGCGCGGCATCTACCTGCGAGGGGTCGCCGGCCAGATCACCGACATCGCCCGCAACGACGGCCTGAAGAACAAGCTCAAGGCCGAGAACCTGCTGGACAAGATCTCCTTTACCGAGCAGCACGCGGACTACGACCGGGGCAAGGGGCAGAGCGTGACCGAGAGCCTGCTCACGCGGGACAAGAACTACGACTTCATCGTCGCCAACAACGACGATATGATCCTGGGGGCGCTCCAAGTCGTCCGGCAATTCAAGCTGGGCGGCAAGGTCCACCTGATCGGGGTCGATGGGCTTCCGGAGGCGCTGGAGTCGATCGAGAAGGGCGAACTCGACGCGACCGTCTTCCAGGACCCGGAGGGTCAGGGGGGCGGCGGGATCTGGGGATGCTATCTCGCGCTGTCGGGGGTGAAGCTGCCCAAGGACATCCTCATCCCCTTCAAGCTCGTGACGAAGGCCAACGTGAACGAGTTCACGGCCATCGCCAAGCGCGTGTACGTGAAGTAGGACGGCCTGCCCGGTGCCGGGCGCGGGGCGGCAGCGCCGCCGCGCGCGGCACCGGCGTCTGCCGGAAAACGGAGGTGGAACGATGGACGTCAGATCGATAGAGGGAGTTCCCGCCTCGCCCGAGCACCAGGGGACGGTGCCGGTGTGGTGGCTCTACAAGCCGCGGGAGATGAAGAAGGCGACCCTCGGCGGCTACCTCGAGCTGGTGAGCGAGTTCGAGGTCCACGGCGGAGGTGAGGTCCACCCGCACAAGCACCACACCTACGAGTTCTATTACGTGGTGACCGGCCGGGGCATCATGACGATCGAGGGAGAGTCGCGCGAGATCACCCAGGGCGACCTGGTCTGCATCCCGCCCGACGCCATCCACAGCCTGCGGCCGGTCAGCCCCAACGCCTCGATCCGCTGCCTCGCCTTCGCGGTCGGGCTGCGCGACACGCCCGAGGTCAACTACTCCTCCGAGTGACGAGGACGACGCCGGGATCGGCTCAGCCGACGGCGAGCGCGTAGGCCTGCGTCGCCCCCGCCGGGAGCGGGTGCGCGCGCCAGGTGGCACCACGGTCGCGCGAGCCGAACACCTCCCCGCCCTTGCTCGCGCAGTAGATGTGCGCCGGCGCGCGCGGGTCTACGGCGACCCCGAAGAGCGTGCTCCGCGGCTTCGTGCCGAGGTCGAGTCGCCGCCAGGTGCGCCCGTCGTCCTGGCTCCGGAAGAGTACGCCTTCGTCGCCGTCGAAGTCGGTCCCCGCGCCCAGATAGAATGTCCCGGGGTCGTCGGGGGCGACGGTGAGCTTGCGGCAGTACGTCCCCCTGAGCGTCAGCGGCGGTACCGGAACGTGCTGCCAGCGAGCGCCGCCGTCCTCGCTCCGGAACATCCCGATCCGTCCGATGATGTTGACGGTGCGCGGTCGACCCGGACTCACCACGACCCCGTGGAGGTCCACCGCGTCGTCCACGACATACAGCCCCTCGGTGACGCACTCCCAGGTCCCTCCGCCGTCCAGGCTGCGGAGGAGCCCTCCGACCTCGACGCTCGCGTAGATCTCGTCTCCCCGGCTCGGATCGACCGCGATGCCCGTGATGCGCTTGGGGCGGGGATCCGGTCGAACCGTGATGTCCGGAAAGGTCACGCCGAGCGGCACCGACCGCCAGCTCGCGCCGCCGTCCGTCGACCGGCAGATCGCCGCGGGCTCGTAGCCCGCGAGCACGGTGTCGGGATCGCGCGGATGAACGAGTAGCGACCAGACGGCCAGGCCAGGGGCGGGGGCGTCGAGCCGTGTCCAGTGGTCGCCGTGATCCCGGCTCCGATAGACGCCGGCCTGCGTCCCGACGAATACCGTGCCCGGTTGCGTCGGATGAACAACGATCGCCCGCACCTCCGGGGCCGGGGGGAGCCCGTCCCCGATCCGCTCCCACGGCGACTCGCCGCCACGGCTCCGGTAAAGGCCGCTCTGCACGGTGTAGCCGGGACCCGTGTCTCCGGCGAGGCCCACGTAGATGAAGGAATCCGCAGAGGTCATCGCTCAACCCTCCATGAAGCACTCGGAGGGGGGCTTCGCCCCCCTTCCGAACCTCCCCCAAAAGCTTGCGCCGGCAAAGCCGGCGCTCGAACGAGATCAGTCCGACAGGGTCCTACCGGTCGAGCGCGCGACGGCCAGCCGCGCGCGCCTGGTCCAGCACCTCGCGCACCGGCAGCCCCTTTTCGCGGGCGATCCGGACGACCTCCGCGAACTCCGGCGTGATCGTGACGACCCGGCCCTCGAGTCGGGACACCTTGAACGGGATCGCTCCGTACTCGGTCGTGACCGTGACCATCTCCCGCGGCAGGATCGCCCGCCGCCGCTCGCTCAGGCGCACGCCGATCGTGCTCGACTCCTCGAACAGCGTCCGCGCGACTTCGGGCACCCGATCCGGCGGGCAGAGGGCGGTCAGCACCACCCCCGGCCGGCTCCGCTTCATCACGACCGGGGTAAGGAACACGTCGACGGCGCCGGCCTCGAAGAGTCGGTCCATCAGCGGCTCGTAGAGCTGGGGTGACATATCGTCGATCGTCGTCTCGACCTGCGCGATCGTCTCGAGGGCGGAGATCACGCCGGCGGTCTCCCCGATGAAGCAGCGGAGCAGGTTCGGTGTCTCGAGCTCCCGGGTCCCCGCGCCGTAGCCGACCGCTCGCACGGTCATCGCGGGCATGGCGCCCGCCGACCGGGCGAGCGTGGTCAGGATGGCGGCACCGGTCGGCGTGACGAGTTCGGCCCGGACACCGGTGTCGACCACGGGGAAGCCCTTCAGGAGCTCCGCAGTCCCCGGAGCCGGGATTGGGATCGGGCCGTGGGGCCCGGCCACGGTCCCGCCGCCGATCGGGAGTGCCGACACGTGCACGGACTCGATGCCGAGCAGGTGGAGGCCGACCGCGGCGCCGGTGACGTCGATGAGCGAGTCGACCGCGCCCACGTCGTGGAAGCGGACGGTCTCCACGGTCGCGCCGTGCACGCGCGCCTCGGCTTCGGCCAGGCGGGTGAAGATCCGGACCGCGGCGGCTTTGATCGGCGACGCCAGACCGCTCCCGTCGAGAATGCGGAGGAGGTCGCCGAGCGCCCGGTGCGTGTGGCCGTGCGCCCCCGCGTCGACCTCAACGTCGGCCTTGGTGGCGCGGAACGCGCCCCGCCGGACCTCCCGCGCGGTCACCGTCCAGCCGGGGAGCTCGAGCTTCGCCAGCTCGGCGCGCAGCGCGTCGAGAGACAAGCCAGCGTCGAGGAGGGCGCCGAGGATCATGTCGCCCGAGGCGCCGCTCGGGCAGTCGAAGTAGATCGCCTTCAAGTGGCGCGGGACGACAGCGACGTCATGCGACGCTCCTCGGCGAGGCACACCAGATCGTGAGAATGCGAGCATCGCCGAGGAGCGAGCAGGGCGAGGCGTCCGACCGAGGGCGACCGAGGCGTACGCGGTTGTACGCCGCAGGGAGACCCGACGGAGGACAACGACGTCATGCGACGCTCCTCGGCGATGCTCATCTGATCTTGTGGATCAGGTGATTGATCCGCGACGCCTGGCAGGCGGCGCCGTATCCGTTGTCGATGTTCACGACCGAGACGCCGGCGGCGCACGAGTTGAGCATGGCCAGCAGCGCTGTGATCCCGCCAAACGAGGTGCCGTAGCCGACGCTCGTGGGCACCGCGATGACGGGACGGTCGACGAGCCCGCCCACGACGCTGGGGAGCGCGCCCTCCATGCCCGCCACGGCGACGATCACGTTGGCCTCGGTCAGGAGGTGGTGCTGATCCAGCAACCGGTGGAGACCGGCGACCCCGCAGTCGTAGGCGCGCTCGACGCGGTTGCCGAGCGCCTCGGCCGTCACCGCCGCCTCCTCGGCGACCGGCAGGTCCGCCGTTCCTGCCGACACCACTGCGACGAGGCCCACCTCCGCCGTCGGCTCGGGGCGGGCGATGATGACCCGGGCCTCGGCGTGGTAGCGGTGGGGGACCCCCGCCACCGCCAGCGCCGCCGCCACCTCCGGCGCCGCCCGGGTCGCGAGGACGTTCGCATGGTGCTCCGAGAGCCGCCGCACGATGGCCACGACCTGCTCCGGCGTCTTGCCCTGACAGAAGACCGCCTCCGGCGCGCCGCTCCGGAGCGGCCGGTGCGTGTCGATCTTGGCGAAGCCGATGTCGGCGTACGGCAAGTCACGCAGCCGCCGGACCGCCGCCTCGATCGCCACCCGGCCCTGGGCGACGTCTTCGAGAAGCGCGCGGATCGTCTCCCGGTCCATCACGCCTGGGTCCGCTTCTGCTCGAGCTTCAGCACCAGGTTGCCGCTGCCGCTCAGGAACCCCGCGAGGTCCACGGCGACGTAGACGTAGCCGAGCTCCCGGAAGCGCCGCAGGATCTGCTCGTGGCAGTCGTCCTGCCAGAGGCGCGGGATCTCCTCGAGGGGGATCTCGAGGCGGGCCAGCCGGTCGTGGTCCCGGACGCGGAACTGCCGGAACCCGAGGCTCCGCACGAACGCCTCCGCGGCGTCGACGCGGCGGAGCTTCTCGGCGGTGATCGGGTCGCCGTACTGGAAGCGCGACGACAGGCAAGCGAAGGAGGGCTTGTCCCAGGTGGGGAGCCCGAGCTCCCGGGAGAGCGCGCGGATCTCCTCCTTGGAGAGCTCCGCCTCGATCATCGGCGCCCGCACCCCGCGCTGCCGCGCCGAGAGCATCCCCGGCCGATGGTCGCCGAGATCGTCGATGTTCGCCCCGTAGACGAGCGTCTTGAACCCCTGTGACGCGGCGATCGGTCCGAGCTTTTCGAAGAGCTCTTCCTTGCAGAAGAAGCAGCGACGGGGGCCGTTTCTGGCGTACTCGGGGTTGTCGAGCTCGCGCGTCTCCACCACCAGGTGGCGCATGCCGAGGAGCCGCCCGAGGCGTCGGGCCTCGGCGAGCTCCGCGGAAGGGTAGGTCTCCGAGTCCGCGGTCACGAGGAGCGCCCGATCGTCGAGGGCGTCCTTGGCCGCGCGCGCGAGCAGCGTGGAGTCCACGCCGCCCGAGAACGCCACCACGACGCTCTCCATCTCCTGGAGGATCGAGACCAGCCGCTCGTACTTAGATGTCAAAGCGCACCAGGTCCTGGAACCCGGCGTACCGCCGTTCGATCTCCGCCGTGCTGAGGCGGCTCAGCCGGTTCAACGAGAAATCCTCCACCGTGAACGACGCCATCACCGCCCCGTACACGATCGCCCGCCGGACCGTCGCCTGGTCCACGACCCCCTGGGCGGCGATGTAGCCCATGAAGCCCCCGGCGAAGGTGTCCCCCGCCCCCGTCGGGTCGAAGACCGACTCCAGGGGGTACGCGGGCACGAAAAAGAAGTGGCCGTTCGACACCATGACCGCCCCGTACTCCCCCCGCTTCACGACTACCGTCCGCGGGCCGAGCTTCAGGATCTCACGGGCGGCCTTGATGAGATTCGGCTCCTTCACGAGCTGCCGCGCCTCGGCGTCGTTGACGAGGAGGACGTCGACCTCGGCCAGCACACGGAACAGCGCCTCCCGCCGGCCCTGGATCCAGAAGTTCATGGTATCAAGCGCGACGAGCTGGGGCCGCTCCATCTGCCGGAGCACGTCGAGCTGGAGCTCGGGGGCGATGTTCGCCAGGAACAGGAAGGGGGTCTTCTTGAGCGCGCTCGGGAGCATCGGCTTGAAGTCCGCGAACACGTTGAGCTGGGTGTCGATCGTCCGGGCCTCGCTGAGATCGAACCCGTACTCGCCGACCCAGCGGAACGTCCGGCCGCGCGAGACCTGGAGGCCCGTCATGTCGATGCCGCGCTCCTTGAGAAGGCGGAGGTGCTCCTCGGGGAAGTCGTCGCCGACGGTCGCGACGAGCCGGACATTGGTGAAGAAGCTCGCCGCGTAGGAGAAGTAGGTCGCGGAGCCGCCCAGCACCTCCCGGACCTTGCCGAAGGGAGTGGTGACGCTGTCGAGCGCCACCGAGCCTACCACCACGAGATCAGCCACGTCGCGCCCCGCCCCGCCGCCGGCCGGGCCGCGCCGGGAAGTACTTCCCGATGAGCAGGTCGAGCGTCTTCCGGGTCTTCGCCGGGAACACCGTCGGGCTCGTGATGATCGCGTTCTTCAGGAGCGCCGGACACGGGCAGGTCCGGGGCGGGCCCACGGCCGGGATCAGCCGCCGGAGCACCTCCTTGGCGGTGACGACGTTCTTCAGCAGGTTGGCGATCACGGCCTCCACGGTGACGGCGTCGTGCGTCTCGTGCCACACGTCGTAATCGGTCGCGAGCGCGAGGGTCGCGTAGCAGAGCTCGGCCTCGCGGGCGAGCTTGGCCTCGGGCAGGTTGGTCATGCCGATCACGTCCACCCCCCATGAGCGGTAGATGCGCGACTCGGCCTTGGTCGAGAACTGCGGCCCCTCGATGCAGACGTAGGTGCCGCCCCGGTGAACGGTGGCGCCGGTCTCCCGGGCCGCCTTCTCGAGCGCGGTGGCGAGGTCCGGGCAGATCGGATCCGCCATGCCGACGTGGGCGACGATCCCGTCGCCGAAGAACGAGGAGACGCGACGCCGGGTCAGGTCGAGGAACTGGTCCGGGATGACGAGGTCGAGCGGCCGGATCTGCTCCTTCATGCTCCCCACCGCGGAGATCGAGATCACCCACTCCGCGCCGAGCGACTTGAGGCCCCAGATGTTCGCCCGGAAGTTGAGCTCGCTCGGCATCACGCGGTGCCCGCGTCCGTGGCGCGGAAGGAACGCCACGCGCCGGTTGGCGAATCTCCCGACACAGTAGGCGTCCGACGGATCGCCGAACGGGGTGCGCACGCGCTGCCAGCGCACGTCGGTCATCCCCTCGAGCTCGTACAGTCCGCTGCCGCCGATGATCCCGATCGTCGTCACGGCACCAGCGCTCCCTCGGTCGCGGTCGGGTGAACGCCAGTGACCCGCACCCGCGCCATCCGTCCCCCCAGCGCGCCGGGCCCGTCAAAGGTGACCGCCACGTAGTTGTCGGTGAGGCCGCCGAGGCGGCCCCGCGCCCGGTCGCGCGCACCGAGGACGAGGACCTCGCGCACCGTCCCCAGCAACCGCGAACGGAAGGCGAGGCTCTTGGCGCGGCCGAGCGCGCGCAGCCGCCGGCTTCGCTCGGTCACCGCCCGCGCGGGAACGTGACCGCCGAGACGGGCCGCCTCCGTCCCGCTGCGGTCGGAGTACGCGAACACGTGTAGATAGGAGAACGGCAGCGCCTCGACGAGCCTCACGGTTTCCTCGAACTCGTCGCCGGTCTCGCCGGGGAAGCCCGCGATCAGGTCGGTGCCGAGCCCGAGGTCGGGAATCGCACGGGCCAGCTTCTCGATCAGCGCCCGGTAGATCCCGGAGTTGTACGGTCGTCGCATGCGGCGGAGCACCGCATCGCTTCCGCTCTGGAGTGGGATGTGGAGGTGCGGGACCATCGACGGCAGCGAGACCACCGCCTCGACCAGCTCCGGCGTGAAGTAGGCGGGGAGCACCGAGGAGAGCCGGAGCCAGCGGAGCCCCGGGACCTCCCCGAGCGCCCGCAGCAGCGCGGCCAAGGTCGTCCGCGGGAGGAGGTCGGCGCCGTAGTGCCCCATGTCGATGCCGGTGAGGACGATCTCGGGATGACCGGCCTCGACCAGCGCCTGCACCTGATCGAGGACGACCTTCGGCTCCCGGCTCCGGCTGGTACCGCGCGCCCGGGGCACGATGCAGAAGGCGCAGCGGTGCTGGCAGCCGTCCTGGATCTTCACGAACGCGCGCGATCGCCCCCGGACTCCCGTGGGCGGCGCCGGCGCCATCGAGACGCCGGCGCGTGTGTCGGCGACCTCCATCCGGGCGCCTCCGGCGAGCGCCAGGCCCTGGATCAGTGCGCCTATCCGGTGGCGGTCGGCCAT
>Ga0070697_100003018_pt1 | contig 12921 bp, 8 predicted proteins | sample KBSK1501metaG_FD_65475 | JGI IMG/M metagenome (GOLD analysis project Ga0070697, IMG submission 65475) | Corn, switchgrass and miscanthus rhizosphere microbial communities from Kellogg Biological Station, Michigan, USA - KBS K1-50-1 metaG | ecosystem: Host-associated > Plants > Roots >... | reverse complement strand
AGGTCGCTGGCGCGCTGGGTGAGCGTCTCGTGTCGTTGGTGCTCGGAGCTCTGACGATCCCCTGACAGTTTCGCAGCGGGTCGTGTCGGTCCGGTGTCCCAAGGTGGAACGCCGACCCACTTGCGACTTCGAGTGACGCGCGTCACGTTACCGCCGCTCGTCGGATCTCTCTCTTCAACCGTCAGGAGAGCGAGCTATGCGCTACGTCTCGTGCGTTCGTCGATATCCTCGCCTCATCTCCATCGTGCATCCATGTAACCGGTAGAGCGGCTTCCCGAGCTGTCATGCGTGTGGTTGCGTTTCCGCGTCCCGGGCCGCGTTCCTAGCTTGCTGCCCACCGCCCCGCAAGCATCACATGCCTCGTCACCCCGTTACGAACCCGTTTGAGGACATTCTGACATGAACACTCTGAACATTCGGGGCTGGTGCGTGTTCGCGCTCTCAGCGGTACTGCTCGGTGGTGGTGTGCGCTGCGCCGTCGCACAGCAAGGCGTAGTCTCCGGGACCGTCGTGGACCAGGTCACCCAGCGACCGGTCGTGGGTGCCCAGGTCTACCTCGCCGGGACTACGCGCCGTGTATTCACAGACCAGAAGGGTGGGTTCGTTTTGGATAAGGTCCCACCCGGGGACGTTGAGCTGCGGGTTCGGATGATTGGGTACGCCACTGCGGCGCGTAAGGCCGCTGTGTCCCCCCAAGAGACCACGACCCTTGACATCGCGCTGACGGCCAGCGCAATCGCGCTCGACGAGATCGTGGTCACCGCCACGGGCGCCGAGTCGAATCGCGAGCAGGGGAACGCGGTGGCGAAGATCGATGCCGCGAAAGTGGTGCTGGAGGCGCCGGTGACCAACGCCGCCGATCTCTTGAACTCACGGACTCCGGGGCTGCTCGTGCAGCCCGGCGGCGGGACCACCGGGACCGGCGCGCGGGTCCGCATCCGCGGGGCGAACAGCGTTTCCCTCTCCAACGAGCCCGTCATCATCGTGGACGGTATTCGCGTGGAGAACGGCGCGAGCTCGAACTCGATCGGCGTGGGCGGCCAAGTGCCCTCGCGCATCAACGACCTCAACCCGGACGACATCGAGTCCATCGAGGTCGTGAAAGGCCCCTCGGCTGCCGTGTTGTACGGGACCGATGCCGCGAACGGGGTGATCGTATACAAGACGAAACGCGGCCGGCCGGGCAGGACCAGGTGGGACTTCTTCAGCGAAGGCGGGAGCCTGAACGACGTGACCAACTGGCCCATCAACTACCGGGGCAACGCCTCGACCGGAACGCGCTGCTTGCTCTCGTCGGTGGACACCGGTGCGTGCACCCAGACTCAACTGTTGACCTTCAACCCGCTGGTCACGAACAGCCCGTTCCGCACCGGCAGCCGGCAGCAATACGGGATCTCGGCTTCGGGCGGGACGGATCAAACGACGTTCTACGTCGCCGGCGACTTTGCCAAAGAGCTCGGGGTGTACCAGACCAGTAATCTCAGGCAGGTGAGCCTGCGGGCCAACCTGCGCAACCAGGCGCGCGACAATCTGGAGCTGTTGGCATCGGCCGGCTACACCAACGGGCGCCTGCAGCTGCCGCAGAACGACAACAACTCCTTCGGCGTAGTCTCGAGCGGACTGCTGGGCAGGGCGGATACGGTCAACCAGGGATATGGATTCCTCACCCCGGCACAGAGCTACTCGATTCGGACGCTCCAAGACGTCGACCGCTTCACGGGCAGCGTCGAGACGAACTACCGTCCGTGGAGTTTTCTTCAGGCCCACGTCGTGGCGGGGACGGATTTCACGAGTCGGTACGACCAGAATACGATCTTCCCGGGTAATATTCCGATCAGCGCACAGGCATTCAAGGGGAGCAGGAATTCCAATCCGTTCCAGATCTATAACTGGACGGCGAACGCAAGTCTGACGGCGTCCTTCCTCTTGAGTCCGAATGTATCCTCCGCAACCAGTGTGGGGCTGCAGTACTATCACGACCGCTTCCACGGCGTCTTGGCGAGCGGACAGCAGCTCGCGGCGGGCACGAACTCGCTCACGGGCATCGTCGTTCCGTCGGACAGCGAGACGAACCAGGAATTCGTCACCTATGGTCGCTTCGCCGAGCAACGCATCGGGCTCCACGATCGTTTGTTTTTCACCGCAGCGGTCCGCAACGACAACAGTTCAGCTTTCGGCGTGCAATTCAAGAACATTTACTACCCGAAATTCTCGACGTCGTGGGTGCTATCGGACGAGCCGTTCTTTCCGCGGATCGGCTGGCTCGGATCGCTGCGGCTGCGCGGCGCCTGGGGCGAGTCGGGTCTACATCCCGGCCCGCTCGACGCCTTGCAGTACTATCTCGCCCAGGCGGTGACCGTGCAGGGCGCGGATCAGCCCGGGATTACGCAGGCGGACACGCTCGGCAACACGAACCTCAAGCCAGAGCGCACGCAGGAATGGGAGCTCGGCTTCGACGCGGACGTGCTGCAGCGGGCGCTGCACCTGGAGTTCACCTATTACAACAAGACGTCGCACGACGCGCTGATCGCGCGCCGGCTCGCACCGACGCTCGGCGTGAGTCTGGCGGGCTTCGAAAATATCGGCAGTGTCAGCAACAAGGGCGTGGAGATCCTCGCAACGGCACAGATCCTGAACCGCTCGAATCTTGTGTGGGCAGTTACGGCGACGGCATGGGGGAACCGCAACCGCGTCGTGGACCTGGGGCCGGGAATCTCGCCGATCATCTTCGGGTTGGGCGGATTCTCGCAGCGGTTCCAGGCCGGGTATCCGGCTGGCAGCTACTTCATGGTTCCCTATACGTACTCCGACGTCAACGGCAATGGAGTCATCGGCAGGGCCGAGGTGACACCCGGTACGCAGCCCGTGTTCCTCGGCAGCCCGTTCCCCGATCACGGCGGCACGGTGAGCACCGAGCTCACGCTGGGAGGGCGCATACGCATCTACGGCCTCGTAGACGGCCGGTTCGGCAACAAGCTGTTCAATAGCACCGAGCAGTTCCGCTGCGGCTTCCTGAACTGCCGTGGGGTCAACGATCCCAAGGCTCCCCTGGCGGACCAGGCGGCGGCGGTCGCCAACGCCTTCTACGCCACGCAGGCGGGCTACATCGAAGACGGCAACTTCGTCAAGCTGCGCGAGGTGTCGGTGACGTTGTACGCGCCGGACGAGTGGGCCAAACGGATTTCCGGCAGCGCGATTAGCCTGACCCTGTCCGGCCGTAACCTCGCCACCTGGACGAACTACAAGGGGTTCGACCCCGAGTTGAACGAGGCAGGACAGGCGAACTTCACCACGGCCGACTTTCTCACGCAGCCGCCGGTGCGGTATTTCCTGGCGCGCTTGAACGTCACCTTCTGAGCCGAGGATCGAGCCATGACGACTTTCACGCTCCATCGACTCGTCCGGCCCACGGCGCGGCTCGCGACAGCGCTCGCCCTGACGGTGACGGCCTGCCATACGCTCGACGTCACCCAGCCGGACATCATCCAGCCGGGCAATCTCCAGACCGCGGCAGCGTTACCCACGATCCGCGCGGGCGCGATCGGGGATTTCACGATCGCGTACAGCGGCTCGGGTGCCCAAGGCTCGTCGGGAACGACCGAAGGGCAGGTTCTCGCCTCCGGTCTGCTCTCTGACGAGCTCATCAACACTGAGACGTTCCCGGATCGCATCAACGTCGACCGGCGCTTCGTCGAGATCAACGGACAGACGATGGCCAACGTCTTTCGGAACCTGTCGAAGGCGCGGCGCTCGGCAGAGGTCGCGGCGGCCAATTTCCGGAAGCTGTCGCCTGATACCACATTGGATTCTGGCCTCTCGGAAATGCTGAGCCTCGCCGGGTTCGCGTATCTGATGTTCGCCGAGAACTACTGCTCCGGGGTGCCGGTCAGCAACGTGGATCCAAGCGGCGCACTCGTGTTTGGGGACCAACTCACGACCACCCAGATGCTGGATACCGCGCTCAACCGGTTCAACCAGGCCCTGGGCGCCGCGAACGCACTCGCCTCGGCGAGCAGTAAGACGCAGTTCGCGGCGATGGCGCAGATTGGGCGCGCCCGCGCCTTCGTGGACCTCGGGCGGTTCGACTCAGCGAATGTCGCGGCGGCGACCGTGTCCACAGGGTTCTCCTACGTCGTGACGCACGATCTCAACTCAACCCGCCAGAACAACGGGATCTTCAAGGGCACGTTCACGTTCAAGCGGTACGGGATGTCCGATAAAGAGGGCACGAACGGCTTCCCCTACATCTCCGTGGTAGACCCGCGAACCCCGATTTACCGGCCGTCGGGCGCTGGTGGCCTGGGGTTCGATGGTGCGACCCCACAACAGGACCAGCTACGGTACGTCGACGAGAAGGCGTCGGTCACCGTGGCGACCGGTCTCGAGGGGCGCCTCATTCAGGCTGAGGCGGCGTACCAACGCGCGGATACTGTGGGTATGTATGCGATCCTCAATACGCTCCGCGCCGCGCCGCCCGCGTACATCTTGGCCGCGGCTTCTGCCTCTTCACAGCCGACTCCCGTCGCGCCAATGGCGGCACTCAACGGGACTGGGAATCCGGTCGACAATCTGTTCGGGGAGCGGGCTCGCTGGCTCTGGCTCACCGCGCACCGACTCTCGGATCTGCGGCGCTTGATCCGGCAGTATGGTCGGGCGACAGAGTCGGTGTTCCCAACCGGACCGTACTTCAAACAGGGGCTGGTATACGCGACCGACGTGAACTTCCCGGTCCCGATTGACGAACAGAACAACCCGAAATTCCAACAATGCCTGGATCGGAACCCTTAGGCCCGTTCTAGCCGGGAAGCAGCGCCGGGGAGATGCTTCGCGGCTCTCCCCGGGTGTGTTTCAGCCGAACCCCTTTTCGTGCGGATCACGATCACGCCACTGACGGCGTTAGTCCCGTAGTAGGTGGTTCCGTCAATCCCGTTGAGGACCTCGATACTCTCGATCGTGGCCGCAGAGAGTTGCTCGAGTGTGCGAAAGTCCGGCAGTCGCACACCGTCGAGGAAGACCAATGGAGCGTCACTTAGACGAAAGCTCGATTGGCCGCGCCGTTCGAGCTTGGACGGTTGGCCGCTCCTTCTCTCTCCATAAGTGAATTGCGGCACAAGCTTTCTGAGGGCGTCCCACGCCGTCGTGCTCCCGGAGCGCTCAATCTGCTCCGCCGTAATGAGGATCCGGTCCCCATTGTCGCCGGGACCCTGTTGCCGCGCCCGAACCGTAGCGCACGATGGGCTCAACGCGAGTGCGAGGACGGCGGCGGCACGGAGGGAGCGGACGCCCAGGAGGGCCTCCCGGCGAGGGAAGAGGAAAGGTTCGCGCTCCGGCCGAAGAGCGTCAAGTGGAACGCCTGGATACCGCGCGCTCCTACGGCGAAGTATCTTGCGCGGCGACGCCGCAACTCACGGCGCTACTGCTCGTTGCCCGGTCGACGAACTTCAGGACGCGTGCCGCTCGTCCCCCGAAGAGTACGGGGCGGCACGAGTGGCGGCAGCGCAGGAGGGAGTTTTTGACCATGGCCAAGACTGCACCGATCGAGCGGTTTGCGACCGAGGTCGCTGGCGCGCTGGGTGAGCGTCTCGTCTCGCTGCTACTCTACGGATCCTGGGCGCGCGGAACACACGTCCCGGACCGCTCCGACGTGAACACGCTGCTCATCTGCGATGCGGCGGACGAGTCCCTGTTCGAGGCGCTCGCCTCCGCGTTGCGCGGCTGGACCCGCGCGGGCGAGCCCGCACCGCTCATCCTCACCGAGCGGGAGTGGCGGGAGTCGGCGGACGCCTTCCCGATCGAATACGAGGACATCCGGGATGGGCACCGGTTGCTCGCGGGCCGCGACCCGTGGCCCGGCATCCAGGTGAATCGCGGCCACCTGCGGCGCCAGCTCGAGCACGAGCTGATGGGCAAACTGGTTCGGCTGCGCCAGGCGTACGCGGCGCTGCATGAGGACCCGAAACGACTCGCCCGGGTCGTCGTAGGGAGCGTCGGCGGCTTTTTCACCATGCTCCGCGCGGTGCTCCGCTTCGCTGGCCGGCCGGTGCCCGCGTCGCCCGCCGAGCTGATACGGAGCGCGGCGACCCTGATAGGGTTTTCGGCCGATGGACTCGCGCCGCTGGTCGGGCACGCCATGGGCGGCCCGATGCCGCGACTCGGGAAACGCGATCCGCTCCGGGCGGCGTATCTTGCGGCAGTGACGCGCACCGCCGACTATGTGAACCGTCTCGAATAAAAAGAGGATGACACCCGTGCACGCGCTCAAACGCTTCGTCCCCATCGTCGGCCTGGTCTTCGCGGCCGGCTGCGGCTACAACACGATTCAGACTTACGACGAGCAGGTGAACGCCGCGGCCTCGCAGATCAAGGTGCAGCTGCAGCGGCGTGCCGATCTCATCCCCAACCTGGTCGAGACCGTCAAAGGGTATGCGAAGCAGGAACAAACGGTCTTCACCGAGGTGTCCGAGGCGCGAGCCAAGCTCGCGGGAGCGGTGCAGAGCGGCGACCTGCAGCAGATGGCGCAGGCCAACGCCCAGCTCACGGCCCCGCTCGGCCGCCTGCTCGCCATCGCCGAGAACTACCCGCAGCTCAAGTCGAACGAGAACTTCCGCGCATTGCAGGATCAGCTCGAGGGAACGGAGAATCGCATCGCCGTCGCGCGGCAGGACTACAACGAAGCCGTGAACCGGTACAACGCCTACATCCGGCGGTTTCCCCAGGTGCTGACGGCGAAGGTGCTCGGCAAGGGGCCACGGCCGTACTTCGAGCTGGAAACGCCGGGGGCGGCGCAGGCGCCGAAGGTGGATTTCTCCAAGTAGCGTTCGCCCAGGGCCCTGATCACGGCCGGCCGGACTGGGTCCAGATGACCACCGTGCCGCACTGATTGTCGGCGCGAAGGAATTGCAGCGGCGTCTCGGACAGGGTGCGGTAGACCTCGATGCCGATGATGGCGCGGATCGCGGGCTCGGTCATGACGGCGGTCATCGTACCACCCTCGGTCCCTGGGAGCATGGCGGCGTCGTTCGCGACACCGGGCGCGATCATCCTGGTCGACCGGCGGCCGCCCGACCGGTACTAGCGCGGACCTTGCCGCGTTGTGATACAAGCTGCACAATAGACCCTCGTACCGTTCGTGTCCTGTCTGCCGTTGGGCACGAGTGCGCATTCGCTCATTCGAGAAGGTCAGCCATCCTCGCCGCGAGCTAGGCGGCGAGGGGATTTTTCGTCACCTCGAAGGAGGAGTCCGTATGCGCTTTGCCATTCGCTCCACGCTGCGCGCGATTATCGTGCTCGGCGGGCTCGTTGGCGGCTTCGGCGCCGTCGCGCGGGCTCAGCAGGGCACCGTCGCGGGCCGCGTCACCGATCAAGCCAGCGGGCAACCGCTCGCTGGCGCGCGCGTCACCGTCATGGGGACGGCGCTCATCGCGCAGACCAATGCCGACGGTCGCTATACGCTGTCGCGTGTCCCCGGCGGACAGCTCACCGTGCGGGCCACCGCCCTGGGCTTCGGGGCGGCGTCGCGCGTGGTCACCGTCAGTCCCGGAGAAACGGCGGTCGCCGACCTCGTGCTGGCGCTGTCGCCCTATTCGCTCGACGAGGTTCGCGTAACGGCGACGGGGGATCAGGCGAAGCGAGAGGTCGGAAACGCCATTTCCAGGATTGATGCTCCCAAGGAGGTCGAGAAGGGTAACATCCAGACTCTGACCGACCTGTTGGGCTCGCGCACGCCCGGCGTGGAAGTGCTGCCGGGCACGTTGACGGGGTCGCCGTCCCGGGTACGCGTGCGCGGGACCAACAGCCTATCCTTGAACAACGAGCCGGTCTACGTCGTGGACGGCATTCGCATCATCAGTCAGAACCGTTCTTCGTCCGTGTGTGACGTCGGTTGCTCGCCGCCGAGCCGCGTCAACGATCTCTCACCGGACGAGATCGAGTCGGTCCAGGTCGCGAAGGGTCCCTCCGCATCGTCGCTTTATGGCACCGACGCAGCGAACGGTGTCATCGTGATCACGACGAAACAGGGGACGACGGGGCACACGCGCTGGAACGTGTACGCCGAGCAAGGTCTCATCAAAGACTTCAACGACTACCCCTCGGCCTATCGCGGCTGGCGCAGTACCACGTTGGACACCACGACGGCGCACAACTCCCGGCCCACCAACGGAACACAGTGCATCCTGACGCAGGTCGCAGCGGGTACCTGTACGCAAGACAGCGTCACCTCGTTCAACCTCTTCAACGATCCGCAAACCTCACCCAATGCGACCGGACACCGGCAGCAGTACGGCGTTCAGGTGTCGGGAGGGTCGGAGGCGGTGCGTTACTTCCTGTCGGGCGAATGGGAGAACGAAGTCGGCTACCTGAAGATGCCGCCCTTCGCCGTGGACACGCTGCTGCAGGTGCGACAAATCAGCGCCGTGCCCGACGACCAACTCCAGCCCAATGCGCTCCGACGGACGAGCGTTCGAGCGAACGTCCAGGCGAATCTGACGCCCCGGATCGATGTCCAGGCATCCACCAACTTCATTTCGAGCGCTCTGCGCGTGCCGCCCACCGACAACAATACGACGGGCTTGCTCTCCAACGCGCTGGGCGGGCCGGGCAACAAGAACAACGGACACAACGGATATCGGCTCTTCACCCCGGACTCGATGTTCGCCGAAGGGATTGGGCAGGATATCAACCGGTTCATCGGTAGCGGGACGGCCAACTGGCGGCCGACGAGCTGGCTCGCATTGCACGCAGTCGGGGGGATCGACTACACGAGTCGGTTGGACACCGATCTCTGCCGCCGCAACCAGTGCATCAACTTCGTCGGCACGTTCGCGGATACGCTGGGCTACAAGCAGGACAATCGGACCAGCTTCTTCCAATACACACTGGATGTCCACGGGACCGCGTCCTTCACCCTCAGTCCGACCCTCACGTCGCGGACGACGGCGGGGGTGCAGTACTTCAAGAACAACAACAACCTCAACGTCGCTTTCGCGTACAACCTGCCGCCGACGGCGACGACGCTAACGGCCGGGGCAGTGCCGTCCGTCGCCGAGAGTACCACGATCTCGAAGACGCTCGGCGGGTTCGTCGAGCAGGTCTTTGGGTACAGGGATCGGCTCTACCTCACGGCGAGCCTGCGGGCCGACGGGAACAGTGCCTTCGGGTCGAATTTCAAGGCGGTGTACTACCCCAAGCTCAACTTCTCCTACGTGATCTCGGAGGAGCCGTTCTTCCCGAAGCCACGCTGGCTCACGAGCCTCCGCCTGCGGGGTGCGATCGGCGCTTCCGGCGTTCAACCAGGGGCCACCGACGCGATCCGTTTCTTCCTGCCGACGACCGCGAGCGTCAACAGTTTGGACAACCCGGCCATCATCTTCAGCGCCATCGGGAACCAGGGCCTGAAGCCGGAACGCGCACGCGAGTACGAGATCGGTGGGGACGCGACCCTGTTCGATAGCCGCGCATACCTCGAGCTCACCTACTACAACAAGCGAACCAAGGATGCGCTCATTGCGATCCAGCAGCCGCCGGGAGCGGGCGGGCCGGTCACGCGGTTCGAGAACATCGGGTCCATCGTGAACCGGGGTATCGAGGCGCTGGGGAACCTCCGGCTGATCGACAAGCCGGGCTTCGGTTGGGACGTCGCGGTCAATGCCGCCTACAACACGAACTTCGTGGCTGACATGGGGAATGTGGGGGCCATCATCGTCAGCAGCACCACGCAAGACCGTGTCGGGTACCCCGTGAACGGGTGGTGGCAGCGGCCGTATACCTACAAGGACCTGGATGGGAACGGGATCATCACGGCCAACGAGATCACGGTCGGGGACACCGCCGTGTTCGTGGGGTACGCGAATCCGCGCTGGGAGGTGACGTACACCACCGGGTTCGACCTCCTCAACAAGCGACTGCGCATTGTCGGTCTGTTCGATCATAAGAGCGGCTACTACCAGCTCAACGGCACCGACCGCATCCGCTGTCAGTCTCGCAACAACTGCCGCGGTCTGGTGGATCCGACGGCGCCCCTGTGGGAGCAGGCGCGCGTTGTCGCGCTGCGTGAGACGCCGTCCGGCACGCAATGGGGCTTCATCGAGAAAGCGTCGTTTGTCCGGCTGCGCGAGGCGTCGGCGACCTACGAGTTCCCCGCCGAATGGGCCCGCGCGTTCCGAGCCGAGCGGCTCAGCTTCACGGTCGCAGGCCGGAATCTCTGGAAAGGCACCGGGTTCAGCGGCATCGATCCCGAGGCCAACTACTTCGAAGGGGCCACCGGGGTCGTGAGCAACTTCCAGACCGCGCCACCGCCGACCTACTGGACGTTCCGTCTGAACGTGGGCTTCTGACGCGACGGCGATGCCGGACAACGACTGGGAAAGGGGACTGGCGTACCATGACTCGATACATCAAGCGCAACTGGCTGCCGCTGGCCTTGGGCCTGTTGAGCCTCCCGGCGACACTGCTCGTCCTGGGGTGCAAGGACTTTCTGAGTGTGACCGATCCGGACATCATCCCCCAAGCCAACTCGGCCGCCGGCGCCATCGCGCTACATGACGGTGCCGTGCTGCGGTTGGCACAGGCCGTGACCGGTACGCAGGGGCCGGACGCCCTGTTCCTTTTTGGGGGTCTCTTGGCGGATGAATGGCGTTCGGGGGACACGTTCGTACAGCGCAATAACCAGGATCAGCGCATCTGGGATCCGGCCAACACCTTCAACGCCGGTCCCTTCCGGAACCTGAACCGAGTCCGGACACAGGGGTGGGCCGCGATCAACGGACTCCGTACGTACTTCCCCACGCCGCGCACCAACGTCGGCCGGATGTTCGCCTTCATAGGCTACGTCCAGACGCTGATGGGGGAGCACTACTGTAACGGGATTCCGCTCGACAGTGTCGCGGGCAGCACGATCGTCTACGCCAATCCGATCTCGGACGACTCCGTGTTTGGTTTGGCGATCCGCAGCGCCGACTCGGCCCTTGCGAACCTCGGCGGCGCGGACAGCGCGCAGGTGGCGAACTTCGCCAGGGTCATCCAGGGCCGCGCGTTGCTGGACCGGGGAGACTTCGTGGGGGCGAATGCCGTGGTGACCACGGTCCCGACGACGTTCCATTACGACGTGACGCACTCGGTCAATGCCAACGTCAACCAGATCAACGCGCTGAACAACGGCGCCAAGCGTTACACCGTGGCGGACACCGAAGGCGTGAACGGGCTACCCTTCGTGAGTGCCCGTGATCCGCGCCTACCCACTCAGCTCGGCAAGACGACCGACCTCATCTTCGACAGTCAGTACGGCTTTCGGATCCTCCGACAGGGGATCTGGGGACAGACGAGCGCCGTCAGGATCGCGACGGGGATCGAGGCTCGGCTGATCGAGGCGGAGGCCGCCCTTCGAGCCAGCGACACGACCACCTGGCTCGCCAAGCTCAACGCGCTACGGGCGGGCGCCGTGCTGCCCGTGCCCCCGGACACGACCTACCGTCCAGTGGCCGGTACCACACTCGCGCCGCTGGTCGACCCGGGAACTGCCGCCGCGCGGGCGAAGCTGATGTTCTACGAGCGCGCCTTCTGGATGTTCAGCACCGGTCACCGGCTGGGTGACATGCGCCGACAGCTACGACAGTACCCTGCTTTCTTTTCCGTCAACACCGTGTACCCGAAGGGTCAGTGGTTCAAGGGCGGCACGTACGGCGACGCGATCCAAATGTCCATTCCAATCGAAGAGCTGAATAACCCAAACTTCCGGGGGTGCACCGACCGGAATCCGTAAGTCGGTAGTGGGAAGATCAGTCGACGCGATGCGGGGGCGGCCGGTGTGGCGCCCCCGCAGTGTTATTCACGGGCGACCGCTGGTCGTCGTGATGACGATGGCGCCAGTCGTTGAGCTGGCACCGTAGCGCGTCGTCGCATCGAGCCCAGAGAGGAGCTCGATGGTGAGGATGTCGGCAGCGGCAATTTGTTGGAGCAACTGCACGTCGTAGATGCGTACGTTGTCGAGAATGATGCGGACTTGGTCGTCGAGGTAGATGCTCGCTTGCCCGCGGCGCTCGATTCCAGCTGCCCGACCACGGCGCTCCCGAAGATGCACGTTCGGCACCGTGAGGCGAACGGCCTCCCAGGCCGTCTTCGCGCCCGACTTGGCGATCGCGTCGGCGGTGATGACTTTCCCACCGCTTGGCGCGTTCGTATCCTCGATCCCCGCACGAGCGCCACCGCAACCCGCCGCGGTCACGAAGCCGAGGCCGAGGAGCCAGAAACGACGCAGGGGGCGCAACACGCTGCGCCCCCCCTCACCAGCTCCCCTCGACCGCGCCTCAGTCCACGATCGCATCGGGCATGACGTACTTCATCGGATCCACCGGCTTGTGGTTCACCCATACCTCGTAGTGCAGGTGCGGGCCCGTGGAGAGCCCGGTCGAGCCGACGAGCGCGATCTTCTGTCCGCGTTTCACGCGCTGACCCCGTACCGCGAGGATCTTCGAGCAGTGGGCGAAGCGCGTCACCAGCCCGAAGCCGTGGTCCAGGGTGATCATGTTGCCGTAGCCCTCTTCCCACTTGACGTCCGTCACGATGCCGGCGGCAGGCGCCTCGATCTCGGCGCCCATCGGCGCGGTCACGTCGATCCCTTCGTGCGGGCGCGCAAGGTGCAGAATGGGATGCATCCGCATCGACATGAATGCGCTCGTCAGCCACCCCCGGGTCGGCATGATCGAGGGCATCGCGGCGAGGCGCTCGCGCTGATGCGACAGCGAGTCGTATGCCTGATCGAGCGATCGGACGAGGATATTGGCCCGGCGGGCGAGGGCATCGACGTCGAGTCGCGCGGCGAGCGCCTGCTGTCCCTGCGGGCCCAGCGACTTGAGGCTGTCACGCTCCGACCACGCGCCCGCCGGCCCGCCGATCCCCGCCTGCTGCACCATCGTGTCGGTGGGC
>Ga0070697_100003017_pt1 | contig 12921 bp, 10 predicted proteins | sample KBSK1501metaG_FD_65475 | JGI IMG/M metagenome (GOLD analysis project Ga0070697, IMG submission 65475) | Corn, switchgrass and miscanthus rhizosphere microbial communities from Kellogg Biological Station, Michigan, USA - KBS K1-50-1 metaG | ecosystem: Host-associated > Plants > Roots >... | reverse complement strand
AAGGGAAAAGCGACGCAGGCGCGCTACCGAGAACGAAAAGGAAAAGAACTTACAAGATTGTGGGAGTTACAGTACGGTCGCGCCCGCAAGCTCAAGAAGAAGTACGGATTGACTCCGCAGGAATATACAGACATGGTCGCACGTCAAGGCGATGCCTGTGCCATCTGCGGCAGTACAGAGACGAAAAGTCGATGGACTTCGTGGGCCGTAGATCACGATCATCGCACGCGAGCTGTTCGAGGTCTGTTGTGTCATCCCTGCAACGTTGTCCTCGGTTACGCTTACGACGAACCTGAGATACTGCGCGCCGCAGCCGCCTATCTCGAAGCCAACAGGAGCTAATACGCCGTTCGGTCAAAAGCAAGGTCCCGACCAAGTACAAACGACCACGCCGGTGCTCACGCCCGGGCAGCAGGGGTTGCTCAACTCGGCGCAGCAGAACGTCAGCGCCACCGCCCCCGGCCCGACCGCGGGCGAGAACACGGCGCAAGACTACTGGACGAATCTGGTGCAGCAGGCCGGGCTCGCGGGCCGCGGACTCTCTGGCGACCAGGGCGCGCTGTCGTCCTTCACCGGACCCGGTATGAGCGCCCTGCTCCCGATGTTCGACCGGATGCGGGAGACGGCGCGGTCGAATGCCGGCCTCGCAACGACGTCCCCCTTCGGCATCGGTTCCCGATCGGGCATCGAACTCGCACAGGCTCAGCAAGGGATCAACGAGCAGCAGGGGCAACTGACGTACCAGAACATTGCCGACACGCTCAACCGGATGCTCTCGATGCAGAACTTCGGGATGGGCGCCTCGGGCTCGCTGCAGCAGGCGGGGATGTTCAACCGGATGCTCCCGCTCACCTGGCAGCAGGGACGCCTCGGCCTCCTCGGACCGACCGGCCAGCAGACGCGCGTGCCGACGCAGTCCAATTGGCTCAGTACGGTGCTCGGCGTTGGCTCGCTCGCCGCCGCGCCCTTCACCGGCGGGATGTCGGCCGCCGCCGCCCCCGGCCTCCTGAACGAAGGTCGGTCGCAACCGATCCAGGCCCCCGGTCCGACCGGTGGCTGGGACCCGAGCACGCTCGATTACGGCGCCGGCGGCCAACCTGGTTACGGCGGTGGTGCGACGTGGGACCCCTCGCAGTTTGCGTACGGATTCTAACATGCCCACACTTTTGAGCGGCGAAGACGTAGATCAGCAGCAGGGCGGCGTCGCCCCCGGCATCCTCAACGAGGGCGCCCCGCAGCCAAACGACCGCGGACCCCTTGGGATGCTCTTCCCGAGCGGGCCGTACGCGAACGTCCCCGGCCTGAACCTCGGCAGTCTGCGACGGTCCCAACTCCTCGAATTGGGGTCCCGCCTCCTCGCCTCCGGCGGCCCGAAGCCGCAGGGGACGTCGAGCGCGTTGTCGGACGTGGGCGGTGCGCTCCAAGGCTCGATGCAGGACTGGCGCCAGCAGTTGCCCCAGGCCGCCAACTCGGCCATGCAGTTGATTCAGTTCCAGTACCAGATGGCGGGCCGTCAGGCGCTCATGCAGGCGATGAAGGACGAGGGACCGCTGTCGAAGGACGCCTCCCCGACGGAGAGCGTCGCATGGTACTCGCGGATGGCGCAGCGGCTCGCGAAGGCAGGCCCGGCGGGTCTCCCGTTCGCGCAGCAGTTTGCTGGCCTGGCCGAGACGACACACCGGAGTCTTGGCGACCTGAAGTACGAAGACGGCGTCCTAACCCCCGACGAGGTGCAGGGCAACCCGCGGTTGCAACCGCATGCCGGCGAGTACGGCGCGATCGGCCGCGACCCGAACTCGGGTGCCCCGGTCGTCTTCCAGGCGAAGCCGCGCCTCACCCCCGAGCAGACGGTGTCGAAGCAGATGGAGTTGCGGACGAAGTACTCGGAGGAGATCAAGCCCGGCAACGGTGCCGCCCGCGCCTATCAGTCGTACCAGGAGTTGGGTGGCGACACGTCGAAGGGCGCCGACCACCAGCGGTCGCAGTTGGTCGCCCAGATGCTCGGCGAAGGCAACTCTGTGCCGGGATTGTCTCCCGCAGAGGGGAAGTCGCTGCAGGACTTGGTGACCGAACTCTTCACGAACGCGGGCCGGCTCGACCCGGCGTCGCGGACGAAGTACGATGCCCTCGTGCAGAAGGCGGCGGGCTACTGGAAGCGACACAACGCCGCGATTCACGATTACTACACGAACACCGCCCCCGAAGGCGTCGACACGTCGCGCTTCGAGGATGAGTGGTCGTCCCTGCTCAACCCCGCTCCCACGCCGGCGCCAGGCGCACCGAAGTCGCGCGGGCGCGTCACGAACGCGATCGGAACGCCCTAATGGCTGACGGTACACTCGCAGGCCCCGGCGCCCAGCCGGCGGACGACAGCGCGGTCGCGGGACCCGGTCCCGGGCCGACGTTCATCGACCGACTGTGGGGGAAGGTCCTGCAGGCGAAGAAGATGGGATTCTCGCCGGCCGACGTCGACGCCTACGTCGCCGAGCACACGAACGGCCGCCTCAAGTCCGTCGTCGACCTGACGCGGGCGCAGGCGGTCGGCGCACGCGCGACCGCCGGCATGGAAGCCAGTAAGGGTCCCGGCGCGGTGCCGACGTTCTTCGAGGCGCTGTCGAACCAGGCGGGTCTCGGCCTACCGTCGAAGCTCAACCTGCCGGGCGTCAACCCGATGCTCGAGGCGGGGGCGGCGGAGCATCCGAAGACCAGCGTCGCCGGTGAGATGACCGGCATCGCCGGCCCGAGTGCGCTCTCGGGGATGTTGGCGGAGCGCACCCTCGTGCCGCTCCTCTACAAGTACCTGCCGGGGCTGTCGAAGCTCCTGCCGGGCATCATGCGGGCGGGCGTCCGCGGTGCCGTCGGCGGCGCCGCGGGCTCGGGCACAAGTGCCTACGCCGCCTCCCCCGACCTGACGCCAAACCCTGAAGACATCGGGAAGGCGGCGGCGCTCGGCGCGGCCGTCGGCGGTCCACTCGGGGCTGCGGGTGGCTGGGCGGCGACGAAGCTCGAGCCGGCGGAAGTGATCGCACGGAAGGCCGTCGCGCGCTCGACGCCAGAAGACGTGCCCGGCTACGGCATCGGGAAGGGCGCCCTCAACGAGGGCCAGACGACGCCGGCGCGCGTCGGCCCACCCGACAAGAACACGATCTTCCAGCCGCGGCCGGAGACGGAGTACCAGAAGCTCCCCGACGAGTTGCGGCCCTTCAATGCGGAGAAGTCCCCCGAGTTGCGAAACGCCGCGTCGAAGGAGATCACGAAGTCGCCCCAAGCTGCCGCCTCCGCCGAGAACCTCATGCGGCAGCGTATGTCGCAGTTGACGAAGGCCAAGCAGGCGATCTCCGCGAACAGCGAGACCGGCTACAAGGGCCTCCTGCAGAACGTGCCGCTCACGGACGAACAGATAGCGCAATTGCCGGCAGACGCACAACGTGCTATGAACGCAAAAACTTCACCGACCGCCTACGACCTGTACGGCTATCACCGGACGCTCGCGCAGAAGGCGGACGCCGCCTTCGGCATGAAGGCGAAGGGGATGGAGCCAAAGCTCGACCTCGACCAAGCTGAAGCGATGGGCGAGACGGCGTCGACGATCCGGCAGTGGCTCGGCGACAACGTGAAAGGCTTCAACGACCTGCAAGCGAAGGTGGCGCCCTACTTGCAGCGGCAGAACGAGTTGCGGATGTTCATGCGCTCGATCGTCGGCCGCGCGATCAAGCCCCTCGGCAAGACGTCTGAGTCGCCGAAAGGCAGCCTGTTGAACGAGGGCGTGAAGGAGAGCTACGGCTACGAGCCGTCGCAGGTCGAGGAGCGCGCCTCCCGCGCCCTCGTGCGACCCTTCTTTAGCACCAAGCTGAAGGACCTGTACGACTTCGTCGAGAAGGAGCCGGAGTTCAAGACGCTCGTCCCCGCGATCGGCCGCGAGGCCGGCTCGCTGGTGAGCGGCCCCCTCGGCACCGCCACCCAGAGGTAGCCTCGATGTCGAATGGCCTTCCGCCGGTCGGTCCCCGGACCCCGGCGGTTCTCTTTCCCCACGATTACGACCCGACGGCCTCCGCCGCCCTCGAGACGATGCGGCAGATTGGCACGCCCTCGCCCGTCGTACCCCCACAAGCACGCCCGGATGCCTCCGCCGCCCAGCCTGGCGTCGGCGGCAACATGCCGCCCTGGTTCGGAACACTCTACAACGCCATGCAGCGGTTGGGGCAGACGTTCACGCAACCCGGTCAGACGGCTAAGGAGCTACTCGCCAGCCGTCCGATCCCCGCCGGCGCGAATCCCCTCGATCCGAAGACCATGCTCGACTTCGCCGGCTCAATCGCCGGTGAGGCACCCCCGGAGCTAGGGCCAGCCGTCACCCGCACGACGCGACCGGTGCTCGCGGACATCGAGAATGCCGCCGCGGGCGCGGAGGGCGTCAGGATGCCGCAGGCGGCGATCGTCTCCGCGTCGCTCGGCAACCTGTCAGCCCGAGAGAACGCCGCCCGCCACGCCGGCATGTCCGATCTCCTGAAGGCGTGGGGGGTCGAGCACGTCGAGGTGCAGGGGCGGTGGAAGAACCCGACGACGGGGAAGTGGGAGACCGAGAAGAGCTACCTCATCCCTGACTTCGAGCGGGCGCAGGCCGTCCACCTGGGCGACCGCTTCGGGCAGCACTCCGTCATCACGATCGGAGGCCAAGAGCCCGGCCTCCACGACATCGAGACGGGGCAGACTCGAGCGTTCACGGGCGTTCGTACCGCCGGCAGCCGTGAAGCACACACCGTTCTGCCGAGCGGAGCGAAGATTAGCTTCGACTTCGATCAGCCGTTCACGCGTCCGACCGGGACGCCGGCTCCGCAGCCGCTGAAGCCGGCTGCCACGTCCGAGTTGGCGGGCCTCGCCTCCGACTACCGCCAGAAGGCGGGGATCACCTCTCCGCACCTCCCGCACGTCGAGGCGGTCGACCCGATCGCGGGGAAGTCGATGGCGAACGCCTACGAGCGCCTGCAGTCGAACCCCTCCGACCCGCAGGTCCAGGCCGCCTACAAGGCGTTCACCGACGAGACCCATGCCCAAGCCGAGCATCTGAAGGCGGCCGGCTACACGCCGCAGTACGTCGACAAGGACCCCTACACGTCGTCGAAGGCGATGCTGAAGGACCTGCGCGACAACAAGTCGATCCGTGTCCTGAAAACGCAGCCCGACCAGGCGCACCCGCTGATGACGCCTGAGCAGAACGACGAGTTTCGCTTCGTGCACGACGTCTACGGGCACGGTGCCTCCGGCAACAGCTTCGCCGCGAAGGGGGAGGAGAACGCCGCCCGCGATCACGCGGCGATGTACTCCCCGCTCGCGCAGCGCGCCATGCTCACCGAGACGCGCGGGCAGAACTCGTGGTTCAACTTTGGGCCGCATGCGGACCTGCCGGCGAGCCAGCGCCCGTTCGCGGAGCAGAAGGCGGCGCTCTGGCCGCTTGAGCACTCCGGCCAGTATCCCGGCGAGGGACAGCCGAAACTGCCGCCCGGTGCCCCCGAAGTCCTCGGCGCCTCCGACCCGAAGTACGCCTACCGCACGCCGACAACGTACCACGGCACGCTCGAGGAGGGGTTCGACATCCCGACGCAGTCGACCGACATCGGGCCGCATACGGGAACGAAGGCGCAGGCGGAAGACCTCGTCGGCAAGAAGATATTGCTCATGGGCGAAGAGCCCGAGGCGGGCCGCCTCCTCCGGCTGTACTCGAATGTCAAGAATCCGTTGCGGATTACTCGTGATTTGGGCGTCTGGCAACCGACGGAGGTCGCCGAAGAGATCGCTAACCATCCCGACGTCAAGGGCACGCCAGCGGAGAAGGTGTTTCGCCAGCTTCGTGACGCCGCCCACAAAGACGTTCTACAGTACTCTACCTGGGAGGGGCGCCGGAAGGCGGAGGAGGGGTGGCTCGGGGAGATCAAGACGGCGCTGAAGGGGCACGGCTACGATGCGATCGAGTACCCGAACACGTTCGAGGGGGAGAAGACGCACGTCTTCGACTCCCAAGACAACCTGCGCCGCCTGCCGCAGCGCGCGGTCGCGCTTGGACATGGGGCGACGTCGGGCTACTCGACGATTCACCTCGACCCGACGAAGACTCTGAGTACGACGCCGCGCGAGACCGGGATGGCGATCCCTCGCGAGGACGTCTCCGACTTGGCGATGGGCGTCGCCCACCTGGGCGCGGGGACGAAGTCACCTCAACAGTTTGCCGCGGCGGTCGCGAAGGAGCACCCGCAAGTGGGGGCACAGATGCAGGCGTCGCCCTGGCTCGCGAACAAGATGTACGGGACGGCGCAGAAGTACCGCGGAATGATTCAAAACATGCCGTCGACACCGGAGGCGATCTCGGACGCGCTGTCGCCCGCCGGCGAGGGCATCCGTCGCTGGTACAACCAGACCGACAAGGTGCTGCAGGATGCGGGGCTCTCGCCGCAGGAGCGCGACGTGTTCCACCGCATCGGCGCCATTTCGTCGATCCAGAAGTCGCCGAAGGACGAGTTGTCTCGAGCGTTGAAGGCGTTCGACGCCTGGTCGCACGGGGAGTCGATGGCCGACGTGCCTGGCTACACGAAGGTGCAGCGCGGGATGCTGCAGGCGATCGCCGACGACCAGCCGTGGTCGAAGGTGACACACGGCGAGAAGGTCTCCGGCTACGTGTTGGCGCGGCAGGGGCAGCCCTCCGCCCTCGCGATCGACCGCCACATCGCCGAGTACTACGGCGGAAAGCAAAACCTCAACGACACCGAGAAGGGCATCGTTGAGGGTCGCTTGCGGCACGACGCGGCGAAGGCTGGGATGCCCGACCGCGAGTTTCAGGCCGCCGTCTGGGGCACGAAGACGGGGTACAAGCCGGGCTTCGGCAACGCGGGCGCGACGCTCGAGGATTGGCTCCGCTACCACCTCGCCTCGGGACAGCACGAACGCCTGCTCGAGCGCTTCCCCGGCTTCCAGAAGCTCGCGGAAGAGGGCGCGATCCGCGGCGAGGGCCTACCCGAGTAGGTTCCACAATGCGAGGCCGAGGGCGATCCCCAGGCCGCGCTGCACGACGTCGCCCCACGACCACCCATTCGGGTCGAAGAACTTCTCGTAGATGACGGAGACAAGGAGGGCGGTACCCGCCGCCCCTGGCACCAGCCCGCCCGTCCAGAGCAGGCAGATTCCCACCAGCAGGACGCCCGAGAGTAGCTCAACCACGATCGAGGGCCACCGATACCAGAACATCACCAGGCTCCGCGGGCGCGTGGTGCGCCGGCGGCCTCCAACTCCTCCTGCAGGAGCGCGAGCGCCCGCCAGGCGACTTCGACAGTGTGCGACATCTTCGTCTCGGGGTCGATCACGTTCCGGTCGGCCAGGTGGCGCATGATGCTGTCGGCGTGATCCATCGACTTGCCGCGCGCCCAATGCAGCGGCTCGCCAGGGTTGTGTTTGTCGTTGCCGAACTTCGACAGCTTCGCCACCGCCGCCAGCGCGGCCGGGAAGTAGTCGAGGACGCCGGTGCAGAGCGGCACGCCCTTCCGCGCCTCCGACCCCTCAGGCATCGACTGCCGTATCTCCGCCCTCTTCTCTTCCCGTGTGATGTAGTTCGCGCCGGGTGTCGGTGCCGCACCCGGACAGCCGGCGTTCTCTGTCACTTGATTGCGCTCCGCCTGACAGCGGAAGCAGTGTGCGCCCTCCGGGGCGCCGAACCACAGATGTCGTAAGAACTCGCTCACAGGCCCTCCTGTACATCGAGAATGAGTGGCAGGATGCGGTCGAGCCAGGCCTCCGCCGCGTCTTCTAACACCTTATTCCACGAAAGCACCTCTCCAACCGCCACCCGGTGCTCGTGATCGGCGTATCGTCCACCGCTCGATTGTACGATCTTCTGGTACGTTGTCGGCGGACAGACAATCGCCGCCTCCGCCAACAGCATTTCGCGGTCGAGGGCGTGTACCATTCCCTCCTCTACGAGCGTTGGGCGATCTAGCTCGAGTCGTTCATACAGCCGTATGTCCAGCACACGCTGTAGCGACCGCATGTCGGCCGTTTTGAACGGCTGCGGAATGTCTCCCGTCACCGCCTCCGTCGCATCATGGAGGCCGTAGTGCAGGCGCGCAGCCTTCGTCCAGCCGTTCCGTTCGCCGTATACCATGCCGGCGAGGAGATGATCCACAACGTACCAAGGCTTCACGGTCTGCCCTGCAAACCGCGGTATTTGCGAAAGCCCGTACGCGATCTCCCGCAGTGTTAGCATCCCTCCATCGAGGGTGACGTTTGTGCCTTCAACTCCCATCATGGCTTCCTCCAACGCTTCGCGCATCCGGCGAGGCCACCTGCACTTTGCTCCACGCGAGTTTTGAGCAAGTGGTGGTTACCACAGAGCAACTGGTAGCGTTTTCGACCTGCCGCTGTTGCTAGGTCTTTTAGGATGGTCGTGAAGTACCACCGATGCGCTCCTGCTTGTCCGTAGTGCTTCCGCCCTCCCCCGCGAATATGGTCAATCATCAGCATTCGAGGGTGACGAATAGAGCAACTTCGGATCGCACACTTCCCGCCAAGTAGCGTGTGTATGGCGTACCGAAGTCCATCCGCAAACTCTTTCGTGTGATGACTTGAATGGCTCACGCGCCCTCCACAGGTGTAAAGTCTGAAGCAACCGACCACCCCGCCGCCACGCTCGGATGCACAACCTGCGTCCCGAGCCGCGCCAGCGCGTCGACCACCGTCGGCCGGCCGCGCCCCAACCCCTCGACGATCGCGTTCAGCGACGACCCCGGATTCGCCAGCAGATACTGGACGACCTGGTCGTCGACGGAGGCTTCCTTCGCCTCCTCCACCCCCTGCGTCAGCTTGTAGAGGCCGCGCTTGTCGTCGAGGCAGAGCGCGTTGAACGACTTCGCGATCCCCATCCGGCTCCGCGCGCTCATGTTCCGGTGCCGGTTGCCGTTTGCGGGCGTCTCCATCTCGATGATCGCCTCGACGGCTGCCCCGATCGCCGTGCTCCCCCGGTAGGAGCCCGAGGGCGACGACTTCAGCGAGTGGTGCAGGAGCAGCAGCGCCACGCCGGCGCGCGTCAGCTTGTCGAAGTTTTTGAACACCGGCATCCAGGCGCCCGAGTTGTTCTCCTCCGACTCCCCCAACCCGGCGAACCAGGCCAGGGAGTCGATGACCACCACTTGCGGCGCGAACTCGCGGAAGCCTTCCGCCAACTCCTGCCACGGGTCTTTGCCGATCGGAATCGCCGCGAAGCGGTCCAGGTCGGTCCCCATCTGCTGAATCCGGGTGGCGACGTCTTGCAGCGACTCCTCCGTCACCCACAGGACACGTTGCGGCGTCGTCTCGACCCCCAGGAACGCCTCCCCCCGCGTCATGTGCGAGACGGCGGCGAAGGCGAGGGTCGACTTGCCAGACTTCTCGCGGCCGGCGAAGAGCGTCTTGCGCCCCGGCCACGCCAGGTACGGGACAGACGGCGTCGGGATCGCGAGTAGCTCGGGCTGCGACAGCAACTCCCGGCCGGTGAACCACACCTTCGACTTCGGTCGGTCAGGCTCCGGCTTCGGTGTGTCGGCCAGCGGCTCAAAGTCGGCCATCGCTGCCGCCCGCTGCTCCGCCGCCGTATCGGTGTACTTGCTGGCGAGCACCCACAGGTCGTCGAAGCCGAGTTGCGACGGCGGGAGGGTGTCCCATACCCGCTCGTCTTCGGCGCGGTTTACCTTCCCCGGCCACCGCCCCGCCCACTCCAAGAAGAGATCGCGGCCAGCCTCACCGACGGCGCCGTGCACCATGTGCGCGAAGGCGATGTACTTCTCCCGGTCGGTCTCGAGCGGGTTCGGGATCGCCGCCACGAGCGCCCGCACGCGCTCGAGCCGCGAGGGGTCCGCAACGGCCTCTACTTCCGGTAGCCCCCGCTCAACGTCCACGTAGCCAGTCCACTCGCGCGGCTCCTCCGACACCGTGACGGTGTAGACCTTCTCGCCGCGGCGGGCACCGGGCGCGATCACGTAGCCGGCGAGGAAGCGCACGACCACGTTGCCAACCTTTGGCGCCTGCGCCGATCGCACGTAGACGTGCCGCGGCTGCCGTACGACGCCATCCGCCGTCGTAAACGGCTGTGACGTTCCACCCGACTCGACGATCAGCCCGCGCAGCGACGACACCTGCACACCCTCCGCCCGGAGCCACGCGCCGGCGGAGTCGACGTCAAAGGCCGCGAGGCCGTTGTCGCCCGGGCAGATCGCCGGCAATGCCTCAGGGTGTAAGGCCCACCACTGTTCGACCTGCTGGACGTTGCGCGTCCGTGCCTTGAACCCGGTCGGCACGAGCGGCGCCTTGTCGAGACCGCACGGGAAGACCGGCCAGCCGTCGTGCACGAGGCTCAGAGCGACGTCGCGCATCGGCTGCCCCATCGCCCCAAGGTTGCTGGCGATGACGAGTCCCTGTTCCGCTTGGCGGAGGCTCATGGCTGCCCCGTCGCGTCGGCGGCCGACTCCTCACTCCACACGTCGATCAACTCGAACTCGTCGGCAAAGAAGTCCACCTCGCTCAACTGCAGCCGCGCTTCCTCCTCCGTGTACGCGACGATCTCTTCTCGGATGACGCGCTCGAACACGAACCGCTTTTTCATTTCTTGTACCTCGTGCCGCACCATGACTCGGCGGCGATGGGAAGTCCGTCCGCCCACGCGGGCGCCACCTCGAGGAGATCGTTGAAGACCTTCACGCCGCCCTGCACCCGCAGGCTCTCGTGCGCCTCCGCGAGCACTTCATCGTGCACCTTCAAGACGGTGGCGAAGCCGGCCGCCTCCGTCCGCAGGGCGCCGGCCATCATCACGTCGCGCGCGATCGCCTGCGTGACGTTTTCCGCGATCAGTCCGCCGTACATCGCCAGTCGCTCCCACTGGTGCGTGTAGCTGTTGAAGCCGGAGTATTCGACCGCCGGCCGGATGTCCGACTTGTCCCACGGCATCGGCCGCTGGATGATCGCCGGCATGTGATAGGCGAGGAGCCGCTTCGACGGCAGGCGAATCCACAGGAAGGCGCCCTCGCGCCGGAACTGCAACTTGCCTACCTGGTACGTCGTCTTCGGCGACCCGACGGCGTTCAGCGCCGCCCGGTTCAGGCTGTTCCAGAGATCGGGGATTTCCGTGTACGTCTCGCGGTACGTGTCGACCGCCCGCTGCGCGATCGCCGGCGACGCGTCGAACTGCGTCGCGAACTTGTTTGCCCCGAGGCCGAAGCCGCAGCCGAGGACGGCGGACTTCCCGATCGTGTACTCGGGCATGTCCTTCGTGATCTTCTTCCCGAAGATCGCCTCCGCCATCTCGATGTAGATCGGGCGCTTCTCCGCGAACTGCTCAAGCATGAGGGTGCAGTCGGCGAGCCAGGCGACGACGCGCGCCTCGATCTGGGCGTAGTCGCCGCAGAAGAACACGCTGCCGCGCGCCGGCACGATCATCGACCGGAGTATCCCCGAGAGCACCGTCAGCGTCGTGAGCTGCGCCGCGGCCGCCTTCTCCGGCAACGTCCCGTCGAGGACGGCGGCGATCCACTCAAGCTCGTGCCCCTTCACCTCGAGCCCGCGCGGCATGTTCTGCGGCTGAATGAACTTCCCCGTGTCGCGGCCGGTCGAGGCGCCGTGGTACATGAGGAGCCCGCGGGCTCTCCCGTCGGCGTCAACGACGTCGAACATCGCCTGCAGCTTCGACACCGACGACTTCGCCGCCTCCTTCCGCGCCGAGAGGGCGTCGCCGACTTCGGGGGCGAGCTCCTTCGCGTCCGCGATGAGTCCGTCGAGGACCTTCGACTTGAGCGTGTCCGTGTCGAGCCCCTGCGCGTTCACCCATTCCTTCAGCTTCGCGACCTTCGTGATTTTGTCGACCTTCCCGCCGGTGGCTTCTCTGAGCAGGCGGTTCTGGCGGGCGATCTCGTGCTTCGCGAGCTTCTGTGCCGCGCCGGCGAGCTCCAGGTCGAGGGCGACGCCGCGGTCGTTCATCCGCTCGTTGTGGAGGTAGACTTCGCGCTCCGCCGGCGACAGGCGACGAATCGCCTTGAACAGGAGCTGCTCCGCCTTCACGTCGGTCGCGCAGTAGGCGCCGAGGCGTTGGAGCTTCTCCTGGTCCGCCCACCAGATCGGCTGCCCGTCGTCCTCGAAGCGCCGCGGGCGGCACATCTGCAGCATCAGGCGGTGCCCCTCCATATCCTTCCGTACGGGGAGGCGAAGGACGTCGCACACATGCTCGAGCCGGCGAGGCAGGGCAAGCGCGGCCGCCTCCGCCGCCGTGCAGAACCACTGCTCGAGCGTGGCTGACGGCCACCCGTAGCGCGGGACGAGCACCTCCCGGTGCATGATGCGCTCGAAGGCGGCGTTGTGCGCGACGATTCGTCCCCCCTCCGCAATGTGCGCGATTACTGCTGGCGGAACAGGATCGCCGGGCCACCATATGCTCGGCTCCTCCTGGTCAAAAGCCCACGCTCCGACCCAGATGTCGGTGTCGACATGGGCGGCATACTTGTAAACGCCCGAGCGGCGGAGCTCGACGGTTGATTTGGTCTCGAGATCGAGGAAAAGATTCTCAGCCAAGCGCTCTCCGAATCTGTCGCCGACGTTTTGGCGACATGTGGGGATAGATCGCCCGCAGTAGTGAACGCGCGCGATCACCGGTTATCCACCATGCGAGTGTAGGACTCCACCCCGGCGGTAATTTCTTTCGCCGCACAGGAGCTATTCTGCCTCCTACCAACCGACGCAACTTTACAAGCGGAGCACGCTGTACTTGATGGACTTGAACCATTGGCGTACGCGTGCCTCCGAAGGTTCCTTCACCTTCAAGGAACCCAACAATCCACCCCAATTCAAACAGAACTTTCATAGGATGCGGGTGGGGACTCGAACCCCACACGGCTGTCAGAGCCTACTCCCTTCTGATAC
>Ga0070697_100003016_pt1 | contig 12925 bp, 10 predicted proteins | sample KBSK1501metaG_FD_65475 | JGI IMG/M metagenome (GOLD analysis project Ga0070697, IMG submission 65475) | Corn, switchgrass and miscanthus rhizosphere microbial communities from Kellogg Biological Station, Michigan, USA - KBS K1-50-1 metaG | ecosystem: Host-associated > Plants > Roots >... | reverse complement strand
GTGTCAGGCGCGATTTCTTTGACATGTGGGATCATGTCCAGGCCGCTCATACCGGGCATCGTGATGTCGCTGATCACTAGCTGGAATTCGCTTTCCTGCAGACGCGTAAGCGCTTCCTCTGCCGATCCTGCTCGGAGACAGTCGTACTCTTCACTGAGCAAATCGGCGAGGATCTCGGTTATTTCGACTTCATCGTCAACTATCAGAATGCGGGGCGACACAGTTGTCGGCATTTGGTCTCTCCTGAAAATGGCAGGACATGGCGGCTGAAAGATTAGTAGAGCTCAACCAGCAACGGTGAGTGAACGCGGGTAAGGGGCTGGGTAAGGCCCCGCCAAAACCTGGCTCAGGCATTCTAGCCCTTTTGCCATTCCTGTGGCAAACATGTTTTTACGTTGGGACTAAATCTATTGAGAACAGCAGTTTAGCAATAACGGTCTCCGGTAGGAGATCGTCTTTTGTACCAAGATGTGATTAAAACTGGACGCGGGTGTGAGTGTTGCGCTGAGTTCGAAAGCACCGTATCATGTGCATCCCTTCACGCCGGAGTGGCGAAATTGGTATACGCACCAGACTCAAAATCTGGCGTCCGTCAAGGACATGTCGGTTCGAGTCCGACCTCCGGCACCATCAAGATTTAAGCGTTGAGGCTTTCGCGCTCCAGTAATCTATCAAGCACTGCGCCCAGATCTTCGGGCTTCACGGGTTTCGAGACGTAATCATCCATGCCGGCAGCAATGCATTTCATGCGGTCGCCCTCCAGCGCATTGGCAGTCATGGCCACAATCCAAGTGTGCCTGGCGGTACTCTCACGACGGCGAATCTCGCCGGTGGCTTCGTAGCCATCCATTTCAGGCATCTGACAATCCATCAGCACCAAATCGTACCGAATTCTCTCGAGAGCCTCGACCGCCTCGCGACCGTTGGCTACGGCGTCTGCGCGATAACCCAGCTTTTGCAATTGGCGCAAAGCAACCTTCTGATTGACGATATTGTCTTCGGCAAGCAGAATCCGCTTGTTGGACAATATCTTCTGTTCTTTCAAGGCGTGTTTTGTAACTACAGGCGACTTAATCTGCGATCCCTCTTCCGCGGCGGTTGCGGCGCCGATCACATTGGCGAGGCAGTCGAATAATTGTGACTGGCGCATCGGTTTCGTGAGGTATGCGGCGATCCCAGACTCTCTGGCGGTCGCGGCATGTCCGCGTTCGCCAAATGAAGTCAACATAACCAGCTCGATTCCAGAAATGCCTGGATCAGATTTGATTTCGCGAGCCAGCTCGAAGCCATCCATGCCGGGCATCATCAAATCCAGCACTGCCAGATCGAAGGCTTCGCCGCGCGCCGACGCCGATCGCAGCAACTCCAGAGCGCGCTGTCCCGAGTCAGCTTCCTGATGAATCATCCCATACGACCCGAGTTGATGGGTCAGAATTGTTCGATTCGTGGCACTGTCGTCGACAATGAGAACGCGAAGCTTTTCCAGACTTACAGGCGGCTCCGTGACCGCAACGGCGGCGGCTTGTTTCTCGAATCTGGCTGTAAACCAGAACGTCGAGCCTTTCCCTTCGACGCTATTTACTCCGATCTGCCCGCCCATCATCTCCACCAATTGTTTCGAGATGGCCAGGCCCAGACCGGTACCACCGTATTTGCGAGTGGTTGAACCGTCAGCCTGCGTGAACGCCTGGAAAAGATTGCGCTGGGCGGCTTCGCTGATCCCGATTCCGGTGTCGGTTATCTCAAAACGAATCATCACCTCGCTATCAGTCTCGCTCTCTTTTGAAGCACGCAGAATCACCTCGCCCTGCTCAGTGAATTTGATCGCGTTACCGAGCAGGTTGGTAATTACCTGGCGAAGGCGGCCCGGATCGCCACGCAGTAGCGTGGGCACATCGCTGCAAATCAGCGAGGCCAGTTCGATCTTCTTTTCACGGGCTCGCTCGGCAAGTAACTCGATCGTATCCTCGAGGGCGTTGGATAAGAGAAAGTCGAGGGTTTCGAATTGCAGCTTCCCGGCCTCGATCTTTGAGAAGTCGAGAATGTCGTTGATGATGGTCAGGAGCGCGTCGCCGCTGGAGCGAATGGTTTCGGCAAAGTCGCGCTGTTCGTCGGAGAGTTCAGTGTCCAACAGCAATCCTGTCATGCCGATGACGCCGTTCATCGGGGTGCGAATTTCATGACTCATGTTGGCCAGAAATTCAGACTTGAGTCGCGCTGATTCAACCGCGGCATCGCGCGCCTGTTTTAGTTCCTCTTCCATCCCCTTCTGGTCGGTAACGTCCTGATGCACTCCGATAAACTTCATCGCCTGACCGTTGGGGCCGCCGATGAACTTGCCATCAGTAGTGATGACTCGCACGCTGCCATCCGATCGAATAATGCGATGGTGATAGGGCTGAAACTCGTGTTCGAGTTTCGCCTTTTTAAGAATCCCTTTGACCAGGGCCAGATCGTCCGGGTGAATCGTCTGCAAGTATTCCAGGAAGTGGAATGTGGGACGCTTCGCGAGACCGAAAATGCGCCAGGTTTCATCTGACCAATTCACTGCCCCAGAGCCCAGATCAAGTTCGAAGCTGCCAAGGTGCGCTATGCGCTGCGATTCTGAGAGCAGCATTTCACTGGTTCGCAGTTGTTCCTCAGCACGCTTGCGTTCGATGGCCAGGGCAATTTGATTACCAACCGCGGAGAGGAAGTCCACATCACGCTGATCGTAGACACCCTCCAGCTCGTAATGCTGCACGCCCAAGACTCCGATTGTGCGCGACTGAATCTGCAGGGGTACAGCTAGCCAGGAAGGCGTATCGGAACCAACTCTCTCCACTTCACCGCGCTTGTATAGTTCGCTCTCAATTTCTTTAGTGAGCAGCAGCGGCCGGCCCGTGCGCAGCACGTATCCGGTAAAGCTCTTGCGAGCGGGCACCGGTGGTGGGACGGGGTCGACCTTATCAACCCAATAATCACAGTGCATCAGGTCGGTCTCAGGATCGTGAAGCGCCACGAAACAACTCTCAGCGCTGAGGAGCTTCCCGAATGATTCCCGCGCGATGTCGAGCAGTTCGTGCAGGTTGGTGGTTGAGATAATGCCGCGCACAATTTCAGCAATAATTTGGCGTTCGGCCTCGGCTCGCTTACGCGCGGTTATGTCGCGGGCAATACCATGGACGGCGAAGGGCTGGCCATCTCGATGACTGAGCCGTGAATTGACTTCGAGGGTTATTCTGCGTCCGTCCTTGGCGATGATGTCAACTTCATAGCTTGAAGAGGAATTGTCGATCGTCTTACCGGTAAGCGCCTGTTTAGCGATTTGCAGGTGCTCGGGCACGATCACCTTTGTGATATTCAGGGCCATACACTCTTCGTACGTGTAGCCGACAATCTTCTCGCACGCTTTGTTGACTGAGGTGTAGTTACCTTCGAGGTCGTGGGTATAGACGATGTCGTTGGCATTCTCAAAGAGGTCCCGATACCGCTCTTCGCTTTCACGCATGGCCTCCTCGGCACGCTTGCGCTCGATTGCCAAAGCGATCTGACCTCCCACCGAGATCAGGAATTCGACGTCGCGCGCTGAGTAAGCTGAACTATCGGTATAGTGCTGGACGACCATGACGCCGATAACTCCGGAAGGAGTCTCCAAAGGAATCCCCAGCCACGAGGCCGGCGGTGTTCCGATCGATTCGAGTTCGCCTTGCTCGACGAGTTGATTAAATCGGTCCGGTGTCATCAAGATCGATCGCCCAGTCCGGAAGACATAAGCTGTCCGGCTCTTGCCGAATTTCTGCGGAGCCGGGGCGTCATCGTATTGGTCGACGAAGAACTCCATCCGAAACATTCCGGTGGCGCTGTCGTGGAGGGCGATAAAACAGTTCTCGGCATAGAGTACTTTGCCAATCGACTGATGGATCAGACGAAGAAGTTCATCCACATTCGAGGTTGAATTGACACCCTGGGTAATCTCAAACAGAACCTGCCGCCGGGTCTCAACAGCTTCACGCTGGCCGATTTCGCTTCTTAGCCCGTCGACGGCACTGGCCAACTCTGCCGTACGTTCGCTAACCCTGCCCTCCAACTCTTCTCGTGATTTCACGAGCGCGGCACTCTGCAGCGCATGGTTCCACATGTCGCGTTTGCTGTGGAGACAGGAGATGATCAGAAAGAAATCTTCAAAGACCACCCAGACCGCATGCTCGACAAAGCGCCAGTGACTCGTGGTCAATACGCCGTAAACGGATTGCGGCCAAAACAAACCGCGCAACAAGTGATCAGCGACCACGACCAACGTGGCTGGGACGATTACGCGCCAATCGCGATAGAACGCGAGGAACGCCAGCGAGCCAAAGATGTGAAAGTGAGTTTCAATGCGCCCGCCCGTCAAATGAATCAACAGTGCGCCCATCAGCATTTGCGCAACCGCGATAACATAGCGTGTTGAGGTTGCTCCCGATCTTGTCAGGCCCAGGATCGCCGGATAAATTGTAATCGCTCCGCCGAGCAGTAGGGCTGCCCAAACGTGAGGGTGGACCTCGCTTGAGCCGCCTTCCCACGTCCGGGGCGAAACCCAAACAGCGATCGTGATTGCCGCCAACCACTGAACACTCATCAAGCCGGCAAACATTCGGTCCGTGCGCCTGTAAATCAACTGCTGATGATCACGGAAAATCTTTTTCGCGTCGGACGCTTCGCTCGCTGACAAGTTATTTTCCATGCTTGGTATCAGATGAGTCCTTTGATCTGTAGTCAAACTCGTTCTTGAATAGCGGGCAACCGAATACCGGGGTTTGTGCTACCGCTGAACCATTCCCGGTGAGCAGCGCGACGATGGCGTCGCGTCCGGTGTTGTCGCCCGAATGCCCGCGCGCTACCGTAACCCCTCCGCTGAAGAGCAAGTGTCCATCAACTCCGTATAACATGACCTGTCCCGAAGTTTGCGAGACGAAGCGGCGTGCTTCGACACCTTCGTTATCTACTGAAACGCCAACGCCGGGAATCATGGCGGCGCTCGTCCAGAGGTCGGTCTTCTCCCAGTCTTCGGCAAAGCCTTTCGGCCTAACGAATACAACACATGCGCTCACGCGTCCCTGGATCGAAACCATCAGCCGCGCTAATTCGCTGATGCTCGCGCGTGAACAAGGACATCGGGGATGGACCATCATTACGAGGGTCGGCGTTCCGGGAGTACGCTGAATTGCACTATCCGCGGGCCATTCGGCCGGAGGTCGCCCGACAGCCCCAGCCTTGCTTTCGTAACGGATAAGGAGACTCGACCCGATGCTGGCGGCCAGCAGCCAGAACGTAAGGCTAAGTAACAATATCTTCGATGGCTTTCGAACTGGTTTCATATCCGTTTTAGTTTGGGCGATTCAGAACGACTGGGATCCGTTGAAGAAGGGAAAGAGAGAGAGAGAATGCGTCATTCCGCCTATATCGCGTCACACTGCCGTGGTGGCCCGTCTTATTACTGGAGGCCTATGGAGGTGACGCCTGTCACCGCACCTGAGAGAGCAAGGCTCATGCCAATCTCAACCAAGTAAAGCGAAACAGGAATGTCGTACTGCGATCACTTTCCCTTCGGGGTTTGCGAAAAAACACATTCTCGCAAGCCTGCGGCGGAGTACAAGATTGCCAATCCCCTCTCAAGGCAGCAAAACGACCGTTGACGGGGACGGAACGATGATTCTAGAATATGCAAGAATTTGCAGATGCGCATATCTGTGAGTTCTAACCAGTCAGAAAAACTGCGGAGAGGCGGACGGTTTAAATGAGACAGCAACTTAGCGACTTCAAAGCTGACTTTTTTAAAGCCCTGGCGCACCCGTTGAGAATATCTATTCTCGATGCTTTGCGGGAGGGGGAGCTGACTGTCAACGAAATCAGTAAGCGTTTTGACGTGGAGCCTGCAAACGCCTCACAACAACTTGCAGTGTTGCGCAACAAGAATATTGTCGTCACGCGCAAAGAGGGCGCGAACGTCTATTACTTTGTAAGCGACAAAAGCATATTCAAGTTGCTGGATGCCGCTAAAGAGATATTCAACAACCACCTGGTGGGCGTGCGCAGCATGCTGGAGGAGATTCATGGGAGCCAGCCAACAAAAGCGACGCGCCGTCAGCCATCACAACGAGTTCGTTAGAAACGATGCTTCAACTCTTAAATATAATTCACCGACCCATTCCTGGCGAATGGAAGAAGTCGTGCGGTTTGGCCATCAAGAAATCTCCGCTCCACGGCTTAGGTTGTTTCGCGACAGTCCGCCTTCTTAAAGGCAGCTGCATAGCCGAATACACCGGCGAAAGAATTACTCGGAAGGAAGCAATGCGGAGGATGAGAAGATCCAACGGTAAACGCATTAGTGAACTGGGCGCCGGCTGCTACATCGACGGAAACGTAAACGGAAACCAGACGCAGTATATAAACCACTCCTGCGATCCTAATTCCGACGCTTTCGTGATGGGTGGATCTCTGATCATCTTCGCCCTACGTGAGATAGCGCCCGGCGAAGAGATTACAGTGGACTATTTAAACTCCTTCGAGCATGACCAATCAGTTTGTCAATGTCGCACGCCTTCATGTCGGCGAAGAACTATTCGGCATGCGGCATGAAAAGCCCGGGAAGCACCCCTGAACCTTTACATCTCCGTTTCCTTAACAAACCCTGTGACGTCGCTGAATAAAAGATGGATTCCTAAATCGGTTTTGTGCTTGCAAGCCGGCTACACTCGACGCGACCTCATCTCGGATCTGATTGCGGGTGTGACTGTGGGGTTAGTTGCGCTGCCTCTGGCCATGGCGTTTGGGATCGCCTCCGGGGTTACGCCACAAGCGGGACTCTACACTGCCGTCGTCGCCGGCTTTTTGATATCCGCAGTAGGCGGTTCGCGGCTTCAAATCGGTGGGCCCACCGGCGCGTTCGTGGTGATCGTCGCCGGCATCATTGCTACGCACGGAGTCTCTGGCCTCTTAATCGTCACCTTCATGGCTGGAGTGCTCCTGATGTTGATGGCAGTGACAGGTCTGGGGACCGCCGTGAAATATATCCCCCGCCCGGTCACGATTGGCTTCACAAACGGCATTGCCGTCTTGATCGCTTCGACACAAGTGAAGGACTTTCTAGGTCTTGAAACCAAAGCGACACCAGGCGAGTTCATATTGCGAATGCGTGTTCTTGCGAATAGTCTCAGCACTGTTCACTGGCCCGCGCTACTGGTTGCCATCAGTTCGATTCTCATCATTTTACTACTGCCGAAATTGACGAAGCGTGTTCCAGGCTCAATCGTCGCCCTCGCGTTGGGGACGTTTGCGGTGGCTGCTTTTGGAATTCCCGTGGAGACTATCGGCAGCCGGTTTGGTGGTATTCCGACTGGCTTACCTCACGTTTCGCTGCCACAGTTTCGACCCGAGTTGATCGTTCCTCTGCTGCCCGCGGCCGTTACTGTCGCGATGCTGGCCGCCATTGAAAGCCTCCTGTCGGCAGTAGTCGCCGACAGCATGAGCGACGACAAACACAACTCCAACATGGAATTGCTTGCGCAAGGCATTGCCAACGTCGCTGTACCTTTCGTGGGAGGCATACCAGCCACCGGCGCGATCGCACGCACCGCAACCAACATCAGGTCCGGCGCCCGCACCCCCGTCTCTGGAATGGTCCACGCTTTGACACTGCTCATCATTTTAGTGGTCGCGGCCCCACTCGCGCGTTTTATCCCGCTGGCCACGCTGGCTGCGATCCTTTTTGTAGTAGCCTACAACATGAGTGAGTGGCGCGAAGTAAGGACAATACTCAAACTGTCGAAAGCGGACATAATCGTTTGGGTGATGACCTTCGCACTTACAGTACTGGCCGATTTAACTGTTGCGGTCGAGATCGGAATGCTTTTAGCTGCGCTGCTTTATATCTACCGAGTCTCGCAAACGACCACAGTGGCTCCGGTGACGGAGGAGTATATTGAAGACGGTCGCCCTCACATCCTGCAGGACAAGCTGCTGCCTCCATACGTCCTGGTGTTGCGCATTCATGGTCCCTTTCTGTTCGGCGCAACAGAGAAATTGTCCGAGGCCACTGTTGATGTCGAGTCGCTCCCGGCGGTGGTAATCCTGCGTCTCAGAAACATGACCGCTATAGACGCTACTGGCTTGCACGAGTTGGAGAAGCTCGTTGACCGCCTACGCACGACAGGGCGAACGCTCCTGTTGTGCGGCGCCCGGAGTCAACCCGAACAGTTCTTGAGGCAGTCGCCTTTCCTCAAGTGTCTCGGTGAGGAGAACATGTTGCCGCACGTTGAAGCGGCGCTGTCGCGCGCCCGCGAAGTCTATGAAGGGCGGTCCGGCGACGCATCGGTCAGCAGGGTCATCTATCGAACTTAGTCAATCTCTGAACGTCGGCTCGCCAAAGTCATCACTCTAGGTGGAAGCCTACGGCATTGCTGTTGCTCTCTGATTTGTAGGGGTCGACTTCTGTTAAAGCACCCTCTGCTAAATTCGAAGGGATGGTCCATGTCGTCGCTACAGTCGAGTGTAAAGAGTACGCATCGTGCTGGCAGGTGGACCATTCTCTTGGCCCGATAGAAATGGTCTTGAGCTGGAAAGTTGTCTGTTATGAAGAGTACGACGCGTTTGGGACGCAAAATGGTCGGCAATCGCGAAAAAGAGATTTGGTTCGCGCCACTGGTTGGCCCAACTCAAAGACTCATCGCCAGTGTTCTGTGCGTTCTCTTTACGTTTGCCACGCTGGTGGTTTGTCACCCTTCGCCTGATTTCTCTCGGCCACAGACCTCTGACCGCCGAATCAACATGCTAGTGTTGGGTGATTCGGTAATGTGGGGCGAAGGACTGAAGACGGAAAATAAATCCTGGTATCAAGTGAAGACGTGGCTGGCGAAGACCACCGGCCGTGTAGTCGTTGAAAGAATCGAGGCACATACCGGTGCGATAATCGAAGGGGCGGATGTAAACGAAACCTCTAGACTGCCCGACGGTGAAGTGAATGTAGCCGTCCCGACTGTGAACGAGCAGGTGAATCGAGCCTTGCGTTTCTACAACGATGGCTCCAGGGTGGATCTCGTTCTGGTGAATGGGTGTGCCAACGACGTCGGGGCAAGGAATCTACTGAATGCCGCAATTAGTACTGATGAGATTCGCCGCTTGACGGAAGCGAAGTGCGGGCTTCCCGTGGAGAAGCTATTACGCAGGATCACTTCAGCGTTCCGCAACGCGCGAGTGATTGTCACAGGCTACTATCCATTCTTCTCTGAGAAGACGGGAAATAATATTTTCTTGAAAGCGATGGCGCGAAGGTTCTTCAAGGACGAGCCGGGCGCTCGGCAAATGAGCAGTAAAGTTACGCTGCAAAGACTGATCGCGAACTCAAAGGTGTGGTACGAGCAATCGAATCTGAGTCTGGCTGCGGCAGTGGCGAGGGTTAATACAGAGTTGTCACGCCCGCAAATAGCGTTTACGGAGATTCATTTCCTGCCTGAGAACTCGTTCGGCGCCGGCGAAAGCCATCTTTGGAGTTTTGATCATTCGCCCTTCAAGCGGCTGATGGCGTTGCTAACGTTTGGCAAGAAGAAACTGGGAACTAACGATGAGCGCCGGAAACAACGGAATGCCAGCTGCGACGACTACTATCAGCGGCAGGCAAATGACTCATCTGATCAACAGAAGAATCGCGAGATTGATCGACTGACATGTCGTTACGCTGCCCTCGGACATCCCAACCGAAAAGGGGCAGCGCTCTACGCCGAGGCAATTACCTCGCAATTGAAGTCCGCGATTACTGAGACACCGTGGCTCAGCGACGAAGGTGTGCGCGAGAGACCGTAAGTCGGAATATTCATCGGACGATCTTTCATTTGAAAGTTCCTCGGGTTCAAATTGCGTCAACCTTGGCGAGACCATAAAGCACCGCTCTCCGTAACAGTTTCTCTTTGAGGGTGCGCGGTTGATCCAGCGCCATTCGTTTCAGATATGGTTCGGCACGCTCGGGGATCGCAACCGTTTTTCCGATCTCGGCCAGACTTGGCAGGCGTAGTTTATTCCACGTGAGCGCTCGTTCTAAATGCCGAAGCGCTTTTCGTAGGACTACTTCTTCCGGTGTCAGATCCGTTCCGAACGGGAACGGAGGGAACAGTTCTCGTTCTCGATATCGAGCCAGCTCGGCCTCAAGTCGCTCGGGCCGGTTGCGGCGGGCGTGCTCCGGAATCACATAACCATCCCGCACTTTACCAACACGTTTTGCCTGCTTTAGAAGTTCGTCCTGAAAACGCGAATCGGCGATCTCGATCAGCGCGGTGATGACTTCCTCATCACTGCGGCCTCGGAGTTCGGCGATACCGTATTCGGTGACCACGATGTCACGCAGATGACGAGGAATGGTGACCTGGCCGTAGCTCCAACGAATGTTGGAACGAAGCTTTCCATCTTCTTCTTTGGTGCTGCGAATCATCATGATTGCACGGCCATCCTCCAGTGCATGGGCCATCGCGACAAAGTTATATTGCCCACCGACACCGCTTACCACGCGACCATCTTCAAGTCCATCGGAAGCAATCGCTCCCAGCAGTGTCACAAATAGACCTGTGTTCACGAACCGCGCAGCTTTGCGTTGCGATCGCTTCAGTTCTTCCGTTCCGTAAAGTTCATTCACATAAGAGATACCGGTCATGCAGATCTGTTTGCGTTCTGCGCGGTCCATTTGCCGGAGCGTTTCGTAGAACTTCCCTGGTCCAAGAAAAAAGCAGGCGTGCGCGAAGTGCCCGCCTTTTAATCTTGTTCCCAGGCAATCTCGGACGATTTGTCTACTGGCAGCGTCATTAGCGAGATCGGCTGGAATGAGTGAGCCATCGTCCAATCGAATAGTTCCGTGATCGTAATCGAGTTGCGAACTAAGAATTCCGAATTCTTGCAGCAGAGCAAAATCTGCCGCTGTTATTTGCGCCGAAATGACTCCCGTCTCCACCAGAACGTCAAGCATTGCAGGAGTGACTTCCTCGTCGATCCGGCCGTCATTCAACAGTCGCTGCAGCCCGAAATGTTGATAGACCTTTCGCTTAAGGATTCCGCTTCGATAGAGATCGATGAATCCATCGACTAACATTTCGGATGAAGCGTACAGGCCGTCCTGAAACGTGCCGGTCCCGCCAAGCCGCTGGATCACATCGCCGAACTTTTCGGAGACGCGAAAGCTAGTCAGAATCTCTTGATAAAGCTGGTTTTGCTGATGACGGAGCTTCAACAAATAGGTGACGGCATCCTCGAGTGCGCCGATCCCGATTTGGAGAGTGCCGCCATCCCGTATCAAAACACTGACGTAAAGCGCAATCAGGTACTCAGCCGTGCTTACTGGTTCGTTCGGTGTGCCAAAGAGAGGGAAAGTGTATTTCGGTGCCTCGACTATCGCGTCGAAATAATCAGGAGCGACAGCGGCATCGCCATACATAAATGGCAGGTTGGGGTTTACCTGAGCGACCAATGAGATCTGCTTACCGCGACGTTCGGCCACACGCCGGCGTGGCACCATGTCCAGTGTCAGATCAGGATTGCAACTTAGGCTATAGCGGGTTCCTTCGCTCCCTTCTTCTTTGGCGACCAGTTGAGCCAGGACGTTTATTCCGGCATCGAGCAGATCACGAACCACGTGGGTGTAGTTACTGCTCATGTAACTTTGCTGGGCCAGGGAGCTTTTGAGAAAACTTCCGGGTCGGAAATAGAATTCCGAGACGCGGATGTTGTCCGGTAGCTTTCCCTGCCTGAGCGGATCTAGATAAGCGAGTTCGGGATAGCCCCCAAAGAGCCGCTCGGCTAGTGGTTCCAGGAATCGGCGCTCCAATTCGTGCCTGGACTGTGGCCGGCCAAGTGTCAGTGCAGTGAAGATGTGCAGCTTGATCGATGACTCCACTTTAGCACGGCGGAAGAATTCATTGACTAAATGGTTTGCCTTGCCCAGGCCCAGTGGAGTACCAAGCTTTACATCCGCACCGACTTTGCTGAGCGTCTCCTCGACGCAGGTCTCAACATCGGCATGATACCTGGGGCGCTCGTTCATCGTTCACCTGCCTGTTTAGCCTGTGCATAAAGTTCCAGCACACGGTCGCGGAGCCAGGCCGCTCCCTCATCTTGCCCAAGCGTTTCAGGTATCTGCAACGGCTGTCCAAATTGAACAACGCAGCGGCGTTGCGGCCACCGTTGTGGACCCAACCATGCGGCAATCGGCACGATCAACGCGCGCGATTTTCGGTGGAGATAGACAACGCCGGACGCGAATTTCCCTATCGGCGGGTCGGTCTTTCTGGAGATCCCGCCTTCGGGAAAAATTGCTGCTACCTCGCCTTCATGCAAGGCGACCAACATGCCGCGGAGTTTCTCGGGTAGCGATTTTTCATCGTGCTCTTCTGGCGGTAACAGGATTACACCTTCAAGTTTGTAGATGACCTTGATTAAAGGCTTGAGGCGCTCCAATACCGGACTGCGAAAGCTCTGGGTGCCCAGAGTCCGCACCGGAACCAGTTTGCGAAAGCGCCGATAACCGAGGGCGAGCATCAGCAGTCCCAAGTCAATGTATGTTTGATGGTTCGCAACGATGATGAGGCAATGGCCGGGATTGCGCTCCAAGAAGCCCGCCGAACAATACCCGCGGATGGCATAACGCAGGCGCAGAAACTGGGCCAGAAACCAGGATACATACTGGCTCCAGGTAACAACCCACCGGTAGCTGCTGCTCTCCATAATGAGCCTGTCAATCTTGCCAGAGAGATTTGTTGCTTGCGGAACTGATTTTTGAAAGCGCGATTTTCATCCTACCATCGTTTCAGCAACTCATACTTGTCGTGACTGCTTTGCCTCAAGAGTAGGAAATCATTCTTGGGTCGGGTCATCTATGAAACGTCGTTCGATGTCAAGAACTTTTTGAGCAGACCTCGAAGGTGACGCC
>Ga0070697_100003014_pt1 | contig 12927 bp, 10 predicted proteins | sample KBSK1501metaG_FD_65475 | JGI IMG/M metagenome (GOLD analysis project Ga0070697, IMG submission 65475) | Corn, switchgrass and miscanthus rhizosphere microbial communities from Kellogg Biological Station, Michigan, USA - KBS K1-50-1 metaG | ecosystem: Host-associated > Plants > Roots >... | reverse complement strand
TGTGGTTCGCCAGAACGGACTCCGGCTTTTCGGCGTAGGTGAAGACGCGCGAACCCGGTGCGTGGTCGCCGAGGGCACACCCGGATCGGGCATGGCCGAGGCGGCTGAACTCGAAGGCGTTGCCCGCCTCCGCGAGCATGGGCGCGTTCTCGGCCGGGCTGGGGCGACCCCGACGAAGGGGGAACGAGCTTGGTGCTCGAGGGCGGTCGATGTCAGTCGGGCGGGCGTCCTCAGGCGGCGCGACGTTCGTAGCGGTGGTGCAGACCACCCACCTCGGGGAATGCCACGATCTCGCCTGCACTGGGAGGCTGGACCGGTCGCGGCTCCGGCGCGTCCTTGCCGAGCGAGAGGTGCGTGCGCGCGCGGTGGTAGTACGCGAAGTACGACTTGAGGATCGCGCCCAGGTGTCCTTCGCCGAGGACGATGACGTGGTCGAGGCATTCGCGGCGAATGGAGCTAACGAGACGTTCCGCGAATGGATTCTGCCATGGAGAGTGCGGGGCGGTCTTGACCTCTTTGATCCCAAGCCCGGCGATACGCCTGCTAAACCCCGCCCCGTAGACAGCGTCGCGGTCGCGCAGGAGGTAGCGCGGCGCCGTGTCTTCGGGAAATGCCTCGACGATCTGCTGGGCAGCCCACTCGGCGCTGGCTCCGCAGGTCACGTTCCAGTGCACGACCCGGCGTCGGTCGACCGAAAGCACCAAGAAGACATAGAGCAGGCGGAAGGTCGCGGTCGGCACCGTGAGGAAGTCGATGCAGGCGAGCGTACCGGCGTGGTTGGCAAGAAACGTCCGCCAGGACTGCGACGGGGACTTACGCCGGCGAGGCATCAGCCGGGACACCGTGCGCTCTGAGATGTGGATGCCGAGCTTGAGCAACTCACCGTGGATGCGGGGCGCGCCCCATCCAAGATTCTCGGTCGCCATCCGGCGGATCAGGTCGCGGAGCTCCTTGGACGTCGACGGGCGACCTGGGCCTTGCGGACGCGACTTGAAGCGCCAGAAGAGCCGAAAGCCGCGGCGATGCCAGCGGACAACCGTGGTGGGACGGACGATCACGAGCACATCGGCCCAGTGTGCCCAAACGCGCGAGAGCCACGCCCAGAAGATCCTGTCTGCGCTCCTGAGCGGAAGCCGTTTGGGCCTGGTACGGCGTAGAACCAAGAGTTGCTGGCGGAGGGCAAGGTTCTCCAGAGCCAGATCCCTCCGAGTGCGGACCAGTGACCACAGGGACCCGAGAACGGTGACGAGCATGGGCAGCACGGCCGGATTCTGCGCGATTCCGGGCCGGTTGGCGCCGATCGTCGTCCCCGCCAGCGCGACGGATGCGATTCTGGCGAGGCGCAGGTGAGCGACCGCATCGGACGGCTTCGCGGTACCCCACCAGCACCAGGTCCAGGCCTTCGGGAATGGGGCGAGGTACGCCGTCTCCACGTTCTCGATCCGGAAGCCGCCCTGCTCGATCAGCGACGGGATGTCACGCGTGACATGGCAGCCCTCGAAGACGCATCGGGTCAGAGGCTCCGACCACCGCTGCCACCGGCGTACGCGCGGGTCGGCCGATCGTCCATGCTCGAAGAAGATGAAGGTGCCCTGCGGTTTCAACACGCGGCGGATGCCCCGGATCGCCTCCATCACGCCGGGAATCGTGCACAGCGTGAAGGTGCTCAGCACCGTATCGACCGCGCCGTCGCCGAGCGGGATGCGTTCGCCGGGAAGGCCCAGGAATTCGACCGGCAGCACGGTTCGGCCGCGCTCGCGCTCGGCGAGTCGTACCATGCCGGGATTGGGCTCGAGGGCATAGGCCTTCCGCACGCGTGCCGGATCGTAGAACGCGAAGTTCGGCCCCGGCCCCACGCCGATCTCGAGGACGTCGCCGGCCGCCCACGGCACGATGCACCGTCGGATGTCGCGGATCGGTGGCGGATCGCCAAGCAGGTGAACCAGCCGAGGGTAGACGTGATCGCGAAAGAAGGGCATCGCGCGCGTCAGCCGGGCAACCCGGCGCGGCGCAGGATATCGCGATACCGCGGGTCGCTGCGCCACGGAGCGAGGTTTTGGTCGACGGCGAGATAGACGATGCCGTTCGAGCGCTCGGCGTACGCCTTCTCCAGCCACTCGAACGCGCGGTCCCCGTCGCCGAGCGCGAAATACAGGAAAGCGAAGCGCAGCGGCGGCACGTAACGGCTTTTCGATAGCGCGAGCAGATCTTCGAGCAGCGCCTTGGCCTCCACGCGCCGGCCGGACTCCGCGTACATCGTGGCCAGACCCGCCACGGTCGTGGGGCTGCGGTGGCTCAGGGCGACGGTGGTCTCCATCTCCCGAAGCGCCTCGCCGCGGCGGCCGAGTCGAAGATAAGCGCCGGCCAGCCGCCAGTGGGCCTGGATGTAGTTGGGGTCGAGCGAGAGGGCCTTGCGGTACGCCTCGACCGCTTCCGGCAGCCGGTCCGCGTAGTCCAGCGTCCACCCGACGTTGGTCAGGACCACCATCGAGAGAGGGTCCAGCGCTTCCGCCTTGCGGACCTCGGCGATGGCCTCGTCGAGGCGCCGCCGGGAGACGAGGAAGTTCGCGTACCAGATGTGGCCCAGCGCGTAGCTGGGATTGAGCTCCAGCGCCCTTCGCAGCTCGCGCTCGGCCTCCGTCCACTGCCAGTCGTAGTGCTTGACGTAACCGAGAGTGGCATGCGCTTCGGCGAGATCGGGGTCGACCTGCAGCGCCCGGATGGCCGCCTCCGCGGCGCGCGGCCGCATCACCGACGGCGGCTCGGAGCCGAGCATCACCGTCCCGAGCTGGTTGTAGGAGTCGGCGAGCGCGGCGTAGGCCGGAGCGTAGGTCGGATCGCCGCGTACTGCGGCCTCGAAGTACCCGATCGCCGTCCGCAGCGACTCCTCCGTCCGCTTGTTCCAGTGGTAGCGGCCCTTCAGGTACGCCTCGTAGACCTCGGGGTCCACCGTGCGCACGACGTTCAGGCGGGCCTCCTTCTGTGGAGTCAGCCGCGCGCGCAACCCCCCCGCGATGGCCTTGACCGCGTCGCGCTGGAGCACCACGATCTCGCGCAGGCTGCCCTCGTAGGTCTGCGCCCAGAGCGGGCGGTCCGTGGACCCGTCGATGAGTTGAGCCGTGATCCGTACCCGGTTGCCCTGCCGCGCCACCGATCCCTCCACGACGGCGTCGACGCCCAGCTCGCGAGCGATCTGCGGGGCCGTCTTCCGAGTGTCGCGGTAGCTCATGGCCGTCGTGCGGGACCTCACGCGGAGCGTGTCGACCGTGCCGAGGTCCGCGATCAGGGCCTCGGTGATCCCGTCCGAGAGGTAGTCCTGCCCCGGGTCTCCCGAGACGTTGGCCAGGGGCAGCACGACCAGCGACCGGATCCCGCTCTCGCCGGAGAGCCCCTTCAGCCGCTGCCACCCCGGCCCCACCGCAAGGACCCCGGCCACGAGCAAGGCCATGACCATGAGGCCGGCCGCCGGCCAGCCCGGCAGGCGCGAGCGCCGCAGCGCCGTGGCCAGCCGAGGCCCGAGCGGGTGGCGGCCGGAGCGCGCCCCTTCGAGCGCCGCGTGCAGCTCGACGGCGGTCGGGTAGCGCGCGCCCGGATCCTTTTCCAGGCACCGTCGGACGACGGCGGTCAGGGCGGCGGGCACACGCGTGGGCAGCGAGCGTGGCTGCCCGCTCAGGATGGCCGAGCTGAGCTCGAAGGGAGTCTGCCCGGCGAACGGCCGCTCGCCGGTGAGCATCTCGTGGAGGACGACGCCCGTCGCCCACACGTCGCTGCGCGCGTCGGCGCGCTCGCCGCGCAGCAGCTCGGGCGCCATGTAGCCGAGCGTGCCCGCGATCACGCCCGGCATCGTCCAGGACGAGGTCTCGACGGCGCCGGCGAGGCCGTCGCCGAGGCGGCGAGCCAGGCCGAAGTCGAGCACCTTGATCCGGCCCTCCGGCGTGACCATCACGTTCGCGCTCTTGAGGTCGCGGTGCACGATGCCGCGCTGGTGGGCATGGGCGAGCGCGCCCGTGATCTGGAGGCCGCGGTCGAGGGCGGTCTCGACCGCGAGTCCGCCCTCCGGGATCGCCTCGGACAGCGGGCGGCCCTCGACGTGCTCCATCACGATGTAGGCCAGCCCTTCCGCCTCGCCGATCTCGTGGATCACGCAGATGCTCGGGTGGCTCAGCGCCGAGGCGTGCTGCGCTTCGCGCCACAGCCGCGTCTGCGCCCGCGGGTCGCTGCTGAGCACCAGCTTGATGGCCACGGCGCGCTCCAGCCGCCGGTCGTAGGCCTGGTAGACCTCGCCCATGCCGCCGGACCCGAGCCGGTCGCGGACTTCGTAATGACCGATGACCCGGCCGGTGAGGACGAGCCGAGGGGCCGGCGCCTCTCCCGCGGCCGCGGGTGTCTCCAGGAAGTCGCCTGCGCGCGTGTGCGCGCTCAGCAGCCGCTCGAGCGCCGCGCGTGCCTCGGCGTCGTCGCCGCAGGACTCCGCGAGGAAGGCGTCGCGCTCGTCAGCCGGACGCTCCAGCGCGTCGTGGAACAGCTCCTTCACGCGCTGCCAGCGGTCCGGTGTCATGCGCGGACCGAGGGACTCAACCCTGCCTCAGCCGGTCGAACAGCCAGGCGCGCGCCATCGTCCAGTCGCGCTTGACCGTGGCGACCGACACTCCGAGGACCTCCGCCGCCTCCTCCAGCGTGAGGCCGCCGAAATAGCGCAGCTCGACCACGCGGCCCTGCCGGGCGTCCAGACCCGACAGCTCGGAGAGCGCCTCGTCGAGCCGGACCAGGTCGACCTCGCGCTCGGGGGCCGGCGTCACCGATTCGTCCAGGGTCACGCGAAACGCGTCGCGCTTGGCCGCTCGTCTGCGGCGGGCGTGGTCCACGAGGATCCGGCGCATCAGGTTCGAGGCCACGCCGAAGAACTGAGACCGGTTGCGCCACGGCCCGGGGTGGCCGACCAGCTTGAGGTAGGCCTCGTGGACGAGCGCCGTCGGCTGCAAGGTGTGGCCCGGGCGCTCGCGGCGCAGGTAGCCGGCGGCGCGGCGGCGCAGCTCGCCATAGACGAGGGGAACGAGACGACGGCCCGCCTCCGCGTCGCCCTCGCTCCACGCCTGGAGGAGGGAGGTGACCGATTCCGGTGGCGAACCCATGGACGGCCCCGAGGGAAACGGCTCCAGCCTAGACGACAGACCGAAGTGGGTCAAATCGCGGGCGGTGAGCCGATCCGCGCCCGTTTTGCGCTTCTCGAGATGGCAGCCGCCGGAGCGCCAGGCTTCGGCCTGCCCCATTTCAGGAGGTTCCGTATGCGATCTGCTTTCAAGGGACCGCTCAGGTTCGCGGTGCTCGCTCTGGTCTCGAGCATGGCCGTGGGGCTCGGACCCGGCGTTTCCGGCGTCAGGGCCGCGGACGACATGGGCGGCATGGAAGACCTGTGCGCGGGAGACATGCGTTGGATGATCGGCTGGTGCATGGACGATGCGATGGCCGTCGAGTCGGAGGCCACGGGAGCGGCCGCGGCGTTGGCCGTGCAGGCGGCCCCTCAGTCCGTTGGCGTATTCGAGCCGATCGACCGGCCCGGTGCCGCGGCGACGCGCGCCTTCGGCATCAATCCCCAAGGCGACATCGTCGGCTCCTACACGGACGGTACCGGTACGCACGGCTATCTGCTCAGTGATGGAGTCTTCACGACCGTCGACTACCCCGGTGCGACCACCACGTCGACCGAGGCTTGGGGAATCAATGCCCGCGGCGACATCATCGGCCGGTACATCCGCTCCGACGTGCCGGGCATTCGCGGCTTCCTGCTGAGCCACGGCAGCTACACCGACATCTCGATCGGCAGCCACCGCGTCACGCTGCCCACCAAGATCGGCGCCTCCGGCGAGGTCGTGGGCTGCTTCCACGACATCAGCGGGTTCGTGGACATGTACGGCTACGTCCAGCGCGGAAGCAACGTCACGCTCTTCGCTCGTCCTTCCACGGTCGCCCCCCACGGCTCCGCCGTGATGCACAACGGGGTCACGCCGGGCGGCCAGACCGTCGTCGGCCTTCATTTCCCACAACCGGGCCAGTCTCGCGGTTACGTCCTCTCGCGCGACGAGCTGACCTTCCTCGACTTTCCCGGCTCGACGTTCACCCAGGCCTGGGACGTCAACCCGAGCGGCACCGTCGTCGGCCAGTACGATCTCGGCAGAAAGACCCGTGGCTTCTCCTACGACCAGAACGGCTACGTGTCCATCGAGCCGGACGGCGCAACGGCCACCAGGGCTCTCGGCATCAACCCCGAGGGCGACATCGTGGGCCTGTACACCGACCGCAGCGGCACGCATGGGTTCGTGCTGAGGAGGTGAGGTCGCGATCCTGACGCTCGACGAGGCCGGGCGGCAGGGCGAGGACCGCCCGAGCCTCGTGCGCGGCTGGACGGGCGGATCGTATCAATGGACGACATTGCGCAGCTTCGCAGCACGCTCGAACTCCAGCCCGGCTACGCAGAGGCGCAGTTCGTGCTCGGTGCACGCTTTCTTCGACGGCGTGTTGCCCATCCATAGCCCGATGACTCATTGGATGTAAGTTATTGAGGCACAAGAGTAGATACCCTTTACGTTCATCGCATACTCGGAGGAGGCAGCCGTTGCGTTGCGGCCCACGTTTGGAGCTGTGGAACGGATGCATGCGCGTCGGGCTGGACGCCGTCAAGACTTTGGCGGAGCGCGAGCCGGTTCGTCCCGGCACACCCGAGTTGGCACTGGCGTCGTAACCTTCGGCCAGGAAACCACCCGTCGATCGCGCGACGCCTGCGTGGCTCCGAGTGCCAAAGCACGTCGCTTCTCCGTGTATCTGAAGACGAGGGAGCCACGGATCGAGCTGGCAGTCCGCCGGCAGGGGTGGCGAGCGGCTCACCGAGTACTCGGCAAGGTCGCCCTCGTGGCCGGGGGAGATCGGCCGCGGGCCGCTTCTACAAGCGCCCCGGCAAGTGTTCCGGCGCGACTGGCCCTACTTCTACGCGTTCGATCTGCTGTCTTTGGAGGGCAAAGACTTACGCCACCGCCCGCTTCTCAAGCGCAACGGCGGGCTCGCGCCAGCATCATCCCGTACGATTTCGACTCCCGCTCGCGCCTCCTGGGCCTCGTGCCAGGATGGCCGGGCCGAGTCGCCGGAACCGACAGACCATAAGAGTCTCAGAACTGAAGAGATCGTGCCCCCTCTCTCAATCCTGAGAGACGCGAAAATGAAGACGTCCCTGATCCCTCAGGACTTGCGCGGATCGAATACCGCGATCGCCCTGGCTTCGTCCTTGCAGCGGGGGTGAGTGTCCGTGGGACCGCGAAGAGCCCAGTTCTGTCAGAGAAGGCACGGTCTATCAATCGGCACTTCGCTCCAGGCGGGTTGCCTGGCATGCCGCCCGACAGCTGAGGCAATGGAAGGAAGAATCCGTTCGGGAACCTACTCTGGCCGGGCGGAAGCATGAGGACAAGCACTAAAGCGCACACCCCGCAAGACGAGGAGACGCGCGCCCTGATCGTCGAGCCGGGTCGCGCGCTGACGCTGGCCGCCGGGAGGCTCCGAGAGCCACTACCGGGCGTCGAAGCTGTGGTGAGCCGCGCGGATCGGTTCCTGTCCAGTCGGACCGTCAGCGCGATGACGGGCAACGCCAGCAAGCGGAAAATCCGGGACTGGGTCGATCGTGGAGAGTTCAACAGCTATGCCCTGGACGGCAAGACCGTCTACTCCGAGCGCGAAGTCCTCGATTTCCTCGAGCGCGTGAAGGCCAGGGGCCCTTCGCGCGCACCGTGGCGTGGCAGTCAGAGCGCAGCCTCGAGCGGATCGCCCGGCAACACTCTGAAACAGAAGGCTCCGAGAAGCGCCGCCTCCCGGAGCATCTATAGGTCAAATGATTAGTTGAATTCAGTAACGAACGATTCCCCACCGGTTGCGCTGCGGTTGCGAGTGCTGCGCGTGCCGAGCGATCCCACGCCCCGATGGGCGAAAGGTGCCCGAACACGTAGCCACCGGCGCAGCCGCTAACACCCCGTTCTTCATGCGCAACCGTCGGGTTGGCTGGGAACCCGAAGGAGAGGTATCGAGCATGAGGAAAGGCTGACGCGAACGCCATCGCGCCGCTGGCGAACGGGCCGTCCCGAGCACCGTCTCGCTGTTCGGTGCACATGGTGCGGCGCCGCCACGCCGCCCCCGGGAACCACTGCATGGCCTGCGGCGCGCTCCTACCGGCGAACGAGGCGAATCTGCAGCACGGGCTCCGGCGCTACCAGACACCGGCGTGCTACGCGCGGACCTGCGCGTGTCGATGGGTTGGGCGCGGTGCGCGCGGGCCTGGTGCGGGTGTTGGTGCTGGTGGGACTGGAGGTCGGCCGCGTTTCCTGAAGAAACGAACCCATCCGGCGCCGCCCAAACCTCCCTACTCGAACGCCACAGCGACGCCACAACAGCACGAAGGCCCTTGAGGGGATCACCCACAAGGGCCTCTAAGTTATTGATTATATTGTGGTAGCGGGGGGTGGATTTGAACCACCGACCTTTGGGTTATGAGCCCAACGAGCTACCTGGCTGCTCTACCCCGCGTCAGATAACCCATCCACTCTAACAGCGCGTCGCGGCAGGCGTCAACCCCCGTTTTCGAGTGGCCTCCGGTGACGCGCGCCACGTTTCAGATCGTCACCACGTGTCAAACGGTGACGCGGGACACCGGAGGCTGAACCTTTGCCAGGTGCTTCCCGTCCAATGAGATGAAGGGCAATGGCGCAGGCCCCGCACGGGTCGGGCGTCGAGGAGGTCGCGATGGCCACAACTTCCGTCGTTGCCGTGGACGCGCGGTGCCCGCTGTGCGGGAGTCCGATCCTGTCCTTCGGCCGAGGAGGGCGTGTCGTGGCCGAGGATCTCCATGCGGTGCCTCTCCATCGGCGGGGCGGCGCCGGCGAAGGCTACATGGTCTGCGACGACTGCGGCGTGCTCGCGGAGCTGTCGGCGGACCTGACCCTCAATTAGGCGCACCGGCGCGGCGGTAGAATGGGCGCATGGCCCTCCTCGGCATGCGCCATCTCGCCCTGCGTGTCCGCGATCCCCAGGCGAGCAAGCGTTTCTACGCCGACTGTTTCGAGATGAGGGTGGTCTGGGAGCCCGATCCGGACAACGTCTATCTTTCGTCGGGTCCGGACAACCTGGCGCTGCATCGGGCCGAAGTCGCGGGCCCGGGCGCCCTCGACCACATGGGGTTCATCGTCGACACCCGGGAAGAGGTCGATCGGCTCGCCGCCCGCTTCCGGGAGCGCGGCATTCCCCTCGCCGCCGAGCCGAAGGATCACCGCGACGGCAGCCGCTCCTTCTATTGCCTCGATCCCGACGGGCTTCGCATACAGGTTCTCTACGAGCCGACGCTCTCCCGCCAGTCCATCGCCTGAGATCACAGCGCCTCTCGTCAGCGCTTGACGCGTGGGGTACGGCGGGAGGAAACTCTCGCGCATTCGCTCCTGGAGGTAGATCAATGGAGGACGATTCGAACACGGGTGGCCCTGGACCCTTTGGCTCGCCTCAACCTTCTTACCCGACGACCCCGCCCACCTTCACGCCGAGCCCGCAGCCGCCGCCGGCTCCGAAGGCCAAGCGCCCGGCGCGGGCGAAGAAGAAGTCTTCGGCCAAGTCCCGCAAGACTTCCGCCCGCGGCAAGAAGCGGAAGGCTCCGAAGCGGAAGGCGGCCAAGAGGGGACGTACGGCCAAGAAGCGGACGTCGGGCCGGGCCAAGACGTCGCGCAAGAAGAGCTCGCGGAAGAAGACAAGCCGCAAGTCCGCGCGCAAGACCCGGAAGAAGTAGGACTTAGCGGTCAGGGCCCCAGGGGAGGATGGCGGTCTTGAGCCCCGCCGCGCCTCGCGCCATCCCCCCCAGCACCTGAGGCAGCCGCTCGAGCGGCTCCTCGGCGGTGATGAAGGCGTTGGGGTCGAGGTGGCCGTCGGCGATCATCCGGAACGCCTTCCGCACGCTCTCCGGGGTGTGATGGAACGTGGACTTGATCGTCAGCTCCTGGTAGTGCAGGCGCTGGGAGTCGATCCCGATCTTGGTGTCGGCCGGGCAGCCGCCGAAGAGCTGCACGACGCCACCCTTGCGAACCGATCGCACCGCCGCCTCCGACGTTTCGGGCAGGCCCACGGCCTCGATCACGACGTCGGCGCCGCGCCCGTCGGGGCTGCGCTGCCGTAGCAGCTCCGCGAGGTCCTCCCCGGGCCGCGGACAGACGACACCTTCCGCGCCCATCTCGGTGGCCTTGTCCAGCCGCTCCCGCCTCCGCCCGGCCGCCACCACGTGGGCGCCGCGCATGCGGGCGAGGGCGACGAACATCAGGCCGATGGGGCCGGTTCCGATGATGGCCACCGACTGGCCGCGGCCGATCCAACTCTCCTCCACGCCGCGGATGACGCAAGCGAGCGGCTCCACCATCGCCCCCTCGCGAAAGTCGACTCCCTCCTCCAGGGGCAGGAGGTTCTTGCTGACCACGCGGGCCGGAATGCGCGCGAACTCCGCGTAGGCCCCGTTCCAGAAGAGCAGGTCGTCGCACAGGCTCGACATCTCGTGGCGGCAGTAGTAGCACTCGCCGCAGGGGGCGGAATTGGCCGCCACCACCGGCGTGCCCGGCTCCCACCCCTCCACGCCCGGCCCGACCTCTTCCACCACGCCCGCGATCTCGTGGCCGAACACGGCCGGAGGCACGATCATCTTCGCGTGGTAGCCGCGACGGAAGACCTTGGCGTCGGTGCCGCACGTGAGGGCCACGCGCGTGCGCAGGAGCACGTCTCCCGGCTCCAGCCGCGGAACGGCGACCCGCTCGATGCGTACGTCCTCTTTCCCGTGAAGGACGGCCGCCCTCATCTGCCCGGTACGCCTCAACGCGCGGCTCCGGCCGCAGCCTGGAGCATGACCTTGAGGACGCCGGGGGCGGGCCGCGCCGCGACCTCCACGGCGCGCGATGCCTCCCCGAGCGGGAAACGATGTGTGATGAGCTCTTCGACCCGGATCTCCCGGCCGAACACGAGCCGCGCGGCCAGGTCCTGCACCTCGACCGATGCGCTGTAGGACGTGAGCAGCTCCTTCTCCGCGGCGCACAGAGCCCCCAGGTCGAGGGACGCCGTCTCTCCTGGCGATGTCGCGGCGAACACCATGATACGGCCACCCGGCCTCGTGGAGTCAACGGCCTGCGCGAAAGGGGCCTGGCCGAGGGCGGCCAGGAACACGCAGTCAGCGCCCCGCCCGCCGGTGAGGGCCCGGACCTCGTTCGCCACGTCGGCGGAAGCGGGCAGGGCGGTCGCCGCTCCCAGCCTCCGGCTCGCTTCGAGCCGGTCGGGCAGCGTGTCCGAGGCCAGCACCTCGGCCCCTGCCCAGCGGCAGAGCTGGGTGAGCAGCAGGCCGATGGCGCCCTGGCCCACGACGAAAGCGATCTCGCCCCGCGTGATCCGGGCCTTGCGCACCGCCTTGAGGCAGGTGTTCACCGGCTCCACGAAGGCCGCCGCTTCGGCGGGGACGCCCGCAGGGATCGGAATCGCGCCCTGCTCGACGATCCAGTCCATGGCCTTCACGTACTCGGCGAAGCCGCCGCCCGCCGGCTCGAATCCCGCCGTCGTGCCGTTGCGCTTGTAGGCCGCGCACTGCGCGTAGGCTCCCGCCCTGCAAAAGAAACAGTCCCGACACGGAACGTGGTGGTGGAGCGCGACACGGTCCCCCTCGCGGAAGCGCGTGAGCCCCGGTCCCACGCGCGCGACGGTGCCCGCGATCTCGTGGCCGAATATCCGTGGCCCCGGGAGCAGGCCCCTCTGGATCTTCTTGATGTCCGTGCCGCAGACGCCGCAGGCGTCCACCTTGACGAGCATCTCGCCGCGCCCCACCTCGGGCACCGGAACGTCCTCGATCTGCAGGATGCCCGGCCCCCTGTACACGGCGGCGCGCATGGACACGAACGGAGATCATAACCTAACTCATTGACAGGACGAGTGCCGGACCGTAGGCTTAGCTGTCTTTCCCGAGGCCCAATGGAGCGATCCCCAACCCGCGTCCTCGTCGTAGACGACGAACCCCAATTTCGATCACTCGTCACCGAACTGCTCATCGAGCGGGGCTTCGACGCCCGGCCGGCTCCCGACGCCCGCGCCGCCCTCGACCTGGCCGCCGACCGGAGCTTCGGCGTGGCGGTGCTCGACCTCATGATGCCCGACATGGGCGGCATCGAGCTGGCGGAAAAGCTCAAGCAGGTCAGCCCGGACACGCAGGTGCTGATCCTCACCGGCCAGGGCGACATGGGGTCGGCCATCGACGGGCTGCGTCACGGGGTCTTCGACTATCTGCAGAAGGGCGAGCTCGACATTCCTCGCCTGGCCCGCTCGGTGACGGAAGCCGGCGAGAGGTCGCGCCTCACTCGCGAGAACCACGAGCTGCTCACGCGGCTGCAGGAGTCGAACCGGCTGCTCAAGGCGCTCCACGACGTCGCGGCCGGCATCGCGGGCGAGCCGCACGTGGACCGCGTGCTCGACAAGCTGATGATCGCCGCGAGGATCCTGTGCCATGCCTCCGCCGGACGCGTGCTCCTGTTTGGCCGCACGCCCGGGGGCGACCTCTTCGTCGCCGCCGGCGCGGGCGCCGGGGCCGACGCGCTGCGGGGGGCACGGCTCCATCCCGACGAAGGCATCACCGCGTTCGTCGCGCTCGAAAACCAGGCGGTCGTCGTGCCCCGACCGCGGGAGCACGCGCGCTACTCCAACCGCTTCGACGACATGCCTGCGGAGAGCCCCGGACTCGTCTGCGCGCCCCTGCGCCACGGCTCGGTCTTGGGCGCGGTGTGCGTGGCCGGACCCGAGGAGGGAGAGTTCACCGCCGAGGACCGCGACCTGCTCGCGATCCTGGCCCGCCAGGCGGCGGTCGGGATCGACAACGCCCTCAATCACGAGCGA
>Ga0070697_100003013_pt1 | contig 12928 bp, 12 predicted proteins | sample KBSK1501metaG_FD_65475 | JGI IMG/M metagenome (GOLD analysis project Ga0070697, IMG submission 65475) | Corn, switchgrass and miscanthus rhizosphere microbial communities from Kellogg Biological Station, Michigan, USA - KBS K1-50-1 metaG | ecosystem: Host-associated > Plants > Roots >... | reverse complement strand
GCAGGCGACCACAGGCACCACGTCGAGCGATGTGACCAACGCACAAGCTCGCATCCAGGCCGCTCGCGCACAATTGGCCCAGGCGGAAGCGACGCTGCAACGGGTTCAAAGCGACAGCCGGCGCATGATCGAACTGGCGAAACAAGGAGTTGCTTCCGATCAAGACCGGGTTCAGGCGGAAAGCAATCTGAAGGTTGCGGAGGCCAACGTGCAGTCGCTCGAGGAGCAGGTAAGGTCGGCGGAGGCTGATCTGAACGCCGCCGTAGCGCGTATCCATCAGGCGAATGCCGCTCGGAGTACGGTCGAATCCACGCGAGCTCAGTTGTCAAATGCGGAAGCCCAGCGCATCCAGGCGCAAGTTCGTCTGGGTTACGCAAAAATTCTCGCGCCGGTGAATGGGACCGTTTCAGTGCGCGCCGCCCGCGAAGGGGAAGTGGTCAATCCCGGGCAGGCTATCGTGACTATCGTGGATCTCAGTGATACCTGGGTTCGGGCGGCGATTCCCGAAACTTACGCCGATCACATTGGTCTGGGAGATACGCTACGGGTGCAGCTGCCCGGGGGGACGGTGACGTCCGGGAAAGTGTTTTTCAAGTCAGCCGAGGCGGACTTCGCCACACAACGAGACGTTAGCAGACGCAAACGCGATATCAAGACCATCGTGCTGAAAGTTCGGCTGGAGAATCCTCGAGGCGCCTATGTGCCGGGAATGACGGCCGAGGTGCTGGTGTCGCCGCAACAACTCAAGGGAACGCCAGAAAAACAGAACGTTTCGGCGGAGCAACATCCGTGATTGTGGACATGAATACTCGCGGCGGCGAACCAAATGGTGGGGGTTCTCGGCCTGATGGACCCAGCGCGGGGAATGCCATCGAGGTCGAGCACATAGTCAAGAGGTATGGCGATTTCACTGCGGTGGATGATGTGTCGTTCAGTGTGAAAGAAGAAGAAATTTTCGGTTTGCTAGGACCGAACGGCGCGGGTAAATCAACGCTGATTCGGATGATGACGACGTTGATCCCCATCACCTCCGGTAAGGCGCGCATCGCCGGCCACGACGTGCAGAAAGAAGCGGACGCCGCGCGGCGGGCCATCGGCGTAATCCCCCAAGCGCTGACCAGCGACCTCGATCTGACCGTAGAAGAAAATATGAATATCTACGCCAAGCTCTACGACGTGCCCGCCAAAAAGCGTAAAGCGGCGATTGACGAATTGCTGGAGCTGGTTGACCTGACCAAGTGGCGCTCGGCACAAACTAAAACTCTATCCGGTGGAATGCGGCGGCGGCTGGAGATTGCGCGTGGGTTGGTGCATAGCCCGCGCATCTTCTTTCTGGACGAACCCACAACCGGGCTCGATCCAGTTTCGCGCGTGGCAGTTTGGGAGATGCTTACCAACATTAAGAGTAATCGCAACCTCACAATTCTGATCACTACACACTACATGGACGAAGCTGATCGCCTCTGTGATCGCATCGCCATCGTGGATCACGGCAAACTGGTGGCCCTCGACTCTCCGGCGGCGCTGAAGGCGAGTGTGCCCGGATCGAACGTCATCGAGGTTCAGTTCAATAACGCGCCGCCGGATTGGGAACAGCAGCTGCACAATCTGAGCGGGGTGACTTCCATCAAGCACGAGGGTGCCGGCATGTATCGCATCTTGACCAGCGATGGTTCGCGGACTACGACAGAATTAGTGGAGATGGCAGTACACGCTGGGGTTGCAGTGAAATCGCTATCTGTGCAGAACACGACGCTGGACGACGTATTCGTCCACTACACAGGGCGGCAGTTGCGGGACGAACTGGTCAAAGCTTACAGCTTCGTCATGCCAGCGCGACCAGGATTACAGCCATGAACCGGATGATGGCCATCATCGAGCGCGAAATGCGCAAGTTCTTTCGTTCACCGGCGCTGATGATGGCGTCCATGATTTTTCCTTTGGTCCAGCTGCTGGTGTTGGGCAATGCTTTTGGGGGGAAGATTCGCGACGCCAAACTCGGGATCGTCGATCAGGATGGCGGAACTCAGGCACTAAAGGTCCGCGAGGCGTTTGATTCCGTCCGAGCTAACGTGCGCACCTTCGAACCCATTTATTACGACAATGACAAAAAGGCAATGGAAGACGTACGCAACGGCAAGATACAGGGCGCAGTGATCATTCCCCCGCAATATTCACGGCGAGTGTACGAGGAAAACCATCCCAGAATCGCGTTGATCGTCGACAACAGCGACAACTTCATGAGCTCGGCCCTGGAGGAGAAACTTACTGAACTGACGAATGCGCTCAATCAGCCTGCTGTCGAACCACGCCTGTTGCAGAAGACGGCGCTGGAAGTTGTGGAACTGTATCCGTATATCGAATACATGAAATTTTTGCTGCCGGGATCGATCGCCCTGGCCATGTTCGTTTCGGTGATGATCGGCGGCGGCATGCTTTATATCGACGATAAGGCCCGCGGCGTTCACGAGGGTTATCTGGTCACGCCCATTACCAAGACAGAGCTGGTATTCGGATTGAACGCGGCGGGAGCGATCAAAGCGGTTCTCACGGGGGTGGTGATCACCGTCATTGGTTCGCTTCTCTCCGGGGTAAATACGCTTTTTAGTCCCGCTACGGCATTTGGCCTGTTGCTGATGATTCTGCTGACCTCGCTGGCGTTCAATACCATGATGTTTCTGCTCATGGTGCGGGTGGAAGACCCTCTGGTGCCGCGCGCGATCTTCGGCATACTCAACACGCTTCTGTTTTTTCCCAGTGGCTCGATTTATCCCATTCAGGCATTTCCTTTTTGGCTGCGCGCCATCGCCAAAGTAGATCCGTTTACTTACGCTGTCCACGGATTCAAGGCTCTGCTGTTGAAGGAAACCGGTCTGGTGGCGGTGGTTCCAGACATGATTTATCTCTCAATATTTGCCGTGGTCACACTGACGGTAGCTACGCCGCTGTTCAAGCGAACGCTGTAAGGGATTTTCGAGGTACGATTTACGATTGTCGATTGAAGACCTTGGATATTCAATCGAAAATCAGCAATCGGAAATTCTTGCCTGTTTCCGCTATGCTTGTCTCAGCTATGACACTGATAGATGCCAAGCAGTATGATTTCGCCCGTGATCGCCGCCGCCGCATTCGAATCATTTCGGCATTGATTGTGGTTCTTGCTTTGGGTTGGCTGCTTTGGTCGCATCGCAACTGGCCGGAAGAACGGGTGGCAAGCCACTTCTTCGACGCCCTTCAAAAGCAGGATTATGAAACAGCATACGGCATCTGGATGCACGATCCGCAGTGGAAACAGCATCTTGAGAAATACTCGCAGTATCCTTTTAATGAGTTCCATAGCGACTGGGGACCAGGCGGCGAGTGGGGACTGATTAAGTCTTACAAAATCTACGGTTCAGCCGCGCCCAAGGGTGGAGGGAGTGGAGTGGTTGTGGAAGTAGTGGTAAATAATCGCGCTGAGCACGCCCGCGTGTGGGTGCAGAAGTCGGATAAGACACTCTCGTTCTCGCCCTTCTGAATTTGGGGCTGGTCAATTCCGCTCAATTAGAGGAAGGCTGTTATGCGGGTCGCTGCAATCTATGATATCCACGCGAACCTTCCCGCACTTGAGGCTGTACTCGAAGACATTCGTCAGGCGGAAGTGGATCAGATAGTGGTCGGGGGCGATGTGCTTCCCGGCCCCATGCCGAACGAAACGATAGAGTGTTTGCTGAACCTCGACATTCCTATTCAGTTCATTCAGGGCAACGGCGATCGTGTGGTGCTTACACAGATGAGAGGCACGGAGTCGAGCGATGTCCCAGAGAAATTTCGAGAGGGCGTGCGCTGGGTGGCGCGGCAGCTTCATCCCGAGCACGAGGGCTTGTTAGCGGGCTGGCCGAAAACATGCCGTGTCGAGATTCGCGGGTTAGGCGAGGTGATGTTTTGCCATGCCACACCGCGAAACGACACTGAGATGTTTACCCGGCTTACCCCTGAAGACCGTCTCTTACCGGTCTTTGAAGGGATCAACGTACCTGTGGTCGTCTGCGGTCATACCCACATGCAGTTTGACCGAAAGGTCGGAAGCATTCGAGTTGTGAATGCGGGCAGCGTGGGAATGCCGTTTGGAGAACCAGGCGCCTATTGGCTCTTACTCGGACCTGACATTCAGCTTCACCATACGCCCTACGATCTCGCGAAAGCAGCGGAGCGCATTCGACAGACGAAGTATCCACAAGCTCAAGAGTTTGCCGCAGGGAATGTCTTACGACCCCTATCCGAGGAAAAATCGCTTGAAGCATTTTCTCGGGTCGAATTGAAGTAAGCCTTGGATTGCGTAGCGACAGGCGACCACGCCTGTCCAAACCATCCAAACCAGCGTGTGGGGGATAAGATTTGAGATGAAACCGCCCAGGCGAGTCGCCTGGGACTACGTGACCTCTTCATCTCTTCAATCAGTCTGATAAGTGTTCGAGTGTCTTCAGCAAAGATGCTTCATCTGCTACGTTCAGGCAAGTTTTCGATCTGTCAATCTGGCGCATTAGACCGCACAGAACTTTCCCCGGTCCAACTTCCACAAACATCTGTATCCCCTTCGAGACAAGCACGCGCATGGACTGCTCCCATTTGACGGATCCTGTCACTTGGCGGAGGAGAGCGTCGCGACTTCGCTCAGCATCGTGGAGAGCTGCGGCGTCCACATTGCAAACGACCGGGACGTCAGGAGTTTTAAAATTGAGGGAACGCAAGTCGTTCGCAAGCTGGTCCTGGGCAGGTTTCATCAGTGAACAGTGGAAAGGCGCGCTTACGGGAAGCAGTTTGGCGCGTTTCGCGCCGCGCTCGTCCGCGAGTTTGGTGGCGCGTTCGACTGCGCGTGCGTGACCTGAAATCACAATCTGTTCCGGGGAGTTGATGTTGGCCGGCTCGCACACTTCGCCCTGGGATGCATCGCTGCAAACTGCTGTGACTTTTTCCAGGTCCATTCCCAGAATCGCTGCCATGGCGCCGACGCCCACGGGAACGGCCTCTTGCATGTACTTTCCACGATTGCGCACGGTGCGAACCGCGTCTGCGAAAGTAATTGTCCCGGCTGCAACGTGAGCTGAGTATTCTCCCAGGCTGTGTCCGGCAACGAAGCTCGGAGTAATTCCTTTTTCGTTGAGCACGCGCCAGGCTGCGACGGAGGCGGTGAGGATGGCGGGCTGAGTGATCTCCGTCATCCGGAGTTTTTCTTCCGGACCTTCAAAACAAAGTTGCGAAAGCTTTTCGCCGAGCATATCGCCAAGCGCTTCGTCAGCCTCTTCGAACGTCTGGCGAGCAATGGGATATTTTTCTGCCAGCTCTTTCCCCATGCCTACGGCCTGCGATCCCTGGCCGGGAAAGAGGAAAGCTATGAGGGGCTGAGGAGTGGTCATGAGAAATCGGCGCTTAGCATTTGGCACTTAGCATTTAGCCACATCGCAACGCTCAGATGTCAGATATTCACTGCTATTGTGCGGTGGTACTCATCGCAGTGGCCCGGATCGCCGCCAGCTCTTTTTCGATCTTGTCATTAATCCTGCGCTCGGCGAATTCTGCGGCGACACGAATCGCATTCTTGATGGCATTGGCATTGGACGAGCCGTGAGTGATGAAACACACTCCCTTGACGCCCAGCAGCGGAGCGCCGCCATATTCCGTGTGGTCGAGGCGTTTCTTGAAATCGGCAAACGCGCTGCGCGAGAGCAGATATCCCACCTGCCGCGTGATGGTCGTCTTCAAAGTTTCTTTCAACGTGGCGCGCACCAGGTTGGCCACACCCTCCGAAGTCTTCAATGCGACGTTGCCCACGAATCCGTCGGCAACGATTACGTCCACCTGACCGCCATAGAGGTCGCGTCCTTCCACATTCCCTACAAAATTCAGCGGAAGCTGTTTCAACAGCTGGAAAGAATCCCGAGTCAACTCGTTGCCCTTGGTTTCTTCCTCTCCAATGGAAAGCAATCCCACACGCGGACGCTTCGTCCCGAACATGCTGCGAAAATAGATTTCGCCCATCACCGCAAACTGCTCAAGGTTGTGCGGCTTGCAATCTACGTTGGCGCCCACGTCGAGCAAGATGGCAACTGTATTGACGGCGGTAGGAAATACTGCGGCCAGCGCCGGCCGGTCCACACCAGGAATGGCGCCGAGCACCATCTTCGCGGCGATCATGGCCGCGCCGGTATTGCCTGCGGTGATGAAACCAGCGGCACGACCTTCACGGACCATACGCAGGCCCACTCGCAACGAAGAATCCCGTTTGGCGCGTACTGCCTGAACCGCCTTGTCCTCCATGGTGATGACTTCGGTGGCAGACACAATATCCAGAGGCAGTCCCGATGCGGCAGGATAGCGGGCGAGCTCGGCCCGGATGGGTTCCTCACGGCCGACTAAAGCGACGCGGACATCATAATGGCGCGCCGCCTGAATCGCGCCTTCGATTTCAGGTCGCGGCGCCCGGTCGGAACCCATCGCGTCCAAGGCTATGACGCTTGCCATGTGGTAGGAGAAACTAGCTGGCTTCTTCGACGTTCACAACTTCACGACCTTTGTAATAGCCGCACTTTGGACAGGCGCGATGCGGCATCTTGCGCTCGTGACAATTCGGGCATTCGGAGAGTGCATGGCTTTTGAGTGAATCATGAGCGCGCCGGCTTCCGGTACGCGCCTTAGAGTGTCGCCGTTTTGGATTTGGCATAAAATTCCTCGATCTCGCTTTTGTACGATCTCAGATTATTTCGTTAACGATCGGCTAATTGTTGATTCTCAATTTTTAGTATCAGCGTTCAACTTGTTACGAATCTCTTTCAGCGCTAACCAGCGCGGATCTTCCACCGGTTCTGCGCATGAACATTGCTCCGTGTTCAAGTTTTTACCGCAGTGCGGGCAAAGTCCCTTGCAGTCCTCGCGGCAAATTACTTTTAGCGGAAGCGCTAGCAGGACTTGCTCCCGGACCGCATCTTCCAGCAGCAATCCCTCGCCCTGATAGTAGCTCACTTCAGCTTCGGTAGTGGTGACCGAGAGCTCTTTCTGCCCGGCATCGACTCCGAGCGGACGGTACAACAAATCGAAATCGCGCTCCACTTGCTGCACCACCGGTTCAAGGCATCGGGCACAAGCCAATTCAAGCGCGGTCGCGACCTGACCCTTTAGACGTATGTCCCTTATTTTCTGATGCTTCCCGTGATGCTCCTCGATCAACTCCGCCCGACCGGCAGCCTGAAGGTCTCCCCGCTGAGTGAGATCCGGCCCGAAGTCGATCGTGCCTGTGGGATACTCTTCCTCGAAATCGAGGGGATGGAGTTCCAACTGATGAATTTCGATGAACATAGGGAACCCTCCGCGCCCCAACTCGGATGCCGCGCAGGCCGCGGAAGCACGCTCAGAGGCGTAAGTTTTCCAAGGAGCAACATTAAAGAATAAAGGGCGTTGGAGAGGAGTGTCAAGGAAAGTACACTAGTGTAAACCGGCAATATGTGGAAGGATCAGCGCATCTTCCGCAATATGACTGTAATTTACTTGGAGTATTTCCATGACCTCACTATTGAAGAAACGCGAAAAAATCTGCAAGCAGTTGGAGCGTCTCCGTTCCTCAGATCCGCCCGGTAAAGGTCCATTTCCAAACAGTGAACAGATGCAGCGAGAGGATCGGGAGCGCTGATCGACGTGGCCTCATTTCCACCTGCCGGTTCCCTCCACAATCGTAATGTAGCGATTGAGAGGAAGATTGGTAAAACGCTCGATGGCACCGCTGGGCTGTGGCCATTTGACATCCAACCAGTCGACTTTGGTCCGTTTTCCAATTCCCAGGACCATGCGGGGATCGTGGGAAGATAGAAAACTGCCGCCGCCGACTTTCATTCTGCTTCGCTTCAGATCGCCCGCTTGGTAGGTGATCCGGGCGCCAGTCGCATCAGGATTCGACTTTGTGCCTACCAGCTTTACTCCGAGCCACTGGTTCTGAGCTCCAATGTTATTGCGGAGCAGAATGGGAGCGTCGTCGTTGACTGAAATCAGCACGTCGGTGGCGCCATCGTTATTGAAATCTCCAATAGCCAGACCACGAGCCGAGAACGATTTGGCAAAGACCGGTCCACTCTGCTCACTTACGTTCCTGAAACCCCTGCCTGTGTTCTGGAAGAGCAAGGGAGGTTCCTTGTATTTGACCTGACTAGAAAATTCTTCTACCAGATCATCAGGAAATCCGTTCGCCAAGAACAGATCGATGTTGCCATCGTTATCGTAGTCGAAGAATTTTAATCCCCAGCCGCTCATCCAGCGTGTGGCCATGCCGATACCCGCAGTCATGGCTTGATCGTCAAACGTCTGATCGCGATTATTTTGGTAGAGGGAGAAAATTTCCTCGTCAATATTGGCGACGAACAGGTCCATCCAGCCATCTTCATTGAAATCGGCGGAGTCGACTCCCATCCCAGAGCGCGCTCGCCCCTCGGAGCTGTAGCCGACGTCTGCTTGCAGTCCCATCTCTTCGAAGCGTCCGCTTCCCTGATTCACAAATAAGAAGTTGGCTACGGTGTCATTGGCGACGAAGAGGTCCATGCGTCCGTCATTGTTGATGTCCGTGGCTACCACGCCCCAGGCTTTGCCCAGGTGTTTCGCGATTCCGGATTCCTGACTTACGTCGGTGAAAGTTCCGTCGCCGTTGTTGTGGAACAGCCAACTCGGCGTCGGTTTGAAGATTCGCGGAATGCAATAGTGACGTTTACCGTCTTTGGCTATGCCACAACCGGTGGCCTTATCGAACTGAGCAAATTGACAGACGAATAGATCGAGCCGGCCATCATTGTCGTAATCAAACCAAACGGCGCTCGAAGTCCAGCCGGGGGCTGCGACCCCGGCTTTGTCAGTGACATCGGTGAAGGTGCCATCCCCGTTGTTGTGATACAGAATGCTTTTGCCGTATTGGGTTACATAGAGGTCAGGGAACCCATCGCCGTCATAGTCGCCGACTGCTACACCCATCCCATAGCCGCCCGCACCGACCCGGGCTTTCTCGGTTACATCCGTGAAAGTGCCATCGCGGTTGTTGCGATAGAGCGCGTTTCGTAATGGGTGCGGAGGATTGTAGAAATCACATTTGCCGCTATTGACGAGGTAGATGTCCATCCAACCGTCATTGTCATAATCGAGAAAGGCGCAGCCGGCGCCCGTGGCCTCAGGCAAATACTTCTCAGCAGATTTCCCTGCGGTGTGGACCCAGGTTATGCCACTTGCGGACGACGGAATTTCCTCGAAAACGTAATTGGCGGGCCCAGCGGCAGCCAAACGAGAGAGTCCGCTGAACGCGATGCTGCCGGCCAAACCACGCAGAAAAAGCCGGCGGCTAAATGGGAATGATTGTCGGAATGGCAACGAACTTTTTTACCACATCCGGTGTGGTTTCGGGCGCAGTTGGGTCAAGACGCTGAGCCACGTGCTAACATTTCTTTCTATCTTCAGTCGTGACGTACACCATGCTAGCGCTTAGGTTCCGTCGACACCCCAGTTTTCAGTGCGGTGTAATTTTTGTCGCTTTGATGTTTGGACCAACAGCCTGGGCGCAACCGGGTTCCCCTTCCGCAGATGACTTTCAAAGAATTGCACAACAGGCTGCCGCGGCGCGAGAAGGAGGCATGTCCGAAGATGCTATCCGATACTATCGGCGTGCGGTGGAGATCCGTCCCGACTGGGATGAAGGTTGGTGGTACTTGGGCAGTCTCTACTACGACACAGATCATTACGCGCAGGCGATTCCCGCATTCAAGAAGCTGCTTGAACTGAATCCCAAGCTTGGACTGGCTTGGGATCTTTTGGGACTCTCCGAGTTTGAAATTAAGGATTACTCAAATTCGCTATTCCATTTAGAGCGGGGCCAAGAACTCGGACTCGAAGATAACCCCGAGGCGGTGAAGGTCGCCAAGTATCACATCGCGTTATTGCTTAATTTGAATGGACAGTTTGCGAAGGCAGCAGAGGCGCTCAAATCTGGATTTGAGCCGGAGCACTTGCCCGATCAGATTAAGGTTGCGCTGGGAATGGCGCTTTTACGGATTCCGCTTTTGCCCAACCAGGTAGATCCTTCCAAGGACGCGTTGATTCACGCAGCGTCCGAAACCGCAGCGCTTCTGGCTCAAAATAATCTCGACCAGGCGCTGAAGTCCTTTCAGCAAATGTTGAAGGACTATCCCGACACGCCGTATCTGCACTACGAATATGCTTCTGCTCTGGCTTCAGCTTCGCGTTTTGACGAGGCCGAGACGCAGTTGCGCACCGAAATGCGAATTATGCCTCGCAGCGCGCCACCTCACATACGGATGGCGTCGCTTGCTTTACAACGGAATCACGCCCGAGAGGCGCTTCAATCTGCCGAGCAGGCAATCGGGCTCGCTCCTAAGTCCCACGTCGCGCACGAAATGAAGAGACAGGTTCTACTCGCGTCCGGGAAGAGTGAAGAAGCAGCGAAGGAAGCTAAAATTTTAAGCGATTTGCCATCCGAAGCTGGTGAAATTGATGTTGATGTAGCTCGCGCCTACGCACGCGGGACAACGGCTTCTCAAACCCGGCCAGAACGGACGACAGAACAGGATCCGGGCGGTAACAAAGAAGTCAAATCTCCCCAATTTGCAGAGCTTGCCAATCAAGCAAAGGCCGCCCAGCAAGCCGGCAGGACCGACGACGCCATTCGCTTCTACCAAAGTGCGCTCAAACTGCGACCTGATTGGGAAGAAGGATCGGCCAATCTCGGGACGCTGTATTTCAGTTCTTCGCAATATGCCGATGCCATTCCCGCTTTAAAAACTACCGTCGGACTGAATCCCAAGCGCAGCGATGCTTGGGCGCTTCTTGGCTTATCTGAATTCGAGCGCAAGGATTATCAGAATTCTTTGCTTCATCTCACGCGAGCGCAAGAGTTGGGCCTCGCCGGCAATGCGGCGGCGGTGAGAATTGCCCGGTATCATATCGCCGCGTTGCTCAATCTGAATGGCGAATTCGAGAAAGCGATGGACCTGCTTATTTCGGAAGTTGGGCCCGGTCCCGCAGCGGACAAAATCAAGCTGGCATTAGGATTAGCGTTGCTGCGCATTCCGGTGCTGCCCGACCAAATCACTACTGACAAGATAGGACTGATTCAGTCCGCAGGCGAGGCGGCCGCACTGCTCTCAGAAAGCAGATACGATCAAGCATTTCCCATACTCCAGCGGATGTTAAGAGAGAATCCCGACACACCGTATCTTCACTATGCCTATGGCTCGGCTCTAGCTTCGCTTTCGCGTTACGATGAAGCTGAAGCACAACTGCGCGAGGAGACTCGAATTAATCCCACGACCGCGTTGCCCTATATACGCATGGCTTCGATTGCTTTGCTATTGCACCGCCCGAAGGACGCACTACCATCTGGCGAGCGCGCGGTGACGCTGGCCCCGCAATCCGCGGAGGCACACTATGTGCTCGGACGCATCATGATCGAGATGGGAGAAGCAGGACAGGCCGTTAAAGAACTTGAAAGCGCAAGCAGACTTGCTCCCAACAGTCCCGAGGTTCATTTCAATCTGGCCCGGGCTTATTCGAAAGCCAAACTTCCGGAGCAAGCCGAAAAGGAACGCGCGATCTTTACACGTCTGAACGCGGAGGCGGAACGGCAGAAGAACATTCGTGGAGATCAGACGCATGTCGTGGGATCTCGTGACCGAGGAGGGCTGACGCCGCCTGAGCCGGGAGTGGCCGGGCCTCTGCCGGAATAAGAAACTCATCCCAAATTGACGCTGCTAAACTGACCATCTATGCCCAAAGGGCACGCAACGGCTGAGGGCACTGAACGTTATTCAAATCGCTTTCCGCAACTGCAGGCTGCAGGACACTTCCGGCGCGCTCTCCACGTATCCGGAGCCAACGACATGTGGCTATCGTCGATTGGCCTCGGAACATATCTTGGCGAGCCGGATGATGCTACCGATCAGGCCTACACAGAGGCAATCATCACGGCGCTGCGCTCGGGCATCAACCTTCTTGATACCGCAATTAATTACCGTCACCAACGATCGGAGCGCAACATCGGCAAGGCTCTCGCTCAGTTATTTCGCAGCGGAGAGTTGAATCGCGACGAGGTTTTTATCTGCACCAAGGCGGGATATCTTTCCTTGGATGGCGTCATGCCGGAAGACCCGCGTGGCTACTTTGCCCGCGAATACATCGAGCCTGGGATTCTGGATCCAAAGCAACTTGCGGGTGGAATGCACTGCATGGCTCCGGCTTATCTCGAAAATCAGATCGAACGTTCACGACGGAATCTGGGCGTCGAGACGATTGACCTGTTTTACGTCCATAATCCGGAGTCGCAGCTGAGTGAAGTTTCGCGCGAAGTGTTTCATCAGCGCTTGCAACAGGCTTTTATCATGCTGGAGGAGCAGGTGAAGGACGGGAACCTGCGTTATTACGGACTTGCAACGTGGAATGGTTTTCGCGCTGCCGAAGATGCTCGGGACCATCTCAATCTTTTCGATGTCGTGAAACTGGCACAGGAGGCAGGGGGGGAACACCACCACTTCCGCTTTGTCCAACTCCCATTCAATCTGGCCATGACCGAGGCTTATGCGCTCGCGAATCAGAAATCAGGCGAAGAAAAGGTGCCGCTGCTGTCCGCGGCCTCGCGCCTGGGCGTTGCCGTAATCGGAAGCGCGACTCTTTATCAGTCGCGACTTACCCATGGACTGCCGGAATTCGTAGGCCACACCCTGGGGATGAACAGCGACTCCGAAAACGCTATCCAGTTTTCCCGATCGACGCCGGGATTGACCTCATCGCTGATCGGGATGCGCCACAGAGAACACGTGCAATCGAATCTGAAGCCGGCTTCGACTCCCATTGCGCCGTTTGAACAATGGACCAAACTGTTCACTCAGCGCTGACATCCACAGACCACGTAGCG
>Ga0070697_100003011_pt1 | contig 12932 bp, 7 predicted proteins | sample KBSK1501metaG_FD_65475 | JGI IMG/M metagenome (GOLD analysis project Ga0070697, IMG submission 65475) | Corn, switchgrass and miscanthus rhizosphere microbial communities from Kellogg Biological Station, Michigan, USA - KBS K1-50-1 metaG | ecosystem: Host-associated > Plants > Roots >... | reverse complement strand
TCAGATCGCGCAGGACCTGCTGCAGGACGTCGACCCGGCGTCCCTGCGGGTCGAGGCGGCCGGGTACCGCCGGCTGGCGCGGCGCGTGTCGCTGCAGACGGTCGCCGATCTGATCGCGGCCGACTATCCGCGCACGGCGCTGGCGCTGGCGCGCCGTCTGACCGCCGAGGACCCGGCCGACGGATCCTGCGAGGTGGCGCTGGGCGACGCCACGCGCGCGCTGGGAGGACGCTCCGCCCCGGGCGAGAGCGCGGCGACGAACGCGGAGAAGAAGGAGCACGTGAAGGAGCGCGAGACGCTGACGCGCGTCGAGCGCGAGGCGGAGCGCGAGGCCACCCCCGAGGGGAAGGAGAACCTGCGCCGCAACCTGGACGCGGCCCGGCAGATCTACCTGCGCGCCCTGGAGCTCGGGCCCGAGATCCCCGAAGCGCACCGCGGTCTCGGGTACGCCCTGATGGGGCTGAACGACGCGGAGGGGGCCGGCCGCGAGTTCGTGGTCTACCTGCGCGCCCGCCCCGACGCCCTCGACAAGCCGGTGATCCTGCGGCACCTGAAGACGCTCACACAGACCATCAAGAAGGGGTCCCCATCGGATGACACGCACGGCACGCAGTAGACGGCGGCGCGTCGGGTTCGTCGCCCTCGCGGTCTGCCTGGCGCCATCCGCGGCCCTCGCCAGGCCGTACATGACGCCCGAGTTCATGACCAAGGTGTCGCGCCCGATGCGCGTGGCGATCCTGCCGGCGCAAGCCTATTTCATGAAGTCGCAGGCGGTGATGACGGCCGACATGGTGAAGGAGGCCAACGCCCTCGAGGACGAGGCCGGGCAGGTGATCGAGACGCAGCTCGTGGACAAGCAGTACGGGGTGCGTGTGATCACGCCCAAGGATTTCGACGACCTCCCGGGTCTCAAGGAGCTCGTCACCTCGGTCAACAGCCGGTACGACGAGGAGTGGTCGAAGATCCTCGGCAGCCGCCGCGACGTCCGGCACAAGAGATTCAGCGCCGGCGACCAGGTCGTCCAGCTCTGCTCCCTGCTCAAGGTGGATGGCCTCGTGGTGCCTCGCATCGTCGCCTCGGCGCCGACCGGCGGCCGGGTCGCCCTCACGATGATCCTGAGTCTTGGACAGGCGGCCGAGCATGGGATGGCGAGCATGGGGCTCGGGGTCCTGGCGGGACGCGACGGTCGTGTCGAGGGGTACTTCTCGGGGTCGACGAGCTGCACTCTGGGCGGACTGGTGAAGCATCCGGAGAAGGTGATGACGCGGCTGGTCGAGAAGATCATGAAGCGCTATCCGGCCGCGGCGGAGGTTCTCGAGACGCGCCAGGAGGTCGAGACCGCCACGACGTCGGCCGATGACGCATCGGACGACTCGGCGATCGACAACTTCGAGGCGGCCCTGCAGCAGAAGACCGCCGCCGCCACGCCGGCGCCGGCCGGCTCCCCGGCGCCAGCCACCGCGCCGGTCCCCGCGGCGTCACCGTCTCCCTCGCCGACGCCCGGGCCGGTGCCGCAGGTGACGCCGGCGCCCGAGGTCGCGCCCGCGCCGCAGCCGACACCGGCGCCATCCGCCCCGGGCGGAGCGTGATGACGACGACCCACGACGCCGTCATCATCGGCGGCGGGCACAACGGGCTGGTGACCGCCGCCTACCTGGCGGGACGCGGATTGAAGGTCGTTGTCCTCGAGCGGCGGCCCTACGTCGGCGGCGCCTCGGTCACCGAGGAGCCGTGGCCGGGCTACAAGGTCTCGACCGCGGCGTACGTGATCAGTCTCCTGCGCCCCGAGGTGACCCGCGAGCTCGACCTGAAGCGTCACGGCCTGGTCGTCTATCCCCAGGACCCGCCGTACTTCCAGCCGTACCCCGACGGACGCACCCTGATGATCTGGAACGACTACGCGAAGACGCGCGCCGAGATCCGCAAGTTCTCGGCGCGCGACGCCGACCGTTACGAGGACTACGAGAAGACGCTCAACCGTCTGGCGGAGTTCGTCGAGCCGCTTCTGGCGATGACCCCGCCGAACCCGGCGTCGTCGCGGCCGCGCGACCTGCTCGGCATGCTGCGCGCGGCGCGTCTGGCGCGCGCGCTGAAGCAGGACCTGTTCCGGGAGATCGAGATCCTGACCGGGAGCGCCAAGGATTTCCTCGATTCCTGGTTCGAGTCCGAGGAGCTGAAGGCGCTCCTGTGCGGCCAGGCGGTCATCGGCACGTTCGCCGGGCCGCGCACGCCCGGCACCGCCTACGTCCTCTTCCATCACGTGATGGGCGAGGTGGACGGCATGCGCGGCTGCTGGGGGGTGGTGCGCGGCGGCATGGGGCAGGTGTCGGAGTCGATTGCCCGGGCCGCGCGCGCGCGTGGCGCGACCATAAGGTGCGGCGCGCCGGTCGAAAAGATCTTGGTCGACGACGGCCGCGCGCGCGGCGTCGTCCTGAAGGGCGGCGAGGAGATCCGTGCCCGTGTCGTGGTGTCGAACGCCGACCCGAAGGTGACCTTCCTGAATCTTCTGGACGCCCGGCGCGAGCTTCCTGAACAGTTCGTGCGGGCGGTCGAGCGCTTCCGCGCCAGCGGCTCGTCGGTGAAGGTCAACTACGCCCTCGCCGAGCTGCCCGACTTCACGGCCCTGCCGGGAAGGACGGCGGGGCCGCAGCACCGCGGCACCATCGACATCTGCCCGTCGCTCGACTACATGGAGCGCGCCTACGACGAGGCGAAGTACGGCCGCTGGTCCTCCGAGCCGTTCCTGGAGGCGGTGATCCCGACGGTGTACGACGATTCGATCGCGCCTCCCGGGAAGCACATCATGTCGGTGTTCTGCCAGTTCGGCCCGTACGAGCTGAAGGAGGGCACCTGGGACACCGAGAAGGAGAAGTTCGGCGACCGGGTGACGGAGATCTTCACGCGTTACGCCCCGAGCTTCAAGAGCAGCGTCCTGCACCGCCAGGTCGTCAGCCCGCTCGATCTCGAGCGCGACTTCGCCCTGACGCACGGCAACATCTTCCAGGGCGACATGACGCTCGACCAGCTCTTCTTCATGCGCCCGGTGCCGGGCTACGCCGACTACCGCACCCCCGTGCGCGGTCTCTACCTGTGCGGCGCCTGCACGCACCCCGGCGGCGGCGTCATGGGCGCCGCCGGCCGCAACGCCGCCCGCGAGATCCTGCACGACCTCCGCCGCGGTCGCGTTCGCTGACGTCGGCGCCCGCCGTCCCGAGCGCGCGGCGAGGTCACCTTCTCAGGGACAGGGGGCAGGATTCGACCGTTGATTGTTGTTGCTGTCGTATCCCTTCGTCCCCTCCTCACCGATGCGGTTCTTTGCGGTCGGCAGGTAGAAGTAGGCCTGGCCGAGCCCCGGGTTCGAGCCGTCGGCCGACGACGCGGCGGCGAGACCGCTCTGGAGGCAGGTGCCGAAGCCACCGGGGAGCGTGGCGACGACATCGCGATACAGGTTGTAGGTCCCGACCGACGTGTCGGGATCCCAGATCATGGCGGTCTGGCCGCTGAAGCGGATGTTCTGGACCTCGCCCGGCGGCGGGTAGAGGGAAACGGTCCCGCTGTCGACGCGGAACGAAGCGCTGGCGGCTCCGGGAGCCCGGGTGGAATCGCCGATGGCGTCGAACGAGATCCGGTAGACCGCCCCGGCGAGGACGATCCCCTGCTCCGGCCGCCCGCCCGAGTTGGCCACCCCGCTCTCCACGCGGTAGCTCGTGCTCTGCTGCGCGCCGGCCCGGGACGCCCAAGGCAGGAGCCCGAGGGCGAGACCGAGAAGGATCGCCCGCCGCGCCCTGCCCATTTCCGTTTTCCATCGATTGTTCATCGTTCCATCACGCATGATCCACCTTCCTTACTGGGAGACGACGCGGACCAGGATGGTGCCGGTCCCGCCGGACAGAGGCTCGAGCGCCCGCGCCACCACCGTCCCGGGGGCGGGACGCGCCGGGGCGCGCATGGCATGGCCCGGGAGCGGCGAGGCGACCAGAAGATCGCCTGCCGCGATCGGCGCCGCAGTCGCGTCGGCGTGGGAGGGCACGACGGCTCCCGCCAGCGCCAGAGGCGCGGTGTGCCCGACGGGAAGAGCGGGCCCGCTCTCGGTCGCTTCGGTCGCGTCCGCCGTGGCGATCCCGAGCACAGTCTGGCCTGCCACGGCGTTCGCGAGAACGAAGGGGCGGCCGGGATCGATCGCGTCGGTGGCCAGCAGATCTCCCGCCTGGATCTTGCCGGCGACGCCCACGGTGACGCTCGCCGGCGGCGGGCCGGCGGTGGGCGTGGCGAGCGGCGCGCGTGTCGCCGAGCCGTGCTGCGAGGCGCCGCCTCCGTGGCCTGCCGTGCCGGCCGGCGGCTCCTTCCCGGGCCGTCGGGCCAGGGAGATCAGCTCATCCGAACGCGACAGATCGATCGGACTCGCCTCTCCCAGGGATTTCCGGATCTCCCCCCAGCGGGCGAGCGCGCTCCCCGTCTCCGGCCGATCGGATTGCGGAAAGTCGGCGCGCAGGTGCGGCGGTCCTTCGACGACGCGATCCTGCACCGGCGCGTGCGTCTCGAAGCCGATCCGCAGGCCGAAGACGAGGTAGTCGAACACGACGTCGCTCGCCCCCTTCGGCCCGCGCACGACCAGCGTGTCGGAGGACAGCGCTTCGACCGAGAGCGGCACGGTCTCGTGCAGCGGCGTGAGGCTCGCCGTCAGCCCGACGTCGGGGTTGGTGGCCAGGGCGAACGCCGGATCCAGGGGGACGCGGGCGACGCCGCCCTGGAGTCGCGCCTGGCCGCGCGTGTAGGTCCCGCCCTCGTCGCCTTCGAGGGCGACCGCGACCACGGACTTGCCGGGGTCGGCCGGGTGGTTCTGGATGAAGGCCTTGGGCTCGAATCCGAAGATGGTGTAGCTCGTGGTGTCGGGAACGGCCGAGTGGTAGGCGGCCCAGGCGATGTTGTTGTACTGGCTGTTGCCGTGATGTCCGGTGTGATCGCCGCCCGTGTAGAAGCCAAAGCCGTGGATTCCAGTCGTCCCCGTGGCGACCTGACTCTCCATGAAGCTCCAGTTCCAGAAGTCGCCGGCCGTGGATCCGCCGTACCCGTCGGCCCCCCAGTCTCCGCGCGCCAGCCAGGCCTGGCCGCTCGCGGAGACGTCCTGGAAATAGCCGCCCGCGCCGTAGTAATTGTCCGCCGCGTACGACCCCTGCCCGCGCGCGCCGATGCCCCCGAGGCCGATCCAGGCGCGCCCCGGGCTGTCGGTGTCGTAGAACTCGCCCCCCTGGTAGGTGCCCGAGCCCACGGCGCCGCTGCCGCCGGTGCCGAGGGTGATGACACCGGTGTACGAGGAATCGTAGAAGCGCGCGCCGCCGCCCGGAGACGCGCCGCGGGCCTGGATGCCGTAGTCGTGGTAGGAGGCGAAGGCCGAGCCGGTCCCCGTGGCGTAGAAGCTTCCCCCGATCCCGTCCTGCGCCAGCGTCGCCAGTCCGTTGTAATCGCTCTGGGTGAACTGGGCGCCCGCGGATCGCCCGTCGCCCTGGATGCCGGTGTGCCCGTAGCCGACCGCGGCGCTTCCGGTGCCGTTGCCCGCCTGGAAGAACCCGCCGGCGTAGTTCCCCTTGCCCCAGACGCCGATGTCGCCGTACCCCAGGTATCCGGCGCCGCTCCTGGTCTTGTGGCTGGCGATGAGCGCGGCGACCGCCGCCGACTTCATGGTGAACCCGTACCCGGCGGTGTTGCCGCCGTCGTCGATCGTCAGCCGGGCGGGCTTGGTCTGTGCCGCGGACGACGTGTCGAGGAAGTACGAGGCCGGAAGACCGGCGAGCTGCCGGGTATTGAGGGCGTACGCCGCGGCGATGATCCGGGTGCGCGGCGTCAGGGTGTCGGCCCCGACCGTGACTTCGAGATAGACGCTGGAGAAGTCGCGGAACACGTCGGCGAGCGTGGCGTAGATGCCGGGGCTGAAACCGTCGCTGATGACGCCGCCGCCCAGCTCGACCGAAAAGAACCCGTTCGAGACCGCGACGCCGTTCGCGCCGGTGTGCTGGTCGATCAGGATCTCGTTGCCGGCCGTGGCGGCGTCCCACAGGCGCAGCGTCATGTCGAACGTGCCGTTCTGGGGCTGGTTCGCGAGATTGCGCAGGACACCCTCGTAATGGATCCGCCCCGGTGGATCCGCCGCGTACACGGGACCCGGTGCAAGCGTCAGGAGCGCGCCAAGCCCGAGCGCCGCCGCGCACCGGCGCGCCCTGGCCGTCGTAACCCAGCATGCGATGTGCATCTTCATGGCTCCCTCCCCGGCGCTCAGCGCGCCACGGCCAGGACGCGGACCAGACCGCGCCCTTCGGCGAGAGGCTCCAGCGCCTTGGCGACGATCGGACCGCCGTCGCCGGCGGCCGCCCGCCGCGCCTGCCCGGGAACGTCCGACAGCGTCAGGAGATCGCCGACCGCGATGGCGCCCAGCGAGGCATCGACGCGGCAGCGCACGATGCTGCCGCCGAGAGCCAGCGGCGCCACGCCGGTCCACGCGGTCTCCGGATCTCCCGCGACGATCCCGACGGCCACCTCGCCCGCCCCCTGGGTCGCCGGCGTCGCGAGCCCGGCGCCGCCGCCGGGCCGGACGGCGATGATGTCGCCGCCGTGGACCTCGCCCTCGACCGCGATCGGCGCGGCTCCGGCCGGGAACCGATCCGGGCCGATGGGCGGGACGGCGGAGGTGCCCACGACTGCCGCAGACGGGTGTCCCGTGGGCGGCGCGGCCGCCGGCGCCGCGCCGGAGACAGGACCGGGGCCCGTTCGTCCCGCCGGTCCACCCGGCGACTCGGCCTGTCCGGAGGGAGCCGTGCCATGCGGAGGAGGCGATTTGTGCTTTTGGTCCGCCGGTGGCCCCTCCTTGCCGATGCCGATGGCCGCCTTGAGCGCCTGGCCGCGCGACAGGTCGAGAGGCGTCGTGTCCTTGGTGTCGCCGCGCATCGCCACGAAGCGCGCGAAGGCGGTATCTGGCTTCGGCTTCGCGGCGTCGAGCGGCGCCGCCGCCATCGGCGGCAGCGGCGCGTCGTCGACGCGCGGCTGCACGATCGGCATCGCTTCGAACCCGAGCCTCAGGCCGAACACGGTGTAGTCGAAGGAGACGTCTCCCGCCCCCGCGGGCGCGCGCACCACCATCTCGGTCGCGCTGAGGCTGTCGATCGCCAGGCTGACGGCGCTTCCACGCGGCGTCACCGTCGCCGTCAGGCCGACATCCGGATTGGTGACCAGGCCGAACGAAGACGACAACGGGACGTGCGCCACGCCGTTCTCGGTGCGCCCCTGTCCCCGTGTGTAGGTCCCGGCCTCGTCTCCTTCCAGGGCCACGAACACCACCGACTTGTCGGGATCGTAAGGATGGTTCTGGACGAACGATTTGGCGCCGTTCCCCAGAATGGTATAGGCCGAGCTGCCGTTCCAGTAGCCCAGGTAGGCGTAGGCACCGTAGTAATTGCTGTAGTAGCCGCCGCTGGTGGAGCCGATCGCCGTGATCCCCGTGTACGCGTCGGGGATGTAGGCATAGCTGCCGTAGGAGTTCGAGAAATGCGCCCCGGTGCTGTTCCCGGCGGCGCTGATCCCCGTGTCTCCCTGGGCCACCCAGGCCTGGCCGGAGCCGGACACGTCGGTGAAATAGCCGCCGCCGCCGTTCTGGTAGTCCTCGTTGACGTTGCCGATGCCGTACACGCCGATGGCGCCGTAGCCGAGGTGGGCGTGCCCCGAGTTGTCGCTATCGTAGAACTCGCCCCCCTGGAAGGACCCCGAGCCGACCATCCCGCTGTTCCCGATGGCGCAGACGGCGGTGCCGTTGTAGTACGGATCGTAGAAGTACCCTCCGGCGCCGTTCGGCCAGGTGCCGGTGCCGACGACCCCGTAGTCGCCCGAGGCGAGCGCCGCGTAGCCGGTGCCCGAGTTGTAGAAGGCGCCGCCGAGACCGTTCTCGCCGAGATAGGCCGAGCCGTGGCCGTCGCTCTGCGTGAACGCGCCACCCGCCACGCGACCGTCCCCCTGGACCCCCACGTTGCCGTACCCGAGGGCGGCGCTGCCGCTGGCGTTGCCCGACTGGAAGAACCCCCCCGAGTAGTTGCCCGAGCCCCAGACACCGATGTCGCCGTAGCCGAGGTACCCCGCGCCGCTCGCCGTCTTGTGCGCGGCGTACACGGCGGAGACTCCGGCCGACTGGACCGTGAGTCCGTACCCGGGCGTGCTGCTGGCGTCGTCCACGGTCAGGCGTCCGGTCTTCGACTGGGCGGTCGCCGAGGTGTCGAGGAACTCCGACGCCTGGCGGCCCTCCAGCGCGCCGGCGTTCTCCGCGTACGCCGCGGACAGGATGTGCACGCGGGGCGTCAGGGTCTCGGCCGGCGAGCCGATCCGGATCTCCATCCAGACGTCGCCGTAGAAGCGGAACACATCCGCGAGCGAAGCGAAGGTGCCCGGACCGGCGCCGTCGGTCTTCTTGCCGCTGCCGAGCGCCACCGAGAACATCCCGCTCGTGACCTGGATCAAAGGCGCAGGGGGAAGGATCGACCCGTCGTGCGCGTCGAACATGATCTCGTCGCCGCCCGTGGCGGCGCTGTAAAAGGCAAAGGTCATGTTGTACGACCCGTTGAGCGGGTTGTTGCTGGCGTCGCGCAGCACCCCCTGGTAGTGCACCAGAGGGGGAGGCGTGGCCGCCTGGCCTGAGGGGGCGGCCAGGGTCAGCACGAGCACGAAGGGGATCCCGGACGTGGCGAGGATCCGGAGGAAACTGCGGCAGACGATCATGGCACGGACTCCTTTCTGACCACCACGCTGTTCCGGGGTGGTGGATGACCCGATGTCCTCCCGGTTCGAGCCTTGTCATACGCATAAACGCAAACCGCGGCGGATCGACGACATTCCCCGCTCGGATGCCACTTGAAATGACCCCGGAAAGGGGCTAGCCTTCGCGCCAACAGGCCTTGAGACGCTGGATTCGACGAACATGGGCTCCACCGGAGAGATCACCGAAAGGCTTCTGGCGCTGCGCGCCGGCGACAAGGACGCCCTCAACCAGCTCCTGCCGGTGGTCTACGAGCGGCTGCGGGCGATGGCCCACGCCCGCCTGGCCGGCCAGCGACGCGGCGCGTCGATCGACACGACCGACCTGGTGCACGAGGCCTACCTGAAGCTGGTCGACCAGTCCCGGGCCGAGTGGCGGGATCGGACGCATTTCTTCGCGGTGGCGGCCACGGCCATGCGGCAGATCGTGGTCGACCGCGCGCGCCGGCGCAGCGCCCGCAAGCGCGGCGGCGGCGTCCGGCCGACCCTCCTCGACGACGCCGGGCCGGGTGTCGCGGCTCGCGCCGAGGAGATCCTGGCGCTCGATCAGGCGCTCTCCCGCCTCGCCGCCCTCAGCGAGCGGATGGTGAAGATGGTCGAGCTGCGCTTCTTCGCGGGGCTGTCGGTCGAGGAGACCGCCGAGGTCCTGGGGATCGACCCGCGCACGGTCAACCGTGACTGGCGCGCCGCACGCGCCCTTCTCTACCGTGCGCTGTCGGGGGCCGGGGCGACATGACGTCGCTGCCCGACCCCGATCGCTGGCGGACGATCGCGCCGATCCTGCAGCAAGCCCTCGACCTTCCCCCCGACCGGCGCGCGCCCTTCCTCGATCGCGTCTGCGCCGGCGACGCCACCCTGCGCCGCGAGATCGAAGCGCTTCTGAGCGCGGACGAGAAAGCCGGCGCCTTCCTCGGCGCCCCGATCGATCTCTCCGCCGTCGCCACGCCGGAGGAGGACGTTCCCCATTCCGCCGCGGACGCGACACCCGTCGCCGGCATGACCATCGGCTCGTATCGCGTCCTGCGCGAGATCGGCCGGGGCGGCATGGGGGTCGTGTACGAGGCCGAGCAGCAGCGGCCCCGGCGCCCGGTCGCGCTCAAGGTGATCCTGGGGGGACGGCACGTCGACGCCGAGGCGGTCCGCCTGTTCCGGCGCGAGACCGACAGCCTGGCGCGCCTGAAGCATCCGTCGATCGCGGCGATCTACGAGTCGGGATGCACCGACGAGGGCCAGCATTTCTTCGCGATGGAGCTGGTGCAGGGGCGCACGCTCTCCGAGTACCTCGAGGAGTGCGCTCCGCCGCAGACGCGTCGCGACCTGCGCCGCCGGCTGGCTCTGTTCCGGAAGATCGGCGCCGCCGTCGCGTACGCCCACCAGCGCGGCGTGATCCACCGGGACCTCAAGCCCTCCAACATCCTCGTCGTCCCCCCGGCGGGCGGTCCGGCCGAAAAGACGCGGGGGACCGCGGCGAACGCCCCCGACGCCGACGACGATGTCTCCGACGTCAAGATCCTGGACTTCGGCCTCGCCCGCATCACCGACCCCGAGGCCGCGGCGGCAACCGCCGTGACCGCCCTCGGCCGCGTCCAGGGAACTCTTCCGTACATGAGCCCCGAGCAGGTGCGCGGCCGGCCCGACGAGGTGGACGCGCGCACCGACGTCTACTCCCTGGGCGTCATCCTGTACCTGATGCTGGCCGGCCGGCTGCCGCACGACCTGGAGGGAGTCGAGTTCCCGGAGGCGGTCCGGATCATCTGCGAGCGCGAGCCGCTCTCCCTGAGGGCCGTCGCGGGCAGGGCCGGCCGGATCGACCGCGACCTGACGATCATCGTCCGCAAAACCCTCGAAAAGGATCCCGCCCGGCGTTACGCGACCGTCGCCGCGATCGACGACGACGTCGGCCGCTACCTCGCCGGCCAGCCGATCCTGGCGCGACCCGCCAGCGCCGTCTATCAGCTGCGCAAGCTGGTGGCCCGGCACAGGATGCCGTTCGCCGCCGCCGGCCTCCTGGCGGTCGCGCTCCTGGCGTTCGGGATCGTCGCGACGCTGCAGGCCCGGCGCATCGCCGTCGAGCGCGACCGCGCCAGCCGCGAGGCCACGACCGCATCGCGGGTCTCCGACTTTCTGATCGGGCTGTTCAAGGTGTCGGATCCCGACGAGGCGCGGGGGAAATCGATCACGGCACGGGAGATCCTGGACGCGGGCGTCGAGAAGATCGGCCGGGATCTGGCGGACGAGCCGGAGGTCCAGGCGCGTCTGATGCAGACGATGGGGAAGGTGTACGCGAGCCTCGGTCTGTATCCGAAGGCGTTGCCGATCCTGGAACAGTCGGTGGCGACACGACGCCGTCGCCTGGGGGAGGAGCACCCGGACACGCTGGCGGCGATGTCCGACCTGGCACGGCTGTACGGGAGCATGGGCCGGCGCGCGGAGGCGGAGAAGCTCGACGATCAGATCCTCGAGAGGCGGCGCCGCGTTCTGGGCGAGGAGCACCCGCAGACATTGGAGGCGATGGCCGCTCTCGCCTTCGTCTACCGGACGCAGGGACGCCTGAACGAAGCGGAGAAACTCGATCAGCGCGCGTTCGAGGCGCGGCGGCGGGTCCTGGGGGAGGACCACCCGGACACTCTCGAGAGCATGACCGAGCTGGCGGCCGTCTACAACTACCAGCGGCGCTACCCCGAGGCCGAGGCGCTCTTCAGGCCCGCGATCGAAAAGCTCCGACGCGTCCTCGGCGAGGACAACTCGGTCACGCTCAAGAACATCGTCTTCCTGGCCGACGTGTACGCGTCCGAGCGCCGGTTCGCCGAGGCCGAAGCGCTGCATCGGGACACCCGCGAGAGACTGCGGCGTCTTTTGGGTGACGACCATCCGCTGACGATCCAGGCGACGAACAATCTCGCCAGCCTGTTCGCCGACGAGGGGCGTTACGCCGACGCCGAGCCGCTGTTTCGCGACAACCTCGAAAGGAAGAGGCGCGTCCTGGGCGCGGATCACCCGAGCACGCTCACGGGCCTGGGCAATCTGGCGATCGTCATTGCGTCGGAAGGACGCAACGCCGAAGCCGAGACGCTGTTCCTCGAATTGCTCGAGAAGCAACGCCGCGTGCTGGGGGAGAGCCACGCCGAGATCGCCAACACGCTCTACTGTCTCGGATGCGTGGAAGCGCGCCGCGGCAACCGCGCGGCGGCCCTCGACTGGATCGGCCAGGCGGCCGCGCACGGATACTCCCGCGGCGACGATATGGCCGGGGATCCCGATCTGAAGCCCCTGCACGGCGATCCCGCCTTCGACGCGATCGTGGCCAGGGCCCGCAAGAACGCGGGCCAGCAGCCCTGACTCGTCAGCTGCCGCTGGGGCTCTTGACGGTGCCGGGCGTGGGTGGGCCCGCGTCACAGGCCGGGGAGACGATCTCGGACCCGTCGCTCCTGAACCCGTAGGGGCCGGCCCCGCAGACGTTGCGCGCCCGGACGAGATAGAGGAAGACTCCTCCGAGCGGCGGCGCCGACGTGTCCGGGAACACCCCGCCGGAAAGACCGGACGCCACGCAGATCGCAGTGGACCCCGGCTGGTTCGGATTGGGCGGCTTCAGGACGTCGTAGACCATGTTGATCCCCGCGCCGGATGCGGCCGAATCCCACCCGAGGTTGACGCGGTCGTCGCCGAACGTCACGTTCGCGACCTCTCCCGGAACGCGGTAGGCTCCCGGGTCTCTCGGGGCGCAATCACAGGCGTCGCCCGCCCCGTCCCCATCGCCGTCGAACTGAGTGGCGTTGGGGACCGTCGGGCAGTTGTCGCACGCGTCACCCACGCCGTCGCGGTCGGCGTCGGACTGATCGAAGTTGTCGCTGGTCGGACAGTTGTCCGCGCCATCCGGGAAGCCGTCGCCGTCGCTGTCGCCCAGGAGGACCACGGCGAACTCGCCCAGCATCGGCGTGCGCACCACGATCTGGTTGTTCGCGGGATCGGGCTCGGTGGGCAGCGGCTGCCAGGACTGCGCGGTCGGGTCGAAGCGGAGGAAGTTCAGCTCCGGCACCTGCATGGAGTTGAGCCCGGCGGCATCGGTCGTGTAACCCACCGTGAGCGTCATCGGCAGGTCCAGCATCGAAGCCTCGAACGGCGCACCCCCCGCGGCCCCCTGG
>Ga0070697_100003009_pt1 | contig 12941 bp, 7 predicted proteins | sample KBSK1501metaG_FD_65475 | JGI IMG/M metagenome (GOLD analysis project Ga0070697, IMG submission 65475) | Corn, switchgrass and miscanthus rhizosphere microbial communities from Kellogg Biological Station, Michigan, USA - KBS K1-50-1 metaG | ecosystem: Host-associated > Plants > Roots >... | reverse complement strand
AGCGCGAGCGGCTCATTGCGTTCGGGTGCGAGCTCGGGCAGGGCTACCTGTTCTCGAAGCCACTGGAGCCAGCGGCCGCGAGCGCCCTCCTCGGCCAATCGGCAGAGGCGGACCGCCACAGCGCCTGAGGAGACCGCGCCTTACCGACTCAAGACCGAGCGAGCGCAGCGCGGAGCCCTCCCGCAAGCCGTGCAGCCGCCCCGTTGTCCCACCCAAGAAACAGATGCGGCTCGATCAGCTCCAGCTCCATCAGCATCAGACGTCCGTCCCGCTCCACCCCGTCCACGCGGGCATACAGTGGATTGCCCGGCACTGCGGTCATGACCGCCTCGGCATCCGCGACCAGGTTGGCGGGCGGTACCTTGGCCTCCGCTGTGCCGCCGAACTCCCATTGCACGCGGTAATCGCCCGCCGCCGGGCGCTTCAGGACCGCGTGACTGAGCCGCCCGTCGAGAAACAAAATGGACCACTCACCGGCGTCAGCCACTTCGCTCACGAATGGCTGCACCATCACGTCTCCGGCACGGAGCAGCTCGTCGAGCCGCGATTGGTCCGCGTTGGCTTTCTCGAAGGACGTGCGCCAGGTGCTATGGGCGCTCGCCGAGACGGCGGGCTTCACGACCGCGTCGCTCCAGCGCTCGTCGTGCAGCAGCTGCGCGAGCGCGGCCGTCCTGCCGCGCGGGAGCCACCGGGTCGGTGCGATCGGAACACCGCGCGCGGCCAGGTCGCGCAGGTAGCCCTTGTGACTGTTCCATCGCAGCAGCGCCGGCGGATTCCACACCGGCACGCCGGCGCGCTCGAGCCGGGTCAGCCAGGCAAGGAACTCATCCAGCCGGCGGTGGTAGTCCCAGCAGGAGCGCACCAGCACGGCCCCGCCTTCCCCCCGAAACTCGTCCCAGCGGACATCGGGGGCGTCCCATACGGCGGGTACGGCCGCCACGCCGAGCTCGGCGAGCGCGGGGACGAGCAGGCGATCGTCGTCGTTCAGCATCGGGAGCGTGGCGCTGGTCGCGAGAGCGATGCGTTTCATCTCTCGAAAAGAACCATATAATTCATGGCTCGCACTCACCAGTTCCTGGAGGATGCTTTGATACACCGATTTGGCATACTGATCGCCGCGCTCACGCTTGGCGCCCTCGCTACTCTCCCGCTCCCCGCTCAGAGCCCATCCGAGCTGACGGACGTCTGCAAGGTCCTCGGCGACGCGAAGCCCGGTCAGTGGGCCTCCTTCGACGGCACGGGCGGCGCGGGTGTGGGGAAGCTCCGCCTGGCGGTCGTCGGCGCGGAGCGGTCGCGAGACTCGACCCTGTACTGGTTCGAGGTGAGCTTCACGGGCAAGGATGCCGGCAAGAGCGGCGTCGTGCAAATTCTCACGACCAGCCTCGCGTCCGGATTGGAGTCGCCGCGCGCGCTCATCTTCAAGGTGGGACCGCAGCCGGCCATGAGGCTCTCCGGTGAGATGGCCGGGATGATGGGCAAGCAGGGGAGGCAAAACGCCTCCGCCTTCGACTGGGCCGGCAAGTGCAGCGGCGCGCACGTGGTAGGCTGGGAGCCGGTGACCGTCCCCGCCGGCACGTTCCGCGCGCTGCATATGACGACCGATGATGGCGGCGAAGTGTGGGCGTCCCGAGACGTCCCCTTCGGACTCGTGAAGACGCACGGCAAGCAGGGCGACCTGGCGCTGACGGGCCGCGGCGCGGACGCGAAATCGTCCATTACCGAGACGCCGCTCGAGATGCCGGCGATCCCGATGCCCCGGCACTGAGGAGCGCCCTTGCGGGGTTCGGCCTTTCCGTGCTTACGTGGGTGACTCTTTCACCCGCTCCCAGGAGGCCGACCCCCGTGTCCGTTCGCTCGTTGTCCCTCGCCGCCGTCACGCTGCTCCTCTTCCCCGCGCGCTCCGCGCCCGCTCAAGGTTTCGACTCCACGGTGTTCGCGGCGCTCAAGTGGCGCGACATCGGGATTTACCGCGGCGGGCGCAGCGTCGCCGTGGCCGGCTCCGCGTCCCGGCCCGCTGAATACTGGTTCGGCACGACGGGCGGCGGCGTCTTCAAGAGCACCGACGGCGGCAACACGTGGCTGCCCGTGACTGACAAGTACTTCGGCGGCACCATCGGCGCGATCGGCGTCTCCGAGTCGAATCCCGATATCGTGTACGTCGGCACCGGCGAGTTCCCGATCCGCGGCAACGTGTCGCACGGCGATGGCGTCTGGAAAACGACCGACGGCGGCAAGACATGGACGTTCCTCGGCCTCGCCGAGACGCAGCAGATCGCGCGTGTGCGGGTCCATCCCGCCAACCCGGACATCGTCTACGTGGCGGCGCAGGGACATGCCTTCGGACCCAATCCGGAGCGGGGCGTCTACAAGACCAGTGATGGCGGCAAGACCTGGAACAAGGTGCTGTTCCGGAATGACTCCACGGGCGCGGCGGACCTGATCCTCGACCCCGCGAATCCGGACGTGCTCTACGCCGGACTGTGGCAGGCGCAGCGCTATCCGTGGAAGCTCGTCTCCGGCGGGCCGGGCGGTGGGCTGTTCAAGTCCACGGATGGCGGGGAGCACTGGACGGAGCTCACGAAGAATCCCGGCCTCCCGACGGGCCTGTGGGGGAACCTCGGGATCGCGGTCTCGCCGGCCAAGCCGGCGCGGGTGTGGGCGCTGATCGAGGCGGATTCCGGGGGTGTGTACCGCTCGGACGACAGCGGCTCCACCTGGAAGTACCTGAACTCCGACCACAAGCTGCGGGAGCGCGCCTGGTACTACTCGAAGATCTTTGCCGACCCCAAAGATTCGAACACCGTGTGGACGCCGCAGGTCAATCTGTTCAAGTCCACGGACGGGGGAGTCACGTTCCGCCATGTGATCGATCCGCACGGCGACAACCACGATCTGTGGATCGCGTCCAACGATCCCAACCGTCTGATCGAATCGAATGACGGGGGCCCCAACGTCTCGTTCAACGGCGGCAAGACGTGGACCGACCAGGACGTGGCGACGGCGCAGTTCTATCACGTCGAGACCACGAACCACTTCCCGTACCGCGTGTGCGGGGCGCAGCAGGACAACTCCGGGGTGTGCGGGCCCAGCCGCTGGCCGGGCGGGATCGACCGGGGGCAGTGGTACGACGTGTCCGGCGAGTCGGGCTATATCCAGGCCCGGCCCGACAATCCCGATATCACCTACGGCGGCGACAACTCGGGTTTCCTGGGCCGGGTAGACCACAAGACCAACGCGTTCCGGTTCATCAGCCCCTGGCCCGATAGCCCCGACGGCCATGCGGCGGCGGAGGGGAAGTACCGCTTCCAGTGGACGGCGCCGCTGCTGGTCTCGCCGCACGATCCTCATGTCCTGTACCACGGCGCCAACGTGCTGTTCAAGACGACCAACGAAGGCCAGAGCTGGACGGTGGTGTCGCCGGATCTCACCCGCCATGATCCCGCAACGCTCGGCCCCTCGGGCGGTCCCATCACCCTCGACCAGACCACCGCCGAGTACTACGGCACCATTTTCGCGCTCGCCGAATCGCCGCGCGTAAAGGGCCTAATCTGGGCTGGCTCGGACGACGGCCTGATCCATGTGACGCGTGACGGCGGGAAGAAATGGACCAACGTGACGCCCAAGGCGTTCGGCGACTTCACGCGCGTGTCGATCATCGAGGCGTCGCATTACGCGCCGGGCACCGCGTACGTGGCGGCGAACCGCTATCAGCTCGAGGACATGGCGCCCTACATCTGGAAGACGACGGACTACGGGCGCACCTGGACCAAGATCGTGAAGGGCCTGCCGGCTACCGAGTTCGTGCGCGTGGTGCGGGAGGATCCCGTGCGGCGCGGGCTCCTGTTCGCGGGCACCGAGCGTGGCGTGTGGGTGTCATTCGACGACGGTGCCAGCTGGCAGACGCTGCGGCGCAACCTGCCCATCGTCCCGGTGCACGATTTGGCCATCAAGGAGGGCGACCTGGTCGCCGCGACCCACGGCCGGTCGTTCTGGATTCTCGACGACATCGCGCCGCTGCGGCAGCTCGCGAGGGCGACGCCGCGCGAGGCCGTGCATCTCTTCAAGCCGAGCGACGCCTATCGCGTGGACTGGTCGGGCGGATTCCAGCTGCCGGCGAACGAAGCCCATCCCGTCGGCAAGAACCCTCCCACCGGCGCCATGATCTACTACTGGCTCAAGGACAAAGACCGTCGCGTCACGCTCGACGTCCTGGACGGTCGCGGCCGTCTGATCCGCAGCTTCTCGAGCCGGCCGGACTCGATCACCGCGGCCGACAGCCTCAAGGTGGACGCTCTCAAAAAGTCGCGGACCGACAGCCTGAAGCAGGCGGGCATTACCGACTCGACCAAGGTCGACAGCATTTTGGGCGTGCTGTTCGCCGACACGTTGAAGGACGAGGACAAGCCGTGGCCCCACCGGCCGCCGGCCGACCCCCGGGCGCCCAGCAAGCAGGGCCTCAACATGTTCGCCTGGAACATGAAGTATCCCCCCGCTCGTGCGTTCTGGGGCATCAACAACGTTGGGACCGACGGGCCCATGGCGCTCCCCGGCCGCTATCAGGTGCGGCTCACCGTTGGGGGGAGATCCGTGACGCAGAGCTTCGCGCTCAAGCTCGATCCGCGGTCCAAGGTCACGCCTGCGGATCTGCAGGCGCAGTTCGCCTTCTTGAAGCAGCTCCGCGATACCGTCAACGCCGTGACGACCGCGATCATCACGATCCGGAACGTGCGCACCCAGCTCAGTGATGCCGTCGCGGCGGCGCCCGGTGCCGCGGACGCGGCCAAGGCGCTCACCCAGAAGCTCAACGGCATCGAAGACGGGCTGTATCAGGTGCGGAGCCAGGCGGACGAGGACGGGCTGGTGTATCCGCCGGGCCCGACCGAGCGGCTCAGCTCGCTGATTTTCGCGGCGAGCACCACGGACGCCCGGCCGACGGCGCCGATGTACGACGTATTCCGGTTGTTCGCGCCGCAGATTCAAGCGCAGCTCGTGGCGCTCGCTCAGGCGTTGAAGAGCGACCTGCCGGCGGTGAACGCCGCGCTCCGAGCGGCCAATTCCGCGAGGATCGTGCCCCGGGCCGCGGAGATCCGGCTGCCGACATCGGAAGGGCGGTAGCGATATGAGGATACCAGCGGTGGCATCCCTCCTCGCGATGCTCGCCGTCGGTGCAGTGTCCGCCCAGCAGCCCCCATCCGGCCGCTCGTACCACGACCGCTACGCCGAGCTCGTCGCCAATCCCCGGCATCTGAGCGACAGCGCGCGCCTGGCGGAGCTGTTCCGGGTGAACTGGGAATACCTGATGACCGAGTTCCCCGAGTTCGCCACCTACGTCGGCTATCCGGGTCAGAACGCCCGCTGGACCGACAACTCGCTCCAGGCGATCGAGCGACGCAAACGGGAGCTCCAGGATCCGCTCGCCGTCGTCAAGGCGATCCGCCGTGATCGCCTGTCGCCAACGGATCGCCTCAATTACGACCTGTTCCGGCGCGGGCTCGAGGAGCAGATCGAAGGCACCCGCTTCAAGGACGAATATTTCGCGGTCACCCAGCTCGGCGGGGTGCAGCAGGACGTGGGCCAGCTGCTGGCGCAGATGCCCACCACGAGCGTCCAGGACTACGAGAACATCCTGGCCCGCTTGAACGGCGTCCCGGCGCTGGTCGACCAGACGATCGTGCTGCTGGGGAAGGGGCTCGAGGCCGGGATCACGCCCCCGCGCGTGACGCTCCGCGATGTGCCCGACCAGATCCGAGGGCTCACGCCCGACGACCCGACGGCGAGCCCGCTGGTCCGTCCGTTCGCGGACTTCGCCGCGAGCGTCCCGGCGAGCGAGCGGGAGCGGCTCACGCGGGCGGCGCGCGACGCGTACACGCAGCGTGTGGCGCCGGCGTACCGCAAGCTCTACGACTACGTGGTGGCGACCTACCTCCCCAAGACGCGGGAGTCGATCGGGATGCGGGAGCTGCCCGACGGCGCCGCCTGGTACGCCTATCGGGTCCGGCAGTTCACCACCACGTCGCGCTCGCCCGACGAGATTCACGCGCTGGGCCTGCGCGAGGTGAAACGCATCCGGGCACTCATGGACAGCGTCATCGCTTCGACCGGGTTCAAGGGGAGCTTCGCCGACTTCGCGCGGTTCCTCCGCACAGACCCGCAGTTCTTCTACGACGACTCGGCGAGCCTGGTGCGCGCCTACCGCGACATCGCGAAGCGGGCCGACCCGGGACTGATCAAGCTGTTCGGCAAGCTGCCGCGCCTGCCGTACGGCGTGACGACGATCCCGTCCTTCATGGCGAAGTCCCAGACCACGGCCTACTACCAGGGCGGCTCGCTACAGGCGGGCCGGCCGGGGTACTTCTTCGTCAATACGTACGACCTAAAGTCACGCCCCAAGTGGGAAATGGAAGCGCTCAGCCTTCACGAGGCGGTGCCGGGCCACCACCTCCAGATCGCGCTGGCGCAGGAGCTGGACGGTCTGCCCGAGTTCCGCCGCTACGGCGGCTACACGGCGTTCGTCGAAGGCTGGGGGCTCTATGCCGAAGGTCTCGGCCCCGAGCTCGGCATGTATCAGGATCCGTACTCCAAGTTCGGCCAGCTCACCTACGAGATGTGGCGCGCGGTCCGTCTGGTGCTCGATACCGGGATCCACGCCATGGGCTGGACGCGTGAGCAGGCGCTCCAATTCTTCAAGGACAACGCCCCCAAGGCGGAGCAGGACATCATCGTTGAGGTGGACCGTTACATCGTGAATCCGGGCCAGGCGCTCGCCTACAAGATCGGCCAGCTCAAGTTCCGCGAGCTGCGCGACTCCGCGGCAGCGGCCCTAGGGCCCCGGTTCGATATCCGGGCCTACCACGACGAAGTGCTCCGGAATGGGGGATTGCCAATGGATCTCCTGGAGCAGGACGTGCGGGAATGGATCGGGAAGCAGCGCTAGCGCGCGAGCCGCTGCGCCAGTTTGACGAGTTCGGGATCGGGTGGCGGCTTGGGGACGAGCGCGCGCTCGAGCGGCAGGGCGGAGATCAGGCCCTTCACCAGCGCCGTATAGACGCCGGATTTTCCGGCGGCGAGGAGGTCGACCGCCTCGGCGGCCGTGCGGCTGGCCAACAGCCGGTCGAACGCGCCCGGTCCGCCGCCGCGCTGCACGTGGCCGAGGATCGTGGCGCGGAGCTCGAAGCCGATCCGGTCGCGGTGGTTCGTGACGTAAGTCGCCAGCGCCGTCGCGTTCCACTTCGCCCCTTCGGCCACGACCACCATGGCGTGCCGCTTGCCGCGGACGTAGGCGTCGTGCAGGGCCGCGGCCACGTTGTCGGGGTCGCTTTCCACCTCAGGAATCACGATCACATCGGCTCCGCCGGCTATGCCTACCATCAAGGCCAGATAGCCGTGGGAGCGCCCCATCACCTCGACCACGAAGGCGCGCTGGTGGGAGGTGGCCGTGGTCTTCAGGCGGTCGATCGCTTCGAGCGCCGTGTTGAGCGCGGTGTCGACGCCGATGGTGATGTCCGCGCCGTTCAGATCGTTGTCGATGGTCGAGGCGACGCCCACCACGGGGTAACCGGCCTGCGACAGCGCGTGGGCGCCCGAGAGCGAGCCGTTACCGCCGATCACGACCAGCCCCTCGATCGCGTTCTGCTCGAGCACCTGCAGCGCGCACTTCCGCCCCTCAGGGGTGCGGAACTCGGCGCATCGGGCGCTGCCGAGCATGGTGCCGCCGACGTGGATGATGCTGGCGACGTCGCGGGGCCCGAGCGGCTGGAGCTGGCCCTCGATCAGGCCGGTGTAGCCCTGCCGCACGCCGATCACCTCGAGCCCGCTCGACACCCCGACGCGCACCACGGCCCGGAGCGCCGCGTTCATCCCGGGCGCGTCTCCCCCACTCGTCAGCACGGCAATTCGCTTCATCACGGACACTTCCCGGCGAGCCACCCCCCCGTGAACCCGGCCCGGCACAGCCCCCGAACGATGTGGGGATTGCCGCGCATGAGCCGCCAGACGAGTCCCGTGCGGTAGTTCTCGATCATCGCGAGAATCGGGCCCTCATCGATGCCCAAGTAGTCGACGTCGAACCAGCCAAGCGTGGGGTCCACCGTGCCGCGCTCCACCGGGGCGCCGGTGGCGGTGAACGTCGGGTTGAACGCATCGCGGAAGCCGTAGGTCGAGAACAGGTTGCTGCCGTAGGTCTGACGCATTGTATAGAGGGCGGGAATCGCGATCTCGGGGGCGAACGGGATCGCCCCGCCCGCGGCCGTGGGGGCGAGGGTCCCATCGTCATTCGACTCGAACTGCGAGACCCCTCGCGCCCAGTAGGTGTGGAACTGGCGCGAGCGCCCGTTCAGCACCAGGGTCGTGTTGGCCGGGCCATCCGAGGCCGTGAGCCCCCAGATCTGGTTCGAGTAGGCGGTCCATGCCATGGGGTTGGCGGCCGCGTATGCCCGGTGCGCGTAGGTCGCGCGGCGCGAGTTCTCGAAGTAGTCGATGCCGCGGCCGCGCATGAACGAGTCCTGGATCGCCCGGAAGTCGATCCAGACGTGTGAGTACTCGTGGCCGAACAGCGGGCCGAACTGCACGTAGGCCTGGCCGCGGAACGTCCCCCACTGATAGCCGCTGACCCATCTGGCCCAGGCCGTGGAATCGACGGCGTGCGTGGGCGAGCCGAGGGCGAGGAGGTACAGGATCATCGCCTCGTTGTAGCCGATCCAATCGGTGGGGATGAACCCGCCCTCCGGGTGCCATCCCATGCTCACGGCTGGGGGCCGGGCCTGCGCCCAGTTCCAGTCCACCCGGAAGTAGATGGAGTCGGCGAGCCCACGGATCTCGGTTTCGACCGCATCGGTGCCGTCGTAGTACGCCTGGCACAACAGGATCCCCGCGAGCAGCAGTGAGGTATCGATGGTCGACAGCTCCACGTTCTGGAAGCGGGTCCCGGTGCTCATGTCGAGGAAGTGGTAGAAGAACCCGTGGTAGCCGGTGGAGCCCGAGAGGGAGGAGTCCTGCGGCGCGGTCCAGAAGAACCGCAGCGTCGTGAGCGTCCGCGCGGCCGCCTGGGCGCGCGTGATGTAGCCGCGCTCCGCGCCGATCGGGTAGGCCGTGAGGGCGAAGCCGACGGCGGCGATGCTCGAGAACGACGGGGACGGCGCGCGGTCGGGCGTCAGCCCGTTTTGCGCGTTCGTGAGATCCCAGAAGTAATGGAAGGTGCGCTCCTCGAGGGTGTCGAGGAGCGCGGCTGCCTGGGCCGAGTCCGGCGGCGGCGGGCCTTCGGAGTGGTTGGCACCGCACCCCGTGAGGATCGTCGCGGCGAGAGCGGCGGCGACCTGTATCCTACTTGTCATGCGGGAAAAATATCGCCGCGGTCCCCTGGTGCGGGCCACCGGTGCTGTGTGCACCGGCGGCCCGCGATGCGGGGCGTTAGAAGTTGTACTCGATGCCGAGCTGGGCGCGGCGCGGGTCACTCAGAAGCGTACTCCTCGGCTGCGGGTTCGGGCCGAGGAAGTTGTCATAATCGAAGTTGCTGTAGTTGAACACGTTGAACACATCCAACGTAACGCCCAGGGTCGTACCCGAGATGTTGGGGAAGTCTTTGCGGAGCCGGATGTCGACGGTTCGGTACGCCCAGGCGTTGGGGATGATGAAGCTATACTGGGGCGGCGTGAAACCTCCGCGAACGTACGGTTGGCCCGGATTGAATCGCGGCGGGCCGCCCGAATCTCTGTGGGCACCGCTCCCTAGGGTGATCAAACCGCTGAATTGAATTCCGTATGCAAACGGCACGTCCATGGTCCAGTTGGCGACGAGGCGACTCTTCTCGTCGTTCGCCGGATGTTTCGGGATGCCGATGGTGTTCGGGAAGTCGAACAGGTCACCCAGGTTGTCCTGACCCTGCACCTGCCGGTTGGCGTACGTATACGCCAGCCCCGCGCCCCAGCCGAAATTCTCGCTCGACCGATGATACGGGCGGTCAATAGTGATCTGCAGGGCGTCGTACCACGTCTTGGCGTCGTTGCTCGAGTAGATGAAGTTGCTGAAGCCGTGGGCACCGAGGTTGAAGCTGATGCAGCAGGTCCCGTCGGGCTTGAGGGCGAATTGTGCCCAGTTGAGGGCCAGCTGGTCCACGCCGCGGACGCCCGCGTAGGCCGCTGACACCGCGACGATCCCGAACAGCCGGCGGACCCCGACGTTCCATTGGTACGACTTTGGCACCTTCACGTCCTTGTCGATGAGCCAAGCTTCGGGGACTCCCACGCTATGCACGAGGGCATCCAAGGTCGCCTTGTTGGCCGTCAGGTACGCGGGATTCCAGGCCACTTCCCCTGGGCCTGGGGCGCGACCGGAGTCGGCGAACGTGATCGTGTACTCCGGGTGACTCAGTTTGAGTGTCTCGTCGACGGACACATCAAAAATGTTGCGGTCGTAATAGATGCCGAACCCGCCGAAGAGCGACGTTTTGTTGTCCCGGTCGAGGGCGTACGACAACCCGAGCCGCGGCTGGAACGCCCCATAAAACGGCTTGCGGTTGCTTCCGGTGCTGATGTAGCGACTCAGGTCGAGCTTGGTCGGCAGCGAATCGCGGTAGCGGGTGAGGGTGTCGACCACGTTTTGCGGCGTCACGTAGTCGTAATTCATCATTTTCGTTTCGAAGTCCCACCGGATACCGACGTTGATCGTCAGCCGCGGCGTTGGGCTCCAGTCGTCCTGCACGTATGCGCCGATTTCCTGATTGTTTTTGTTCAGCGCCGCGTTGCCGGTCCCGTACTTCAGCTCGTAGGGGTTGCGAAACTTGTAGGAATGACCGTTCACGCTGTCGCGATACGCGAACCGGGGTGTCTCGTTGTTCGCCTTGAACACATCGTACGATACGAAGTCGAAGCTGGCACCCGTCTTGAATACGTGCTGTCCGCCGTGCGAATAGGTCAGGTCATCGCGGAAGCCGACTCGTCTCTGGGTGAAGTCCTGGACGCTGAGGTTGCTACCGATATAGTTGTCCGTCATGGCCCCACTCGGGTCCCGATACGAGTACACGCGTGCGGGGAGCCCCGGCGTATTGGGACTCGGTTGCCGACGGAAGCGGGAATAGTCCACCTTCGCTTCGTTGAGCCACTCACCGGCAAAGCGATTATAGCGAAGCTGGCCGATCGTTACGTCCTGCGCGAAGTTCACCGCCTCGTTGAGGGCGCACATCGTTGCCGTCTGGCAGTTCTGGTTGGCGAAGTCCCGGATGTCGGTTTCGTGCCGGGTACTGAAACTCAACTCGGCGGTCGACTTAGGGTCCACCGTGTAGTTCAGCTTTCCGAACACCATCGTCTCGCGGAACGGTGCACCGAAGTTCCCGTTGTACTTGGTGAAATTCACTGTGTCGAGCGCCGGGAATCCTGCCGCCGGGGTGGGGAAGTTCACGAAATAGTTCCGGCTCTGGTAATTCCCCTCATACGCGCCGAAGAAGAACAGCCGATCCTTCTGGATCGGGCCGCCAAGACTGAGGCTCGCGAGCGACCGGGAGTAGTCAGGTTTCGTAAAGGTAAGGGGATTGGCGTTCTTCGCCTTGATCTGGAACGTGTCGAGCGCCACGAGGTCCTTGTTCTGATAGCCGAAGAGCGCGTTCCCATGCCATTCGTTGCCGCCAGACTTCGTAGTTGCCGTGATGATCGCGCTCGAAGCCTTCTGGTACTCCGCCTTGAAGTTCTGACTGATGACTCGATACTCCTGGATTGCGCTTCTCGGAAACGGATTCCCCTTGCTCGCGTCCTGCCCAGCCACCCCGCCGTTCGTCAAGTCATTCTTGAGGCTCGTACCGTCAACAAAAACGTTGACGGTGCTCGCCGTCTGGCCACCCGCTGTGAAGGTCCGGGATACGCTGCTGATTTTGTCATCCGAGATCGTCACGCCGGGAGCCAGCGCTGCGAGATCAAGAAAATTCCGGCTCGCCGTAGGGAGCCGCTCGATCTGCTGCTGGGTCACGTTGGTCGCGATCTCGGACGTGCGCATCTCTATGCCCGTGGCCGCCGCAACCACCGACACCCCTTCGACCTGTATCGCCGAGGCCGCGAGCTTGAAGTCCAACGGGAACACCTCGCCGATGAGCACGCGCACCTTCAGCTTCTGCGGCGCCATGCCGATTTGCCGCGTCGTCACGTCATACTCGGCCGGGACGAGGCCGAGGATGGCGTAGAAACCGTTGCTTTGGCTGGTCGCTTCCCGCTGCGCCGCCGTCTGGGTGTTCACCGCGGTGACTCGGGCCCCGGCGATCGGGCTGCCGCCCGAGTCGGTCACGTATCCCCGGATGCTGCCGGTGCTGGTCTGCGAGAAGGCCGCCGGCGCGGCGATCACGACGAAGGCCAGGCTGAGAAACAGCCCCCGGCCGAATTGCCCGAACGATCTGCGGCTCATGAGCCCGTCTCCTGTGCGCGTGTTTGCATTCCTTATCACGCGCGCCGAAGGGTTTGTCAAGGTCGGTGATGGCCGCGTAGATTGGGATCGCCGCTTTCCCACTTCCTCTTTCTGAAACGGATCCGATGCGCCCGCACAACGGTTTCCTCACGGCGTTACTGGTCACACTGACCGTGGTCAGCGCCTGGCCGGCGTTCGCGCAGCGCTCTGCCGCCGAGCAAAAAATCGACTCCCTCCTCGCCCGCATGACGCTGGAAGAGAAACTCGGCCAGCTGAACCAGCTCTCGGTGGACAATCAGCCCACTCCCGAGCAGCTGGCGCTGGTGCGCAAGGGGCTGGTGGGCAGCCTCTTCAACCTCACGGGGGCGGCCGCGACGCACGAGGCGCAACGCGTTGCCGTGACGGAGTCCCGCCTCCACATCCCGTTGATCTTCGGCCAGGACGTGATCCACGGCTACCGGACCATCTTCCCGATTCCGCTCGCTGAGGCGGCTTCGTGGGATCCGGAGGCCGTGCAGGCGGCCGCCCACGTGGCGGCCAAAGAGGCCGCGGCGGCCGGC
>Ga0070697_100003007_pt1 | contig 12944 bp, 10 predicted proteins | sample KBSK1501metaG_FD_65475 | JGI IMG/M metagenome (GOLD analysis project Ga0070697, IMG submission 65475) | Corn, switchgrass and miscanthus rhizosphere microbial communities from Kellogg Biological Station, Michigan, USA - KBS K1-50-1 metaG | ecosystem: Host-associated > Plants > Roots >... | reverse complement strand
ATTCGCCGCCCTCAAGGTAATAGATCGTCATTAGCCGCCCATCGTAGCGCCAGATTTCCGGGACGCCGAACGCTGCATAAATCGGAAACTTTGCGATCGATTGACGTTGAAGATCAACTTCAACAACGATGTCCGGCGGGGGATCGAGGCTGAAATCTATATCAATCCTGTTTCCCAGGGCAGCGGCCGTTTGCACGTAGAACATCAGATCCGGCTCAACGCCTTTGGGCTGCTTCTTCATCGTTGCTGATCCAAAGCACAAAACCTTAATCCGCAACCTAACGCTTAAGAGATTGACGAGATTACTGATTAGAAACTGATAACTTTCGTGGGCTGATGAGAGTGTCATGATTTGCAGCCTTCCAGAGTCGTAGCTGATGCGTAAACCCCTGGCTTCGCCGACCGCTGCAATCAGTTCTTCATATTCTTCCCAAAGGACGTCGGTGAGGACGAGAGTACTGGCCGGCGGAAGGTGTTGGATTGCTTCGTAATAACTTTCAGTCTGCACTGTCATGGTCGTTGCCCAACTGGTTCGAAAAACAAGCCATTGTATCACCCTTCACGCTCGTTACTGCGAGTAAATTCTGGCTGCGTAATCAGCCACCATGCGGTCGCTATCGAAAGCGGGCACCAGCGTTGCGATCGAATGTTTCATCATCGCAATCCAGCGCCGCGGAATATTATCGCTATCCCGATCATAAAAGCGGGGGATGATTTCCTCTTCTAAAGTTAAGTATAACGACGCGGCGTGCGTTGCATCGGTCTCAGTTTGCGCCTCGGCAGCGTTACCGATTACAAAGCCGTTGTTGCCGTCGTAACCTTCAAGCCACCAACCGTCGAGCACCGAAAAATTCAGGCCGCCATTGATTGCCACCTTCTGGCCGCTGGTGCCCGATGCTTCCATGGGTGGGCGCGGAACATTCATCCAAACGTCCACACCCTGCACCAACTCGCGCGCAACTTCCTGGTCATAATCTTCGACGAACGCCACGCGCTGGCGTACCGAAAGGTCGCGCTGCCACTGGATAAGCTTCTGTAGGATTCCCTTCGCGCCCTGGTCCTGCGGATGTGCTTTACCGGCGAAAACAATTTGCACCGGACGATCTGGATCGTTGATGAGCCGCGACAACCGCCCGGTATCGCTCAGCAGCAAGTCCCACCGCTTGTATCCCGCGACCCGTCGCGCAAAACCGACTGTCAGGGCATCCGGATCGAACATCGTGCGCGCGGCTTCGATGTAGTCTTCATCATCTCCGCGGGCCAGGCGTGCTTCAAACGAATGCTCGCGCACGAATGCAACCAGGCGCTGCGTCAACAAGCCATGCGCCTGCCAAAGATCTTCATCTGAAATATTCTGAATGCCGGCGGCCCAGATCGCCGGGCTGTTCGCCGCCTGTGCCCAATAGTCACCGAACGTCTTCTGGAAGAGCGATCGAATCGCCGGCGCGACCCACGTCGACGTGTGCACGCCGTTCGTGACTGAAGTAATCGGAACATCAGCAACATTTCGATTTGGCCACATCCGGTGCCAAAGCGCCCGGGAAACCTCACCGTGTTTGCTACTAACGGCGTTCGTCGATCGGGCCATGCGCAGCGCGAGGGGCGTCAGGCCGAAGGCATCGCCAACGTCGCCATTAACACGGCCGAGCGCCAGAAAATCCTCGTGCGAGAGTCCGAGGGCGGCCTGGTACCAGTCACCAAAGCATTTCTCGACGAGCGCACTCTCAAATTCATCATGACCGGCAGCAACCGGCGTGTGCGTCGTGAACACGCAACGCTCACGAACGCGCGCTGCTGCTTCGGCAAAATTAAGCTTGTCACGCTCGATAGCCTGTCGCGTCAACTCGAGCGTCAAGAAAGCGGAGTGACCTTCATTCAGATGAAAAACCGCCGGCGAAATTTGCAGGTCGTTCAGCAGGCGCACGCCGCCAATCCCCAGTGTCATTTCCTGTACGAGACGCGTTTCGCGGTCGCCGCCGTAAAGGTGACCGGTAATCAATCGATCGATCTCTTCATTGTCGCTGACGTTGGTGTCCAGCAGGTAGAGCGGAATCCGGCCGATGTTTGCCTTCCAGACGCGCGCCTGCACGGCTCGACCGCGCATATTGATTTCAATAAGCAGCGGAACGCCTTTGCTAGTCCGCACTAATTCCAGCGGGAGTTCGCCGACGTAGCTTTCGCGATATCTTTCCTCCTGCCAGCCTTGCGAATTGATGCGTTGCTGGAAATAGCCATAGCGATAAAACAAACCGACAGCAACCAGCGGCAGATTCAAATCGCTCGCAGACTTCAGATGGTCGCCCGCCAGAATGCCCAAGCCGCCGGAATAAAGCGGCAAAGAGCTGTGGACGCCGAACTCCGCACAAAAATAGGCGACTGGATTGACACGGTTGATCGACGGATTAAGAGTCAGAGTCGGCGAAACGCGAGTGTCCGTTACATAAGAATCGAAACGCTCGACTAGCCTGGTAACTCGATCGGCATAGGAGGGATCTGCAGCCATTTGTGTCAGCCGTAGATCGCTCACTTGCGCTAACAACGCGCGCGGATTCTGATCGCATTGCGCCCAAGTCTCTGAATCGAGATCCCGAAATACCTCCATGCCATCCGCTGCCCAACTCCACCAGTAATTCCACGCCAGCCGCTCGAGGGGTTCCAGCGTCGTTGGTAACGCGCGCGGCGGTAACGATTTAATCGAATCAGTACCGTTCTCTGTTTCAGTAGCCATTCAGTTGGGTATTAAGATCGAACTACATAAATAAAGCGGCTCATGCCGCCAAAAAAAGAATGAGTGGTTTAGCAGAAGAAGATTGAATCCGTCAATGTCGCACGGGGGCAATAGCCTGACCGTCAGGGAGAGCTCGTATTATCTATGAAGCGGATGAGCCCCTCCTAACGATCGGGCCAGCCCCGTTATTCATTAGAACTGAATGAGCCTTCCCTTACGGTCGGGCTAGTGCCCGCTATTCAGTAAATTCTTGATTCTCCAGAAACACTTGCGCATCTCGCGTTTGAAAAAACACGAGTCGTACCTCTTGTAATTGCCGATCGGTTGAAAGAAAGTTCTCGATTGTTTTCGATGAAATGGCCGCAGCTTCCGCCAGGGGATAACCAAACACGCCGGTAGAAATCGCCGGAAAAGCGATTGAAGAAAGATTCTTCTCGACTGCCAGAGTCAACGAATTGTGATAACAGTTCGCGAGCAGCTCGGCTTCCTTGCCGTCATGCTGACCGTAGATCGGCCCGACGGTGTGGATAACGTAAAGGGCCGGCAGCTTACCTCCAGTCGTGATGACCGCTTCACCGGTCGGCAGTCCTTGCGGAAAACGCGTGCGACGAATCTCGCGGCACTCTTCCAGGATTTCAGGTCCACCCGCGCGATGAATTGCCCCGTCGACTCCGCCGCCTCCAAGTAAAGAAGAGTTCGCCGCATTGACGATCGCATCGACCTCCTGCTTCGTAATATCGCCGACTACCACGCGCACGCGGCCATCAAGAAATGTCCTGCTCAATGCGGCGGAGTTTTGCATGTTTCTGTGCCAGAAGCTTACGAAGGCTTTGGAAGCGTCGCTGCTGGAGGCTGATTTCGCCAGATATACAAGTACCAGTAAACCGGCATTGCGAACATTCCCACCATACAAATCAATACGGCCCACATGATCTTCATAGTTTGATCGATGTAATCGTTCTTCACTGCGAGAATAATGTAGAGAGGCATCAGAGCGATCGTTAGGAGTATGGTGAAAAGATGAGCTGCAAACAAGCCGACGAACCCCATCGTAAAAAATGTTCCAGACGTTGAAACGGAAGTATTTTCATCGATTTTGTCGACGCGGGGTCGCCCATTTGCATCAACCTCGCGCGCTTCTTTTAGAATCTCGTGGCGGGTTGAGTTGGTCGTAACCGAGGTGCGGTATTGACGATCGGCGCGATCCAGCGCAACGATTTTATCTCTCGTTATTGTTAATTGTTTCAGGTCGCCGTCTCTTATCTTGTGCTCGAGCTGCAGCAAGTCAATCTCTTCCGCATTCCGATCTGATTTATCCGCCGCCGCCAGTGTTAAGCCAACTATCGAGAAGATGACCAGGAAGAAAAGCACCATATAAATTGCAGGCCAAATCGTCGCGAGTCCGACGCCTATCTTCAATGAGTTCTTCCAACGATGTGTCTCCCAACTCCAATTCATGTGCTGTCAGTCCTGTCGCGGCTCGACGTTTATTTCATCAAACATATCCTGCCGCCGGAGCGCCTCGGCCACGCCTTTTGCTTTGTGTTCGGTCAGCGGATGATCGGCATCAACGCTGGCAATTTCAAAAACGCGCTCGTCGATCATGACCACACTCAGCGAGCCGAGCGTCACGCCCGCAGTTACCTGGATGTCATCCATGTTGTGAATCTTGAAATGACCATGCTGCTCGACCCAATCTTCGATGAAAGGATCGCGAAGGGCATGTTCGGCCTCTGATTCAGTCAGATAAGCGCCTTCCACGACGAGACAAAACTCGCGGCCTTTATTTTCAGTCATGGTTCGGAAGAGATATTGGTGCGGAAAGCGGCGCGTGCGTCCGCAATTCTGAACGAGGGGCGATCGCAGCTGGGTTCGCAGTCATGGCGAAAGACAATCCTTTGGATCGTCCTGCTGTGAAGCGTACTTTAACATCAGAGAAGCGCGAAACGCCAGAATTTTCCTCTACAGAGCGAGCGTTCAGAGGACCGACTTCAGTCGGGCTTTTTCACGAAAAGACCCAACTAAAGTTGGTACTCTCAACTCCTGCAAACAAAAACGCCGCAGAAAACGAGGGTCCTCTGCGGCGTCTTTGTTTGCTGGGGACAGGTACTTTACGAAGCGGTCGCGTATTGTCGATTAAGCTCGGCACGCAGCCGGTTGAAATACGAATCGAAGGTCACGAATCCACTCGTGCCCTGAAAAAAAGCCCGGCCACCGGTATCGTGCGACACGCGATTGAGCGAACTTTGCCCGTAACTTGCCGCCAGGCGGCTGCGACTGGTTAATCCAACAGACGGTGCATAGAAAGAATAAATCGCGACGACGCGACGATTCGCTTCGGTGATCGCTCGATCGATGTCGATTGTATGTCCGGCAGAGGTAGCATCGAAGCCCCGTGATGTGTCAAGCCCATCAGAAATGAGCAGAACTGCGTTCGGCCCCTTCCAATTTTTGTCGAACTTCCTCAGCGCCTCAAGGACCTCGACGTATGGATTGTACGGAGACACTGCCGTGCTGGCGACGGGTATGCGCAGCGAGTTCGCCGCGTGATTCAAATCCGTCGTAAACGGCTGGCGCACTTGCAGCGTTCCGGACGTAATGTAACCAACCAACACTTTCGATCCGGTTGGCAACGAACGGATGAACTCGCGCGTTACGCCCAGTTCATTACCGACCTGCGACGTCAAATCATCCTGGATCAAAAGCGCGATGTTCAGCGGCACGCGCACGCGCTCTTTTTCATTTCCCTTTGCGCTGACCTGCGAAACCGCAGCTACACCTGCTATCAACGCTATCGCACAAATGAATGGGGAAATTCTTCTAAACATAATCTCACCTCGAAGCGATCAAACATCTTCGCCAGAAATCCTTGAACTGCGCTGTCTGGGTCAGTTTTATGATGCGCTAGCGAGCGTTAAGGTTGTGCCGGAGCGCCGACATCCTGTCGGCGGTTCGCGGGCCTCCTGCCCGCGCATTATTCGATCACTACCCGAGCGGTGTCGTTGCTTACTGATGCAGCTTGCACACTCCGCTCGCGTCACACGGCGGCGGCACTCCAAAGAGCGTGTAGCGTCGCTTTGCCAGCCAACGATAAAAGACGGGGCCGAGTTTGGTTAACGGCCAAACGGAAAGAATCGGCGCTAACCACTTCCAACGCGGCAGCACTCGAATGACTTCGATCCATGCGAAGTAACCTTTGGTCCAGCGACGGTCAGGCGTGCGGGCGTGCATCTCTTCGGCCATCTGTTCACGCGTGTGCGGCGCCGCGCGTTGCAGAATCACCGGGTCGTTATAGTCGAGCCAGTTAATGCGTTGATCGCGATCGAGTGGCTCGACGCGCGCGCGCATCCAGCGGCACAGATTGCACTGGCCGTCGGTATAGACGTCGAGCTTTCCAGATTGAGCTAATACCATTTCCTCAACGTAGGCCAGAGTTTACCGAGGGAGCCGAACTTTGCTCCATGGCAAAGGAAGACCGGAATGTGGCGTTCCAGCGCGTATGGATTGTCCGACGTGCCAACGTACTCAACCTGCTCAAATAATTGCTCGAGAACTTCTTTTCGATCGTCAAGAACGATCAGGCAATTACCCGAATAACCTCGCGGCCCCCACAGGAAATACGTTTGGTGCCCGCTAAGCGCCCCAGGTAATCCATAACGCGGGCCAAAAAAATCGATCGCTCCGGCCTGACCATAGTCTTGCGCGAAGATCCCGCAGTCGGATTTCTCGTTCGCTGGAACGCGTGCCCAGGCCTGTGCAGTCATTACGGTCATCTCTTCCCAGCCAAACTGATCGGCGTAATGCTGGGGTAGCACGGCGCGCTCGTGACTGTGCTCGCTACGCGGTATCTTGAACGGCAACTTGTTCATGTAGGAAACGAATTGATCGACCGAGAAAACTGGAATCACCAGCGGTGCCAGCCATGCGCCGCCTCCGATCAGAAGAATAATAATTGCAGGTCTCAACCAGGCTTGCCGTGATCGATCAATGACCGTTTCGATCATGACTGCACCAGCCGCCAACAGCATTGGATAGATTGGGGCCAGATAATAGTTCTTGCCCTTCAGCACCACGAAGGCAGCGAACGCTACCAGATAACACCAGCCGAGCAAGCGATAGTTCTTCAATCGCGGCCATGCGAGCAGCGCGACAAACCCTGTAATCCAGATCGGGGCCGTGAGCGGATGGACCAGCAGAACTTGCTGAATGAAAAACTCGAATGTTGAGAGTCGAACGTCTCTCCCGCTGGCACGGATGTTGTGCATCAGTTCCAGGAAGGGCCAATGATTGTGGACGTTCCAAATCAAGTTCGGAAGAAAGAGTAAAAATGCGGCAACTCCACCCGCCCAGAACCACTTTTTCATGAAGGCGGTTCGTTGGTTGGTCAAGAGTAGCCCCAAAACGATGGCGAAACCGAAGACAGTAATAGAATACTTTTCTTCAAGCCCGAGTCCGGCGACGACACCGAACCACACCCAGTAACGCGGATCACGTTTGATGGCCAGAATCGCAAAGTACACGCACCCCATCCAGAGCAGCGGTTCGAAACTGTTCGTGGTTAGCAGGCTGCCCCCGGAAAGATAAATCGGAGCAATTAGAACTGCCACAGCACTGAGACCGAGAGCGAAGCGACGGCCGCCAAATTCACGCGCAATCATCGCGGTGAGTATTACGACTACCGAACTGGCCAGGGCAGGAAGAAACCGAATGGCCCGAAGTGAATCTCCCAACACCATTCGACTGACCCTGACGAGAAAGGGAACAAGTGGAGGCTGGTCAACGTAGCCCCAGGCCAGGTGATCGCCGCACGACATGTAATCAAATTCGTCGCGGAAGTATCCGTAGCGATTGTTGAAGATACAATGAAGGACGAGCTTTGCGAGGGCGATCGCGACAACCATGACCATTCCTTTCGCCAGGAATTTTTGCGTCTCACGGCTCGAATCAGTTGAGGGCGTCGCGATGCTCATTTACTTATCTGAGGCTCGCACGATACATTAACGGTCTACTCGCATCAATGGTGTCAGAAGACCCACCGTGAGGGAGGTCGTCGCTGAACACCCTGGTGTGAATGACCCCTGAAACTCTTGCTTTACGCGCGGACTTCTGACACCAACCGGCAATGATGATTATAAGAAGACAGTGAAAGACCTCCGACCGAGTTAGTGATAAATATGAGCGCGATGCGATGGTTCCTGGTTATCACGATTATCCTCGTGTGCGTGGTCAGTTCCGCGCGTGGAAAGCAGAACGTCGATGGCGTGTGGGAAGGCGAGATCCAGGATCCCAGACGACCTGTTGTCGTTACGGCAGACTTCAGAGCACTTAGTGTTTCCTTCAGCGGGGCCGCACCTGCGAACATTACGCGACCTGCGCTGTCCGACGCCGGGAAGATGGTGAGATTCGAAGTCGTCAACGGCCGGCAGACGCTCAAATTTGCGGGAACGACGGCCGGCGTGCGAATCACGGGCGAGGTGGACACGGGCAGTCGCAGAATCCCGTTCTGGCTTGAACTGTTGCCATCCCTTCCAAAGCCAGCCAACCGGCAGGAAGCATGGCGGCAAGACATCGACGTGGTGCTTTCTCGTTTTCTTCGCTATGACCGCAGCTTCAGCGCACCTCGACGTGAAGCCGCACGCGTACGCCTGCAAAAGCTGCGGACGCGAGTTGCTGCCCTTCCAGATGCGGCGATTATCGTCGAACTGGCCCGCGCTGTTGCGACCTCCGGCAATGCTCATACGCGGCTGTATCTGATGCGAAATCGGACTGAGGTCCGCCGCGTTCCCCTCCGCGTCTGGTGGTTCGGCACCGAGCTGCGCGTCGTTCGCGCCGCAACGGAGTACGCTGATCTTACCGGCTGCCGTGTGATCGGCCTTGGCCGATGGGACGTCATATCGGCATTTCGAAAAGTTCGAGACATCAAAGCCGGCAATGCGTCCTGGCAACGTTACATGAGCGCATACTTTCTCACGAGTCCCGATATCCTGTTTGGGGCTGGCGTGCTGCCTAATTCCGAGCGTCTACCGTTAACCGTTAAATGCGGTGGCCGGACTCGCCGAGTCAAAGTCAGTCCCTCGCCGCTGCGTCGATCATCGACGCCGGTTGAAGCATGGTGGGACCTTGCGCCAGGCTATCGATATTCCGACGCCGAACTTAAATCGGCGCTGACAGTCGAGAAGGCTCCGCTCTATCTTCAGCATCCGGATCGAAACTACTGGGTCGAGTATCTTTCCGCTCCGGCGATCATCTATCTGCAGTACAACCGGGCACAGGAAATGTCTTCTGACCCTTTGTCCGACTTCATTGGCCGGGTGACTCGGATCCTTGATGGAAATCCAGTTAAAGGACTCATCATCGATGTCCGTTTCAACACGGGCGGCGATGCCGGTGTCGGCACGGAAATCGTCGAGACGCTTAATGGTCGCCTGAAAGGCGTGCCGGTGGTGGTGCTCACCGGCCGCGCGACGTTCTCAGCCGGAATTACCAGCGCCGCGCAATGGAAACAGTTTGCAAATGCGTCGATAGTCGGTGAGCCCGTGGGCGACAATCTCGATCTGTGGAGCGAGGGTGGCAATCTGCTCCTGCCGAACTCGCATTTGACAGTTCACTACGCTAATGGTTTTCACGCGTATTCACAGCGAGAGTACCCGGCGTTCCAGCCTTACTTTTCCGATTTGAATGTTGCGACACTGACGCCCGACGAGATTGTGGAAGTCACCTGGTCGGACTACGTAGCCGGTCGAGACCCACTGTTAGAAGCCGCTGTGAAACGCATCCGAAAAAGCAGGTAGATCCCTCTTTGAGTCGTAACATCACCGTTGCAGTAGATACTGGTTCAGTTGAAAAAATGAAGCAATACGTCGCAGTATCCTAACTTGCCTTTCCGCTTCCCGCTCGGCTAAATTACGGAATCAATCCACAGTCACATCCTGCCTTTTCATTGCCGTTGAAGCCAGGAATGTCTGTCATGGGAACTTGATCTCTGAAAGGACCAAATCGCTTTTATGAAAGTCTACGCCACCGAAGCCATCCGCAACCTTGCGGTCATTGGACATGGCGACGCAGGGAAGACGCAACTGATTAGTTCGCTTCTCTACGTCGCAGGCGCCACGCCCCGCTGGGGCAAGGTCGATGAGGGCACGACCGTTACCGATCACGACGAAGATTCCATCGCCCGCAAGATTACCCTCAACACCGCACTCGCTCACCTGGAACACAAAGAAACCAAAGTCAATTTAATCGACACACCTGGATACGCTGCATTTGTTTCGCATGCGCGGCCGGCTTGTCGGGTGGCGGATTGCGCCGTCGTGGTGGTCGATGGCGTTAAAGGCGTCGAAGTGCAAACGGAAAGGGTTTGGAATTATGCAAACGAGTTTATGCTGCCACGTCTGATGGTTGTTACGAAGCTCGACAAAGAGCATTCAGATATTGGAATCGCGCTGAACAGCGCCCATAACGTTTTCAAAAGGGCGATCGTACCCTTTACGTTGCCTATCGGAAAAGAACAGGGATTTAAAGGAATCGTGGACGTCGTGCATATGAAAGCGTACGAGTTCGACGAGCACGGCAAAGCTAAGGAGATCGACATTCCGTCTGAAGGCCGCGATGTAGTTGATAAGACACGCGAGCGTTTGATTGAATTGGTGGCTGAATCTGACGACGCTTTGATGGAAAAGTATTTCGATCAGGGTACGCTCGATGATTCAGACGTACTGCCGAACATCACGAAGGCGATTGCGAACAGTAAGCTTTGTCCGGTCTTCGCAGTTTCAACTATGACATTGGTTGGACTGTCGACTTTGCTGGATCACATCGTTGAGTTTTTGCCAGATCCGGCGCACCACGAAGCTGAGCACGGCAAAAACGAGAAAGGTGAACCGGAATCTCGCAAGTATTCGAGCTCGGAACCTTTCTCAGCTTATTGCTTCCGAACAATCGCCGATCCTTTCGCGGGACGTATCAATGTTTTCAAAATTTTCAGCGGTAAAGTCGGGACCGATGCGACCGTTTACAACTCGACACGCGGCACTTCGGAACGTTTGGGCGCTTTGCACACAATGCAAGGTAAACAGCTCGATAAAGTTCCCGAAGCGAACGCGGGCGATATCGTCGCTTGCGTTAAGCTTAAAGAGACTCAAACCGGGGACACGCTCTGCGACAAAGCTCACGCAATCACTTACGATCCGGTCCAGTATCCGGAAGCCGCTATCGCTTTTGCCATCGAACCAAAATCGCGCCAGGATGAAGAGAAAATCAGCGTCGCGATTCACAAGATTCTCGAAGAAGATCCGGCCCTGACTTTCACTCGCGACGCACAAACGAAAGAATTTCTGCTCGCCGGCTCAGGCCAGGTCCACGTTGAAACCATCGTCGAGAAACTTAAGAAGCGTTACAGCGTCGAAGTGATGCTGCATCCGCCCAAAGTCCCTTACAAGGAGACGATCACTCAACGCGCGGAAGTCCAGGGCCGGCACAAGAAACAAACCGGCGGACGCGGTCAGTTCGGCGATTGCAAAGTCGTTTTCGAGCCGCTGCCCCGGGGCGAAGGTTTTGTATTCGAAGACAAGATCTTTGGCGGCGCCGTGCCGCAGCAATATCGTCCCGCGATTGAAAAAGGTATTGTCGAAGCCGCGGCCCATGGCTCGATTGCCGGTTATCCGCTGGTCGATTTTAAGGTGCAACTGATCGATGGCTCGTATCATAACGTCGATTCGGACGAGCACAGCTTCCGCGCCGCCGGCCGCAAGGCCTTTCGCAACGCGATGGAGAAAGTAAAGCCGGCGCTCCTTGAACCAATCATGGATGTCGAGATTACTGCGCCGCAAGAATGCAGTGGCGACATCATGGGCGATCTCAATTCGCGCCGTGGCCGCGTCCAGGGTATGGACACCTGGGGCAAGAACCAGGTAATCAAAGCGCAAGTGCCGATGGCCGAGATGCTGAATTATCAATCGACGCTGAACTCGATTACCGCCGCACGCGGATCATTTCACATGCAGTTCTCTCACTACGATCCAGTGCCAGGGCAGCTGGCACAGAAGATCGTGCAGCAGGCAAGAGAGGAGGGTCGGATTCGGGGCGAGGAAGAAGAATAATCCGCAGATTTACTCAGATTTCACAGATAAGAGAAAGCAAGACAGCTGGGGATAAAATTCAAATCTGCTTGACGGTCTAATCGGTGTAATCTGCGGATTATCCTGCGATCGGCAATCTAATCTCTACAATCAAGCCGCCGTCAGAGGCATTCGCGGCTTTAATCGTTCCATGATGCAGTCGCACCGAGCGCGCCGCGATTGATAATCCCAGGCCGGTTCCTCCCGTCTTGCGATCACGGTCGTCTTCCACTCGGTAGAAGGGGCGGAAGATTTCCTCGATTGATCCATCAGGTACACCGTTGCCATGATCGCGCACGCTGATCAGAGCGTAACGATCGCTGTTCAGCGTTTCGACCTCCTGCGAAATGTCAACCTGCGTGCCTGCGGCGGTATAACGAACGGCGTTGCGCACCACATTTTCGATCGCGCTTCGAACCAGCTCTGGCACACCGAAGATCTCGGATGCTTTGTCTCTGATCACCCGAACGGAACGATCGCGACTGCGCGCTTCAAAATCGGCATCCTCTGCGACTTCCCGAACCAACGCACGAAGGTCGATCTTAACGTTCTTCAAACCATCAGTGCCGCTCTCGAGCCGCGACAACGCCAGTAACTGGCCAATTAGTTCGTTAAGGCGTTCTCCCTCGCGCTCGATGCGGTCCAGGGCACTGCCGGCTTCAGAACCAGCGCGCCGCCGCGCGAGACCCAGGGCGACTCCCTGACGGGCCAGCGGCGAACGCAATTCATGAGAAATGTCGCCAAGTAATCTGCGTTGCGCTTCAACCAGCGATTCAATCCGACCGGCCATCAAGTTGAAGTCGCGAGCGAGGTGTGCAGTCTCGTCATGCCGTTTCAGGAGTTTGTCGTCCACTCGGGCTGAGAGTTTTCCGTCAGCCAAATCCTGAGTAGCGCCGCGCAATTGCACAATCGGAGTGGAAAGATAACGAGCCAGCCAGTAGCAAAATAGGGCGCCGATTAAAAGCACCGGCAGAAAACTTCTGGCTATCAGACGAAGACCGAAACCAAACGAGCCAGGTTCGCCTAACCGCGGAGGCGGGGCGGGAAAATCGGGTCTGGGCAGCGCCCCGGCTAAAACGTATGCCGCGCCTTTCGGTCCG
>Ga0070697_100003004_pt1 | contig 12948 bp, 13 predicted proteins | sample KBSK1501metaG_FD_65475 | JGI IMG/M metagenome (GOLD analysis project Ga0070697, IMG submission 65475) | Corn, switchgrass and miscanthus rhizosphere microbial communities from Kellogg Biological Station, Michigan, USA - KBS K1-50-1 metaG | ecosystem: Host-associated > Plants > Roots >... | reverse complement strand
CTCCTGATCTGGCGTGACCCGGTGCAGCGACACACTTTGTAAGGAAGGTGCAGTGAGGTGTGCAGTCACACGTCACCTGCTGGACGCTGACTTCAAGAGGACCCATCCGCTACACTGATACCTGTCGGGTGTGCCCGCTGCGTGGGTGAACGCCTGCCTGGGGAGCTGGGACACTGCCACATGGGCCCAGTCCCCCTGTTCTCTTCTCTGCCTCTAGCATACCACATGTGGAGCGAACGCGCGAAGCTGTTTCGCTTTCCGTGATCCCGGCGTCTCCCCACGGAGACGAAAGCTGTGATGGCTCATCCCTCTGCTTTTCTTCACACCCACATCAGGTTGGAATTCACCCGCTTTTATGGAGACCCGAAATAGTAGGGCGAACCCATCAATTGTGCAGAAGTAACCGAGCTGAGGTAGCTCAGCGCAGAGGGCTGCGGAAACTGAGGACGGATCAGTCAGAGATCAATAAGGGGCATACGTTGAGAAGCAGAGGGCGAGGTCTTAGAACCTTTGTTCTACTATACCTAGAACATTTGTACAAATAGTCGAGCGGAACCGACGGGCATCGGCCTCGCTCACACCAGTGCTGGTCCATTTTATCGAGCCCCACGGCAAGCTGTATCGCAGGCTTCAAGACCGTGTGCCAGGGAGCGCAAGCGTTCGCTTCGCAGCTTCTATCCCTCCAAAAACCATGGCATCTACAATCGCACTACCAGATGCGATCCTTCACGCCACCAATTTTTCGAACGGATATCCGAAGTAGCCAGTACAGCCGTGTTCATCACTTCCTCCAAGAGGTCCATTGCTACGGAGATGATCTATGTCTACGACCATTCGTTTCCCTCCTTCCTTCTTTGCCTCGCACGAGTGATGTGAAGACTCCAGCAGCGGCAATGCCGGCTAACACGAGAAATGCCGTATGAAATCCGTCCGCGAAGGTCTGTTGCAGCAGGCTGATACGCGCGTGGGACAGTGTTGGATGCACGTGATTGGCAGCCAGCTGCCGACCGGCTGCCGATCCGCCCAGGCTGGCAAAGATGGCCCCGGCGAGCGCGACGCTCACGCTTTGCACGACGGCGCGGCCCGTTGCCAGAAAGCCGGAGGCGCTCCCCTGGTGGCCGCGCGGAGCCGCCCCCATCAGCGCGCTGTTGTTGGGCGACTGGAACAAGGCCTGCCCCGCGCCGGTGAAGACCAAACGCCAGATGATATCGAACGTAGAGCTGTGCGCGTTCAACTGGCCCATGAGCACCAGCCCGGCGCAGGCGATTACCAGACCGGCGGAAGCCAGCCAGCGCGTGCCGATGCGGTCGGCCAGCGCACCGCTGAAGGGCGCAATGATGGCGATGGTCAGCGCAAAGGGTGTAAGCAGCAGCCCGGCCTGCAGGGTGGAGTAGCCGAGCAGTTCTTCCAGGTAAAAGGGGAGCAAGAAGCCTACCGCGGAGAGCGCCAGAAAACTCAGAATCAGACTGACATTGGCGGAGAGAAAGACGCGGCTGCGCAGCAAGACGCCGTCGATAATTGGGTTGGGGACGTGCCGCTCCACCACGACCAGCCCCATGAAACCCAGCGCGCTTAGCCCCAGGGTGCCAATCAACAAGGGAGAACTCCAGCCCTACTGCTGACCAAATGACAGACCAAGCGTCAGCGCCACCAAGGCGATGGCCAGCAAAAGCGCCCCCACCGGGTCAAAGCGCCCGCGCCCCCGGTGCGCGCTTTCCCGCAGCACGCGCAGCGAGGCGATGATCCCAAGGATGCCAAGCGGGACGTTGACGTAGAAAATCCAATTCCACGAGAAATTTTGGGTGATGATGCCGCCAAGCGTTGGGCCAACGCTCACTCCTAATGCCACGATGACCGCATTCAGGCCCAGCGCGCCCCCGTTCGCGCGCAGGAAAGGCGCTAATCAGCATAGCGGGGCTGATGGCCAGGACGAACGCGCCGCCCAATCCCTGCAGCGCCCGCGCGGCAATCAACATGTCGAGCGAAACGGATGCAGCGCTGAGAGCGGAGCCAGCGGTGAAGAGGACTAACCCGGCGACCCAGATCGGCTTGCGCCCGATCGAGTCGGCTACACGGCCAACCGTCAGGAGCACGCCCGCGGTGACGACCAGGTAGGCGATGATGACCCACTCAACCGCGCCGCTCAAGGGGACACCGTAAAAGTGGGCAATGGTTGGCAAACTGATATTGACGATGGAGGAATCGAGCGAGGCCATAAAGATGCCAACAGCTAGGATGGCGAATACCGCCCACTTACTCGGCTGCTCATGCCCGTCTTTTTTGTTTAGATCGATCTCCGCATCGGTGGGACCAGCCTGCTCAAGTTCCGCTGATGTGTTGGTTGTAGGAGGAATGGGCTGGCCTGTCGCATGAGCGATAGTTTCGTGTTGTTTCATAATTTCCCTGCATTGTGGAAGGGTATGCTGGTGAGATCGCTCTTAGCGATACGGCCACCGTTACCCTCGATGATTATGATGATAAACACAATCATGTGTCTACTTTCTGAGCAAGAGTCTCCTGGCCGTCGAGCAGTCTCACCGGAACTCCCGTCATAGGGTTACATTCGCAGGGGGTTACACCCACCGAACAGTACCTGGATCCGTGTAGGAGGAGCAGGAGCCATCGGCGTTGCCGGCCTTTGCCGAGGAAAGGAGTGGCGGTCTCACACAGGGAGACGTGGCCATACTCCGGTTCCTGGCCGCGGTCGAAATCATCGAAAGCGACCTGTAGCAGCAATGCAACGAACTCGGTGGCATCCAGGACAGCGAAGTGCCAGGGGGCAGCGGGAGCCAACCCTACATCAACGGCCTGCTCCAACTGGATGGGGACATGTCCCAGTATATCCACGACAATACCGAGGATGAGTTCAGCCACATGTGGCCTTCCTCAACGCCTACCCGGCCTCGAAGGGCGCCGAGCCGGTCAACCTGGATCGCTTCCGCACGCTGCCCGGCAAATCTGCTTGACCCTTGTCAACAAACTACCGGTAGGTAGCCTCAGCACTGCTGTCGGGTTGTTACTCATCCCGCTCGGCCGCTTCATCTGGTCGCGGTTCACTTCCCCTGTGTCAGGGCCCCTCTTGTTGGTGAGTACGATCAGGTGTCTTGTGAAGTCCGGAGAAACTCTTGCGCCTGTGTCAGGCGAGGTGGTGCTCGATCGCATAGCGGGTGGCCGCACTGCGCGAGGAGACGTCCAGCTTGCTGTAGATGGAACTGATATGGGTATGCACGGTGCGGGGACTGAGCACCAGCTTACTGGCGATCTGCTGGTCGGTCAAACCCCCTGCCAGCAGGCGCAGCACCTCCACTTCCCGTGCCGTCAGCCCAGACGGAAAGGCTTGCGGTGAGAGGGGCGCGCTGGGAGTCGGGGTGGGTTTGCGTCCTTGTGCCGCAAGCGCCTGCTGTGGGGTCATGGCACGTCCCTGGGCCCAGGCGGCGACAAAGGCGCGTTCTCCTAGATGAACGCGGGTTGCCGAGAGCGAGCGTTCATACTCAGTGAGCTCAACGGGTGGGATAGGAATACCAAGCGTGTCGCGGAGGGCATCGGCTGCTCCCCAGAGCTGGGCGGCCCAGGCCAGCTTGCGCTCTGCCGCAACGACTTCACCTAATCCCACCAGACTTCTAGCGATTATCCATTTCTCGCCCAACTCATCGGAGAGCGCCAGGCTCTCTTCGTAGAGCGATTGGGCTGCTGCATAGTGGCCTTCGGCTGCGAGCACCTTTCCGAAAGCCGAGAGAGATTCAGTGGTACCGTGCCGGTGCCCCATTTCTTTGTAGAGCACCACGCTTATCTCCACCTCGTTGTGTGCGGCGGCAAGGTCCCCCTGGCCAAGAGCCAACTGGCCCAGGAGGCACCGGGCTGCTGCGATGCCTTCCTTGAAGCCCACCTCTCTAGAGAGCGCGAGACATTCCTCCAGTAGGGAGTAGACGCTCACCTGGTCAGCTTGCGAATCAAAGAGCGCCTGGGCCAATTGCGAGAGCGAATGGGCAATGCCCCTCTTGTTTCCGAGCCCTCGGTGTATTGTCACGCTCTGCTTGAATAGGGCGCATGCCCTGGCATACTCACCCTGGCTGCGGGCCACGAGTCCTAGAGAGAAGAGCGAGTAGGCGGCATACTCCTGGTCGTCCACCTCCCTAAAGAGGGCCAACGCTTCCTCGAGCAGGGAGCGAGCCGCTGCCGGATAGCTTCTCACCCAGGCGATGTTCCCCAGTATACCGAGGGAGAATGCAATACCTCGCTGATCTCCGAGTTCCCGGTACAGCGCCAAACTCCCCTCACACAGCGCCTCTGCCCGCTCATAGTCGCTCTGAACGAAGGCCAGCTGCGCGGCAGCGAAGAGGGCCTTTGCCTGGATAGGCGCTGTTACTCCCTCATTTGTTGTCAGTGCCCTCTCGAGGAATGTTCGCCCTTCACTCAAGTAACCATGTACCCACCAGAACATCCACAGTGCACCAGCCAACCGCAAGGCGATCTCTCGGTGCAGCGCACCCTCCACAGCTTCTGCCGGCTCTAAGGACCAGGAGAGCGCTTCACGCAGGTTCTCATGCTCCCGCTCTAAGCGCTCCAGCCATGCAACCTGCTCTGGTCCGCCACGTTCAAGCTCCGCTTGTTCGGCTAGCGCCAGGTAGTATTCAGCATGTGCCTGGCGGGTGCGCTCCAGCTCTCCGCTTGTCGCCAGGGCCTCCAGCCCGTACTCGCGGATCGTCTCCAGCATCACCAGGCGTGGTTCATCCCCATCCCGCTCTATTGGTTGCAGCAGACTCTTGTCCATGAGTGAGGCGATGCCATCCAGCACATCTGTTGGCGACCCACCCAGTGCCGTATGGAGTCCCTCCACCGCCTCCAGGGTACTGCCACCCACAAAGACCGCGAGCCGCCGGAAGAGCCGCTGCTCCTGGGCATCCAGGAGATCGTAACTCCATGCAAGCGTGTTGCGCAGCGTTTGCTGGCGGGCAGGGACATCCAGCGCCGAACCCGTCAGAACCTGCAAGCGGTGTCGCAAGCGGGCCAGGAGCGCCTGTGGGGGAAGCAGTTTGCTACGAGCCGCCGCCAGTTCAATAGCGAGCGGCAATCCGTCCAGGCGAATACAGATCTCCGCAACGGCGCGGCTGTTGCCAGGAGTGAGCGCAAAGTCGGGTTTGACCGCCCTGGCGCGCTCGAGGAAGAGGGCCACTGCCGCATACCCCGAAAGGGCTTCGCTCTCGGGCAGGTAGGTGAAATCGGGCAGCGCTAACGGTGGGACGGGAAACTCGTGTTCCCCGCGCATATGGAGCACAGTGCGGCTGGTCACCAGGGCTTTGAGGGAGGGACAATCGGTTAGCAGGTCCGCGAGCCATGGCACCGCACCCAGCACCTGCTCGAAGTTGTCGAGCAGCAGCAGCAGACGCTTGTCGTGCAGCGACGCATGCACGAGGTCGCGCATTGCTCGTTCGCCGGTCTCCTGCAGTCCGAGTGCCTGGGCAAGCGTGGTGGCAACCAGGTCTGGATCGCGAAGGGGAGCCAGCTGAACGAAGCAGACACCGTCAGGAAAGTCATCGAGCAGGTCACTTGCCACCTGTAAGCTCAGGCGGGTTTTGCCAACACCCCCAGGACCGGTGAGCGTGACCAGGCGCACCTGCGGGTGTCGCAAGAGCGAACACACTGCCTGGAGTTCGTGATCGCGTCCAATCAGTGGGGTGAGTTGCGCGGGTAGGTTGTAGAACCGAGCTTTCAATTGGTCTAACATAGGTTCAACTGTACATATTGCTCAATCAGGGTTCCGCAAAATCTTCCAGGGAACACTCTCCCCTGAAAGAGAAGATCTTTTCCCTTCAGTTTTTCTTATGGTCTTCGAGGAGGTGCAAGAGTAAGTAGTCGTCACTCTCCCTATAGTTATGGTACATTCTCTCGAAGATATATTCGGTAAAGGTTACGCCTGTGCTGCCCAGAGTCGAAGCTAGGTAATTCAGTCTAAAGCCCTCCTGGAATAATTGAAGGAGGAATTACGCGCTTCTGTCGATGTGATGCTGCTCTCCTTCGAGGTATATCTCATGGTGTAGCAAGGAGCACAGAAATTTTCTCCTGCTACATCGCTACTCCGATGTTCTGTCATCAACAAGAGAAGATGCTCTGTATCAGAGATGGCAAGGAATGGACTGCTGTGAAGCCCTGGTATGCTCTGAGGAGGAGTTGCTATGGGCGTGCAGGAATTTCAACGGTTGTATCAAGAGCAGGCCGGGCCGGTCTATCGGTTCGTGTTTAGCAAGGTCGGCAATAGGGAAGATGCCGAGGACCTCACATCACACATTTTTCTCAAAGCAGTGAGCGGCATCCATCAGGAGCGTAGCCCACAAAAAATGTCCACATGGCTATTTCTCGTTGCGCGCACCACTATCGCTGACTACTGGCGTGCCCACTATCGTCTTCCAACCGATTCATTGGATGCATTGTTAGAGACTGGCTGGGAAGGCCCGGCCGAAGAAGAATTAATTGCACCCAGTGATAGGCCACTCGAACGCGTACAGCGTATCCTCGAAGGATTGCCTGAGCGGTATCGCAAGGTCTTGATCTGCCGTTTTCTCCTCAAGCTTTCGCTCCGAGACACGGCTGTAAGTATGGGAACAACTGTGGCAACGATTAAAACATTGCAGTTTCGTGCGCTCAAACGCGCCGCTGATCTCGAATACGTTGTCACAGAACAACAACGAGTTGCAATGTAGTCACATCACTTCCGCACGCTTCTCTACTCACTGCTTCCCATTGTCTCCTGGATTCGTTTGGGTAATTCTGTCTAGCCGGTTCCCAGAACAATCAGGGCAAGGAATTACACGGTTCTGTCGATGCGCCCCGCATCCCTTTGAGCTATATCTCCTGTAGAGCAAGTGGCAGGAGGAATGGCACGCCATCGCTTTTTGGCGCTTGTTCACCATTGGTTTGGGCTTGATACCATACTGGACAAGCCCATGCACTTTCATACAACACAAGGAGAAATTGATGAATTGGCAATTTGATGCGGGGCATACACACATTGGCTTTACAGGCCGACACATGATGGTGGCGACGGTGCGGGGACAATTTGAGAAGTTTAGCGGGACCGTGGAATTCGATGAGCATGACCTGATACGCTCAAAGGCAAACATCCAGATCGAGGCAGCCAGCGTCAACACGCATAACGTCCAGCGGGATGAGCACTTCCGCTCGGCGGATTTCTTCGATGCGGAACACTACCCATCTATTACGTTCAAGAGTAAGCGCGTGGTCATGCACGATGAGCACCATGGGCAATTGATTGGCGATCTGACCATTCGCAACATTACCAGAGAAGTGGTGCTGGATGGAGAATATAGCGGAGTGAGCCAGACGCCCTGGAATACCTACAGCGCCGGGTTCAGTCTGCGCGCCAGGGTGGACCGCAAAGACTGGGGACTGAACTGGAACATGGTGTTGGCGGGAGGTGGCCTGCTCGCCAGTGACGAGATCACGTTAATCATTGACCTCGAACTCACCAGCCCTGCAGCAGCGGTTGCACCTGTGCAGTCCGCGGAAGTTTCTGCTTAAGCAGCCGTACCCTTTCATGATGCGGGCCGCCGGATACCCCTCCGATTCATCTAGGGGTTAGGCGGCCCTCACACGGACTTCACGAGGGTTAGAACACATGTAATGCTGGTGTGTATGGATGCACAGTACACCAAACATGTTACGTACAAGTTAGCCTATCGCTTTGTCTGGTGTCCCAAATACCGCAAAAAGATTCTGGTGGGCAAGCTTGTAGTGTAAATCCCAACATTATCCGGCTCTCCCTCATTTTGTGTGAAAGCGCTAGTATACGTAAAGTGCCACCGATCATAAAATGGCTTCATATCAACTCTTCACTTTTCCGCTCCTGTTTCGCGCATTTCCGAATCACACAAAATGAGGGAGAGCCACAGAATCCTGGGAGTTACACCTTACCCTGACGCCGCTACGTGGCACGGTTCAGTACCGATGGCCCACGTAGCCGACCCAGGGGTCTGCGCTAGCCTGACCCTGCCGTCGCGTCCCCCTGGGTCGGCTGCCTCTGCTTGACCTCACGCCGCAACTCCTGCGGCCTGGGCAGGTGCGACGGCTTCCACTGGCCTGGTCAGTTCGAGGTCAATCGTGAGCGTGATCTCGTTCCCAATGGCCAAGCCACCATCCGCTAACACCATATTCCACTTCAAACCCCACTCTTTGCGGTTGATCTTCCCACGCAACGTGAAGCCCGCACTGTACGTCTGCCAGGGCGTCTGGCTCACTCCACCAAATTCTCCGTCCAACACGACTTCCCTGGTGACATCGCGAATGGTCAGATCGCCGATCAACTGTCCGTGATGTGCATCTGTCAGCAGCACGCGTTTGCTCTTGAAGGTGATCAACGGATACTGCTCCACGTCGAAGAAATCAGCCGCACGTAAGTGTTCATCCCGCTGCGCACTGTGCGTGCTGATACTGGCGACTTCGATCTGGATGTCGGCCGAAGATGCGCTCAGATCATGCTCGTCGAAGGCGACCCTCCCGCGCACCTTCTCAAATTCCCCTCTCACGGTTGAAACCATCATGTGTCGGCAGGTAAAACCGACGTGTGTATGCCCTTCATCAAGCTGCCAGCTCATGGCATGTCTCCTTTCTGCTCTCGCATCGCGTCCGGGTGGGAGCAGAGCTCCCACCCGGACGCGATGCCCTCTTGCTCTGTTCGTTCACCCACGTGAACGTCTTGCTGCTCCTAGTCTACCTGAAGAGGCTTGAGAGCGCATCGTATACATGTATGAAGTATGCGGATGGATCAGATATCATATGTATGAATGTATGAGGCGGGACACGAGGGGAGTGAAGGCAAACCAGTGACCTCCCTCTGGAGCGTGAGGAAGGAAGATCAGTGAGAGGGGAAAGCGCATGGGCCCCCATCCGGGTGCTCCACAGCATGGACAGCACTTAGACGAGGTGGTGTTCAACCGCGTAGCGGGTGGCAGCGGCTCTCGAAGTGACCCCCAGCTTATTGAAGATGGAAGCGACATGCGTGTTGACCGTCGGCAGACTCACCACCAGGCGTTCGGCCATCTGCGGATTAGTCAACCCTTGAGTCAACAAGCGCAGCACTTCCACCTCCCGAGCCGTCAATCCCGCGGGAGAACTGGTGGACTTCTTCGGAGGAGCTGATGCTGGTCGTGTGGGCAAGGGAGTGGAGAGCAGCGCCTTTCCCTGTGCAGCCAGGGCTTGCTCCGGTGTCATGCTCAGTCCCTGGGCCCAGGCGGCAGCAAACACCTGATCACCCATCTGGGTCTGAGCAGCAGCCAGCGCTTGCTCGTAGGCAGCGCGGCGCACCGGAGGCATCGGCGCGTCGATGGCTTCACGCAGGCGTGCTGCTGCTCCCCACAGCTGTGCTGCCCAGAAGCTCTCCGAGACAGGCCCTTCTGCACCTCCCTGGGCGACCATCGCTGCTGCCAACCCCTCCAGGCAGGAGGCGAGCATCTCCTTGTCACCTATCGCATTGGATCGCTGCAGGCATGCCTCATAGGAGGCACGCGCCGTGGCGTAGTCGCCCTGGATCAGGCTCAACCCAGCCAGATCGTAGATTCCCAAAGCGATGCCCCACGAGTGTGATAGCTCCGTGTGGAGACGCAAGGCCTCCTCCAGGTGAGATCGCGCCGTGTCCTCCTCTCCCCTCGTGAGCGCAAACAAGCCTAAGAGACTGAGCGCGTAGGCGATGTATTGCATGAATCCTCCCTCCCTCCCTCGCGAGCGCCAGTATTTCCTCGGCCAACGCGCACGCTCTGGCAGGATCAATTTGCGAGAGATAGAAGCAGCGCGCCAGGCGTATCAGGGCGTCAAGCATCACTACCTTGTCACCTAGTAATTTGGCGAGCGAGTACGATTCCTCGGCTAGCTCGCGCACTCTGGGAAAGTCTCCCTGGTAGATGATGACCCTCGCGAGGCCAGCGAGCGCGAGGGACTTGCCATGTTGGTCTCCCAGCTGTCGGAAGAGCACCAGCGCCTCCTTGAACAAGGCGCGTGCCGTGGCATACTCACTTCTCGCACGCGCAGCACTGCCCAGCCAAAACAAGGCCCAGGCCTTGCTCGGGGCATGGCCCGACTCCCGGGAGAGGGCCAGGCTCTCGCTGCTCAGTGCCTGGCTCAGCTCATACTCGTCAAGCCAGTCGGCCATCATGGCGGCTTGATGGAGTGCTCTGGCTCGCACCGCCGTGCTCCCCGGGCGTTCCGCCTGCACCCACTCCAACCAGCCACGTCCCTCACTCGCCTGACCACGCATATACCAGAACCAGGCTAAGGCCGTCCCCAGGCGCAAGGCGTGATCCACCTCCTCGTCTCCCCCTATGGTGGCACGCTGGAGCACGGCACGCAGGTTCTCCTGCTCACGGTCCAGCCGATCCAACCACTGCACCTGCTCGGGGCCCGCCAGATGCGGCTCGGCCTCCTCCGCCAGGGCCAGATAATAGTGCGCATGCGCCTGCTGCGCTGCGGCTTCCTGCCCGCTGGTTTGCAGGCACTCCAGACCGTACTCGCGGATGGTCTCCAAGAGCATCAGACGTGGCTCTCCGTTGGGTTGCTCCACCAGGAGCAGCAGGTGGTTCTCCAGCAGCACGCTCACCCCATCCAGGATGTGACTCGCTTCCAGGCCAGTTGACTTTGCCATGGTCTCGAGTGCCGAAAGGTCACAGCCACCGACGAAGACGGAAAGGGAGCGGAAGAGCCGCTGTTCTTGGGGGGCTAAGAGCTGGTAGCTCCAGGCGATAGTCGCACGCATGGTGTGCGCCGTGAGGCGCGTTGTGGTATCCCTGCTGTAAGCAGGAGGAACTGGGAAGAGGTTCCTGGGTTATCAGTCTACCTGGAAGGGAAACCAGAAGGGGACAAGAGCAGACTGAGCAAGCGGGGCATGCTCGAAAGCGTTGTAGAGCAGGGCTACCGTACGACCCGCTCGCTATGGGTAGAGCTAGACTGCCCAAACTCCAATCCTGACGGGGTGAAGGTGTGCACCCATCGGAACAACGCTTGCAACCGATGTCACGCTCTCTTCTGGCATGAACCGTGGGCCGCTTGCCTGTTTCGTCAACAGCGAAGCGGCACACGGCTACGCCATCGGGCGACAATGGTACTTTGTCGATGCTCAGCCCGATGAAGAACGGACGTACACGGATACACGCCTGATCGAGCGACTACAAGGACTGGAACGGCAATCTGTCGAGTTTCACGATGAAGAAGACACATGGTACTACAGCCTGGGCTGTATCCTGGGGGAGTTAAGCGGCCAGCTTTTCCCCATGACTGCCCAGGATACCGCACTGTGGCAAGAGCTTGAGCGGCAATTTTGGGCGCAAGTGCAAGCGACACCTCTCCCGGCCTCTACCAGACCGGGAGAACTCGCTCCCGTCGGTGAATATCCCGTTTGATAGTCATCTGACCTGGTTGAATATCTTCCTAGGGCGGTTACAATTTAACAAGGAACAAGGGACGGGAAGCTCTCTCGTCCTTTACGGAAGGCAGGCAGCATGCAGCAGATCATCACCGCCAAGCTTAAACTCCTCATGACGCCGGAGCAGTTTGCCGCGTTACGTCAAACGCAACTGGTGTACCGTGATGGTCTCAACGCGGTGAGTCGCTACGCCTTCGCGCAGGGCAAAACCAGCACTGTGACCCGACTGCACAAAGGCATGTATACAGAGTTGCGCGCTCGGTATCATCTCCCCTCGCAACTTGCCTGTAGCGTGGAACGGCAGGTCTCTGCTACCTACAAAGGACTCTGGACCAAGCTCAAGAAGAATGTGGAGCATCGACGCGCCAAGATCACCAAGAAACGCTTTAAGGGCCTGGACCAGCCCCCCAGGTACAGTTCCCCGACGGTGCAGTATACCTATGAGCGGGATTACACCTTTCAGTGCCATCAACAGGTCAGCATCGGCACCCTGGGTGGACGCGTCAGCCTCCCCTACCACGGCTATGACAAGCATCTCGCTCTCATCCGAGCCGGAGCCACCATCGGTGACGCGAAACTCTGGTATGACAGGCAAAAGAAGACGTTTTATCTACTTGTGTCCCTTTCCATTGACGTAGCAGAGCCCACCTGCGAGCAGTTCACCGAAGTGGTTGGCGTGGACGTGGGTATCCGCTATCTCGCCGTCACTTCTACCGAGACCGGCAGCGCCAGGTTTCACCCTGGGAAACGAGTCCGACATCGAGCCAACCATTACGCACGACTACGCAAACGCTTGCAGCAGAAAGGCACTCGTGGCGCGAAACGACGCTTGAGGCGCATCGAGCAACGAGAGAGACGGTTAAAGGCTCAAGCCAATCATCGCACCGCCACACAGGTCATCGAGCAGCATCCACACGCGCTCATTGGACTAGAGCAACTCACCGATATCCGGGAGCGCACAAAGCGCAAGCGCAAGAAAAACGGCAAAGGCTTTGAGCGGGTCTCTCCCAAAGCGCGCAAAGCCAATCGGGTCTATTCCCAGTGGTCCTTTGCTGAACTACAGGCCCTTATGAGGGATAAACTGAGAAAAGTCAACCCGCCCGCAAAACAACCTCGGCAATTCGGCGTGGCACCAGACGGCTACAACGCGGCCCTTGACCTCAGCCATACAGCCCTGTGGGCCGAAAGCGAGGGTGAAAGGTATACTGGTGTGCTGCCTCGTCCGACCCTCGCTTTCGCTCTTCGAGTGTAAAGGCTGAGGTCAAGGGAAGCTGCGCCCGCGTTGCTTCACGCCGCCTGGTGCCAGAGCACCGTTACATACTCATAACGAGCCTCCGGCGGGCCTCTGCTCGGGCTCCTGGTGCCAGGTGCGCTGAGCCACTTCCGCCACCCCACCATACAGGGTGTTTCTCATGAGTATCCACCCACAGAGAACAGGCTCGCCATTGCATGCTCAACCGTGTCACGTATTGTCACGTATTCAATTCGGAACAGGTCCTGCCAGAGCATCGCTTCCCAGGCCT
>Ga0070697_100003003_pt1 | contig 12950 bp, 15 predicted proteins | sample KBSK1501metaG_FD_65475 | JGI IMG/M metagenome (GOLD analysis project Ga0070697, IMG submission 65475) | Corn, switchgrass and miscanthus rhizosphere microbial communities from Kellogg Biological Station, Michigan, USA - KBS K1-50-1 metaG | ecosystem: Host-associated > Plants > Roots >... | reverse complement strand
AGCGGGTTCAGCGAGGCCATCGGGTCCTGCAGGATCATGGCGATGCGCTTGCCGCGGATCCGGCGCATCTCGGCGTTAGATTTCCGGAGCAGGTCCTCGCCCTCGAAGCTGATCTCGCCCGAGACAATCCGGCCGGCCGGCGGGAGCAGCCGCAGCAGCGAGAGCGCCAGCGTCGTCTTGCCCGAGCCGGATTCGCCGACGATGCCGAGCGTCGCGCCCGCTTCGAGCGTCAGGGTGACGTCGTCCACCGCGCGGGTCACGCGTGTGCCGCGCGCGCTGACGTAGTGGGTCGAGAGCTTCCGGACCTCGAGGAGCCGATCGCTCACAGCTGGCGGAGCTGGGGATCGAGCTTGACCCTGAGCCAGTCGCCCAGGAGGTTCGCGGAGAGGACCATCAGCATGATGCAGGAGCCCGGCAGCACTGTCAGCCACCAGTAGCCCGCCATCAGGCCTTTCTTGCCGTCGGCCAGCATCAACCCCCACGCCGGCTGGGGCGGAGGCACGCCGACGCCGAGGAACGAGAGCGCCGCCTCGGTGATGATCACCACGCCGAGCTGCAGCGTCCCCAGCACGATGGCGGAGTTGACGACGTTGGGCAGGATGTGGCGGCGCATGATCGTCCACTTCGAGCAGCCGGCCACGACGGCCAGGCGCACGAAATCCCGCTCCTTCACGGAGAGCACCTCCCCGCGAATGACGCGCGCGTAGCGCGTCCAGTAGACGGCGGCGAGAATGATGATGATGTTATTGACGCTGGGCCCCACGATGGCGGCCAGGAAGATCGCGAAGGTGAGCGCGGGCAGGGCGAGCCAGGTGTCGGTGACCCGCATGATGACCTGATCGACCCAGCGGCCGAGATAGCCGGAGATGATGCCGAGAACGGTGCCGATGAACCCCGCGACGATCACGGCGGTGAAGCCCACGATCATCGAGACTCGGGCGCCGAAGATGAGCCGCGAGAGCACGTCGCGCCCGAGGTGATCGGTGCCGAGCAGGTACTTGTCGCTTCCGCCCGCCTGCCACGCCGGCGGCCGGAAGCGGTCGCCGAGCGTCCCCAGCTCGGGATTGTAGGGGGCGATTGCGTCCGCGAAGATCGCGACCAGCGCCACCGTGACGATGATCGCCGTCGGGATCATCGGGAACCCTTCCGTGCGGAAGGCCGCGAGGCGCCAGGCGAGGGTCAGGGTCGCGGAACGGCTGTCGTTCATCGCGGATCTACCGTTCAATATCGAATCCTCGGGTCGATGACAGCGTACAGGATGTCCACGAGGAGGTTGACGATCACGATCATCGCGCCGCCGAGCAGGACTGTCGCCTGCACCACCGGGAAGTCGCGGAAGGCGATGCCCTCGTAGAGCAGTCGGCCGACGCCCGGCCAGGCGAAGACCGTCTCCACGACGACCGCCACGTTGACCATGATGACGAGGTTGATCCCGGCCAGCGTGAGCACCGGGATCAGCGCGTTCTTGAACGCGTGCTTGGAAATGACGAGCGCCTCCGGCAGCCCTTTCAGCCGCGCCAGCTTGACGTACTCCGAGCCGAGGACCTCCAGCATGGACGAGCGCGTCAGCCGCATATGGGCGGCCGCGAAGACCCAGCCCAGCGCGATGGCCGGCATCACCAGGTGGAGCAGGGTGCCCGACCCGGAAGACGGGAGCCAGCCGAGGTAGACGGAGAAGAAGAGGATCATGAGCAGCCCGACCCAGAACGACGGCATCGACAGCCCGAGCAGCGCGAAGATCTTCCCCACGCTGTCCCACCATCGGTTGACCCGCACCGCCGCGATGATTCCCGTCGGAATGCCGACGACGAGCGAGAACACCATCGCTGCCCCGGCCAGGAGGAGCGAGTGCGGCAGGCGGCTCAGGTAGAGCTCCAGCACCGGCGTCCGGTAGTAGAACGACTGGCCGAAGTCGCCCCGGAGGAGGCTCGTGATGAAGCTCCCGTACTGGACCGGGAGCGGCTGGTCGAGGCCGAACTGCTGGCGGATCATCTCGAGGTCGTCTTTGGAGGCACCGGGCTCGACGAGCAGGACGGCGGGATCGCCGGTGACCCTCACGAAGAGGAAGATGGTCACCGACAAGAGGAACAGGGAGATGACCGAATAGCCGAGACGCCGGAGGATGTAGCCCTTCATTGCTTCCTCAAGCGGAGGTCTTCGTAGGGCGCCGAGTAGGCGTGCCCCTTGATCAGGTCTGCCCCGGACTCCTCGACGCGCGGCCCCACGCCCCAGATAAACGCCAGCTCGTAGATCGGGGCGTGCATCACGCGCTCATGAAGGATCTTCTGGATCTGGTGCAGGAGCGCCTCGCGCCTGGCGCGGTCCTGCTCCCTGGCCTGACGCTGGAAGAGGTCCTCCACCTCGGGAACGACTCCGTACGAGTAGATCCCGCCGTTGGTGACGTAGGCCTCGAGGCGGGTGGCCGCGTTGCCCGCCGCTCCGGTGATGCCCATCACGAGCCCTTTGAGCTTCTTCTCGCGCCACGCGGTGAGGAACGTCGCGCGCTCCATCGTCTGGATCCTCGTCCGGATCCCGAGCGCCTGGAGATACCCGGCCACCGCCTCGCCCATCGAGGTGTAGGGAGGGAACGGGGAGAAGTCGCCGGCGTCGAAGCCGTTGGGGTAGCCGGCCTCGACGAGGAGCTGCTTGGCTCGCCTGGGGTCGTAGGGCGGCGGGTCGAAGGGCAGCGCGTACTCGAAGGCCCTTGGAATGATGCTCCCGGTGGGTCGGGAGAAGCCCAGCGTCTCAGCCTGATTGACGGCCTGCCGGTCGATGGCGAGGCTCGCGGCGAGCCGCACGCGCCGGTCGTGCCAGGGCGACTTCGGGTCCCACTGATCGGGGAACTCCAGCCAGAAGACTGCCGGAGGCTTCGAGGGCACGAGCTGGAGACCCGGGGTTCGCTTGACATCCTCGGCGATCGGCCCACTGAGCAGATAGACGATGTCGACCTCGCCGTTCTTCAGGGCGGCGGCACGCGTCGCTTCTTCAGGAATGGAGCGGAAGACCAGCCGCTTGACGCTGGGCGTCTTGCGCCAGTAGCCGTCGAAGGCCTCCATCACCAGCTCCACGCCTGGCGTGAAGCTCACTACCTTGTACGGCCCCGCGCCGACCGGCGCCTTCTTGAAGCCGTCGTCGCCGACCTTCTCGACGTACTTCCGGGGGACGATCCAGGCGGCGCCGGATGCCGAGGTGCCGTAGAAGGTCATGAAGTCGGGCCAGGGTTCCTTGAGGTGGAAGCGCACCCGGCGGGCGTCGACGACCTGAACCTCCCGGACCTTGTCCTTCAGCAGCTTGGCCGCCGCGCCTCTGTAGCGGTCGAACGAGAACTTCACGTCGTCGGCGCTCACGGGGTCGCCGTTGTGGAACGTCGCGAGCTTCCTCAGCACGAACTCGTAGGTAAGCCCGTCCTTCGAGACCGACCACGACTCGGCGAGGCTCGGGGTATTGGGCCCCGCGGGCATGGGCTTCACCAGAGCGTCGTGGATCGCGTAGAGGACCATGAAGGGCGTGATGAGGGCTTCGGTCTCGGCGGGGTCCAGCCATCGCGACGCCAGCGTCACGTGGAGCCCCCAGGTCATCGTCCCCTCCGGCGCGGCGTGGAGTGGCGCCGTCCACCCGAGGAGGAGCAGGGCAAGAATGGCCAGTGCTCGGGCCATGGATGAGCGGCTGGCCCCGGTGGCGGATCGCCCTGGTCGGCTCATGGATGTCATCCTCTCCGGCGAGGGAGGCTACTTCTTCCCTTGGTGGGCGATGATGTCGTCTTTGATCTTGTCGTATGTGGCCTTCGGGACGACGTGCTTACTGACCAGCTCGTCCTTCCGCTTGTACGGACGGTTCTCGAGGATCTTCTTGGCGTAGGCCTCGCCGATCCCGGGCAGCGTCTTGAGGTCCGCCTCGGAGGCGCTGTTGAGGTCGAGCTTCGCCTTCTTCTTGCTCTCCGCCTTCTTGGCGTCGTCGGCCTTCTTCGCGTCGGTCTTGGCCGGCGCGTCCGTCTTCGGCGGGGTCTGGGCGAGGAGCGGCGAGGGGCCAAGCGAGACGAGGGCGAACGCCAGGGCGACCAACAGCGCGATCAGTCGGGCCATCTCTGTCCTCCCGGGGATGGGTCTGACGGCGCCAATTAGATACCACGTTTCGGCAGGCCCCAGACACCTAGTGTTCCGTCTGAAAAGTCATGTTAACGACCGCCGCGCTCACGCCGCGCAGCGGGCCGACGGGCGCGTGCGGCAGGGGTCGACGGGACCCGTTCCCGCCAGCGGGCAACGGACACCGCGTCCCCAGATGGAGCCCAGCCGCAACGGGGCAGCGCACGCGTGCCGCGTGGTCCCGCGATCCCTGCCGCGCGTGCCCGTCGGCCCCGGCGCCGCACGCTGGAGGGCTCTTAACATGACTTCGCGGACGGGACACTAGTCGCTTGCCAGCTTGCCGTTCCAGCCCCAGTTCGACTTCTCGACGTCCTGGAAGACGATGTGGACCTGGTCGGGCGTGGTCTTGCCGATCTTCACCATCGCCTCCGTGATGGCGGCCGTGAGCTGCCGCTTCTGGTCCTGGGTGCGTCCCGCGTACCACTGGATCGTGATGTTGGGCATCGCCGCCGCCTCCTTACCTGAGCTTCTTCATGTCGTCGGGGAAGTTCGACGTGAGCGAATAGGACTTGACCGTGCCGTTCGGGTTGAACCGGACGGAGAAGTCCTTGCTGACTTCGCCGCCGGCGTCGTGCGCGGCGTAGAACCAGCGCCACGTCGGGTCGCCGCTGTCGAGCCCGACCTGGTAGGGCTCGCCGAACATCCTCACGAGCGCCGCCTTGTCGGTCACGTTGACGATGATCTGCGCGGGATCAGGTGACGGGAACATGCGCCCGACACGGAGCGCGGCGCATCCGCCGGCGACCACGAGGACCGCCAGCGCCAGGAGGACCGCGAGCCGTCTCATGTCCACCTCCGATCAGGCGAGCGCGACGATGCCGGCCGCCGCGAGCCGCTCGATCTCGACCCGCGAGAGGCCGAGCTCGCCGAGCACCTCGGCGGTGTGCTCCCCGAGCCGCGGGGCCGGGCGGCGGATCGTCGCGGGCGTCGCCGACGCGCGGACCGGGAAGGCGAGCATCTTCGCCTTCCCGTAGCCCGGTTGATCGATCTCCGTCACAAGGCCCAGGTGCCTGACCTGGGGGTCCTCGAACACCTCGTCGAATTCGTAGATCGGTCCGGCCGCGACTTGGGCCGCCTCGAAGCGACTTACCCAGTCGGCTGTCGTCGCGCCGCCAAGGGCGGCTTCGATCCGCGCCTTCAGTTCGTCGTGATGGGCCAGGCGACTGTCGTTGGTCGCGAACTTCGGGTCGGTCGCGAGCTGCTCGTCGCCGAGGACGTTGCAGAAGCGCCCGTACTGGTCGGGGTTCATGATGACGACCTGGACCCAGCCGTCCTTGGTGCGGAAGGCCTCCGCCGGTGTGAGGTTGGGGTTCCGGTTGCCGAGGCGAGGCGGGCGCTTGCCAGTGTCGAAGTAGTGGGCGACAGGATCGGGGAGGAGTGCGAGCGTCGAGGCGAGCAAGCTCACGTCCAGGTGCTGGCCCCGGCCCGTCCGCAGCCGGTGAACGAGGGCGGCGTTCACCGCGCCGAAGGCGAGAAATCCGGCGGCGAGGTCGGCCACCGAGCCGCCGACCTTGGTGGGCGGGCTCCCCGGCGTGCCGGTGAGGGCCATGATGCCGCTCATCCCCTGGGCGATCGTGTTGTACCCCGCGCGCCGCGCGTGCGGCCCCGTCTGGCCGAACCCGGTGACGGACGCGTAGACGACCGACGGGTTCGCGGCGCTCACCGCCTGGTAGCCGAGCCCGAGTCTGTCGGCGACGCCGGGCAGGAAGTTCTCGACGAGGACGTCCACGCGCCGGGCGAGCTCGAGCACGAGCCTGGCGCCCTCGGGGTGCTGCAGGTCGACCGCGATCCCCCGCTTGTTCCGGTTGATGGCGGCGAACGTGGCGCTCATGCCGTCGCCGCGCCAGGCGCGCAGGTCGTCGCCGCGGCCGGGCCGCTCGACCTTCACGACGTCGGCGCCGAGGTCGGCCATGAGCGTCGCGCAGTACGGCCCGGCGATGACGCGCGAGAGATCGAGGACGCGGATACCGTCGAGCATCATTCGCGTCTCAGCCACGGTCGAGGAAGCCCTCAGTCATCGCGTTGACCTCGGGGATGCCCGTGCGCGCGACGGCGTTGAGCCGCGCCTTGGCCTCTGCGAGCGGCGCGAAGGGCTTGGCGGCCAGGAGCTCGGCGTAGGCACGCACCGCTTTGAGGAGCGATGCGCCCGGCACGACGCGGTGGAGGAGGCCCATCGCGTGGGCGTCGGCGGCCGAGTAACGCCGGCACTCCATGATGATCTCTTTGGCCCGCGCGGGGCCGACGAGGCGGACGAAGCGCGTGGTGGAGGCGACGCCGAGCGGCACGCCGAGGTCCACCTCGGGAATCCAGAACTCCGCCTCGGCCGCGGCCCAGCGGAAGTCGCACGCGAGCGTGAGCCCCCAGCCGCCGCCGACCGCGTGCCCGTTGATCATCGCGATCGTCGGCTGCTCGAGGTTCTCGAGCAGCGTGTTCGCGCGCTCGAAGAGGCGGCGGAACTGGCTCTTCCGCTGCGCGAACGCCCGCCGCCGCTCGTCCGGCGTCATCTTCGAGCTGAGCGGGGCGTCGGCGCCGGCGGAGAAGACGGGCGGCGCGCCCGTGACGATCACGACGCGCGTGGCGGCGTCGTCCCGCACCTCGCCGAATGCCGCCCCGAGCTCGGTCAGCATCGCGTCGCTCAGCGAGTTGCGCCGGTCGGGTCGGTTCAGCGTGACGGTCGCGAGTGCGCCGTCGCGCACGAGCGTGACGTTGTCGCCCATGACGCGCGGACGGTAGCACACGGCCACCCGGCCGCGCAACGCACGCGCCGTCGGGCCCCGCGTGGTTCGGGGTGGGGATGTGTGGGAGGGGTCGACGGGACCCGTACCCGCCGCGTCGAATGCGGACGCGTCCCGCTCGGGTGGAGCCCAGCCGCACTGGGGCAGCGAACGCGTGGCGCGTGGTCCCGCGACCCCTCCCGCACGTGCCCGCCCCGAACCATAAGGGGGGATGCGGCAGCGCTACGCGAAGAGGCCGAGCGGCGGTTGGGAGGCCTTCCAGCCGGGGAAGAGCGGCGCCGACGGGATGCCGAGGTGGCGCGCGGCGACCTCGCCGAAGAGCGCGCGGAAGTCGGTCGTCACGGCGAGGTCACGATCCTCGAAACGCTGCTCCCGCCCGAGCCCGGGCCAGCGACCGTAGACACGGCCTCCGCGGACGCCGCCGCCGAGGGCCAGCATCGCGGTCGCGTGGCCGTGGTCGGTTCCGCGGTTGCCGTTCTCTCCTATCGTGCGGCCGAACTCGGACATGGTCAGGACGACGACGTCCGCCATCCGGTCGCCGAGATCCTGCGCGAAGGCGGCCAGCGCCCCGGCGAACTCGCGCAGCCGGGCGGCGAGCTGGCCTTGCTCGGCACCCTGGCCGACGTGGGTGTCCCAGCCCTGAGTGTCGGCGAAGGCGACCTCGAGCCCGACGCTCGCCTTGATGAGCTGGGCGACCTGGCGCATTGCCGCGCCGAACTGGCCGCGCGGGTACTCGGCGCCGTTCGCGGGCGGGATGCGCGAGGCGTTGGCGCTCTGGAGCATCTTCATCGCCTCGAAGGTCTGGTACCCCGTCCCCGAGAGCACGTCGCTCACGGTTCGGGCGTAGAGCGCCTCGAAGCCGCCGCGCGCGGTGGTGTCCGCTGCTCGCATGTCGAACCGGTCGATGGACTGCATCGCGATCGCTCCCGTGTCGCCCTGGAGCGCGCGGGGCAGGGCACGGCCCAGCGCGACGGCGCGGAACGGCGCCGGCTTCGCGGGGAGCGCCTTCACGGCGCGCGCCAGCCAGCCGTCGGGCGTGGCCTTCACGCCGGGCGTCCCCGACTCCATGTAGTCCTGGGCGTCGAAGTGCGAGCGGGTCGTGTCGGGTGAGCCGCAGGCGTGGACGACCGCGAGCGAGCGATTCTCCCAGAGCGGCACGAGCGGAGCCAGCGCAGGGTGCAGCTCGAAGAAGCCGTCGAGATCGAGCGCCCGGTCGCCCTCGCCGCGCTTGGGTGGCTTGAGCGCGATCGTCGGGCGGGCGGTGGCGTACGCGGGGTCGCCGTGCGGCACGACCATGCTGAGCCCGTCCACCGCGCCGCGCTGGAAGACGGCGACGAGGACCTTGCCCCGGGCGTCCGCCGCCGCCGCCGTCCTGAGGAGGAACCGTGGCGGACCTGCCAGCGCCACGAGCGAGCACGCCCCGGATTTCAAAAAAATCCGTCGGTTCATCGCGTGTCTCCTATCGCCGCTGGAACTCTGGGGACCCGAGGACCAGCGCGGCAAGTTTGGCGACGTCGGTGTTCGCGGGGCCGCGGTCGTCGGGGCTCAGGCGCGTGATCTCCGGATTGGCGAGCTGCGCCGCAAGGACCGCGCGCGTCTCGGCGCTTGTCTGGCCGCCGACGAGCACGGCGAGCAGCCGGTCCAGCACCGCATCGGGCGATCGGGGGTCGGCGCCGGCGACGAGCGCGCCCGGGTCCACGCTGACGCGCGGGTACCGGCCGCTCGCGAGGGCGAGGGCGAAGTTCATCCGCGCCAGAAGCGCCCCCGAGGTCACCCACGCCTCGGCGCGGTCCGGGTAGCCTGTCGGGGGCTGCGCCTGGTAGAGCGGCTCGCCGATCTCCGCGCTCGCGCGCGCGAGCCCGAACGCGGCTTGGGCGTCCACGGTGGCGCCGAGCGCCCGGACCGCGCTCGCGACGAACTCGAACGGCTTTTTGACCTTGGCCTGGTAGGCGTCTTCGCCGTAGAACTCTGGCGACGAGAAGATCGCCCGCAGCATCGAGCGGATGTCACCCTCGGTCTCGAGATAGGTCGCGGCGACCCGCGCGACGAGCGCGGGCGGTGGCGTGTCCGCGACGAAGCGTCGTACGAGCTTGGTGGCGATGAAGCGGGCAGTCGAGGGATGGTGGGTCAGGATCTCGAGCACCCGCTCGCCGTCGTCCTGGCCGCCGCCCGCGGGGATGCGGTGGCCGAGCACCACCTTCTCGCCCGTGTCGTGCATGCGCGGGCGGAAGACGAAGCGCCCCTCCACCTGCGGGCGGTCGATCGACCAGCCCGTGAACGCGCGCGCGACTTCTGTAACGTCTGTCTGCGTGTACCCGCCGTCCACGCCGAGCGTGTGGAGCTCCATCAGCTCGCGCGCGTAGTTCTCGTTCAGCCCCGCCTTCCGGCCCTTGTTCGGCCCCACCGGCACGATGAACTCCGGTCGGGCGGAGAGCCAGTTGTCGAGGTAGAAGAGCATCGCCGGATGGCGCGCGCTGGCACGGACGAGGTCGGGGAAGCGCCCCAGCGCCTTCGGGCGGATGACGTCGCGTTCGTAGGCCGAGACATACCAGCGGACGTCACCCTTCTCCGCGAAGACGTTGAAGTGGTTGAACCAGAAGTCGACCATGACCTCCTGGAGCTGGCGCTCGCTCTCGATCGCGCGGAGCGTCTTCGCGGCCTGGAGCTCGGCCGCGATCCTGAACGGCCGCTTCTCGGGCGGGAAGGTCTCCAGCATTTCCGCGCGCGTCATCTGGCCGTTCTGGAGCTTCTCCCTGAGCCCCGGATCGGGTCGCGGGTATTCGCGCAGCGCCTCGGGGATCGACAGGCGAATTGACGCCAGCTCGGCGAGCGCCCGCTCCGTCGCTCGGTCGTCGATGGTCTCGGGATGGAGCTGGCGGTCGATCCACGCCTCGAGGCCGACCGCCCGCACCCGCTCGACGTCGCCCGGACGCGGACCGAAGCCGACGCGGTTCAGCACGTGGAGGATGCGTCGCCCTTCGGCCAGAGGTGGGGCGACGCGCGGCGCTTCCGCCGGCGCCGCGCCCGTGAGCGGGGCCGCGCCGGCGCCGAACGCCGGCGCGCCGCATCCTGTCAGTGCGCCGAGGGTGAGCAGGGCGAGGCCGAGCCACGTCACCTCGGCTGCTCCTGGCCTCGAGGCGGCCGCTGGCCGCGATACTGCTGCCGGAGCCGTTCGCGCTCCTCCGGCGTCGCGTTCTTCCACTGCTCGCGCAGGCGCTCCCGCTCCTCCGGGGGCATGCGGCGCCAGCGCTCGTGCGCCTCATGCTCCTTCTTCTTGTAAGCACGCTCCTCGGGGCTCATGTTCTTCCAGCGTTCGTAGTTCTTCGTGACGCGCTCCCGTTCCTCGGGCGACATCGTTTCCCATTGGCGGTAGGTCTTCAAAATGCGCTCGCGTCGCTCCGGGGGGAGCTGCTGGAAGCGCTCGTAGGCCTTCTGCAGCTCTTGCCGCCGCGCGTCCGGCAGCTCGTTCCAGCGTTGGAAGTCCTGGAGGATCCGAGCCTTCTCGTCGCGCGGGAGCGCCTTGAAGCGCTTGAAGCTTTCCCGCGCGGCCCGCTGCTCCTCGGCCGACATGGACTTCCAGTGGCGGTAGTTCTCGACCACGCGCGCCCGCTCCTCGGGCGAGAGGCTGCGCCACCGCTCGAGGTTTCGTTCGGCGATCGCACGCTCCTCGGGAGAGAGCTTTTCGAGCCCCTCCATCGGCGTGGTCTGGCCCCACGCAACCTCGAGGGTCCCGGCCAGCAGGAGCACCAGCAGTACGAGAAGTCCCGACAGCCAGCGGGCCCGCATGGTCACCGCACCTCCCTGGGGGGCGCCTCAGTCTGCGTCTGCGAGTCGAGGACGGGCAGGGTCTCCAGCATCCGGAGCCGCTCGATGAGCCGCATCCGCGTGAGCAAGCTCCGGTCCCGCGCGAGGTCGGCATCTCTCAGGAGATCGAGGTCGAGCAGCATCTGCGCGTCCGGTTTGGGGTTCGCTGGCTGCTGCGCATCTGCAGGAGCGAGGGACGCCGAAATCGCGCCGACGAGCAGCACCGCGAGCCCCGCCGCCCGTCGGGGCATGACTAGCCTGTCTGCTCGCCGGCGATCCGGTCGAGATCGCGGATCACGTCGAACTCCTCCAGGAGGTCGAGCCGCTCGACGACCTGGTACTGCTCGAGGAGCCCGAGCCGGCCTCCAATGGCAGCCTCTTCGACTTCGGCAAATTCCACGCCGGTCCCGTTCTGACGCCCGCTCTCGATCGCGAAGAACGCGAAGAAGAGGAGCAGACCCGCGAGGCCCGCCGAGAGGGCGAGCGGCACCGGACGCCACCACCGCGCGCGCCGCCTCACGAGGCGCGCCTCGAGCTTCTCGCGGAGCTCCGCGCGGTAACGGCCCCAGTGGACGTCCGGCGGTGTGGGCACCGCGCGCGCGAGCTCGTCGAGGAGGTCGCGGAACTGCTCGAACTCCGGCTCGGGATGTGTCGCCATGTCAGGTCTTCCCCATCGTCTTCCTGAGCGTTGCGAGCGCGCGGTGGAGGTGCACCCGCACCGTCGCCTCGGAGCACTTGAGCACCGCCGCGATCTCCGGCGTCGGCAGCTCCTCCTGCACCTGTAGAATTACTGCCACGCGCTGCTGCGGCGCGAGCCGGCTCACGGCCTCCCAGACCTGCTTCAACGTCCGCTCCCGCCCGATCGTGTCCACGGGATCCCGGTGCGACGCCGGCTGGCGGTCGAGGAGCGACTCGTTCGACTCGCGATCGCCCGCGTCACGCGTCCAGAGCTTCCACCAGCGGTCCTTGCGCCGGTGATCGAGGCACAGGTTGACGAGGATGCGGTAGAACCAGGTCGAGAATTTCGAGCGCCCGTCGAAGCGCCCCGCCGCCTGGTAGAGCCGGATGAAGGCCTCCTGTGACAGGTCGCGCGCGTCCTCGGCATTGCGCACGATGGACCATGCGAGCCGGTACGCGCGCTCCTGATAGCGCGCCACGAGGACCTCAAACGCCGCCTCGTCGCGCTCGGCCGTGCGCCGGCACAGCACCTCATCGGAAAGCTCCACGTCGCGATCGTCCTCTCGTCCCCACCATCCCACTCCCGCCTCATAAACTGCAAGGGCGGGGAGCCCGGCTCCCCGCCCACCTGGTCCCCAATCCCTTACTTCCGGTCCTCGCGCTTCTGACCTAGGTCGTGGCGCAACTCGCGCCGGTCCTGGTGGAGGTCCCTCGCGTCCTTCCGGATGTCCTGCCGGTCCTCTCGGACGTCCTTGAGGTTCGCCTTGACCGCGGCCTTGTCCCCGGCCTTCCGGTCTCTATGAAGCTGCCGGCGGTCGTGGCGCACGTCGCGCCGGTCCTGCTGGACATCCTTCACGTCCTTCCGGATGTCTTGCCGGTCCTCTCGGATGTCCTGGATGTCCTTCTTGACCGCGTCCTTGTCGCCGGCCTTCCGGTCTCTATAAAGCTGCCGACCGTCCTGGCGCAGGTCGCGCCGGTCCTGCTGGACATCCTTCACGTCCTTCCGGATGTCCTGCCGGTCCTCTCGGATGTCCTGGATGTCCTTCTTGACGTCCTGAGCCCATGCGCCGCCGAAGCTCAGCGCCGCCAGCGTCCCGCCCACCGCGACCACCTTGAGAGCCTTCATCGCCGTCCCCTCCCAGGTCGAAAATGTGTGCTGCTTGGTTGGTAGGACGCCGGGGTGTATCGGATCGTTTACTGCCGGAAACGTTTGAATTTCCGGATGCCCAGGAGGGGTTAGCGCGCGCCGGGGATGCCCGTCTCGGGTACCGCCCTAGACGGCCAGCAGCGTGCCGGTGATGTGGGCCGACTGCTCGCGCGCGAGCATCGCGATCGCGTCGGCCACGGCCTCGACGGGCACCCAGCCCCGGCGGTCGCTGTCGGGCATCGCCGCCCGGTTTGCCGGCGTGTCCATCGTGCTCGGCAGCACCGCGTTCACCGTGACGCCGTCCGGGCCGAGCTCGCGGGCCAGCGCCTGGGCCAGGGCGATGACGCCCGCCTTCGACACCGTGTAGGCGAGGACGCCGCCCGCCGGCACTAGCACCGCGCGCGAGGCGACGAGGACGATGCGCCCGTAGCGCACCCGGACCAT
>Ga0070697_100003002_pt1 | contig 12957 bp, 11 predicted proteins | sample KBSK1501metaG_FD_65475 | JGI IMG/M metagenome (GOLD analysis project Ga0070697, IMG submission 65475) | Corn, switchgrass and miscanthus rhizosphere microbial communities from Kellogg Biological Station, Michigan, USA - KBS K1-50-1 metaG | ecosystem: Host-associated > Plants > Roots >... | reverse complement strand
GCAGGCACTCGACGTCCTCGGCACGCTGAGGGTGTTCGTCGAAGTGAAAGTGCTCGACCCGCAATGGGACGATCGCCTCCTCGCGGTGCTGGACGACGGGCCGAACCCGGGCGGCTACGCAGTGCACAGCTTTGCCTTTCACGTCGTGCGGCGGCTCGGTGCCAAGCGTCCCAGCCTGCCGCGCGGCGTCCTTTCGGAGGTCGCGACCAAGTCCCCCAAGCAGACGCTCGAAGACGCGTCCGCGCAGACGCTCTGGCAGGAGCGCGCGACGCTCGATGAGCGGCTCGTGAAGGACGTGCACGGGCTGGGGGCCACCATCATGGCGTGGACCGTGGACAATCCGAGTGACATGGAGCGGTTCGTGCAGTGGGGTGTGGACGGTCTCTGCACCAATCACCCCGAGCGCGCGCGCCGCGTCGTCGACGCCTCGCGAGCGGCATGACGACACACGTCACCGTCGTCGGCGCGGGCACGATGGGCCACGGGATCGCGTACGTGGCCGCGCTGGCAGGATGCGAGGTGCGGCTGACCGACACGCGATCGGAAGTGCTCCCGCGCGCGATCGAGAAGATCGAGAGCCTCCTGGCCCGCGGCCTCGAGCGCGGCAAGATCACCGACGAGGATCGGACCGCGGTGCGCGCGCGCCTGCGGCAGGAGCCGCGGCTCCGGACCGCGGTGGTCCGTGCGGACGTGGTGATCGAAGCGGTCGTCGAGGACTTAGGCGTCAAGCAGCGGCTGTTTGTCGACGTGGAGCGGGACGCGCCGCGTGGAGCGCTGCTCGCATCGAACACCTCGTCCCTGTCGATCGGCGAGATCGCGTCGACCATGAGCCAGCCGACGCGGCTCATCGGCATGCACTTTTTCAATCCCGTGCACGTGATGAAGCTCGTCGAGGTCGTCACCCACGGCGCGGGCAGCATCTCGGCCGCCGACCGCGCCGTCGCGTTCGCGCGCCAGCTCGGCAAGGAGCCGATCGTGGTGCGCGATTCGCCCGGCTTTGCGTCGAGCCGGCTGGGCGTGGTGCTGGGCCTCGAGGCGATGCGGATGCTCGAGCAAGATGTCGCCAGCGCCGAAGACATCGACAAGGCCATGGAGCTCGGTTACAACCACCCGATGGGTCCGCTCAAGCTGACGGATCTCGTCGGTCTCGATGTCCGCCTCGCTATCGCGGAATACCTGTACGCGACGCTTGGGAAACCCCAGTACGAGCCGCCGACAATCCTGCGGGACAAGGTGAAGAAAGGCGAGCTGGGGAAGAAAACGGGAAAGGGGTTCTACACCTGGCGCGATTGAGTCGGATCACCGACGTCCACATTCACATCCAGCCGTGGCGCGACCTCAAGCCGCAGGTCCAAGAGGCGATGCGCAAGGGAAAGGAAAATCACTGGAGCTTCCTGATCTCTGTGATGGACGATCCCGGCGCTCTGCTCGACGTTATGGATCGATCGGGAGTATGGCGCGTTGGCCTCGTGAATTACCCCAGCCCCGACATCATGGGATTCACCGATTCGACGAACACGTTCGCGGCGAAATACGCCCGCGCGAATCCCGAGCGGCTGATCCCCTACGGCGGCGTGCACGCGCGCTTCACCAAGGATCCCGCCGGTGACGTCGATCGCCTAATCGACATGGGCATTCGACTACTCAAGATCCACCCCCCGCATCAGGCCTTCCCCGCCAACGCCTACACCGACGGCCTCACCGCGCTCGGCAGGATCTATAAGCGCTGCGAGGAGCGCGGCCTGCCGGTAATGATCCACACCGGCACGTCGATCTTTCCCGGCGCGCGCTCGAAGTACGGCAACCCGCTGGAAATGGACGACGTCGCGATCGACTTTCCCGATCTGCAGCTCGTCATGGCGCATGGCGGGCGGCCGCTGTACATGGAGGAAGCGTTCTTCATCCTGCGACGTCATGGGAAAGTCAGGCTCGATGTGTCGGGCATTCCGCCCGCGAAACTGCTGGAGTACTTTCCCCGCCTGCCAGAGATCGCGGATCGCGTCCTGTGGGGCACCGACTGGCCCAGCCCCGGCGTCAAGGATCTCCGGCAGAACATCGATCAATTCCTGGCCCTGCCGCTGACGCAAGCGCAGCAACAGGCGATTCTCGAAACCAACGCGTTGACGCTCTTCCCTATGGAGTCTGGCACACATGCGTAAACTGGTAGCGCTCCTCGCCATCATCCCCGCGACGCTGGCCGGGCAGGCCGGACGCATCCCGTTCGAGCAGTTCACGCTGCCGAACGGCCTGCGCATCATCTACTCCGAGGACCATTCGACGCCGGTCGTGACGGTGGACGTGTGGTACGAGGTCGGCTCGCGCAATGAGCGGCCCGGCCGTTCGGGCTTCGCCCACCTGTTCGAGCACATGATGTTCGAGGGATCGGCGCACGTAAAGAAATCGGAGCACGGGCAGCTCGTGGAGCGCGCCGGCGGCAACTACAACGGCAGCACCGCGGAAGACCGCACGAACTACTACGAGACCATGCCGTCCAATCGCCTGAACCTGGCGCTGTGGCTCGAGGCGGACCGCATGCGGTCGCTCGCGATCACGCAGGACAACTTCGAGAACCAGCGGCAGGCGGTGAAGGAAGAGCGCCGGCTGCGCGTGGACAATCAGCCGTACGCGGCGGCGTTTTCCGACGGCCTGACGTGGCCGTTCGACAGCACGACCTGCTTTCCGTACTCGCACACGGTCATCGGCTCGATGGCCGATCTCGACGCCGCGAAACTGCCGGACGTCCAGGCGTTCTTCGACACGTATTACGCGCCGGACAACGCCACGCTTGTGGTCGTGGGCGACTTCAACGCCGCCGAGCTGCGACGCCTGGTAAACCAGTACTTCGCCGGCGTGCCGAGTCACCCCGCGCCGGAGGCGCCGCGCTGCGATGCGAGCACCGCGTCCGCCAAAAGCCCGCAGCGTCGGGAAGTCCGCGACGCGCAGGCCAATCTGGATCTGGTCATGCGACTGTATCGCATCCCGGAGCACCGCAGCCCCGACACTCCGGCCCTCGAGGTTCTCAACATCATCCTCGGCCAGGGCGAGAGCTCGCGGCTCAACGTCTCGGTCGTCCGGCGCGACAAGGCGGCGGTCGGTGTCGGATCGATCATGAATCCGTTCGGCTCGCGGAACGGCCCGGGGGTGCTGGCGGCCTATGGCATCGTGAACCAGGGCGTCTCGGCCAACCGGCTCGATAGCCTGCTCACCATGCAGCTCGACTCGATCCGCGCCAACGGGATAACGCCGGCCGAGCTCGACAAGGCGAAGAACGTGCTCCGCGCGGGCTTCATCGACAATCGTGAGACGACCTTCGGCAAAGCCGAGGAGCTACACCACTATCTCACGTTCCACTCGTCGATCGACGAGATCAACACCGATCTCGATAAGCTGCTGGCCGTAACGAGCGACGACGTGAAGCGAGTCGCGAATACGTATCTCGCTCCGGGAAACTTGACGCTCCTGATTGTGCGCGCTGGTCCTGGAGGTGCTCAATGAAGGCGGTTCGGCGGTTTGGCGGTTTGGCGGTTGGAACGGCGATAGCGGTGCTTCAAACCGCTCAACCGCCCAACCGGCTAACCGCCCAGGAGCCCTTCCCGACGCGTCCACCCGCGCCCGCGCGCCTGCGGCCCGTGCAGTTTCCGCCGTTCCGCGAAGTCGCGTTACCGAACGGGATGGCGCTGATCCTGGTGGAGAATCACGAGCAGCCGACGCTCTCCCTCAGTCTGAGCTTCCGTGCCGGAAGCGCGTACGATCCGACGGGGAAAGAAGGCGTCGCCGAGCTGGTCGCCGAGCTGCTGACCAAGGGCACGCCCGCGCGGGACGCCGAGCAGATCGCCGCGACGATCGAAGGCGTCGGCGGCAGCATCGGCGCGAGCGCTGGTGACGACTTCCTCACCGTGTCCACCGATGTGTTGAGCGATCACGCCGACCTGGCCTTCAGCCTCTTGGGCGACGTCATCCGGCGCCCCACGTTCCCGGAGCAGGAGTTGGAGCTGGCGCGCACGCGGTTCCTGTCGGCGCTCGATGTGGAGTTGTCGCAACCGGGGAACGTCGCGGCGCGCGCTTTCCAGAAGGAGATCTACGGCCGCAATCCGTACGGCCGGACCACGAGCGCGGCGGCGTTCCGGGCCATCACCCACGACGATATCGTCGCATTTGCGGGCCGGCGACTCCGTCCCGCGGGCGCGTTGCTCGTGGTCTCCGGCGACATCACCCTGGCGCGGGCGCAGGAGCTCGCGACCCAGGCGTTCGGCTCGTGGCGTGGCGCGGCGGCGCCGAGCCCCGCATTCCCCGCCCCGCCGGCCAAGCGTGGCACTGACATCCTGCTCGTCAACCGGCCGGGCTCGGTGCAGTCCAACATCGTCATCGGCAACACGACGTTCCTGCCGACCGACACCACGTACTACGCGGCCCGCATCGCCTCGCACGTCCTGGGCGGTGGCTCCGACTCTCGGCTCTTCATCATTCTACGCGAGCAGAAGAGCTGGACCTACGGCTCGTATGCCGGCCTGCGGCGGAATCGTGGAGTCGGGTACTGGCAAGCAACCTTTGAAGGGCGGACCGAAGTCACCGACAGCGCGCTGACCGAGCTGCTGCACCAGATCGATCGCGTTCGGACTGAAGTCATCCCGGACAGCGAGCTGACAGCCGCCAAGGGGTACCTCGTCGGCTCATTCCCGCTGACGATCGAAACGCCGCGCCAGATCGCCCAGGTGGTCTCGACTGCGCGGCTGCTCGGTCTGGGGGCCGATTACGTGCAGCGCTATCGCGAACGGCTGTCGCGCGTGAGCGGGGTGCGGGCGCGCGCCGCGGCCCAGCGATCCATCCACCGCGACGCGCTCAGCATCATCGTGGTGGGTGACGCTAAGGCGCTGTACGACAAGCTCAAGGGGATCGCCCCGGTTCGTCTTGTCGACGTTGAAGGCAAGCCGATGGATCCCGCGGAGCTCAACCCCAAGGGCGGCCCGGTCGCGTTCGATCGCAGCCAGATCGTCGCGCACAGCGACAGCTTCCAGGCGTTGGTCCAGGGGAACGTGTTCGGCGGCCAGAGCGCCAAGGTCGATCTCACCGGCGACTCGATCGTCTACACCGAGGCGACGACGATCGGCCCGTTCCAGCAGCAGTCGCGCGTCGTGCTGAATGGCGACCTCTCCATGCGGCGTACCGATCAGACCGGCACCGTGCAGGGTCAGCACACGGAGATTCACTTGACGTATGCCGACGGGCGCGTGAAGGGCACGGCGATGTCGCCGCAGCCAGGTGGCACGCCCAAGTCGATCACCGTCGACACGACGGTCGCGCCGGGTACGATCGATGACAATGCGCTGGCGCTCGTGTTGACCGCGTTGCCGCTCGAGCAGGGGAAGACGTTCAACCTGAATGTGTTTTCCAGTGGCGAGGGGACGACGAAGGTCGTCACGGTGAAGGTCGCCGCGCTCGAGAATGTCGCCGTGCCGGCGGGAACGTTCTCGGCCTACCGGCTCGAGTTGTCAGGGATGCAGCTGCCGCTCGTTATGCACGTGACGCAGCACGCGCCGCGAAGAGTCGTCCGGATCGCACCGACCGGCGCGCCGTTGGTGTTCGAACTCGTGAAATGATCGGGAGGTCGGCAATGCGGTTTTCGCTTCTCGGTGTTGGGCTGCTCGTGACGGCCGGCTGCGCGTCAGCCGGTGCGCGAACCACGACCGCGGCCGCTCCGGCCGCCGCGGCTGCGACGGCCGCGGCGCAGGACACGTCGGTCATCGGCCCGCAGTATCCGTCGACGTATAAACGCCATCCCAATTCGCCCGTGCTGATCCGCAACGCGACGATCATGACGGCCGCGGGCCAGGAGATTCAGGGCGGCTCGATTCTGTTGCGTGATGGGAAGATCGTGGCGGTGGGCACGAGCGTGGATGCGCCGAGCGACGCGACCGTCGTGGACGGCACGGGCAAGTGGGTGACGCCGGGGGTCATCGACACGCACTCGCACATCGGCGTGTATGCCGCTCCCGGTACGGCGGCTGAGTCGGACGGCAACGAGGCGACGCGGCCGGTCACCGCGGAAGTGTGGGCCGAGCATTCGTTCTGGCCGCAGGATCCGCAGATTCCGCTCGCGATCGCGGGTGGCGTGACGACGATCCAGGCGCTGCCGGGATCGGCGAATCTGATCGGTGGCCGCAGCGCGGTTTTGAAACTGGTTCCCGCGCGTTCGGTGCAGGAAATGAAGTTCCCCGGCGCGCACTACGGGATGAAGATGGCGTGCGGCGAAAATCCCAAGCGCGTCTATGGCCAGCGCGGCGGTCCCTCGACGCGCATGGGCAACATGGCGGGCTATCGCGAAGCGTTCATCGACGGGCAGGCGTATCGCCGCAAATGGGACAAGTGGAACAAGGACCATCAAGGCGATCCGCCCGAACGGAACCTGCGCAACGAAACGCTCGCCGAGGTGCTGCGCGGCAACATCTACGTGCAGAACCACTGCTATCGCGCGGACGAGATGATGCAGATGCTCGATCTCGCGCACGAGTTCGGCTTCAAGATCCGCGCGTTCCATCATGCCGTCGAGGCCTACAAGATCGCGGACGTCCTGGCGCGGGAGGGGACGGCATCGGCGGTGTGGGCCGACTGGTGGGGATTCAAGGAAGAGGCGATGGACGGCATCCAGCAGAACGCCGCGCTGTTGCAGCAAGCCGGGGCGCGCGTCGATATCCACTCCGATGATGCCGGCGGGATTCAGCACCTCAACCAGGAAGCGGCGAAGGCGATGTACGCCGGCCGTCGCGCGGGCATTCCGATCACCCGCGATCAGGCGGTGCGCTGGTTCACCGCCAATGCCGCCTGGGTCCTCGGCCTCGATTCGATCGTCGGCACGCTGGAGCCGGGGAAGATGGCGGACGTCGTACTTTGGTCAGCCGATCCGCTCTCGGTCTATGCACGCGCCATCCAGGTCTACAACGACGGCTGGCTCGTGTACGATCGGAATGATCCCGCGCATCAGCCCAAAACCGACTTCACTCTGGGGCAGCCATGATTGCGTTCCTGCTCGTTCAGACCATCGCGATCACCGGTGGCACGGTGTACCCGGTGTCGGGACCGAAGATCGAGAACGCCACGGTGCTCATTCGTGACGGCAGGATCGCGGCCGTCGGCGCCAACGTCGCCGTCCCCGCCGGTGCCACGCGGATCGATGCGGCGGGAAAGTGGGTGACGCCGGGCTTCATCGACGGCGCTGGGCAGATGGGCTTGCGCGAGATCGGCGCCGTCCAGAACACCAATGAGTCCGCGTTGCGCGGCAACGACGTGGCGGCCGCGTTCAACGTCCTGGAAGGCCTCAATCCCGCCTCGGCGCTCATCGCCGTGAACCGGATCGAAGGCATCACCAGCACGCTCGCGGTGCCCACCGGCAGTCTCATCTGGGGCCAGGCTGCGCTCATCGATCTCGACGGCGCGACGATCGAAGCGATGCGCGTGAAGTCGCCGGCCGCGATGGTGGCCGATCTGAGCGAGGGGTCGAAGGACGCGGGCGGTGGGTCGCGGGCCGGCGTGGCGCAGCGGCTCCGGCGCGTCTTGAACGACGCCCGCGAATACGCGACGCGCCGCGCCGACTACCGGCGCCGGCAGATCCAGGATCTCAGCGCCAGTGCCGCGGACCTCGAGGCGCTCCAGCCGGTGCTGCGCGGCGAGCTGCCGCTCGTTGTGCAGGTGAACCGCCGCAGCGACATCGAGACGGCGCTGCGGATCGCGCGCGAGTACAAGCTCAAGCTGATTCTCGCCGGAGCGGCAGAGGGGTGGATGATACCGGGCGAGATCGCCGCGGCAGGTGTCCCGGTGCTCGTCGAGCCGCTCGACAACATTCCGTCCTACGACGCCCTCGGGATTCGACACGAGAATGCGGGGTTGCTGGCCAAAGCCGGGGCGAAGGTCGCGCTCATGGAGACGGCGACCGAGAATTCGCGTGATCTGCGCCAGCAGGCCGGGAATGCGGTGGCGAACGGGATGACGTGGGAGCAGGCGCTGCGGGCGGTGACGCTCACGCCTGCCGAGATCTTCGGGGTGGCGGATCGCTATGGGTCGTTGGAAGCCGGCAAGGTAGCGAACGTGGTAGTCTGGAGCGGAGACCCGTTCGAGTTCGCGACCGGGGTCGAACACGTGTTTATTCGTGGCCGAGACATCCCGTTACGGAGCAGGCAGACGGAGTTGCTGGAGAGGTACAAGACATTGCCGCCGAAATATTAGGGCGGCAACGGGCGGCAATGGGCGGCAGAGGTTGTTTCTCTGCCGCCTAATCTTTCATGGAGGAGTACAACTTCCACAAGACAACGCCCGCGTGATTTCGCTGGCGTTCGAGCTCGGTCCAGCGCTCGCGTGAGGTGTACTGCCGATCTCGAGCTAATCGTAAGGCGACTTCGATCTCCGTAATCGAACCGAGTGCGATGTCGAGGAAGCGGCGGAACTCCCGTCGGCCTCGTTTGGCGGCTCCTTCGGCGATATTCGCGATGACAGAGAAAGCGGCCCGGCGGATTTGCGAAGTCAATCCAAAGCGCTCGTCGCGCGGGAACGTATAGGTCACGTCGTAAAGTGCCAGAGCCAGCTGGTATGACAGCTGCCAGGCCTTGAGACGCTCGTAGGAGGGCATACCCTATGATGGAGGGCGACGAGCAAATGAGCGTTCCATTCAAACGCGCTGAGTGTAAAAAAAACGGCGAGAACTAGTCTCGCCGCCACCGTTGCCGCCTGTTACCGCCCATTGCCGCCCTAGTTCTTAGCCGCCGCCGGATACACGCTCACCTGAAAGCGCTGCTTATTCTTGTGCTCGAATTTCACGTGACCGTCGATGGTCGTGAACAGTGTGTCGTTCGAGGCACGCCGCACGTTCTTCCCGGGATGGAACTTAGTGCCGCGCTGGATGACGATGATGGTGCCGGCCCGCACGAATTCCCCGCCGAACCGCTTCACGCCGAGGTATTTCGGATTGGAGTCGCGCCCGTTGCGCGATGAGCCGACGCCCTTCTTATGAGCCATGTGAGCCTCAGCCGACCTTCACGTCGGCGATCTTGATCTCGGTGAAATCCTGCCGGTGCCCACCGTGGCGGCGATAGCCGGTACGGCGCGCGAACCGGAAAATCCGGATCTTCTTGTCCTTGCCGTGCCGCACGACCTCGGCGGTGACCTTGGCACCCTTGATGTGTGGCTTGCCGCTCTGCACGTCCTTGCCGTCGCTCGCGATCAACACGTGATCGAACGAGACTTCGTCGCCCGGCTTGGCATCGAGCAGCGGGACCTTGATCGTGACTCCCGGCTCGGCGCGGAACTGGCGGCCACCGGTGGTAAATATTGCGTAGCTCATGGGCCGCGAACTCTAATTAGGACCTGTACTTCCGTCAAGTAACGGCTCTTCGTGCGTCGTTCGTCGTGCGTCGTACGTGGTGGCTGCTCGAGAACGCGCGACGTACGACGCACGACGCACGTTCTTTCAAGCGACAGCGTACTGTTCGGTTACATCGCGCCCAGCCGGCCGCGCCATCATCCGGAATTCGTCCAGCCGCATCATCGGATCGTCCCGCACCTCAAGCTCGAGCCCGGTCTGCTTCTCCAACTGACGCAGGAAGTTAGGCTCCTGCTCCACCAGATAGAGCGCGACCTCGGGATGTAGTCGGACCGACAACTGCCGCTCTTTGTGGTCAGCACCGGCGCGTTTGAGCGACCGCTCCATCCGCCGCACCACGACCTCCGGCCGGAATACTCGGCCCGTGCCGTTGCACGTCGGGCACTCCGTCGTCATCGACTGCCACAGCGATGGCCGGACCCGCTGGCGCGTCATCTCGATCAGCCCGAGCTCGGAGACCGCAAACGCCCGCGTCCGCGCCCGGTCGCGACCCAAATGTGCGCGCAGCTCCTGGAGCACCTTGTCGCGGTTCGACTTGGTCTCCATGTCGATGAAATCGACGACGATGATCCCGCCGATGTCGCGGAGCCGGAGCTGGCGTGCCACTTCGCGCGCCGCCTCGAGGTTGGTTCGGAGAATCGTGCTTTCGGGGTCCCGCTTGCCGGTGTAGCGCCCGGTGTTGACGTCGATCGAGATCAGCGCCTCGGTCGGTTGAATGATCAGGTAACCGCCGGTCGGCAAGTCGACCCGCTGCTTGAAGAGGTTACGGATCTCCGTCTCGACGTCGTATTCGTCGAAGAGCGGAGTCTCGGCGGTGTACAGCTTGACCCGGGGCAACAGCTCGGGGTCGATCTGCTTCAGGTACTGCTCGACTTCGTTGTAGAGGAGTTTCGAATCCACGAGTAGCAAGTCGACGCTGTCAGACAGCAGATCGCGCACGATGCCGCGGGTGAGGCTCGTCTCACGCTGGACCAGCTGTGGTGCCCGACCTGATGCCTGCTTCCGCTTGATCTTCTTCCACAAGCCGAGGAGGTGATCGATCTCGCGCTTGCAGCTCGCTTCAGTGAGATCGTCGGCAACGGTACGGATGATCCAGCCGCCCTCGTCTTTCGGCACCAGCTTTGTGACCATCTCGCGGAGCTTGGCGCGCTGCTCGCGATTCTCGATCTTGCGCGAGACGCCCACCTTGGATGCGAACGGCATGTATACGAGGAACCGGCCGGCGAGCGAGACCTGCGCGGTCACACGCGGTCCCTTGGTGCCGATGGCTTCCTTAATGACCTGAACGAGCTTGGGTTGGCCGCGCTTCAGCTCGTCGGCGATGTTGGGCGCCTGGCGGCGCCGGGGACGCTCCCGGCCGCGGCGATTCGCACCCCCGGGGGCACTGCCCTTCCCTTCACCTCGACCGTTCCCGCCGTTCCCGTTCCCGTTCCCGTTTTCGTCGTCCGCGTCGTCCGGCTCGCGGTCTTCGGGATCTTCGTCTTCGTCCGCTTCGATCAGATCCGAGGCGTGAAGGAAGGCGCTCTTTTCGGCCCCGATCTCGACGAATGCGGCCTGAATGCCTGGCAAGACCGCTTCGACCTTGCCGAGGTAAATGTCGCCGACGGAGCGGTGGGAGTCGGGACGATCGACCAGGAGCTCAACAAGGCGGTCGTCCTCGAGAATGGCCACGCGGGTTTCCCGCGGGCTTCCTGAAATCAAGATTTCGCGCTTCAAAGCAGTTACCCTCGCGCCCGGGGGGGAAGCATCCGCCACCCGGGAGCCCGTGGTTATCCCAGCAATAGTCCAACTCGCCGGGCACGCGCATTTGCGGTGGCACCGGCAGGGAGATCAATCGATTGGAAAGGCGGCTGAGAGACGCCAGAGACCAATGCATGGAGGTAAACGTAAGATGAGCGGGAACTTAGGTCAATCGATCAGGCCGCCGAGCAACTGCCGGGCGATCACCACACGCTGGATTTCGCTCGTTCCCTCGCCGATTTCGCAGATCTTGGCGTCCCGCATCATCCGCTCGACCGGGTATTCGGTCGTGTAGCCGTACCCGCCGTGGAGCTGGACCGCCTTGGTCGTCGCGCGCATGCACAGCTCGGAGGCGTACAGCTTGGCCATCGCCGCCTCTCGTTTGAACGGGTGGCCGTGCTGCTTGAGCCAGGCGGCATGGTAGACGAGCTGCTTGGCAGCTTCGATCTCCGTCGCCATGTCGGCGAGCGCGAAATGCACACCCTGGAAGCTCGCGATCGGCCGGCCGAATTGCTTCCGCGTCGACGTATAGGTCAGGCACTCCTCCAACGCCCCCTCGGCGAGTCCGAGCGAGAGCGCGGCGATGCCGATCCGGCCTCCATCGAGCGTGTGCAGGAACTGGCGGAAGCCGTTGTTCACCGGCCCCAGCACGTTCTCCTTGGGCACGACCGCGTCCTGGAAGATCAATTCGCGCGTGTCGGACGCGCGCCAGCCGAGCTTGTCCTCTTTCTTCCCCGCGAGCACGCCGCGGTTCTTGGGTAGCTCCGGCGCATGTCCGATGCCGACGCGCTTCGCCTCCTCGAGATCGGTTGTGTCTTTGGTGACGATGAAGGCGGTGATGCCGTGGGTGCGCTTCGCGTTCGGGTCGGTGCGGGCGGTGACGCAGAAGATCTCACCCACGCCGGCGTGCGTGATGAAGATCTTCGAGCCGTTCAGGACGTAATGATCACCTTTGTCGACCGCCGAGGTCTTGGTGCCACCCGCGTCCGATCCGGCGCCCGGCTCCGTCAGGCCAAACCCGCCGAGGACCTTTCCGGTTGCGAGCAGCGGCACGAAGCGGCGTCTCTGCTCGTCCGTGCCGAAATCCATGATCGGTGAAGTGCCGAGCGTGGTATGGGCGCTGACGGTGATGGCGTGGCTCGCGTCGATCTTGGCGAGCTCGTGGATGACGATGATGTACGAGAGATAGTCCATGCCCGACCCGCCCAGCTCTTCGGGCCAGGGGATTCCGAACAACCCCAGCTCCGCCATCTGCTTGACGTTGTCCCAGGGGAAACGGCTGTCGAGGTCGTACTGGCGAGCGCTGGGTTTGACGACGGACTTCGCGAAGTCGCGCACCATCTCGCGGACTTGGAGGTGGTGGTCGCTGAAGTAGAGGCTGTCGTGCATACCGAAATATGCTCACGGCTCCCCGAAGTACTCCAGTATCGTTTCGCGATGGTTTGTCCGGGACTCGACATAGCGTTTCATGACCGGACCGATGTTGCCCCATGCCAGGTCAGCGGGCCGCCATAGCACCAAACACTCCGAAGCCTTCCCATCCCGTCCCGCCCTACCCGCCTCCTGATAGTAGGCCTCGAGCGTCGGCGGCGGCCCCCAGTGCAGGACCTGCCGGACGTCTGGCTTGTCGATCCCCATGCCGAACGCGCTGGTCGCGACGATGACGTGCACCCGGTCGGCGAGAAACGCGCGCAACACCCGGCGCCGGATGTCGGCGCTGAGTCCTGCGTGATACGGCGCGGCGCGGATACTTGTGCGGAGCAGCGCGCGGGTGACGAGCTCCGTGAGCCGCCGCGTCGGGGTGTAGATCAACGCAGCGCCGGGCCCATCGCGGACCCGTTCTCGAATCA
>Ga0070697_100002998_pt1 | contig 12961 bp, 9 predicted proteins | sample KBSK1501metaG_FD_65475 | JGI IMG/M metagenome (GOLD analysis project Ga0070697, IMG submission 65475) | Corn, switchgrass and miscanthus rhizosphere microbial communities from Kellogg Biological Station, Michigan, USA - KBS K1-50-1 metaG | ecosystem: Host-associated > Plants > Roots >... | reverse complement strand
GACCGCGAGGCGCCGATCTACCTGGGGGAATACGTGACGCTCGACAGCGGCACCGGGATCGTGCATTCGGCTCCCGCCTACGGCGTGGAGGACTTCGAGTCCTGCCGCCGCTACGGCCTGCGCGACGAGGACATCCTTACCCCGGTCATGGGCGATGGCCGGTTCGCCGCTTCGCTGCCGCTGTTCGGCGGGATGACGATCTGGGAGGCGAACCCGAAGATCGTGCAGGAGCTCAAGAAGCGCAACGTCCTGTTCCATCATGAGACGTACACGCACAGCTACATGCACTGCTGGCGGCACAGGACGCCGGTGATCCTGCGCGCGACCACGCAATGGTTCGCGGCGATGGACAGGGAAGTCGGCGGCGAAACCCTGCGCGCGACGGCGTTGCGCGGCATCGAGCAGACCGAGTTCTTTCCGCCCTGGGGCAAGGCGCGGCTGCACGGCATGATCGCCAATCGCCCGGACTGGACGCTGTCGCGGCAGCGGCAGTGGGGCGTGCCGATGCCGTTTTTCCTGCACCGCGAGACAGGCCAGCTGCACCCGCGCACGCCCGAGCTGCTCGAGGAAGTGGCGCGGCGCGTCGAGCGCGCCGGCATCGAGGCCTGGCAGTCGCTGCGCGGCGAGGAATTGATCGGGGCCGAAGCAGCGCACTACGAAAAGAGCCGCGACACGCTCGACGTCTGGTTCGATTCCGGCTCGACGCATTACACCGTGCTGCGCGGCTCGCACAAGGAAGAGACCGGTTTCCCGGCGCATCTGTACCTCGAAGGCTCGGACCAGCACCGCGGCTGGTTCCACTCGTCGCTGCTGGTCGCGTGCATGCTGGATGGCACCCCGCCCTACAAGGCGCTCCTCACCCACGGCTTCGTCGTCGACGGCGAGGGCCGCAAGATGTCGAAGTCGAAGGGCAACGTGATCGCGCCGCAGCAGGTGTCGCATACGCTGGGCGCGGAAATCCTGCGGCTGTGGGTGGCGAGCACCGACTACTCGGGCGAGCTGTTCATCTCCAACGAGATCCTGAAGCACGTGGTGGAGAGCTATCGCCGCGTGCGCAACACGCTGCGCTTCCTGCTCGCCAACACCTCCGACTTCGACGCCGCGCGGCACGCCGTGCCGGTCGACGAGCTGCTCGAGATCGACCGCTATGCGCTCGCCATGACGGCGCGCGCGCAGGAAGAGATTGCCGGGGACTACGAGCGCTACCAGTTCCACCTGGTGGCGCAGAAGCTGCAGGCGTTCTGCTCCGAGGACCTCAGCGCGTTCTTCCTCGACATCCTCAAGGACCGTCTCTACACCTGCAAGGCGGACTCGCTGCCGCGGCGCTCGGCGCAGACCGCGCTCCACCACATCACCCACAGCCTGGTGCGGCTGATGGCGCCGATCCTGAGCTTCACCGCCGAGGAGCTCTGGCAAGTGTTTGCGGGAAAGCGCGACGACAGCGTGTTCTTCCAGACCTGGCATGCGCTGCCGCGCCCGCAGGACGGCGCGCAGCTGCTGCCGAAGTGGGAGCGCCTGCGCGAGCTGCGCGACCCCGTGCGCAAGAAAATCGAGGAGCTGCGCGCGGCGGGCCAGGTCGGCTCGTCGCTGCAGGCCGAGGTCGATTTCCACGCCGACGGCGGTGACGACGCGCTGCTCCGCAGCCTCGGCGAGGATCTCAAGTTCGTGATGCTCACTTCCGCCGCCCGCGTGCATCGCGCGAGCGGAGGGCTGCGGGTAGAGGTCGCGCCGAGCCTGCACCGCAAATGCGAGCGCTGCTGGCATTACCGCCCCGACGTCGACGACGAGGCGCTCTGCGGCCGCTGCCGCAGCAACCTGCACGGACCCGGCGAAAAACGGCGGTATGCCTAGAAACTGGCGCTGGTTCGCGCTCGCAGCCGCGATCGTCGTCGCAGACCAGGCCGCCAAAGCGGCCGTGCTTGGCGGTTTCGCGCCCGGCGAGCGGCGCGTGCTGACCGGCTTCTTCAACCTGGTCCTGGTGTTCAACAAGGGCGCGGCGTTCAGCTTTCTCGCCGACGCGCCCGGCTGGCAGACGCCGCTGTTCGTCGTTTTCTCTCTCGTCGCCGCCGTCATCGTCAGCGTGCTGCTTTTCCGCTCGCCGCCGCAGCCGATGTTCTGCGCCGGGCTGGCGCTGATCCTGGGCGGGGCGCTCGGCAACGTCATCGACCGGCTGCGCTTCGGCCAGGTGGTCGACTTCCTCGATTTCCACGCCTTCGGCTGGCATTGGCCGGCGTTCAACGCCGCCGATTCCGCCATCACGGTCGGCGCCGCGCTGCTGATCCTCGAGGGGTTTTTCCATGAAAAGCGGGGCTGATCGAGGCGAGCTGGCTTTGCTGCTCAAGGCGCTCGCCTACGCCGCGCACAAGCACCGCGACCAGCGGCGCAAGGACGCCGAGTCCTCGCCGTACATCAACCACCCGATCGCGCTCGCCGACGTGCTGATCAACGAGGGCGGCGTGATGGATGTCGAAGTCCTCTGCGCGGCGCTGCTCCACGACACGGTAGAGGACACCGCGACCACCCATGAAGAGCTGCTAAATGCCTTCGGCTCGAAGATTGCGCGCATCGTCGCCGAGGTGACCGACGACACGTCGCTGCCGAAGGCGGAGCGCAAGCGCCTGCAGGTCGAGCATGCGGCGGGCCTGAGCAAGGAAGCCAAGCTGGTGAAGCTCGCCGACAAGATCTGCAACCTGCGCGACATCTCCGATCGTCCCCCGGCGCACTGGGACCGGCAGCGGCGCCGCGAGTACTTCGACTGGGCGAGGCGCGTGATCGACGGCGTGCGCGGGGCGCATCCGGGTCTGGAAAAGGCGTTCGACGCCGCCTACGCGCGGCGTCCGGCGTGAGAAAATCGCGCATGGACGTTGTTCTCGCCAACCCCCGCGGCTTCTGCGCCGGGGTCGAGCGCGCGATCGAGATCGTCGAGCGCGCGCTGGGCCAGTTCGGCGCGCCGATCTACGTGCGCCACGAGATCGTGCACAACAAGTCCGTGGTCGAGGACCTGCGCTCGAAAGGCGCGGTGTTCGTCGACGAGCTCGACGAGGTGCCGACCGGCAGCACGGTGATCTTCAGCGCCCATGGCGTGGCCAAGGCGGTGCGCGCCGAGGCCGAGCGGCGCGGGCTCAAGGTGTTCGACGCCACCTGCCCGCTGGTGACCAAAGTGCACGTCGAGGTCGCCAAGATGCTGAAAGCCGGCTACGAGATCGTGATGGTCGGCCATCGCGGGCACCCGGAGGCGGAGGGCACCATGGGGCAGGCCGATCGCGCCATGTACCTGGTGGAGACGCTCGGCGACGTGGCCGGGCTCAAGCCGCGCAATCCGGCGAAACTGGCCTATGTCACGCAGACCACCTTGTCGGTCGACGACGCCGCGGTGGTGGTGGCTGCCCTCAAGACGCGCTTCCCCGGCATCCGGGGCCCCAAGCGCGACGATATCTGCTACGCGACGCAGAACCGCCAGGACGCGGTGAAGTTCATGGCGCCGCAGTGCGACGTGGTGATCGTCGTGGGCTCGCCCAACAGCTCGAATTCAAACCGCCTGCGCGAGGTCGCCGAGCACATGGGCGCCGACGCGTACATGGTGGACAGCGCCGACGACCTGCGTCCCGAGTGGATCGCAGGCAAGCGCCGCGTCGGCGTGACCGCCGGCGCCTCGGCGCCAGAGATCCTGGTGAGCGAGCTCATTCAACGGCTGAAAGAGCTCGGCGCCGAGAGCGTGCGGCCGCTCGACGGCATCACCGAGAACATGGTGTTCAGCCTGCCGCGCGAGCTCGTTCAGCGCTCGCGGTAGGAGAACCGCTTCACCCCGGCGCCGGCGGTGTTGATCTGCACGTCCACGGTGGTCTTGCTCGTGTCCGCGCCGGTGATGATGCTCTTGATCGCGCCCGACGGCAGCTGGATGATCGCCATGCCGACCGCGATCGTGCCGCCGAGGGAGCGGCCGACCACGCCGCCCGCCGAAGTCGCTATCGCCGATCCGGTCCTGAAGTCGAAGTCGTAGTCCCTGCTGCTGCCGCCGATCGAGCAGGCTCCGCCCCCGCTCGGGGTGTTGGTGGTGACCTTCACGGTGCCGAGCACCAGCCGCGGATCGAGGTTGACGAGCTCGCCCGGGCTCGGGTCCGCCGGCGGGTTGAAGTCCACCAGCCAGCCGTCCTGGGTGTTCCAGTTCACCGGGTTGCCCGAGATGCCGCGATCGGTGGCGCTGATCTTGGTCAGGGTTTGCGTGACCAGGGTGGCGCCGGTGCGCAGGTTGGTCCCGTAGTCCGCGTCCTTGTCCTTGAACCCGTACATCGTCTGCTGAAAGGCGATGCCGCTCGCCGCGCCCGGATCCGACAGGTCGGCGTTGCCCAGGTAGCGGCCGGTGCCGATGTACATCACCCGGCTCGTGCCGATGTGCGTCAGCGCCGGCCGGGTGGTGATCGGCTGCGCCCGTCCGCTGCCGTCCTTCAGCGTGGCGATATGCAGCACGGTCGCCGGGTTCGTGCTCACGTCGAGGCGTACTACGTTGCCGAGCTGGTCTCCGGCATACGCGTAGCGGAATGTCGCGTCCGTCGCCGGGGAGTCGAAGAAGGCGGAGATCTTCATCAGGCCCGAGGGCGTGCCGACCGTGCCGGCGCCGGTGCTGACCTTGTTGAGCACCGCGCCGGTGATTACGTCCAGCACGTAAAAGTTGCCGATGCCGCTTCCCGGGCTGACGTTGTTCAGGCCGGAGGTCAGCACGACGACCCACTTGCCGTCGAAGGAGCGCTTGCCGACCACCGGATTGCCGTAGCTCAGGCCCAGGTCGGCGTCGTTGATCGCGCACAGCGTCGAGTCGTTGCAGAATTCCCAGAGGCCCTTCGGATTCACCGGATCGGTGATATCCAGCGCGTAGAAGCCGCGCCCGCCGCCGTCCAGGCCGCCGATGAGGACGGTCTTCCAGGCGGTGGCGACGGAGTCGAACACGTCGAAGACTTCCGGCGAGCCGTCCACGTAGTAGCGGTGCTGCGAGGCGTAGCCGGTATCTGCCAGCGAATACATCGCCGGCAGCAGGAACCGCGGCGCGTATGCCCAGGACTCGTTGCCGGTGGCGCCGTCGAAGGCGTGCAGATAGCCGTCGTTGGCGCCGACGTACACGCGCGATGCCCGGTTGGCGTTGGCGGCCGCGAAGGTCGCATAGCTCGGCGTTACCGCGTCGACATAGCTGAAATTCGGATTGCGCACGAACACCGGCCTGGCCGTGATCGTGTCGCCCAGCACCGTGTTCGCGGTCACGCCGGTAATGGTGTCGACGATCATGCGGTCGCGGAAGATGGTGCCTTCGTTGGCTTGCCACCCGCGCAGGTAGCCGACCATCTGGCTGCCGTCGTTCGCGGTGATCTGCTGCGCCGGCGTGAGCAGCGCGCACTGCGTCATCGTGCTGAGCGGCGTGCACTTGTTCGCGAAGAACGCCTGCTCGGTCGCGGTGAGCGAGGCCCAGGCAAACGGCTTCACCTTCGAGCCCGCGCCGGTGTCGTCGAGCGTGAGGATGTTGCGCGAGTCGCTGGAGGCGGCGACCTTGGAGAGCAGGTTCTGGTCCGCCTGCCACGTGATGGCCGGGTTCACGTTGCCGGTGGTGGGGTCGATCGTCTGGGCGAAGACCTTGCCCGACCAGGTGTTGGTCTCGTAAGTGGTGCTGAAGATCTGGTTGTCGGTCTGCGTGACGTTCGGGCTGGAAGTCGCCGAAGCCGCCGCCGCCGCCACCACCGCGTTGAGAGAAGTCAGCGTGGCGGAAATTCCCTGCCGCAGCGCGTCGGGGTTCAGCGCCTGGTAGTACGACCCCCGGCCATTGACGGCGGCGTGCCACAGGTCATCGAGGTTGGCGTTGAGGTTGTCCGCCGGCGCCGGCCAGTTGCAGCTTCCGGTCGTCCAGAAGCAGCCGTTGAGCGCGCCGTTCTGGATGTTGGCGAAGTCGCCGGTGGAGGCCGTCGCGTAGTCCGGCTGGAAGCGCATCAGCCCGTCGGCGAGGCCGATGCCGAAAGTCACCATGTGCTGGTACGGAACGAAGTCCTTGGCGCCGCTCTTGACGATGATCGAGTTCGTCGAAAGGTCGACCGCATTGGGCGGATTGGTATTCGGGCCGAACTGCGGCCCGGTGGCGTCGCCGTAGATATCCTTGCCGCCGCGCAATTTCGTCTCATAGAAGTACAGCGCGACGTCGGCGACCGTGGAGGCGGTCCCGCCGGCCGTGAACGTCGACGTGACCGTTCCGCCGGTCGTCGTCTGCGGGTTTGGACTCCACAGCGTCAGCGCCGTGCCGCTGCCGCTCGTGTTCACCACCGGCGTGTTGTTGGTGGTCTTCGGATTCGGGCTCAGCGTGATCGCTATCGAGGAGCTCGAGCAGGCGCTGCCGCTCGGGGCTGTTGAGCTGAACGTCGTTCCATTTGTGCTGTATGTATAGGCGGGCGTGCCTGTCCCGGTAGTGCTGTTCTGCGTCTGTACGCCGTCTGCGGTGATGACGGCATTAGTCTGGGTTTTTGTCTGACGGATGATCACGTACCTGCCGGAATTGCAGGCGCTGCACGATTGCGTGGCGCCGTCGTTGAACGTGACGCTGGCGCCGCCGCTGCGCTGGCAGAGCTTGTCCTGTTGCACCGTTTGCGGCGTGTCGGTTTCCGTCCAGTTGGCGGCCTGGCAGCCGCCGGGCGTGGTGACCAGCGGGTTCGTTGCCGTCGTGCTGCTCACGAGCACCCCGTTGTTGAAAACGTCGGTGCGCGCCGTCTGGATGTCCTCCTGTTTGATCGCGTGCTCCTTCGGCTGGCAGCCGCAAGTGACCGTGCCGCCCGGGTTGCCAATACCGAAGACCACATTGTTGTTGCCCTGGCAGATGTCCTGTTCCGAGTTCGTCGAGATGGGAGTGACGGTGGTCGACGAGGAGCCCGATCCGTCGAGCGTCACGGTCTGAGTGCGGTCGACCAGGGTCGAGCCGAGGAGCGTGGAGGGCGAGGCGTCGAGATTGCCGATGGTCCTTGCCGCCGGAGTCTGCGGCAGAAAGGAGGCGAGGTTGTTCCAGTAGCCGTCCGTCGTGAGCAGGGTGAAGTTGCGCTGGCAGGCCGCCTGGATGGGATCGTCCGCCGTCGGAATGCCCGTCGTGAGGCCGGTATTGAGCTGGCCCGCGTAGATCCATCCGGCGCGCGCGAGCGCTTGCTGCAGCGGGGTAAAGCTGCCCGCGGTCTGCGTGTAGAACTTGGTGTAGAAGTTCGACGCCTGAGTGGTGTTGAAGTCGCTGATCTTGAGATATTTCGCCGGCGCGACGCTGCCGGAGTCCTGCGCGTGCATGGTGATCAACCCGATGCGCAGCGAGTTCGGTTTCGGCGGCGTGCCGGTCGGGTTGCCGATGAAGGACAGGAACGACGTGCCGACCGAGGTCTTCATCATCCCCAGGCGCGTGCGGTAGTAGGTATACCAGCGCGCGTAATTGTTGATCTCCTCGGCGTACGTGCAGGTGGGCGCACTGATGCAGTCGGGGCGAGCGGGCCGGTTGGTATAGCTGCCGACCGTGGACGTGATGATGTCGCGCTTGAACCAGCCGAGACGGGCATAGAGGTACTGCGTGATGCCGGCTGTTTCGTTGTACTTGGAGCGGCAGCGGGGAGTGCCCGATGAGTCGCTGACCGCGCCGGGCGCAAGCGCCTGGGCCTGTGTCTGGCAGAAGCGCACGTAGGCCGGGAAGGTGAAGCCGGCAGGCGGCGTGTTCCCGGGAAGCACATAGGCGCAGTTCGTCAGGTTGCCGTCCGAGCAATACTCAACCGGAATGACGGCGTAGGCATTTGCCGGCCCGTTGACGGAGCTGGCGACGTTGTACAGCCCGGTGCGTACCCAGGAGAACGTGCCGCTATGCGTGCCGCCGCTGGTAAAAGTAAACGTGTTGGCGGTGAGGACGGTAACCGATCTCCCGGTATCGGTGGTTCCGGCTGATGCGGCGGCGATCACGTCATTGCTTACGAGCCCGTGCGCGGTGCTGGTCACGGTGACTAGCGTGCCGGCCTGCGCAAATGTCGCCGCATTGTGCTTGCGGTAAGCGCCGTTCCGCGCAGTGAGAGTGCCGCTGCCGGAGGTATAAGCGAAGGTGGTTGCGGTCGGTGCAGGACTGCCAAGTACGGTAAACAGCGTTCCGTCGACAGCGCCGGTTCCAGTTACAAAGATCCTGTCGGCCGCCGCAAGTCCATGCGGCTCGACGGTCGTCACGGTCACCGTGGTGCTGCTGCGGGCAAAGCTGCCGATCGGCATCATCTCGGGCAGGCCGAAGATCGCCGTGCTCGCATTGGCCGGATTGGTGCGGTAAGGGAACTGCCCCGCGGGCATGCTGTTGCCGGAGCTGCTGCTCGATGAGTCGAACGCCGTGCCGGACACCAGGTTCGCGCCGGCGCTGTCGGCGCCGTTGCGCTTGCAGACGTTGTTGCTGTTGCAGTACTTCAATTCCGGGATCTGCGTGGCCACGTCGACGTTGGTCACGCTCGCGCCGAAGGGGGCGTGAAAGTAAACGTCGTCGGCGACGCTGGTGGTCGTCACCGGGTTGCCGAGCGGCAGGCCGGAGGGCGGGTTGATGAGCGGCTGGCCGTTGGAGCCGAGGCCGGGGCGATAATAGAAATTGGGATCGTAGGCGACGCCGTTGAGGGCGTTCGCGCCCCCCGCCTGGTAGGGCGGACCGCCGGCGACGTTGCACACGAAGCCGCTGCCGCCGAACGAGCAGCCGCTCGAGCAATTCGTCTGGCCGCTGCTGTCGGCCATGCAGGGCTTGGACTGGGTCAGGGCCGAGCCGACCGTGTTGGGGCTGACGTAATCGGGCATGAAATCCCACTGCATGCTGCCCGAGTCGTCAAGATCGAACAGCAGGTTCGGCAGGATGTTCGAGCCGCCGCTCGTCGCGAGCGGGATGCTGGAGATGTCCGTGACGGCGGCGAGCGCGGTGTGGCTCACCATGCAGCCGAGCACGCCGTAAAGAACCAGGCGTCTTGCGAGCGATCTCTTGGAGCTCATGGAATTCTCCCTAAGCGCTTTCATTGGCCGCGCAGCATTGTTTGAATGTAGGCGATCGAGGCGCGCGGGCCGGTCGAGCGCACCGTGACGCGGTAATGGGTTTGCGGCGGCGTGGTGAAGAAGTTCGGCGCGCTCTGCTCGACGCCTTCGCCGCTGACCGCGGTGCTCGACAGCGTCTGGCCGCAGACGTTGGCGACGCCGCCGCAGGTCGCGTTCGGCGCGCAATTGGCGACCGGGCACATGCGGTGAATGACGTAGGACACTGTATTTCCCGCGCAGTCCGTATTTGCGCCCGTCGCAGGACAGGTCAGCGCCAGGTTAAAGGCGCTTGCCCAGCTGGCGGAGTTGGCGTACCAGTCCGGCGCCTCGCCTGCAGCGACGCTCGAGAAATAGCCTTGTGGCGCGTTATCGTTGCTGATTCCCGCCCCGCCGATATTCGCGCCGAGCCAGGCATAGGCGGCCTGGACGCCCTGGTCGGCGGCGTTGACGGCGGATTGCCTGAAGCCGATGTTGCCGGCGACCACGGTCGCGGTATCGACGGAGCGCATCATGGCCACGGCGGCCATGGTCATGGCGACGAGCACGATCAGCGCGATGAACAGCGTCACTCCGCGCTGGCGGCAGGGCATGGGCAGGCTGCTTTGGGCGTATCGTTTCATGTCAGCTCGACTTCCAGATCCAGTTGCGCAGCGGCACCGTCGTCTCGAACACGCGGTAGCGGTAGCACTGCCAGGTCACCCCTGCCGGCAAAGGAATGGCCGACAGGTCGAACGACCGCGTGGGCCCCGTATTGCCCGACCATGTCGGGGCCACAGTCGTCGTGTCGCAGGGCGAGCCGAGGCCGGCAGCCGGTTTTTCGGGCTGCGCGCTGCGCGCCACCACGGCGACCCGCACTGCGATGACCTGCGTCCAGTTCGGCGCCGCGGAGATGTAGCGATCGACGATGCCGTCGTTCGGGGCGTAGACCGTGTTGTAGGTGACCGAGCCGTCGTTGACGCCGTCGTCGACCCCGTAGTCGGCGCGCATGTGCACGATGTTGTCGGCGACCGAGTTCACGGCCGGCACGCCCCCCGAGATGACGAACGCATTCGATACGGTGAGCGTATTGTTCGCTATGGCATACAGGTTGTAGACCGGCACGGTCACGTTCTGCGACCCGGGGAAGTTGATGTCGTCGTGCAGATTGCCCAGATTGAACACGCGCGCGACATTGGCCGTGTTCGCGCCGCCATAAGTGACGCCCATTCCCGCCGCCGGGTTGAAGCGTGACGCGACCGAGGCTCCCGCGGAGAGCGTATAGGTGCCCGTGTCATGGTTGATCTGGTTGCTCGGCAGCCCCGGAAGCGAGGTGACTTCCATGAACGCGCAGTTCTTGCCGCTGCCGGGCTCGAGCAGCAGCACGAGGTCGCCGGGGCGGAAGCCGAAGCGGGTCTGCACGGTCAGCGGCGAGGTGGGCAGGACCATGTTGGCCACCAGCGTCGTGGCATTCCCGATCTGGTTCTGCGAGCCGTAGAAAACGCTGAGCTGGTCGGGCGTCTGGGCGTTTCCGCCGGCCGTGATCAACGCCGGCGCCACGATCATGGGATTGCCGAGCGGCGGGAAATTGGGCGTCGTGCGGGACGAGTCGGAGCCGATCATGTTGCAGCCCGCATAGATGGTGTCGTTGATGCCCATGCCGGCATTGCGCAGGTCGCGCTCCATGAAGTAGAGCGCGACCGCGCCGTTCTGCTGCGCGTCGCCGCCGCTGGTCGAGGTGCGCCGCACGCCCTCGAAGGTCTCGAACACCTGGAAGATGATGATCACGCCGATCAGGCTGATCACCATCGCGACCATCAGCTCGACCATGCTGAAGCCGCGGGACGGACGCCGGGCGATGAGGGCGCGCATGGTCAGCTCGTGTAGACGGCGGCGACGACCGTGTACCGGTGCGGCGGCAGCCCCTGCGACTGTTCCTCCGGCAGCTGCCAGCGCACCTGGATGGTCACCGTGGCGCCTGTCGCGCTCGGGCCGGTGATGGTCACGATCGGCGGCACGGTGGCCGCGGCGGGCAGGCGGTTATTCACCTGGCCCACCCAGCCCGTCAGCCGGGTCGGAACGCCCCCGCTACCCGGGTAGGCATACGACGCGATGTTGCCCGCGTCGGTCCACATCTGCGACAGCAGCTTGTTGGCGAGGAACGCGGCCTCGGTGCGGTGTTTCGACTCGGTGACGTTCTTGATGCTGACCGCTTGCAGCCCGACGACGGCCAGGATGCCGATCGAGAAAATGAGGATCGCGATCAGCGCCTCGAGCAGCATGACGCCGCCCTGGCGCTTCGGTGCTTGAGAGTGAATTCGCATGGCGCTATGTCTCCTCAGCATGCCCGCGGGTCATTCGCAGGGAGGGTCGAGGTCGGGTCGCACATTCGCAGGCTGCCGCCGCCGGACACCACCACCCGCAGGCAGCGCATCGGCCCGGCCGGCTGGCAGTTGCCGCCGGCAGGGTTGCTGACGTCCAGCTGCGTCACCGTGGCGCTGCCATCGATGTTTGTGACCACGTTCCCCAGCGGCGCGAACGTCACGGTCGTCGCGCCAGCCGGTGTCGCGGTGACTTGCGCGTTTGGCGACCCTTCCTCATGCGCTCGGCTCTGGACGGGGATAGCGGTCACCGCTTCCGTCACGGCCCATGCGGTTTGGGGGAGCGAGGTCTCCTGGAACTGCACGAGGACGTTGCGTTGGATCGCCGCCGCCCGCGCGACCTGCAGGCCGTTGAGCGTCGCCTCGCTGGCGGCGCGCAGCTGCTGGTTCTGCAGCCACTCGCTGAAGCTCGGCAGCGCGACCATCAGCAGGATGCCGAGCACGGTGAGCGAAACCATGATCTCGATCAGGGTGAAGCCGCGCGGCAGACGGTGTTTCAGCATGTACCGCTCTTCCTCATCACCCAGCAGTTGGTAGCGGGAGGGGTCCAGCCGGGGGGCACGCCTGCGGTCACCCGGTTGTTTCCCTGATCGATCGTGAAGGAGAACAAGGCCATATCGCTGCCGGCGATGCCGGTCGCGGTGACCGTGTAGGTGGTCGAGCTCAGGTTGCTGCAGCCGACGGTGAAATACTTGAGCCCGGCAGGCAGCGGCGCCACGGTGCCGGCCGCGCACGCCCCGACGTAAGTACGCTGGTCCTGGAAGTACTGTTCCATCTTCGTGCGCTGGGCAAGCAGCGCGCTGGTCGCCTCCTGGATCTTGCTGCGCGTGATGTAGTCGGTGTACGAAGGGATCGCAACGGCGGCGAGAATCGCCACGATGGCGACCGTGATCATCACCTCGATGAGAGTGAAGCCCGTGGCGCTGCGCATGATGCCTCCCTTGATATAGCGTGCATCCTACGGAGCCGTCGACGCACGCAGCAAGAGCGCGCGACCGGCGGCGGTAATCGCGGACCGAGTGGCGCGACGCGGCGCAACATTGCGTGAAATACTTCACGCGCAGCTCGCTGCAGGAAATACTCCCTGCGGCGCGCTGGCTATCGCGGCCAGAATCACCGCATGGCCGGCGAGGAAGCGCTGCCCGTGATCGACGAAGATGTCCTGGTGCTCACCGCGAAGGGCAAGGCGGAACTGTGCGCGCCGGGCACGCCGCTCTCCGCCGCGGAGCTCGAGGTGCTGGTTCTGGCCGACGATCGAGGCTCAGTCGCCGCCGTGGTCAGCAGCGCCGCGTGCCTTGAGGCCGAGGCGGTTCGTGAAGCGCTTCGCAAGCTGCTTGCCTCGGGTCATCTGGAAAGCGCTGCGGATCGGTACAAAATCTCCGTGGTCGATGCCAGAGACTTCTTCAAGGGCGGAACGGGCAATGCGTCCCGGGCCGGCAACCACCTGGCGCTCGCGCGACGCGCCGCCGCGCATCGGCGCGAACCCGGTCGCAAAATCCATGTCCTTACGGTCGCCAATGCGCCCGAGTTCGTCAAATTGCTCCGCTCGTACTTCACGCTGGAGGGTT
>Ga0070697_100002997_pt1 | contig 12963 bp, 11 predicted proteins | sample KBSK1501metaG_FD_65475 | JGI IMG/M metagenome (GOLD analysis project Ga0070697, IMG submission 65475) | Corn, switchgrass and miscanthus rhizosphere microbial communities from Kellogg Biological Station, Michigan, USA - KBS K1-50-1 metaG | ecosystem: Host-associated > Plants > Roots >... | reverse complement strand
GGGCGGGGCGGCGGGTCGCCCCGAATGGCTCAAGGCAGTGTCAAGGATGGTGCGGCGCTCGATGGCGTTGTCGCGGCTATCATGAGCGGGTAAGTCACACCTTGGAATGCGCTACTCGTCCGAGTTGGTCCCCCCCATCTGCCCCTCGAGCATGCCTCCCAGGTTTACTCCCTCGGCGCCAAGCAAGCGGAAGAGCTCCCATTCGGCTGCTCGCGCCGCGTGGATTTTCCTGCCGTTGTACATGAGGGAGATGACCAGCGCGCCATCAGAGCGACCCAGATAGCCCGCAAGGGTCGCGGCATTGTCCAGGGTGCCGGTCTTGGCGTGAACTACCCCGCGCAGCATGCCGCCGCGAAGCCTCCGCAACGTGCCGGTGCCGTTGGCGGGCAGCAGAAGGGGGAACCGCTGGTTTCCCCGAATCTGAGGGTAGCGGGCAAGATAGAGCATCTGGGTGAGCGGGCTGATCCGATTGAGCTCGCTGAGCCCGCTGCCATCGACGAACTGGACGCGGGCAGAGGAGCCCACGACTTCGCGGACGTGCTGCGTGACCAGACCCGGACCCGCGGTCTGGCTGCCCGAGGCCCACTGCAGCAGCAGCTCCGCGCCGATGTTGAGGCTCCGCCGGTTCACTTCGATGGCGATGCTGTCCAGCGGTGCGGATTCGACCTGGGCCAATACCGTTGTGGCCTGCGGGGGAAGACCAGCGGGCCCACCGGGATTGATCCACTGGATTCCGGCATGCTCCAAGGCAGCGGCCCACGCGGCCACCAAGAGTTGTCCGGGGTCGTGAGCGACGGCTGAAATCCCCGCAACCCGTCGCTCAATGCCGATTCTTCCGACCAGGGTCCACCCACCGTCCGCATCCGAGACCAGTGACAGGCGCTTCCCGCCCCCGGCCACCGTGGTGGCGGACACTCTCACCAGCCGGGCGACGCCATCGGGGTACGCACTCACCAACACAGGTTGGGAGCCGAGTTCGCGCGCCGGCCGGAACGTGAGGGAGATGGTGTTCTCATGCAGGGTCACGGGCCCCACCGGTGGGGCATAGAGCTGACCCTGAAATTCAGCGGACCACACAGCCGGGTAGCGCGAGACGGCCTCTCCCGTTCGGCTGGAAAGGGCGAGTGGCCCATAGAGTGCCCGGACACCTCGCTCCCGCAGCTGCCTGGCGAGCTCCCGCAGAGTCGGGCCCTTTCGCCCGGTGCGCTCCAGGGTCGGGTCACCACCCAGCTCCAATGCCCACCGTCCGATCCAGCGCCCGGTGGCCGGCTCGATGACTCCATCACCGATCACCCGGGTAGTGATCCGGGCCTCGCCACCAACTCGCGCCCGGCTGTACCCGGTGGTGAACAGTTTGGCGGTGGAAGCCGGTATCAGTTCCAGCTCCGGGCTCATGCTCCACAGGATTCGGCCATCCATCGACCCGATCGCGATGCCCCACTCGCCGCCAGAGGTGCGGCTTGCGGTGCGACGGTACCACTCGTCGAGGTCGCTGCGTTCGCGCTCGGAGAGCTGCTGGGCGTGCAACGGCAGCGCGGCAGCAGCTCCCGCGACGAACACAGCGGTGACCAGCGTCCCGCGCAGACGTTGGAACATGACCATCCGATCGAGGTGAGTGAGCAGCGCAAGTTAGGGCGTTCCCAGGCGAGCCAGCAGCAATCGCTAGGCCATTGTTATCGCATTGTGTGACAATCACTTACATGGGACTGCAAGACTCGGCTTCAGGCTTTTCGCCAAACCTTGGCGGCAGCATTGCTTGACGGGTAGGGTTTCCCGTGATACGCTAGCCTGCCTTTCATCTGCCTCACCGTTCTCTCGTCGGCCTCGCAAGAGGTGTCGGATGCAGAGTGGTGCTCCTCTGTGGCTTGTTCGCGCGGCACGTCCTCCCCGGTCACCGAGCCCTTCGGTGTGGGGAGTTGCTCAATGCCCCTCAATGTCCGGAGGTGTCCCATGGATCTCCTGCTCGCGCTGGGCATCAGCATCGGTGTCTTGATCGCTGGGTGGACCTACGTGGCTCTCGGCCCAGGGAGCCTGCCGGTGTGGGCTGGAATCGTGTCGTGGGGCTGCTTCTTCGCGGCCGGCGGGAAGATGAACGGCCTGACCAAGACTATCGCCGCCAACCTGAGTGGCGTGCTGTGGGCCTACCTGGCCCTGAAGCTGGCGGGGAACGCCGGTTTGCCCATGCTCTCTGCCGCAGTAGGAGTAGCGGCGCTCATCATGGTGCTTCAGGCCAAGCTCCCGCTGCTGAGCTTCATCCCTGGGGCATTCCTGGGTGCGGCGACCGCCGTGAGTGTCGTGGTAGGCGCCAATGGGTCATGGACCAAGACCATCATCGCCCTGGTGGCCGGAGCGGTCCTGGGATACATCTCGGAGTTGGTAGCCGGCGCGCTGAGTAGCCCGAAGAAGGCGGCGGCGTAAGAAGCAGTGAGCAGTAAGAAGTGAGAGGTGAGAGGTAAGAAGTGAGAGGGAAGAGAGGTCACCTCTCGCCTCTCACCTCTCGCCTCTCACCTCTCACCTCTCACCTGTCACTTCTCACCGCTTCTTACTTCTCACTTCTCACTGCTCTTTAAACCGCTTCGAGAGCGTGGAGCAGGTCCGCGGCGCTGGCCCAACGATCTTCGGGTCGGCGAGCCAGCGCCCGCAGAATCACCTTGGACAACGCCGCGGAGACGTCGGGATTCACAGTGGAAGGATCGACCGGCGGCTGAACCAGGTGCCGGCTCAGCAGCGCCATCACACTGGGGGCTTCGTACACCGGCCGCCCGGTCACGCACTCGAAGAGCACCGCGCCAGTGGCATACAGATCGGCCCGCGCATCCACCCGCTCGCCGAATAACTGCTCGGGAGCCATGTACTGCGGCGTTCCCACTACCAGGCCAGCCGCGGTCAAGGTCCGTCCGCCTTCCAACCGCTCGCTCAGTCGTGCGATCCCGAAGTCCATCACCTTGAGGAAACCGGCCGGGTCTACCAGCAGGTTCTGGGGCTTGATGTCGCGATGGATGATGCCCTCCTCATGCGCCACCTCCAACGCCCGGCAGAGCTGCTTGCCGATGGTGAGCGCGGCCGGCACTGCCAGACGTCCAGCATCTCGGATGAGCACCGCGAGCGTAGTCCCGTGGACGAACTCCATGGTGATGTAATAGACCCCATCCGACTCTCCCAGATCGTACGTTCGGACCACGTTGCGGTGAGCGATCCGGCGTGCTAACCGAAGTTCCTGCTTGAAGCGCTCCAGCACATTGGGGTCCAGGCCGCCGAGCTCCGAACGGAGGGTCTTGAGCGCGACGGTCTCGCCCACCTCTCGATCGAAGGCGCGGTAGACCACACCCATGCCACCCGAGCCGAGCAGTTCCTGGATGTCGTACCTGCTGGCGAACCGCGCACCGACCGCGAGCAGACCGTCGTAGCGAGGCTGGGTAACAGCACCCGCGAGGTGTGGGCTGGTCTGGAGATATTCCACCAGCCGATCCTTCTCCTTCAGCTCCTCGATCATCCGTCCGAAGGCACCGGCCAGCTCGCCGATCTCGTCCCCGCTGGAGATATTGATCGGAGCGGTATAGCTCCCCTCGCTCACCTGGCGGGTCGCCTTCACCAGCCGCTGCACTGGACGGGTGATCTGCCGGGCCAGGACCACTGACGAGACCAGCGCGAGGAGCAGTCCACCCGCGAAGGCCCACCCGATCGCGCGGCTCAGCTGGCGATAGGCAACCAGCTCGGCTTCTCTCGAGTGCAATCCGAGGTAGCCGCCAATAGGGACGCTGTCCGCGGTTCGCAACAGCCCGATGATGCCCTCGTATCCTCCTTGATCTGTGCTCAGCCGGAACCGTCTCGCCGTAGTGTCGTGCGCCGCGTTGTCCATCGGAAGCCGGCGAAGGGCGTCTCTCAGGCTGGCGGCCGACAAGGTCGAAAACGCCATCTGAGGGACGCCCAAAGTATCGCGGGAGAAGAACACGATCTCGGAGTTGGTGTGTCGTTTGAGGACGCCGGCGAAGGCACTGTCCAGCCGGAGCGCGGCGACGACCACACCGAAGGGCGCCCCCGCCCCCGCGCCTACCCCCGGGGTCGTCACCGGAACACCGACGGCCTGGAACAACTCATCTCCGGACGGACCCGGCTCGAGCCACAGCCCTTCCGTCACCCGTCCCTCGAGGGCGCGCCCGATGAGTGCGCCCCGAGAGAAGTCCTGGTCGAAGACGTTGCGCTGAGCGGTCCACGCCTGGAGCACTCCATTGCCGTCGGTAATCAGCACCCAGTCCGCTCCGGTCTGGCTCCGAAGCTCGTCGCTTTGGTCGAGGAGGTTGGCCCGGTCGTTGGTCCGAAGCGCCTCGCCAATGCGGGAGACGTAGGCCGGCACCTGGACCAGGGCCGCCGTCAACTGCCGCAGCGTCCGGCTGCGACCCACCAGGGCATCTCCGATCGCGTCCTCCGTAGCACGCAAGGCGCGTTCGGAGGCCGCATCGGCAGCGCGTTCGGCGCGGTTTCTGGTCACCACCAGAGCGGCTCCCAGTGCCGCCACCACGACGAACGCCGTACCGGCGAAGATCTTGGTGCCCAGGGGGAGTCTCACGGGAGAGCTCCAGCCAGCCGGGGTGTCAGTACCGCCGCCCCTGAAGCGCGTAGGGTTGGCCGTGCTTGTTGAGGTGGGGCTTGAACTGATAACCACGGGCATCCAGCTGGAAGGCGAGGTCCTGCAAGCCCGCCGGGCCCACGGTAATATCCCGGGTCATTTCCCGGGCTCGCTCGTGCCAGGCGTGAAACACGTATTTCCCCGGAGGCACTCCAGCGATGGTGAACCAGCCGTCGCTGCCCGGCTGGGCGAAGTAGGGATTGTCCCTCACAATCACAATGGCACTCATTTGAGCGTGAATGTTACAGTACACCGAGACGATCCCGGGGCGGGAGAACTGGGTCTTAGGGCGGGCACCGCGCCCGTACAGCCCGAGATCGAAAGGATTCTCTTTGGAGAGAGAAAAGACGTTGTGATTGAAGGGATCGTGGTTCGGGAAGGCGACGGTGGAGCCAACCGGAATCACCAGAACATGCGGGGTGAACGCCTTGGAAGCCGTGGAGATCTCGACCTCGACCGGCCTGGTGGCCACCGGAGCCACGGCCTCGAGCCACACCACGCCTTGACCCACGTCCTCCGCCAGGCTGTCTCCCCGATCCAGAACCGTGAGACGCCCTCGCACCTCGCCGACTCGGTGGTGAGCGGTGACGAGCGGAAGCGCAGCGAGCATGCCCCCCGCCAATCCAATCCGGCGGAGCAAGCTGCCGCGCTGTACTTTACCTCGCATGCCCCAAGGTTATCGCCCGCCTCATGACCAGTCAACGCGAACGCCATGACGCCTAACTCACTCCGCCGTCGCCGGGTCCAGCTCCTCATAGTTGTTGGTTTAGTCGCGCAACCGCTCCAGGCTCAACAGTCACCCATTCAAGCTGCGGTGCATGGTCTGGTGTTGGTCAACGCGTTCTACAACGACGCCAAGGTGAACAACAGCGATGTCCCCCAATTCGCGCTCCGGCCCGATCCTGTCACTGGTCCGCCGGCGAGCGCCGCCGGGGCCACCGTGCGCCAGTCACGGGTCACCGTCCTGGCGTCGGTGCCGGAGTTCGCGGGTGGAGCCTTGAGTGCGGAGCTGGACGTGGACTTCTTCGGCGGGCAGCAGCCATCTACCGGCGGCCGCACCTTTCCTCTGCTCCGGATCCGCCGCGCCTTCGCCGAGCTCACTGGCCGGCAATGGGCTCTCTTCGTGGGACAGGAGTCGCCCCCGATCGCGGAGGTGAACCCGTCTTCTCTCGCCAGCATCGGGTTTCCCGAATTCGCCGGCGCGGGCAATCTGTGGCTCTGGATCCCTCAGGTGCGAGCCAGCGCCGACTTGCCGGCCATGTCCGGGGTGCGGTTGGGACTGCAGCTTGCCGCCTTGGCGCCGACCTCGGGCGAGTCTCAGAGCGCGTTCTTCACTCAACCGGACATTGCGGAGCGAAGCAGCCGGCCATACCTCGAAGGGCGGGTTCGGGCGCGCTGGGGAGCGGGTGACCAGCCGGCGGAGGTGAGTGTGGGAGGTCACTACGGCTGGCTGGCAACCGGGCCCGACCGTCGGGCGCACAGCAAAGCCCTGGCTGCGAGCGTGTGGGTACCATTGGTTCGGCAAGTGGAGTTGCGAGGGGAGGCATTCACCGGCGAGGCACTGGCGGGACTGGGTGGTGGCGGCATCGGTCAAAGCTTCGGGCGCGACAGCGTGCCGGTTGCCACCACCGGGGGGTGGATCCAGCTCAACGTGCGCCGGTCGGAGGCATGGGAGATCGGCGCCGGTGGTGGCATCGACGATCCGGACGATGCCGACCTTGATCTGCAGACCCAGCGGCTACGCAATATCACGTTCGAGGCACACCTGCTCTGGAGGCAAGCTCCGGTCGTCCTCGGCGGGGAGGTGCGGCGGACCCGGACCCGATATGGAAACCCGCTCGCTGACCTCGACTTCACTCACTTGAATCTGGCGGCCGGATTTGAGTTCTAACCCTCCTCTACCGCTGCCTCCTCAAACGGCGCGGCCGCTGATTCGGGCTCCGGCTCAGGTTCCTCGAGGCGGGGCGGCGGTGGATCGTCATACTGGGCCGTGAGCTCGTCACCCGCCACTCGCGCCTGAACCCGCTGCCACACCATCTGCGCCACGCTCGAGGGCAGGCTGAACTCGCGCACATAGTGCTCGGCGGCTTGATGCACCGGCATCGTGCCCTTGAGCAGTCGGGTGAATCCGATGGCGTTCTCAACGTGAGTTGCGACCACTGCCTCTGCCGCCCGGGCGCCTACCATCTTGGCGAGTTGAACCGTCTTCTCGTGGTACCGACGCCGGTAGCGCTGATGCTCGAGCAGGACGTCGACCCTGAGCTTGTGCCAGCCGGTGAGCTCCGGCATCGGAGTGAGCGCAGGCAGCGACTCGATCTCCAGCGAGGTGAGGGAGCGTGCCCGAACTACTTCCTGCATCGGCTCCGGCACCGCGACCACCTGGAAGTACAGGTTCAGCCCCTCCAGAGGCGCGACTCGAGGGGCGAACTCATAGAGAAACTGGAGCGCCTGAGAGGTGTGGGTGTAGATCAGTGCCTCCCACGCGGCGGCATACGCCACCCGCACCTGGAGGTGCAGTTCGGGCGGGATCCGGCGAAGAGACATCTGGCTTGGAAGAGTCATCGTCAATAGCTCCGGCAGGTACGCGTCTAGCCGTCGCTTCTCGGCTGAGCAATATCCAGTCCCTGGGCCCTAGGCGTCCGAAGTCCACCCCGGTCGCCAGAGGTCGCCTAGTTGTCAGCAGCTAAGCTTTACCAAGTCAATCGCTTACGATGATTACACCGAGGGAGGAAAGGCCTTGGAAGCGGGCCACTGAGAGTGGGCCGCGGCCGTTGCGGACCGCAAAATGCCCGGCGATTCGCAGAGCCTCAGATCAACGGAGTAGTCGGGGGAGGAGACGACGGTAGCGGTGCTCCCAGCGATGCAGCGAGTCCAGTGAAAGGTTCTCCAGTTCCGTCGCGACCGAACGCGCAGCGGTCACCGCGCTCTCCAGGTCCGCACGCTCATGAGCGTTTCCGTCGCGGCCGCGACTCTCCGCCGCGCCCAGCATGATAGTGAGTTGATTGTTCACTCGGTCCTGCAGCATGACCCGCATCTTCCGGATGAGCGCGCGCCGTCCCAATACAGCGTGACGGTGGACCGCCCAGAGGATGAATCCCTGGAGCCAGACAATGAAAGTGAGCAGCCGACCTTGTTCGCCCGGGTCCAAGTCGGCGAACACGATCAGTATCGCCACCAGCACGCCGGCAACCGTGAGGAGGAGCTCGAAATACTCTGCGAGCCACGCCAGGAGGACATCCCGCCAGGTGGTACCGCGATTCACAGCGACCTCGTGAGTTTGAAAACACCGAGCCGAGCTGCTGCTCGATCGTATCGCCGTCGAGAACCGTTCTGAACACTGCCGGCTGATAACGAAGGGACGGGGGAGCCGGTGCCGATCACCACATCCTTGGGACCAGGGCCACCGTGAGCCAAGGGCTAGACCCTGGCGGCACCGCTTTGAATTCTCCTGAAGCTGTATGAGGAAGTGTTTGACTAATATTGAACAAGCGATGCAAGACGTCCAGCCCCCTACCGGAGCTTTTTTGAAAAAACCGAGCCCCACTTGAACCTATGAGATCAAGTGAGGCTCCAGCTTAGAGTTAGCCCACCTCAGGCCGCGAGATCGCGCAACTTGTCGCCATATTCCTCTCGCAGCTGTCTGAGGGCCCGGTCGCGCAACTGCCGGATTCGCTCCCGGGTGACGCCCATCATCTTCCCGATCTCCTCCAAGGTTCTGCTCTTGCCATCGTCGAGCCCGAAGTAGAGTCGGAGCACCTTAGCATCTCTGGGCGGTAGCCCCGCGAGCGCGGCGTCGAGGTCGCTACTCTGAGAAGATGCAAGAGTTGACGCGTCGGTCGATTCCTGAGTCGTGGGGACGAACCGCTCCATTCGCCCCCGCTCGTCGGCTTCGCGCACCGGGTGGTCCAGGCGAAGGGCCTCGATGTGCAGGGCCGAGAGCGACCGCACGGCATCCGGAGTAAGCCCGGTAGCCCTGACCAGCTCCTCTACGGTAGGAACCCTTCCCAACCGCTCGGTAAGCAGAGTCGTGGTCCGGCCCAGCCGGTTGAGGTCGGCCGTGCGATTGAGGGGTACCCGCACGGGGCGCCCGTGCCGGGCAATGGCCGCCTGGATTGCCTGGCGAATCCACCAGACCGCGTAGGAGATGAACTTGACTCCGCGGTCCGGATCAAACTTCCGGGCCGCGGTCATCAGCCCCACGTTGCCTTCACCAATCAGATCCATCAGCGGGACGCCGCGGTTCTGAAATTTCTTGGCCACAGAAACCACGAACCGCACATTATGTCGGGCCAGCTTTTCCTGGGCCTCGACGTCGCCACGAAACGCACGCCGGGCCAACGCCGTCTCCTCCTCCAGTTTGAGGAGGGGGATTCGGCTGATCTCCTGGAGATAGAAGTCCAGGCTCTCCCGGCCTTCGTCGATAGCCCGAGGAAGCTGAGAGTTCCGTGAACGCCTTCTGCTCCGCGTACGCTTGGTCGCTGCCACTTGTGCTACTCCATTCTCCGACCCGCAGCTGCGGGGAACCCCTCGCGCCTTTGGCGTAAGACGTTCTAATTGAATCACTTATGACGGTTCGTCGCCTCGGTGCCACCGGGTCGTCAAAACGATGTTCCACCCTCGCGTCAGATGATCGGGCCCCCCACTTCGTTGCACTCCGGGACCGGGCGAACACCCACCGTTTGGAAACAGACCGGGGGCCCGCTCTGTTCCGGCCGGCAACTCGTCTTCCGTCGAAGTAAAAGGTTTGCCGGAATCCTGCGAGGTCGCACGTCACTGGACCGGCCGCTCCCGCCTGACCGGTCCCCAGGAGATGCCGGATCACTGGGTGTCATGCACACAATCGCTCACCCCGGTCCACAACCGGGTGCTGGAGCCAGGAGCCGGTCGATAAGCTCCACCACCCCCGCCCCGTGGTCAGCCCGAGTTACGTAGTCTGCTCGTTGCTTGACACCAGGGAGAGCATTCGCCACCGCCACCGAGTAGCCACACAAGGCGAGAAAGGCCTGATCGTTCTCCGCGTCGCCGACACCGACGGTGTTGTGGGCGGAGATCCGGAGCTCCTCGAGGGCGATGCGGAGCCCGGAAGCCTTATCGACCCCGGAAGGCAGGACCATGACCGCTCCCTTGTTAAGGCTCAGCTGGAGCTGGAGGCCCAGCTCCCGAATGGTCTCGAGGACGGTGGTCTCGTGTGGTCGGGAGGTCGCGACGATTACCCGTCCGACGGCTAGAGGCTTGACTCCCCTGCGACCAAGCTCCTCGATGAGCCTTGGCGGCGGAGGCTCACCCAGAATCCTTTCGGTACGGTCCGGCCGATAGAGCAGGGCTCCGTTTTCTGCTACCACCCGATCGAAGAGATCGAGGTGGGGGAAAACCCGCTGGAGATCTTCCAGCTGCCGTCCAGTCACCAGGGCGAGGCTTCGCCCTGATGCGCGGAGGCGCTCCAGCGCGGCCAGGGTCGGGGAATCCACCCGGCCCTGATGGGCGAGGGTGCCATCGTAGTCGCAGGCCAGGAGACGGTATGGCATAGGGCCCAGGATGTCCTCATAGCACCGCCGGTCGAGCACGGTGCGGCCAAGTGTGCGTGGCATCACAGGATACACAGTTCGCGGTCGCGGGCCATGTGCGGCCCGTCACGGCGCGTAAGACCGTCCATGATGATTCTGTCTACCACCTGAGGGACATGTCATCGGGTCATTTTCTGCGGGGGCACCCGCGCAGGCTTATCTCCATGGGGGTTCGATATGCGCACCAGGCTCATTGCTTTGACGGCGGCTATCGTTCTGCTCGGCTGCAACCGCCCGGCCAATCGTGAGTCGGGATCTCTCGATACCACGCGTACGGGAGTGGATACCAGCATTCAGTCCACGAGAGTGAAGGACACGACCGTGGTGAAGGCAGACACGTCGGTCAAGGTGAATGTGGATACCACCAAGAAGACCGATCACGGGAAGGACGCTAAGAAGGACGCGAACAAGTAACCACTCGTACCTGACCGGCTCTCTGCAGGGCGGTACACGGGGCCCGATACCTCTCTTGCGGTGTCGGGCCTTCGCCTATTTGTCCCCGACCGGTGCTGGAGGTTTGGCGGTGGCGGAAGCAGCTTTAAGCGTCGAACCACCGGGAGCGGGCGTGCTTGGCAACCTGATGATCCGAAAGAGCATCATCTCCAAGCGAGAGCAAGAGCTCCGGGCTCGGGAGCAGGAGCTCCTGGAACGGCTTGCCACCGCGTTGGGGCGGTTCGGGTCGGACGTTGCCCCGGAGGATCTGCGTCGATTTGCGGAGGCGCGGGAACAGCTTGCCGGGCTCTTTCTTCTGGTCATTGCAGGTGAGTTCAACTCGGGAAAGTCGACCTTCATCAACGCGCTGATCGGGGAGCGGGTCCTGCCCGAAGGGGTCACCCCGACCACCGATCGGATCAACCTGCTCCGCTGGGGCCCGGACGTCTCCGAGCAGCTGCGTGAGGCCTTCCTGCTCGAGCGAACTCATCCCGCCGACGTGCTGCGCGAGCTCAACATCGTGGATACCCCCGGCACCAACGCCATCATCCGCCGGCATGAGGAGCTCACCCGCGATTTCATTCCGCGCTCCGACCTCGTGCTCTTCGTGACCTCGGCTGATCGCCCCTTCACCGAGAGCGAGCGGGCCTTTCTCGAGCAGATCCGAGAATGGGGAAAGAAGATCGTCTTTGTGGTGAATAAGATCGACATTCTCTCCCGGCCCGAGGAGCGGGAGGAGGTGCTACGCTACGTCGAAACCAACGCGACCACGTTGCTCGGCGAACCGCCCCGGGTGTTCGCCGTCTCGGCCCGACAGGCGATGGAAGCACGCGTCGGCGAAGACAGTTCGCTCTGGCAGCAGAGCGGATTCGGCGCCTTCGAGGATTACCTGATCCATACTCTGGACGCGGCCGAACGAATCCGGCTGAAGCTGCTGAACCCGCTCAATGTCGGATTGCGCCTGGCGGCCAAGTACAAAGACGTGGCCTTCGAGCGGCTCAAGGTGCTGGCCCAGGACGTGGAGGCCATTCAGAACATCGATCAACAGCTGGACCTGTTTCACCAGGAGATGTTGCGCGACTTCGAGCCGCGACTTTCCCGACTGGAGCAGCTGCTGGGGGAGATGGAGCACCGGGGGGTGCGCTTCTTCGAGGAGACCATCCGGATCGGCCGGATCCGAAGCCTGATGGACAGCGAGGGTCTCAAGCGCGCCTTCGAGCAGGAGGTGATCGCCGACACTCCCCGCCAGGTGGAAGAGGAGATAGGGAGAGTCATCGACTGGATCGTGGAGCGCAATCTCCGAACCTGGCAGGATATCAGTGCCTACATCGATCGGCGGCAGGTGAGCCGGCACCGCGAGGGCATGATCGGCGAGGTCGGCACGAGCTTCACTTTCAACCGCCAGGCGTTGCTGGACTCCATCGGCCGAGTGTCGCGGGACGTCATCGCGAGCTATGACCGCGAGGCGGAATCCCGTGCCATTGCCAATGAGATCCAGGGTACCTTCGCGACCACGGCGCTGGCCCAGGCCGGAGCGCTGGGGATCGGTACTCTGGTGGTCACGGTGCTTACCGGCGCCGCGGCCGATGTGACCGGGATCCTGCTTGCCACCGCGTTGGCAGTGGGCGGGTTCTATGTCATCCCTCGGAAGCGGCGGCAGGCCCAGCGCGAGCTGCGGGAACGGATCCAGCAGCTTCGCGGCCGGCTACGTGAAGTCTTGACCCGGCAGGTGCATCTGGAGCTGGGTCAGTCCACCGATCGGATCAACCAGGCAATTGCACCGTACCGGCGATTCGTCCAGAGCCAGCAGCAGCAGCTCACCGAGGCGCGAGGAGAGCTGGTGGCAACCGAGGACGCCTTGCTGCGGCTACGAGTGGACATCGAAAAGCGCTGACATTTCGCGCCACCGATCCTAGCCGTGCCGGTGGCGATCATCGGCACCTTCTTCGGCCTCCAGCTGCTCGGCTTCCAGATCAACCTGCTCACCCTGTTCGCGCTGGTGCTCGCGATCGGCATCGTGGTGGACGACGCGATCGTGGTCATCGAGAACGTGGAGCGGATCATGGTCCAGGAGCGGCTGCCGCCGCGGGTGGCCGCCGACCGGGCCATGGGCCAGGTGGCGAGCGCGCTGGTGGCGATCGTGCTCTCGCTCTGCGCCGTGTTTCTCCCGGTGGCGTTCCTCAGCGGGATCACCGGCCAGATGTACAAGCAGTTCGCCATCACGCTGGTGGTCGCGGTGGTGATCTCCGGTCTCGTGGCGCTCACGCTCACGCCCGCCCTCTGCGCGGTCCTGCTGAAGCCCGACCAGGGGGAGTCGCGCAACCGCCTGTTCCAATGGTT
>Ga0070697_100002995_pt1 | contig 12968 bp, 18 predicted proteins | sample KBSK1501metaG_FD_65475 | JGI IMG/M metagenome (GOLD analysis project Ga0070697, IMG submission 65475) | Corn, switchgrass and miscanthus rhizosphere microbial communities from Kellogg Biological Station, Michigan, USA - KBS K1-50-1 metaG | ecosystem: Host-associated > Plants > Roots >... | reverse complement strand
AATCCACAGCGGCAACGGTCCCGGTACCCCTGTCTCTCCATCCTGCAAATTGCACATCCAGATATCGGAACTCTGCGATTCCTCCGCTCGACCATACCCAACTACCAGGATTCACAACCCACCTTGCACCACTGACTGTCGTTCGTGACAAGTTCACGAATAATGCGGGTTAGATAATCATCCAGGCAGGTCGGCGCGCCGTCGGGGATTACCGTTTCTAGGCCTTCGAGATTCGAAGCGTCTTGGTACCGAGCGTTGGCGATAATGGGTTTGAGGCGCAGCAGTGTTGGGGGCTTCGGGTCCTTCATTCCCGAGACTTCTGCGGCAGGGTAAGGCATGGCCGAGTCTAATCAGCGACTTGGTCTTGGCACTTCGGTACCCTGGTTGAGGATGTCCAAGTAGCGGCGATACGTGAACAGGCGATGGCGCTGTTTGCCGGTCGTCTCACGAACTATGCCGAGCTTCACCATCTGCTGCAATGCCTTCGCCACAGTGGGCGCAGAGAGAGAGAGAGTTGCTCAGCCGTCGCCGGGATCGTGATGATCGGCTTCCTCAGAAGGTGCTGGTGAATGCGCAGAACTGACGCAGCTGGTCGGCCAATCTCCTCGATTTTGCGGCGATCTTGTTCGATGAGCGTGAGTATCTCCTTCGATGTATCGGCTGCCTGCTGGGCGGTTTCTTTGACGCCTGTCAGGAAAAATTCGAGCCAAGTCTCCCAATCTCCGTGGGTGCGGACACGGTCAAGCAGTTCATAGTATTTCTGCCTGTTGGTCTTGAAATAGAGGCTGATATAAAGAATGGGCTCTCGGATCGCACCAGCGACACACAGAAGAAATGTAATTAGCAATCGGCCCAATCTCCCATTTCCGTCTAGAAATGGATGGATGGTTTCGAATTGCACGTGCACGAGCGCCGCCTTCACCAATATGGGCAAATCTTCCTTCTCTCGATGCAGAAACTTTTCGAGGACATCCAAGCATTCCGTCATCTTCTCAGGTGGCGGCGGAACAAATGCTGCGTTCCCGGGCCGTGTGCCTCCGATCCAGTTTTGGCTTTCACGGAATTCACCCGGACGCTTCTGACTTCCGCGCCCCTTGGACAAGAGAATCTTGTGAATTTCTCGTATCAACCTCAGAGAGAGCGGAAAATCCCCCCGAAGGCGGCGAAGTCCGTGATTCATCGCGGCCACATAATTTGAAACTTCCTGAACGTCTTCCAGAGGGACACTGGGGGCTTCGGCGCTTTCGAATAGCATCAGGTCAGAAAACGACGACTGTGTGCCCTCGATCTGCGAAGAGAGCACGGCTTCCTTCCGAACGTAGAGGTAAATGAAGAGCGAGGGATCGGGGAGAATCGACGCCAGCCCATCTAGGCGTCCGAGTGCCTGGTTTGCCTGCTCAAGTAGTGGCAAAAGCGGCTGAAAAAACTAGAGGAGGGACTGGTGGCAGTGGCGGGGGCACGTAGGCCCGGAAGGACTCATCCTTGAAGATCTTGACGACATAAGTCCTGAGGCGGCTGTTCGGTTTAGTTGGTGTCGCCATCACAAAACCATCGTTTCGTTAGAAAATATCTAACGAAACTATATAGCCTTTTCCTTTCGTTATCCAGCTAAAGTGGGCACGCCCTAGGGTCGGAGGTTCAAATCCTCTCTCCCCGACCAATTTGATCAAGCACTTAAAGCGCGCTTCTGGATTTTCGTCTACAGCGCTGTGGTCAATTTTGTAGACGGTCAGAGCCACATAGTTCAATATGCGGGCGACCTCGTGGCACTCCTGCCTTATGAACCTAGGCAGGCCCATGCATTCTAGTCTCACCAGCCCCTGACGGCCGATCACGCATTGAGCGGCCGCCTACGGGTGTACCTCGTGGAAGCGATATACGAGTAGCGTAGGAGTGCGTAGAGCGATTTCGTTGAATTAAAAGAGCTCGATGGGTGCCGCATGGCTCGACGCAGAAGCGAGTCGAGCATCCCTTGTAACTAACGCGGCTCCGAGTTTCTCGGCAAGCACGATGTAGGCGGCATCATAGGCAGAAAAATTGTGACGGAGTTGCCAAATGCGGGGCAGGAGTACGAGATGAGGATATCGAGTAACACGGAGATCCAGCAGATCGCGGACGGCCTCGTTAGCACGATTTACAGAGACTACTCCTTGCAATGCTAGACGCCTCAGTACCTGCGTGACCTCAAGATCAAGGAGGTGAGGCGCATGTAGGGTTTCGTTGCGCGAATAAATTCGCTTCTCGATGCTCCGGCCCGCGGATGTCTGAAGAAGCCAGTCAACTGCGGCAGACGCATCGAGGACGATCATCGCGCCTCGCGCTCTTCTCGCACTAGGCGAGCGGTATCGATCTGCGCTGAAACCGGCTTACGTTTTTGCAGCCGCTCCCGCAATTCTGCGAGCGTTGGCCGCTCCGCAATTTCCTTGATCTCAGCTAACAGATAGTCCGAAAGCGACATACCTGCCATGGCAGCGCGAGCTTTCAGGCCGCGGTGAAGGGCATCGGGTACATTACGAAGCTGAATCATCTTGGACATGCTACAAGCATACTTTCATGTTAATCACATGTCAACAAGGACTGCCGTTTCCAAGTTGTTCGTCCGATTCAAGAACTCCATCCCAGCGCCTTATCCGGCGTATTCGCGGTCTTCCGGAACGCATATACCCGTCCAGGCATTGGCGTTTGCTCTGACGGATAGGTCTTGTGCAGAGTCGTCGAGTCGTAGCTCGACTCCGGTGGTGGATTGGTCACTGTCTCAGTTCCGACTGCGGACGCTACAGGGCCGATCGCAACGTTTCTTTGCCTATTCCATGTGGAAAGGCAAACGGGGTGATTACATGCAGCCTTGTGTCAGTTCCACGCGATCCGAGTGCTACCGTTCCAACATCAGGGGCTCCGATTTGAGCGGCGAGCTGCTGACCGTTTTAGATGACATTGTGGGGGGCATAACAAAGAGATTGAAGTCTTATCGGAACGGTTCGAATCAAGCTTTTCGCCAAGTCATTCATTTTGTGGGTGTACGAAGTTTTGGCGAGACACAAGCAAGGATGCGCTTCCTCACTTCAGAGTTTCGAAGCGGTAACCGGCCCACGCACGGTTGTGAGGTGGCGAGGATTTTTAGGGTCGGGCTCGATCTTTTCGCGAATCCGGCGGGACGTAGACATCCACCGAACGCAGCGTTACGTAAGCTGTATCGCGCCAGACGGAATGGAGCAACTGGTCGCGAGTAAAGACGCGGCCGGCGTGGTGGACGAAATAATCGAGCAGGCGGAATTCCGTGGCGGTGGTGGTCACCGGGTTGCCAACGACGGTGAGGGTCATGGCGCCGGGATCGATTTCGATGTCACCGATTTTGACGGGCTTTTGCGACAGGAGCGGCTGATCGAAACGACAGCACGGCCTTAACGCGAGCCACCAATTCCCGCGGGCTAAACGGTTTGGAGATGTAATCGTCAGCGCCGAGTTCCAGGCCAAGAATGCGATCGGACTCGCTGTGGTTTTTCGAGGGCGCGTGATTGGCCTTGAGCGTCGCTTTCGCCTGAAGAGCCAGTTTCACTTCGATGCGCTCGACCAGTTTTTGGACCTTACGATCTTCGCGGTGCTGGGGGCGTTACTGTTGGTTGTCGGCTGGTTTGTCATCCCCACTGTCTGCCACAGGCCGGGGCTGCCTGATCACCTCTTAGGACAATATACGGGTGCCGAACAATTTGCCCGGAATTTGTTATGTGACGTCGGGACTCCAGTGACTAGTCTGGAAGCCAGCACCACTAACAATTGCGGAAGATTGACAACGTGTCCGATGGAAGAGGCTAATGTTGTAGAAGAAGCAATTACACCCACGATCCGGTCGATGAGTGTAATTGCAATTTTAGGCCATCTATCGGCCAGGACCTTCGCGATGGGTCTCATTCTCTGTTCTCAGTGTTTGTCGGCGTAGTGAATGCCAGCATCAACTTCAGCTATCGCCTGCTCCACCAACTTTGTTGCATTGGCCCTGTGACCACCCTTGTCGTGTTCGGCCGCTTTAAGTTCTTCTTGGGCCTCCTTCAAATGCCGCAGAGCAGCTTGCATGTGTGGCTGCCTCTCCTGGGCTTGAACTTTCGATTGTGATCCAGACCAGATCGCGAGAGACGCTGCCATGACAACAGCGGCAATGAAAATTAAAGCCCTGTTTTGCTTCATAATTTCACTCCTTGGAGGATGAAATGTCGTGACAGACGGCTTCGGCTGAATAGTCGTCTCCGACATAAAGTAGGCCGCGAGTTTCCTGTTGCCAGTCAGTCACGCGGCCCGAGACAACTCCTACGGAGTTGCCCAAGCATTATGATACTTAATCGACCCTCGACCGCCCAGGACCGCTCCAAAAATTAACCTTGGCGTCACATTGATCGCGCGACTGTCTGTGGTCTAAGACCACCGAACGGCCCGTCATGTTCATTGCGCATTCACCGGATAACTCGCTTCGCGCTAAGGTCGTCGCCGCTGGATTCTACCGGTGAACTATTACAGGAATGTGAAAGCGGACGGTGGTCGAACAGTAGCCTAGGCATCCTTGCAATGTGGCAATATTGTCGCTCCTTCGCTCCGAGAAAGAAGCTGATCTCAAAGCGTAGCATCTTGGGGACGCCTGGTCAGGAGACCTCGCCATGGCGCCAAGTTCGGAGGTTGACGACATAGAGCACAATACAAAACAGGTTCGCCGGAATGAAAGCAAGCTGCGCTGTTCGTAACCCGATGACGCAAATGACCAGGCTATTTGCTGCCGCTAGCACCCAGCCCTCCCAGTGTCTTCTGCCAACTAGAATCGTTGAAAAAATCGTGAGTACACAAGACAGGCAGTCAAGCCGCAACACAAGCGAGAGCATCTCTAGTTTCATATCGGTTATTTTCCCGCGGATAGAGGTGCTAGTGTTCATTTCGCGGCGGCGATGGCGTAACCTTGGTAATCTAAAATGTTCCGAATTCGTGATGGCTAGTATCGCAACAGCCAGGACCAGCCAATTGGCCACTACGCTTCCGGGGACTCAGGCCCTTGATCGTTCTCTTGCCCGCGGAGGAGCGATGAAGATGTAGCGTTGCGGCATTGTTACAAATCATACCCAATGGCTTGGTGAACCATCTTCATCTCCTAGACTTTACTTATGACATTCCGCACGCGCGACCTACAGTCGCCCAGAGGTTTGACAGAGTTGTGCGACGTTCGCCCCTATGCAACCACGGATCCTTCAACTTGAGTGTGAACCGACTGCTGCGGTCAATGTTCGGGATCACGTGGAAATCCTGAATTGTCCTATTGTGGATGTCGAGCAGCACGAGGAGCATGACAAGTCGACGCTCAAGCGAAACTGGGTCCACTGCCAACCGATCGTATCCTTCCCGGGTCGGACGTCCGCGAAAACACAAAGCAGATATACCGTCTGTTACGTAGCCGCAGGCGAGCGCGCCACCTTCCTCCACGCTTTTTTCCGCGGCTTCCTCCGGCTGCGGGTGTCACCGGCCTGCGTGCCACTGCCAGCGTGGAGCCCTATGCGGAACGTGAATTTAAAGATCTGGATAGATGCTGGCAAGATTCCCGGCCCGAAAATTCAGGTGGCAGGGCCGTATCTGAAAGGCGAAGGGGAATTTTCGGCTGCTCGTCCACGAGCTTAGCGTTCCGGCGGCAGGGGGGAAGTGTATCGAGCGAGAGACACGCGACTGGAGCGCACGGAAGCCCGCCAACACGAATTCTTTCGGCAGCAAGTTTCACTACTTGGCTACGGGGATGTTTTGGGCGTCTGCCCCCGGTGCCGCGGAAGGTAAACTCTTTTCCGCAGATCCTCCCGGATTTAACAGGATATTCATATGCCCGAAATGCTTGTGTAACACGGTGTTCATATACTTCCTCGTGCCGACTCACTCAGGTCGAGTGACCCCCAAACAAAACAGGAGGCAGTTGCATGGAAACGTACTCCGCACCGAAAGATTTCCGGCGGGCGCCGTGGCGCTTGGTTTTGCTTGCTATTTCTTTTTGTCTGATCTCCGCTCACGCTTTTGGCGCAGAACCTCACCCTGACCCCAAGCTGCTCACCATCAAGCACATCGTCGTGATCTATCAGGAGAACTGGAGCTTCGACTCCTTGTATGGCCTGTTCCCGGGAGCCAACGGTCTGGCGCAGTCCTCGTCCACCTCCCTGAATCAGACTGACAGGTTCGACCAACCTCTCAGCGCGCAAACAGGGCAGCCGTTCAGCCTGGTATCCGGATCGCTGACGCTGACCACACCGCCGCAACCGATCAACGCCGGGCAGATCGATACGCGCTTTACGGCCGGACTCGATACCCTGCTTCCCTATGATGTTCTGAAGAACTCGACCCTACAGGCCAACGACACCACGGGCGACCTCGTTCACCGCTACTGGCATGAGCAGTCGCAAATCGATCACGGCGCCATGGATTGGTTTGTCACTTGGAGCGACAACCCGGGCCTGACCATGAGCTACTTTGACGCGACCAATATGCCCGAAGGACTGCTCGCTCAGAAGTACACCATAGCGGATAACTTCTTCCATGCGGCCTTTGGCGGATCGTTTCTGAACCACCAGTTCCTCATTTCGGCGGCGGCTCCGGTGTATCCGAACGCCCCGGCAGCCATGCAGGCTGTCCTAGATACGGACGGACAACTGCTGGTGAATCCGACGACGGGCAAGATCGTGCACGACGGCAACATCACCCCCATCGGCGGCGTGTCGTTCACCGTTCCTGGAGCGACTTTCGACAAGAACTACGCTGTGAACACGATTTTCTCCGCGAACCTGGTTCCCACGTTTTCCACGGTCGGCAGCGCAGCCTTGCTGCCATCCCTGAATGACAGCGACCCGTCCGATACGACCCGCCCTTTCAATCCGACAATCGGCGACCGCCTCAGCGCGAAGCATATCAGCTGGAAGTGGTACTCTGGCGGCTGGGACAATGCCCTGGCCAGCACGGCTAGCAACCCCGCCAACAACGGCGTTGTTCCTCCGAACCCGCCCGTCGACCCCCTGTTCCAATGGCACCATCAGCCCTTCGCCTATTATGACAACTATGCTCCGTTCAAGAATGGCGTCCGCAATCCGGTATCCACGGCACACCTGCAGGATGAAAACAACTTCTTCATGGATCTGGAGAAGGAACGCCTGCCGGCGGTCGCCTTTATTAAGGCGCTGGGACCCGACAATGAGCATCCCGGATACGCCGGCCTGTTGCAGGGTCAGCAGCACGTTGCTGATCTTGTGAGCGCAGTGAGACACAGCGACTATTGGGACAACACGCTCATCATTGTGACCTATGACGAACACGGCGGCCGTTGGGATCACGTGACACCGCCAGTCAACGGCATCTGGGGCGATGGTTCGCGTGTTCCTGGAATCATCATCGGACCGCGTGCCAAGCGTGGTTTTGTGGACCACACGCAGTACGACACGCTTTCGATTCTCAAGACGATCGAGGACCGCTTCGGACTGGAACCACTGAGCGCTCTCGATGCTCAGGCCACCTCGCTGAAGAACAGCTTGCGCTAGATAAAACCGAACAGCAAAAACGACCCTGGGCGGCCTAGTCGCCCAGGTGTTTTTTATGTGTGCCAAGCATGTTCGACAGCTAGGAGGTGCAAGTCCTCTACCCAGTCTGCACACCTGCGAGCTACGCGCGATTCTGCCTGCTCGGTGTGCGCGCTCTCCCCATCGGGCCTCAGGAATGCTGCGTCTTCCTCTTGCAAAGAATTACATGGATGTCGGCAAGCTGGAAACTGGAGCCCGTCAGTTGTTGTTGTGACATCCCCATTTCACCATGCATTGGTCCCGATTCCCTCTGTCCGTTTTCGGACAGCTGATTCCATAAGCGCACAGGCCGTAGCCTTTCGATATATGACATCGCTTCCATTTGCGCCTTGAAATGAGCAGCCTGTGCGGAGTGGGAGTTTGGCCGTTTGGCCCTGAGTTTGCAACTCGTTAACACATGGAAGCCGTAGCAATGCGGGAAACGCATCCCGTGAGGCCATCCGGGATGGGCCGAGTGCTGATTGCGGACGATCAGAAGCACATTCTGGACGCCCTACAGATGCTGTTAAGCACCTCCGGTTTCTCGACGGAAGCAGTCACGCATCCAGCCCGCGTGTTGCGGGCCCTGGAGACAGGACAATTCGATGCTGTCCTAATGGACCTCAACTATACCCGCGATATCATCGCGGGTGGAGAAGGGCTGGAATTGGTGTCACAGATTCGATCCATGGATAGCCTGCTTCCCGTGGTGGTGATGACAGCTTGGAGCAGTGTAGAGCTGGCGGTGGAGGCTATGCGGCGCGGCGCTTCGGATTTTATCCAGAAGCCCTGGGAAAATCAGGACCTTCTGCAAAAATTGCAAAACCAACTGTCGTGGGCACGGGCACAGCAGCGGGCGCAACGGCAGCGTGACGAAGAACAGCAGGAGGCCCGCGAGATTCAAGGTAGCCTGTTGCCCAAGAAATTGCCCGAAGTGGCGGGCTATGAGGTGGCCGCCATGACACAGCCGTTGCGGTTCGTGGGCGGCGACTACTATAGCGTCGTGCGTATCAGCGAGCGACACACTGTGCTTTGCATTGCTGATGTAGCGGGCAAGGGCTTGCCGGCAGCCCTACTGATGTCCAGTTTGCAGGCGGCGCTAAAACCGCTGATCTGGCAGAGGCTGGCGCCGCGTGAACTGTGTCACCGGCTAAACCGCATCGTGTGTGATCTAACGCCAGTGGGAAAGTTCATTTCATTTTTTTATGCTGCGCTGGACAGCGTAGCCAATCGGCTGACCTATTGCAACGCTGGGCATAACCCGCCATTGTTAATCCGGGCGGACGGCACATCCACGGAGCTAAAGGCGGCAGGAGCCGTCTTGGGACAGTTCCCCCACTGGCTCTATGAACAAAGCGAACTGCAGATGAGAAGCGGTGACAACTTGCTGCTTTTCACCGACGGGTTGGTAGAGTCCTGCAATGCGGAGGAGGAATCGTTCGGGGAAGACAACCTGATCCGTATCGCGCGGGAAAATCCCAGTTCTAGCGCCGAGCACTTGATGGGCTTATTGACACGCGCCGCATCGCAGCATAGCGGCGAACATTTTCAGGATGATGCCAGCCTCATTGTGTTGAAGGCAACTTAGAGCGTCGAGACGGAAAATGGGATCGGCCCGCGAGTAGATGCAGGTTCTGGTGTGAAATGAGCTCTGGACTGGCATGGTGGACTGCACACCACGATTGCAGCGTGAACTGCCAGAGTAATTGTTCTGGTGTACCCTTGCGCTTCGCTAACCCTTCGTCTCCATCACGGCAACCCGAGATTTCTGGCATGGGCGAAGAGTGAGTTGTTTTCACGACAAGATCTGAAGAGCAAGCGTTCCCGCTAGCGGTAGTCCGATTGTGGGCAGAATTGTGGTGGTGAGAGCACTTGGCTTCAACAGAATTCACTCAGTTCAAACACCAGGGTGCAACTTGTTCAACAGCAATCACTTGGAAGCACGAATCGCTTGAAATCTGGTTCGGGACGAGGTGCCAAGCACCAGGGGATCAGAAAATAGCTACAGACTTGCCAATAGTAGAATTCCTTCAATAGATGGGAAATCCATGTTGTCGCGGCCGCTACAAGGTACTCAGAACGATCACGCTGACGTTAGGATCCGGGGCCTGATTGGGGAGATCAATCTGCAGTCGACCCTCGTCCTGGCGGAACTTTAATGGTTGTCCGGTGGCTGGCAAGTGGGCGGAAATTACCCTGGGTCCGACTCCGGGCACATTGAGTGTCGAACCTGGCCAGTCGAAAACATGCAGAAACACTTTCTTGTCCTTCGCAGTGGTACGAATGACGTCCGCGCCTTGTACTGGTCCGTATGTGGTTCCGTAGATGGAGTCACCGTTGATCCGGAGCCAATCGCCGATGGCGCGCAGTCGTTCCTGAAATTCAGGTTGAATAACGCCGTCGGGTTGGGGACCGACGTTCAGCAAAAAATTTCCGCCGCGGCTCGCGACTTCGACCAGGCCGCGAATCAGGGACTGTGACGATTTGAATTCCCGATCGTGGAGGTTGTATGCCCAGGTGTTGTTGATCGTCATGCACGTTTCCCATAGCTGAAAGTCTTCGGGCTTGGGAACGATCGACCTCAATTTCTGCTGAACGCTGGTGTCGACCGCATTAAAACTCACATCCTTGGTGGGGATGCCCTGGGGAATGAATTGCTCGGGCGTCTGGTAATCTCCCCGCAGGCCAATCCGGTCGTTCACCAGCGTGCCCGGCTGCAATTGCCGTATCAGGTTCAGAAAGCGAATGCCGCCGTATTTTTCCTGGTGATGTAAACCGTCAAACCAGATTAGTGCGACCGGGCCGTACCTGGTCAACAACTCGGTCAGCTGCAATTGCATGTAGTCCAAATAAAGCGGCCATTCGGAACGCTCGGGTTCGCCATCCCAGTTGTCCTTCGCGAGCTTGGCAGTGTCGCGGAAACCTGGATGATGCATGTCGGGCGGGGAATAGTAGAAGCCCAGCGGCATTTCCCTTTGTTGGCAGGCCTGAGCCAGTTGGCTCACGATGTCCTTGCCGTAGGGCGTGTTGGTTATTTTGTAGTCGGTGTAAGAGGTGTCGAACATGCAGAAGCCGTCATGGTGCTTGGTGGTGAATACCAGGTACCGCTGACCGGCAGAGCGGGCCAGATCGACGAAAGCGTTGGGGTCGAATTTTGTTGGGTTGAACCGTTTTGGCAACTGGCGATATTCGGCTTCAGATATCTCTCCGGGTTTGGGCCTCATGATGGGCCAGGAGGCTTCGACGCTGGCGAGCGAGTAAGGCCCCCAGTGGATGAACATGCCGAACTTTGCGTTGCGGTACCAGGCGGTGCGATCGTCGTCCAGACCCGCGAAGCCAAACCTGGGGAGAAGGGGCAGGGAAGAGGCCGCCAAAGCGAGTTTCATGAACTCGCGGCGACCGTGATTATGAGCGCTCATGCAACGTGCACGATAGAATGGTGTTCAGAATCTTGTCAAGTCCATTTATGTACTTTTAATTCAGCAGTTGAGGGAAATACAACGCTCTGGGAAAGCCTGGCAATGCTGATGATTTGCAAGTCATTTCAAGCGCTCAAGCATTTTCAATCGAGGTGAAACACTTCCTCCATGGTGGCCCACCACTCACCCTCGTTTCTCGAAGGGAGCGGTTCTTGCATTGGCATCATGACCGCCCACCATTGCTGGGTCTTAGGGTCTGCGGCCATTCTGGCCCAGTCTTCTTCCACTTTGTTTCCGTAATATTCGAAGTAGCTGAATAGCATATCGTCTTTAAAAAAGATCGAATAGTTCTTGATGTTGCATTCCGTGATCTTCTTCAAGACCTCGGGCCAAACCGCAGCATGGTATTGCTTATAGGCCGCTTCGCTGCCTGGTTTCAGTTTGATCGCCATGCCGAATCGCCGCATAGGTTGCCAATTCCCTTCTCCAGCAGGTTGATGCTGATACCCAGCTGCGGAGAGTCCTGCAAGTGCTTAAAGTTGAACTTGACTAGGTGAAAACCGCAAAGATAGTATGGCGTCCGTCCATTTGAGCGCTCATTTTATGGTATCTCGAGACGGCCTGACAACTAAAGTCTTGCCAAGACAAAGCTTGGTGAACTGGGGCAGCATCTTGGAGAATCACGTTTTCTATGGCAGGTGATCTCGAGGGCAAGGTCGTCGTCGTCACCGGCGGGGGCGATGGAATCGGGCGCGAATGTGGGCTCGCCTATGCGCGCGAGGGCGGCCGTGTCGCGGTTTTGGATAACAATCTGGAAGCGGCCGAGCGGACGGCCGCCGATCTGAGTAGTCCAGGCACGGCAGTCTTCGCAGATGTATCCGACGGAGCATCAGTCCAGGCCGCACTGGCCTCGATCATCAAGAAGTTTGGGCGCATCGACGCAATCCATAACAACGCTGGTATAGCCAGTCCCTCGAAGCCCTTGCACGAGACCAGCGAAGGAGAATGGGAGAAGCTGCAACGGACCAACGTGAAGTCGGTGTATTGGACGACGCGCTATGCCTTCCAGGCTCTTGTCGCCAGCAAAGGAGTTATTCTCAACACGGCCAGCATGGTCGGCCTCATCGGGCAGCAGGACCACGCTGCCTATGTCGCCACCAAGGGCGCGATGATCTCGCTGACCAAGGCTATGGCGGCAGACTATGCGAAGTTCTCGATTCGGGTGAATGCAATTTGTCCGGCCGGGGTGTGGACGCCAATGTTGGAGAGGTGGTGTGCCGAGCAACCGGATCCAGACAGCATTCGGACCTATCTCGATGATATTCACTTATTGGGAGCGTGCCCACGAGGCGACGTCATTGCGGACGCAGCGGTATTCCTGCTCTCCTCCAAGTCCAGGTTCATCACTGGTTGCATTTTGCCGGTCAGCGGAGGAGCTGAAATCGGTTACCGCCGATAACCGAGGACGATAACGGAAGACGATAACGGAAGACCATGCCAGACTATTTCATCGAATCAATCTCAGCCTACGATGCGCGGTTTCCCCTCCCTCCGGGTGCCGGAACTGATTCGGTTCATACCAACTCGGAATATTGCCTTGGAGTCACCCTGCTGGAGAGCCAGAACGGGCTTTGCGGAACTGGGATCACGCTCACGCTTGGTGAAGGAAACCGGCTGATCTGCGAAGCGATTGAGATGTTGGCGCGCCCCCTGGTGGGCATGGCAATTGAAGAACTGATGTCCGATTTTGGCCGGGTCTCCAGAAGACTCTCTGACGATCCATCGCTGCGCTGGCTGGGTCCGCACAAAGGTGTCGTACACCTGGCGCTGGCTTCGATTACCAACGCCTGTTTCGATCTGTGGGCGAAGAACCGCCGGGTGCCCTTGTGGAAACTTCTCATCGACCTCACGGCGGCGGAGGTGGTTCGGCTCCTGGATCTGAGCTACTTGGAAGACGTCCTTTGCCAAGCAGATGCTCTCGAACTCTTGCGCG